>Ga0316207_10003633_pt1 | contig 14123 bp, 13 predicted proteins | sample 6weekpyrite_MG_FD_204943 | JGI IMG/M metagenome (GOLD analysis project Ga0316207, IMG submission 204943) | Microbial mat bacterial communities from mineral coupon in-situ incubated in ocean water Damariscotta River, Maine, United States -... | ecosystem: Environmental > Aquatic > Marine >... | reverse complement strand
CGCTCGCAGATGCTCAACTAACTACGGCCTTCGCAAAACACTGTGTTCTGAACCCGGTTTCGTAATACTTATTTCGGATGAAATTGAACGTCTCCAGAGAGGAGAATGGTGCCCGGGGCCGGGGTCGTACTCCATTTATAAACAAATAGTTACCTATGCGTGGCGTAGGTTTGGCGTAGGCGTAAATCTGGTGTAATTGATCAGCGAGTTGAGTCTGCCTTGGGCCGGCTCATGCAACCGAGTATACAATTCTTAGCCTCACCTCACTGGATCCCGCACGTTTTTTATCTGGTAACGCAGGGCAATACAGAACTCAATCCCGCAAAAGTCCCGCACGAAAAAAACCGCGCATCTTACCGGCGTGATCTGGAAAGATGCCGTCTCACGTTTTCGATCTTCCACAATAATACCGGATGGCGTACCAGCCGATCAGCCAGTTCCTCGTCATCGGGAAACAGCAATTCCGGTGACAGTTCACCGGCATGCACTCGATCAACATATTCCCGCTCGGCCTCATCAAGCATCACCAGCGGTTCCATCACGGCCCATGCCTGTTCCTTCAACTCGCTTGCCACTGGCTGTTCATTAGCCTGAAGCATGGGCAAGAGCTGCTCCTCGATACTTCTGTCAGTCACACGCTCAAAGCGATCTCGTCCGTAGTGGTAGAGTGGGAGCGCCAACGCAACGCCCAGCGCCACGTGAATCCGGCGCAATCGCCGACTACCCCAGATATCCGCCCCGTATTCGGGCAAGCGAATGGTATCGAACAAATCACGGGGCATCGCCCGATCCAGGGTGGCCCGCAGTTTTCCGGTAAACAACTCTTCCAGCGGCACGACCCGAATCTCCGGGCGCACGATTCCAGGTGGTTGCCAGAGTGGCCGGGTTGTGATCTCCCCGAGAGGTATGCGAAACAGAAAATTCAGATCAACCTCGATACGGTCAGGCGTACCGGCCGAGCTGGTGTAGGAAAGATAGATCTTCCGGCCGGCATGGGCATCGCGTGACTGCTGCACCCGGTATCCCTGCCCTTCTCCGATGATCGCAATGGCCCGTTCCACCTCCGGACGGTCGGCTTGCATACCCGCCCGGTCTGCCTGTCCGATGTAATTGAAATCCAGATCAACCGAGAGCCGGGCCGGCGAACCAAACATCAGGTTCAACGCCGTACCACCCTTCAGGGCCAGCACACGCGACAGCAACGGATGACGCCCGACGTCTGCCGCAAATTCGCCCAGGCGGATTACCTTCTCCAGCGACTCCGGACGGAAGCCGGTCTCTGTCGCCAGCTTTTCAATGTGTTCAGCGCTGAGATTCATCCGGCTCCTTACCCGCTACAAGTTCATCAGGGACGATCAGGTTCCAACGCCGCACCAGCACACCGCCGCGCTGCTCCCTGGCAAGGTAAAGCGGTGCCTTTGGAACATGTTTGTCGATTAGTGTGAGATCATCTTCACTGACATAAAAAGTGGTACGGTAGGTTTCGAGAAACCAGCCAACCGCAGCCCACAAACCTTTCTGCCCAAACGCGTCCAGAAGTTCAAACAACAACGGCAACTCCAGCACAGAGAATCCCGCCGCTGACTCGACAAACTCCGCGAGCCCACCCACCAGGTCCGGCCGGCGGAAACCGTCGACCAACGTACGTTCAGGTCCGGTCACACGCAGTTCACGATCAAGCCGATGGACGGAGCGTAGACCTAAGTCAACCGCCTGATGACGCACCAGCGATTGCGGGTGAGACAGAAAGCGCAGCTCAAGACCATCCACATCGAACGGCTGTGAGCGCCTGGCACTGTATGCAGTGCATAGCCGCCATTCGGAATGCGCCGCACCCAGCAGTTCAAGCGCCGAGTGATGGGAAAAGACCGCATCCGGTCGCAGCGCCACCGCCACAAGAAAACGATCCGGCTGAAATTTCGTGGGCTCCACACCAGGCGGTACCGAAGCATAGACCCCCCGCGCCAGCTTTTTCAGTTTGCCCCGGCCCGCCGCATATTTCAGACGCTCCAGCGTCGCCTTGCGCCCCCCAGTCGGGGCCAGGGCCTGAACGGCTTCATCAAGGTTAAAAACCCGATGTGTTTGCAGAAATGTGCTGGTGTCCATGGGCCGGCTAATAACTTGTCACTATTTGCGGATATAGGGGGTATATTCCCCTATAGACAACATAAATGTCAAGTATTTTGCAGAAAACCGTCCATATCGCCTTCGTATACGTGTTCAGCGCGATCTGACTTAAAGCGTACATTTCGCCCATGAAATGCGTCATTTAAGCACCGATTTACGGACTATCTTCAATGACTTTCCGTTTTTTTCAACAAGTTAGATAGGTCCGACCTAACTCACGTATTCCACGCATAGAAATGCTCACCGTCATGTTCTAGGTGGATGACGTATGCCCAAGAATTGAGAAGATCTTTATATTCCCTGGCTCGCTGATTATCGAAACCCTGCTCAATGGCCTGTTCTACTTTCGGGAAATCGGTAGCGTCAGTGTCCAGCGTCAGTAACACGTCGTCAGCATCCGCGTTACTGAAATCATATTCATCCAGATGAAAATTACGGCCTTGCAATTGCTGTTTAACGTATCCTCGGAATCGCTTCTGGAGCTTTGCGTCAATATCAACTCTGAGCACGGAGTAACTCGCCTCGCGCTGTGCGGCCTTTCGCTTGACCAACCAGAACGTGACGGACCATCGACTAAACTCTATCGACTTCAGTTTTTTGAATGCTGTTACAGGCTTCATTGTTATTCTAACTCCCAGGTCAATGTCCACTATCCGGATGTGCAGCGATATATAAATAGTGTGACACTCGTTCAATCACATAGGACTTGCCAGTCTTAAGTGGCCCCTTCGTAATAACAAGCGCCTGTGTTTCCGCAGCACCACGCTCAAAGGTACAATCGATTAACATATACCCAGCCAACGCCAGTACTGGATTGACAAACACAGTTTGCGTTCGATAGGCGACTACGAAAAGCATCGCCATAAAAATGAAGAGGCTGAGCAGTGTCTGCCAGTCGCCCAGATCGATTCGCAGAAACGAGACCATATACGGGATCGTATATCCAAACATCTCGCCTGACTTGTTCGATACTTTGGTGACCTTAACCGTAAGACCATTCTGCACCTCACGAACTGCCCGTAAAACCCCGACGCAACTTACAATCACTAACAATAATACCAATGCGGCAAAATATGGATGCCGAGGCAACCATTGTAACTGCTGGGGGTCGTAGTCTTTGATAACCAGGATCACCAACAAAGGGGAGTATGCGCTTATAAATAACAGCAGTGATGCCCAAGGGTGTAGCCGTAATGCTGTATCTGGCGAACTCATAACCAGTTCACTTCCCAATCCAAGTAGACATGAATATTTGTCTATTCGTGGCCATCTGCACCTTCATAAGAACAACCTACGTTGACTCGGTTGTACGATCTGATCTGATGCGTGAATTTGCTGAGCGGATCTTCGTTTAACTCCTTCCGGGCTGATAACCTCAATAATGTTATGCTCTACTAGGCGCTCTATAGATGAACGATAAATCTCAGCAGATGCGGGTGTCTCGTTGCATGTCGTTGCAAACAGCACCCCGAAATTCACACCTTCATCATTGGCATAGATAAGGCGTGGAATTTGTTCCCTCAAAGATGCGATACTAGCATCGCGTGCCACATCATCGAACTCGAATCCAAGCTCAAACTGTCCTCTATAGGCGGAATCATAATTCGGATCGTAGCCAACCATCTGGAACATATCCAAGCCTGCACCACCGTAATGAATAAAGTAATTATTATTTCTCCAATGCACCTCAGTCATTACATCGCGCGCACGATGATGCTGCGACAAATGAATCAACCAGTAGTCGCCATGTCCCTTCTTGTTACGAATAAAAAATGGGGTGTAGTGTCTAGCACCACATCGTGCGACAAGATTTCGATACAGACTGCTTTGTATGAACAATCGCCAGTCCCGCTCAGAAGATTTGATCTCCTCGAAAGTCCTTCCTTGCAATATGTCCGGCACACCGATTTCATCCATAAGCTTTTTAGTCAATCCTTTGTCACTGGCGAAATTCAAGAACGAATCTACGCCAAAGGTCAGGATCACTTCGGCACTCGGAAGATTTCTAAATATCTTCTGGATCAATGCAGTCGGCACATCCTTATATCCATACTGATCAAGGATAAAGATTGACCGCCCATTCCTCGGACTCTTTTTCTTAATGAACTGGATGATACCATCCGATTCATCCTGAAATTTTGAATGTCGCAGATGAATAGTATTATTGATTTCGGGTCCATAGCCTTCGTCACGCAGAATCTTGTCTAAATGCAAGTACGCATAATGATCAGTTTCCACAAAGAAATAACTAATATCCAACTTCACCGGCTTCTTTCTATCCTTGTTGATCAGGAATTCCGCTTCCTTCGTAGAATCGAGACAAATAAGCGGAGAGCCTTTGACAAGCTGCCGCGTATCACTATGTACGTACATACCTCCACCGGCAAATCCATCTACCAACGTGAGCTTAAGAACGTCCTGTTTGGGAGAGCTTACCAATGTCTGAAAATAAGCAGCCAAATAAGCCTGAAGAATGCAATGCTTGGCAATACTATGCTGCTGAATAACATCAGGGCCGTTTTTCCAATCGTAATGTTTCTGTGTCATTCAAAGCTCTTATCGATATGTGACAAGTTCCGGCATTTGATCCCAAGTACGGTCGTCCAACAAGCGGCCATTGGCCTTCTTCGCGCGGCGCTTGCCGTCCGCGCCCCAGCCACCCCACTGTTTAAAGAAAAATGCAACATCCTGCTCGATGCACTGCTCCTTGATCGCCTCGACCCATTCCCGCTTCATGGGCCGCGCCTTTGGGCCTGACTCACCACCGACTATGACCCAATGGATATCGGTCAGGTCAATTTCTCCGATGTCTTCCAGCAGTGGCTCCACAGACAGAAACCGGATACTCGCCTTGATCTTCCTTAGATCATCAATTCTTGGTAATCCATACTTACGATTTTCCACTGAAACGCCGAGCCACACATTATCCGGTACAACCCGACTTCCCTGGTTAAAATATTTGCGCATCGTTGCCGCCCGCTTGGTCAATATCTGATAAGTATGCTGTGGTGTACGCCTGATGACATCGAATACCTGATCAAGAAACTCAAACGAAATCCCATTATGAAACAGATCACTCATCGAGTTGACGAAATACATGGTTGGCTTGCGGCGCTTTAATGGTTCAGCCAGGCGTTCAGGCAGGATGCTGAGCTTGAACCCGTTCTCATAACCCCTGGCGCCCATGGCCTGCAAACGTGCCGCCATGGTTTCCGCGTAACAATGTTTGCAGCCCGGCGATATCTTTGTGCAACCGGTTGTTGGATTCCATGTCTGTTCGGTCCATTCAATCTTGGTAGTTGTCGTCATACACACCTCCTAAGTCGCTCGCCCTTGTCGAAATGCACATAGTGTTTAGTTCGACGCGAACTTCCGTCTAGGTTTTCCACCTTTTTCTCCACCTGTAATTCGCGAAAGGCATCCTGAAAATCGCGTGTCAGCCAACCGGTTTCTTCAAGCATATCTGCCAACCGCCCTTCGTCGCATCGCTCCGCTTGATTTGTCAAATGCGCAAGCCAATAAGCCTTCACATCATCCAAGCTTGCTCTGGCGCCGCCTTCATTCTCCACTAATTCCTCTGCTGAAAAAAGACTTCCCTGATCACTTGAATCGAGTTTCCTTTGGGCTCTTACAATTTTTTGCAACGAGCCGATTTTTTCCGATGCTTCTGCAAACTTTACGATTCCTTTGTGGTGCCGGGTCAGATACACCAAATGGTAATGTACCCGCTCCTTTGACTTGTGTAGCACATCCGCATGAAACGCACGCGCCGGAAAATTGCCGTCTGGTCCCATAACGGCCTTGAGATGTTCACGATACTTGCGGACAACCCACTCCGCCCTCTCCGCTGGAGACAGGTAATCCAACTGAACGTAATCCTCTTCTTCAAGTTTTCCCAGCATCTGGGAAGTCTGCTCGCGGTAATCAACCATTCCGATTGCACGGTTCAAAAAGTCATACATAAACGTAATCAGAAACTCCGATTTTGGTCTTCTTAGCAACTTGGTAAGTTTCGGCACACCTACATCAACCCAGCCCTTAGGGTCCACAAAGAAGAAGGCAAAACTCTGGTCGCCGCACAGCTTCAATATCTCATCCTGAAGCACCGAGTAGTCGCCATGCAGTGCATGGCACTGAATACCATTCGGACAATTCTTGCCCAGATAATCAGACAGATGCTTATAGCGTTTTTTTGCTGCCTCGACATAGATCGCACGGAACTCAAGCCCACGAACACCGTGCACCTTTTCCAGTGTATCTCGCACTTTCGCCAGAATTTCCAACGAAATAGCAATGGACGTGCCCTCCAGTGACTCTGTGTCATCACCCCATGGTCCGGCAAAGCAGTCTACGTAAGCGAATTTTTTCACTCCGCTAACGCCTACAATACTCAACAGCACCTCAAGGTACCCCCTCAACAACTCGTGTTTAATAAGCGAGTGCTCTCGTCCTTCGTAAGCTTTATCAATTTCCATATAGTCCTCGTCTTTATGTCAGTCCGGCGTAATAATCTTTACACCACTTTCTTTATTCTTGCCGGTCCGACATGGCATAACTGCCTATAGTGCCCTGTGGCCACATTCACTCAGTTTAACTGCCAGCGCAATTGAAACAGCTTTTCAAAACGTGACTCTTGGATAAGCTTACCTTCAATCTTTTCAATCAGTTCATCCCGCTGGTTATCCACCTAATCTTACGCATCGAACAAAGTACGCCACTTTTGATTGCGCTGCGCAACGTCCCTGTCTTTATCTGCCAGTTGCTGCTCGAACTGCTTGCGAGTGGTCTCAATCAGCGGCGCAGCCAGCGACTCGGTGAGCTTGATCTCCGTTTTGCAGTTGGGGCAGATTATCGTTGGTTCTGTCATGGCTTGATTCCCTTCTGGCTATGCGGGCCGCGCAGTTTGCCGACAGTATCCAGGCCGATCAATGAGCGCATTTGTGTGATGGCAATATTGTTCAACTGTGTCAGGCGTTCAGGTGCGGGCTGTCCCTGGTGGATGAGCACGGCGTTGATGCTCTCCAGATTCGATAGCACCACCAGTTGCTCCAGCGTGGCGGCGTCACGCATGTTGCCGGTCTGGCCGGGGTTGGCTTGCCGCCACTCTGCGGCGGTGATGCCAAATAGGGCAACATTGAGCAGGTCGGCCTCTGATGCATACACCATGTTGGTCTGTGCCTTGGTCAGACGCGGTGGAATCAGTCGTTCCTTGATGGCGTCGGTATGGATTTTGTAGTTGACCTTGGCCAGGGTGCGCTGGAAATTCCATTCCAGTGACATGGCGCGCGCTTCTTCGTCCTTGAGGCGCTGGAATTCCTTGATGAGATACAGTTTGAATTCCGGGCTGAGCCACGAGCCGAATTCGAAGGCGATGTCGCGGTGGGCGTAGGTGCCGCCGCCCCGGCCTGACTTGGCATAAATGCCGATGGCGGCCGTGGCTTCGATCCATTTTTTGGGCGATAGCGCAAAGCTGTTCAGTCCCGCCTGACTCTTAAACCTCTCGAATTCGATAGGTTTAAATTCGGGGTTGTAGAGCTGCTCCCATATACCGAGAAACTCGATGGTGTTCCGGTTACGCAGCCAGTTGTAAAGGATGCTCTCGTCACCAAATTTCTTGACCATATCCGTCAGCGAGATGTAATCCTGCTCATGGCGTGTCGCGATGGCGATTTCGGTTCCTTTGACGCTGATTGTTCGATTTTTCATTGATATCGTCCCTGTCTGTTTATGCGAGTGACCATCGTATCAAAAACAGGCGTCTTGATTGTGCTGCCTGGGTCAGCTTGCCTTCGATCTGCTCAATCAATTCCTCGCGTTGCCTGTCCACCTGGTCCTGGGCGTCGAATAGCGTTCGACGTTTCTGATTACGCTGCACTTCAATGGTCTTGATCTGTTTCTGGCCCGCGAGCTTTTCTTCCAGCGTGAGTGCAATGGTGGCAGCCCGTCGAGCTTCCTTGATCTGTCGATCGAGTTCCTTGATCTCCCGTTCCAATCCGACTTTCAAATCATCTGCCCAACCATCGAGCTTGTCAGCCTCGGCCTCGAAAAAATGGGCATTGCGCTCGGAGATGTCACGTTGTATTGAGGCTTGTCGATTTTGAATAATTACTTCCAGTTGTGAAGCATTCGTATTCGGTGGCGCTTGCCCGATAACTGTTCCAGGTAGCGTCAAAAGCCGCGTCGCTATTTCTTCATCAAGAATATGCCCTTCATCTGTCATCGCGGCGACAATAAGGTGATCTTCCGCTTGATCAAGAGACTCAACAGTAAACAGGGTGGTAACAAGCCAACCGGATTTTCCAATAAACGGCTCTAGCAAGCTAACCTTGCCTTCATGAAGCTCATAGTCGAACTGAATCTCCGCGGTCGGTAGATCACGCTCTTTCACCTGGGCCACTACCGCCTCGGCGAGTGGATGATTAAGGCGATAAAGGTGTGCCTCTCCGGTACGGCGGGGAAGCTCGTATAAACCCATCGGAATGGCTGCCGTATGCTCAGGAAAGGGCTGTGTTTTCAGACGAAATGAAGCATCACTCAAAAATTCAGCATGGCCACCCAGCTCGTGTCTGGTAAGTTGTATAAGTAAGCGCTCATAGCGGTTAAGGTAGGCTTTGGAATCTTCGTCGCGAACCTTGAGCTTTTCGCGCACTTCATCGTCGAAGTGTTCCAACAGCTTACGACGCGTCTGGGTCATCGACTCATTGATTTCCAGACTCAGTTCGAGCTGAAGCTGGTCAAACGCACTCTGGATATCTGCCGGCTTACGAGAGCGTTGGTAGATGGCGGCGATGCGCTTTTCAAAATCCACACCGGATTCGAGGGCGCCGAGAACCTCATCGCTGGCGCCGAAAACCCCTTCGAAGAGCTGGAATTTTTCTGACAACAGTTGAAACACGCGCTGGTCAGCGGCGTTCTTGCGGTTGAGAAAATTGACTACCACCACATCGTGCTTCTGACCATAACGGTGACAGCGGCCGATGCGCTGTTCGATGCGCTGCGGATTCCAGGGCAGGTCGTAGTTCACTACCAGAGAGCAGAATTGAAGATTGATGCCTTCAGCCCCGGCTTCAGTGGCGATCATAATGCGGCCCTGCTCGCGAAAATAATCCACCAGCGCCGACCGCATGTCACCGGCACGAGATCCCGTTATCCTATCGGTACCCTGATGTCGTTCAAGCCACTGGCTATAGATCTGTCTGGAGCGTTCGTCCGTATTGGAACCGTTGAACAGGACAATCCCTTCTGCAAAAGGACTGTCTGCCAACAAGCGTAACAGGTAATCCTGGGTACGGCGTGACTCGGTGAAGATGATAGCCTTTTGCGCCGCACCGATCTCTTGCGCTTTGGCAAAGGCGATATCCAGCGCCTTGAGCAATGCCAGGCCCTTGGCATTGTGTTCGATGGAAGTGGCAAGCTCCGTAAAGACATCAAGGTCGGCGATCTCCTGCTCGAGAGCATTCCGATCATTCTCGCTGAGCGTTTCGGCGTACTCGTCGTCCGCCCATTCCTCGGCAGTTTCGTCTAGCGCTTCGTAATCCTGATCCAGCGCATCCTCTAGCGATTCAGTCGACTCTTGCCTACTCAACTTTGCTTTGAGGCGGTTTGAGATGGTAGTGAGTGCGCCAGCGATAGCAAATGTGGATGAGGCCAGCAACTTTCGCAGTACGAGCGTCATCAGAGAACGCTGCCCTGAAGGCAGAGCCTGGAGGTTATCGCGTTGCAGGTACTCGGTGATGAGCTCATAGAGCCGGTCTTCACTTTCCTGCGGCGTGAACTCCTCTACAAGCGGCAGACGTTTGGTGTAGGGAATGTACGCGGTAACCTGTCGTCGCAGCGTGCGATGGCAGACTGGCTTAAGTCTTGCCTTGAGGGTATGAAACACCTGTTCTTGATTCAGGTTTGCGAACTGTTCACGGAAGCTTTTAAGGTCACCGAAGGTATGTTCATCGATAAAGCTCACCAGACCGAACAGTTCCAGTAGGGAATTCTGCAATGGTGTGGCAGTGAGCAGCAGTTTGTCCTTACCGGCCAGTGCTATCTTAAGTGTGTTGGCAATAACATTCTTCGGTTTGTAGACGTTGCGCAGTCGATGTGCCTCGTCGATAACCACGAGATCCCATGGTACCGCCTGCACGTCGTCCGCCTTGTTCTTGGCAAACTGATATGAGCAAATGACGATTTCTGGCCCTTCGAACGGCCTATACTGGCCCTGTTTAATCGCCGCGTTGTATGATTTTGATTCCAGCAGCCTGCAAGGCAGGAAGAACTTCTCGGTCAACTCCTGATGCCACTGTTTGCGCAAATTGGATGGCGTGATAACCAGGATCCGGCGTTTCTGCTCCGCCCACTTCTGCGAAAGTACAAGGCCGGCCTCAATAGTTTTGCCGAGGCCCACTTCGTCTGCCAACAGCGCACCTTTGGAGAGCGGCGACTTGAAAGCGAACAGGGCCGCATCGACCTGGTGGGGATTCAGATCAACCTGAGCACTGGCTACTGCTCCGGCAAGCTTTTCAACGCTGTCAGATGAACAACGTTTGGTCAGCTCGTGAGCAAAGTATTTGGCATGATAGTCGGTAATCATCGTCCCTTAACGCTTCCCCGATACTTGTTCTTTCTTGTCTCTCATCACGTACCCACCCTCCTTGGCGCCTCAATCACGACGCGGGAGAAGGCTTCTTTTTGTCCAGCAGGTTGCGTCACTTATTTTCGCCTTTAGCTTTCATCGATGTGCAATCATTCCTTATATAACATCCTGGCTCGTTTGGTTACGCCAGCCAGTATCGGGCCAGTTATCGATTCCGGCATGCTGGCATCGGCGGCCAGTGCAGCAGCCTCGGCAATGGCATCCTCCATCTGGGCAGCCAGACCTGAGAAGATGTCATCCATATCCTGTTTGCGCAGCCCGGCTTTTTGGCCCGTCTGATAAAAATGCCGAAGCTGAATCTGGTTTAGACGATAATAGTTTTTGTTCCCCATGGCCATGGCCAGCTTGACCTTCTGATCCGGGAATTCCGGATAGGGTGAGGCAGACATCACGTCATAGAGTGGCGTCAGCCGGTAACCGCCCGGCGTGATAAATATGGAGAAATTCTTGGCATGGCCGTCGATGGCGGCCAGCAACCAGAACACGATTTGCGCCTTCATGAAGGTGAGGCGGTCTTCATGGGGAGCGACCGCGCCGTTCAGGAACTCCAACACATCGATAATGCCGGGACCGCCATCGCTTTGATATTTCCGTGCGGGTGGCACACCCAGCGCCTGGCAGAGATCCTCCTGTGGCAGGCGGTAGAGCACGCCCTCCTGCCAGGTCCGATCGAATCGCTCCACGACAATCACGGGCTTTTCATCAAACAACAGCACCTCGGCATTGGCCGTCTCAAGCCCCAGGATGCGGCACAGTGTCAGGCAAAGCCATTCATTCCAGGGGGTATCAGAGAAATCTGCACCGCTTGGCCCTTCCTTCATGGCGGGCTTGAAGATATGGGAGGTTGGTGTCGACCCGAGTGGGAGCTGCCATCCCACTGATTCAGATTGGTCGTCGATCCGGAGAAAGGCGGTCTTTTCCTGCACTCCGGCGATAGAGATACGAAAGTCATCTTCATCGGCATGGATGCCGAGGGGGTTGGTGGCCAACGAAGCAATCCGCTTGGCGATCTCATCATCACTGACCGGCCGGTAGGCCATTTTGGTTGGATCGCCAGGATCGAGGCCTTCGGGAACAAAACGCAGCGCACCCACACAATCCCGCCCGATGATGGCAAGCAGGTCAAAAACGCCGGCGCTTTCGGCGTGCTCGCGTGCGGCAATTTTTTCCCTTACGGTGCGATCATCGGGCAACAGCCCGTCAAAGTAGCTGGCCGCTCCCTCCCCTGACCAGACACGATCGGATAGCGGCATGGACAAGGAAATGGGAAAGGCCCGTTCCGACGAGAGCCAATCGGGATCATAGCGGAACGCTGTGGCGCCGCCTGGGGTGCGGGAATACTGGCCGACTTTACTTGAGCCGACATAGACATCCAGCACGCGTCCCTGGCGTTTACGTCCCACCCTCAATACTCCGTGGGCTCGAACCCGGTTTTCCGGCGTTGGATGATCGACAGGTCCAGATCCAGCGCGGCCAACACCCGGATCACGGTATCGAGTTTCGCCGTGGTCGCGCCGGTCTCGAGCTCGGAGACCAGGGCCTGGCGGATGGATGCTTTTTGGGCGACATCGACCTGCCGCAAGTTCTTGTCCTTGCGTGCCAGGCGTATGGCCGCGCCGAGATCTTTGTTGCTGCGTATGGTCTTTCCCATCACTGTACCCTGTTTATACGACCTACCGTATAAAAGATATATATACGTTATGACGGATAATGTCAATAAATACGCTTCAGCAGATAATCCCTATATATACGATAGACCGTATATATTTAGTTAGATAATTGTTTCTATTGATAATTTACTGAGCATAACGGGGCAAGCTCACATAATCGGTTTCTGAATACGTTTTGTATGCAGTGGTTGAAAATCACATAGCGCCATCGTATTTGACCACATATTCTGTCCCTGCTTCGAATAACGTTCAGGATGAAATGTGTGGCGCCCCCCGACAACAACTCACACCTCCACGATCCAATCCGGCCTGAAATCCGGGTTTAGTTCCACCGGCGAATAGCCACGCGGGTTACAGATCACCCGCGTGTCGTAGATCTCATAATCAAACGAGTCATGCGTGTGACCGTGGACCCATAGTTCTGCCCGCTTACCATCCATGAGATTTTCCAGATTGCTGGCAAAGGCCGGAGTCAACAGGTCACGCGCATACCTCGGATGCACCGACCGTGATGAAGGCGCATGGTGGGTGACCACCACCGTCTTGCCATCGAAGGGTTCCGCCAGCATCACTGCCAACCAGTCCCGGCTGGCTTCATGCAGCCGGATGGCATCCTCGGGCGAAAATTGCTGGCCGTGATTCTGAATGATGGAGAAATCCGTCATTTGTTGTCGCGCCTGCTGCATGGCAAAGAACTTGTCTGCCTCCCCGAAGAGGCGGAAGTCCGTCCACAAGATACTACCCAGGAATCGTACGCCATCGATGACAGCACGATCATCGTTCAACACATGAATGTTATCCGGTGCTTCTGCCTTCAACTCATCAATCAGCGCAATATCATGGTGGTAGAACTCGTGGTTGCCCGGCACATAGATCACGGGCCTGTTCGGGAATCGCTTCTGTGCCCAGTGCAGGCCATCAATCCCCACACCGATGTCACCTGCCAATATCACAACATCCGCATCCGTTGCCGGTGGCACGATGTCTTCGAACTCAATGTGCAGATCATTCAGGATATGTAGCTTCATAGGGTTACTTTACACCAGATAATACAAAGTTCGCTTTGTATTTTTAGTGTGTAAAGTCTGAAGTACACTTTGTATTTTTATAATCGTTCAACGTAGCGCTGTCTTGTCATTATCGCCCAAGGTACGCAGCGGTCACTTGCTCTCGCTCATAACCCAGTTCCTGGCTGATAGTGAGTCGTGCCTCTCGATCTATCTCGCGTTGTTCCGGTGTCAGCGACTTGCTGTCCGGCCCACCGACGGCCGGGCATTGCCAACCGGTCAGTTCCTCGTAACGATTCTGGGCATAGGCATGGCGCAGGCCGTGCATGTGGGAGAGTCCGGCGCGCAGGGTGTTGCCCTCATAGACACGCATTTGATGCACGTAGTTGCGATTGCTTGGGATCAGGGAACCGAAACCGGCCAGTCTTCGCGCCCGGTTGAGTACGTCGCGCTGTTCTTCAGTACCGTCGATCATTTTCTGTTCCCGCGCGGCGCCACGCTTATTAATGCTGACCTCGCGGCTATAGCGTTCGAGCAGGTCGCGGAAGGGCTTGTTCGGCACCTTGCCGGCCGAGTCTTCCCGCAACCTGGTCTCTTCCTGCGCCGCCCAGGCCTGGGCTTCCCGTTTGGTGGTGAACGTCGCCGATGTGCGCGTGCCCTTGATGCACACCTCGG
>Ga0316207_10003632_pt1 | contig 14128 bp, 12 predicted proteins | sample 6weekpyrite_MG_FD_204943 | JGI IMG/M metagenome (GOLD analysis project Ga0316207, IMG submission 204943) | Microbial mat bacterial communities from mineral coupon in-situ incubated in ocean water Damariscotta River, Maine, United States -... | ecosystem: Environmental > Aquatic > Marine >... | reverse complement strand
TTCCTGTTCAATGAATGTCAATGCACCGCGAGCATCCAAAACCACAGGAAAATCAATCAATTCACATTTATCGATCGTACTATTGCTGCTTTCCACGTGCCCCCTCACTGAACCTGTAACCTGAAAAATTTGTGCGTCATAGTTGTTGCGCCAAACCCCTCCTTAAACGCTATCAGATTCTCATTTAAAACCTTGCCACCATTTTCATTAGAAATCCCAAAGCTAAAATACCTATACCTCTGTCCGCACCAATCTAGGCAAGCTAGAAAAACCGCGTCAAGTAAACCATTGTCTCGAGCAAAATTATCCGATGCAATATATTGGGCATGAACGCATGTTGGCGTAACGTACAAAACAATACCCGCATGCAACTCTCCACACACGCGTGCCGCAAGCAATTTTATTGCTTTTGGAAATTTGGAGGCCAGAAGCTGAATTTCTTCGAGGCTGTGAACCGGCTTTGCATCAAACCTATTCTGTAGTTGAGCGGATAGTACGCCCCAATAATCGGACCAATCTTCACAAAATTCGACTTCAAACCCATCTAACTTTTGGGCCTTCTTTGCAGCTCGTTTCCGGCGCGAATGAATAGGTATTCTATTTAGCAAATCGATCACAGAATAAGTGTCAATACGATCCAGTTGGGCACCATTTAGCCAAAGCGCATATTCCAATTCATCTGAAGGGTGCTGATGGTAAATTGCGGGAATTGTTTTGATAAAAATATCTTTAAGCTCTTGCTCCCTCGCATATCGTACGATAGCCTGCAAGCAATCATTTACTTCCTTTTGCCTAGTCTTTTCGCCTAAAATTAGCCCCCCATATGTTAGCCCCGCGTGGCTGATCAATCGATTAGCTATTTGGGCCGCAGGAAGCAACGCTCTTACTTCGCCTTTCTTTTGCAAGATCAAAGAGTGATCAACGAACCGGTCACGGTGATAATCCATATAGCCTCTCTGATGTAAGAAAGTTCCGTTCCTAGACGTCACCACGAACTCGTCCCAAGTACGGCAATATTTCTCTGAATATCGAACGATTTCCATCAGCACCTACTTAACCCAAAAACTTTCACTAATTGAAAAACCAACCTCACACCTTTAGATCACTTGCTTTTATCTTCTCATGCGGGCGATCCGGAGACGTTTTCACAAAGCTGTCTTCTGCGATATTGCGTGTAATCAAAGAACCTGGGCCAAACCAACAATCAGAGCCAATGGAAATGTTGTTTGCAATTGTACAGTTTACACCCAAAAAAGTACGGGCTCCTACTTCACAGTGGCCGGATAGAACAACATGAGAACTGAAAAAAACGTCTTCCCGGATATGACTGTGATGTCCAACATGATTGCCACTCCACAGGACGACATTATCTTCGACTACGACGTGTGGTTGAATAACATTTCCTTCCATGACAAATACATGCTCCCCAAGCTTGGCAGTCTGTGCGACAAAAGCTCTTGAACTAACATATGAGGCTGCCTGATAGCCCATATCTTTCATGCGAAGGAAAAAGCGGCGGCGCAGCCGATTACGCTGTGTATAAGGGATAGCCACGTAAAAATTATATTCATCTACAGGGTATCCCCTCCCTAGTTCCTCAAGTGCCACAACGGGCTTACCAAAAACGCTTTCCCGCGTGAGATACTCGCGCTCAACTACAAAAGCCGAAACAACATAATCACTATCATTCTCAAAATAGTCATACGCACATTCAGCGAATGCGCTGTCACCGACGATCAATAGTTTTTGAGACACTAAGTTCCTCCCGGATCAGCCTATTCAGGGCCGTTCAAACAACAAATCTTCTCGCCTTTGATAAAAAGGCAAGTCTGGCGATTGGGGCATCGACCAAGTTTGAAACCCTTGCAAACGGCCCCGTGCCATCAGTCCAAGCACAAGACTATCATCAATCTTTCCTCGGTTCATGACGTTGAAGTCAACCTGAGGCGGCTCATCAGTTTGCATGTATTTCTTATGATAGGCTTCTCCCGCTTCGGAGCTTAAGAAACGCTTCAACATAGAGAGATTTGGGATATCACCAAGCAAGAGTCTGCCACCAGGTGCCAGAAGTGACAACGCAGCATCTAGAAAATCAAACGGGTTTGCTTCCAAAACAACGTGCTGCATAACAGAGTAAACAATGATTGCGCTATAGCCCTTGTCCGGGGCTGCTTTTTTTACTTCATCAATGTTTGAAGGAAACTGACCAGGAACACATAATATGGAACTGGAAGAGGACAGTTTAGCCAGCATTTCCTCGCTATCAACCGCGACCAGTTCATTGCCCGCGACCTTCGATTGCTCTGCAATCTTTTGGCCTAATTTTCCGCAACCGATTCCTATATCCAATATGCAGTTACCGGATTTTCCCAATACAGGTACATTTTTCAAAATAGACACTAAAATTGCACCTTCATATCCATCACGCATCGCATCAGGGAAGCCAATTTTCTCACTATTAGACATATCCTCGTCGAGGGCGTTTTCCCGGAATTTATCAAACGTCAAGCTCGAGAACCTTGATATTTCACTATTACCCATTTGGCTTGCTCATCATATGCGAAAAAAAAGGAGGGGGGGGGACTAAACTACACAAATCCAATACCACACTAGCGACCATGTATTCCAGTGGCTACAGCAAAACCGTCCTTACCATAACCACGGCCATTGTAAAACATGATCAATTTATCTGGGTCTTGAGGGTGTCGAATAATTGACGCATATGCTGTTTCCTCACTATCGAATCCCGTTTCTCTTGGTAAAAGGCCTCTGTTCCTATGATCTATCTCAGACCAATTTAGTCCATCTTTGCTTGTGCAATAACCAATCCGATACCCGGCATCGGATGTCCTTACTGACACCCAACTCTCAAAGCTATTGTCACCTCGACGCAAAATCGCCGCTCGACCATAGCCATTTATCGCCTTTTCCTGTGCTTGCAAGCATATGTTTCCCTTTTCAGGCCAATGAAGTCCGTCCTCCGAACTCATATACGACCAATGATACCGAGGAATAAGGTCATTCTTATGGTTATAGCCCTGCCCACAAAATTCTGCGTACCACACATGCCATTTATTTTCCCAATAGTGGAAGGAGCCGCCGGTTCGAACCTGCCAAATGCCAGGACTTCGATCAATGACTGGCACATCTTGGCATCTCGAGAAAGTTAGCCCTTGATCATCGCTGACTGCCATTCCCGTAAACAAAAAATATCGCACTTCAGGGTGCCGTTGCCAGCCTGCGTAATATAACCTTAGCCTACCATCCCCATCAAAAACTGCAGACAGAGGCGACACCCCATGCTCGTCAAACTGTCCAGGCAGACCAATATCAAGCACAGGCTCTCGGGAATATCGGATAACCTTGCAAGGATCATCTATGTCAACATCAACAAACCCAATACGCCCAAGTTTCATCTTATCTCTAAAAGCGACAAAAACTCTGATGCAGTCCTCCAGTAAGACTGCCGTGGGCAAAAATGCATGGGACTGCATCCAGACACTACTACCATCAGGCGCAAAGACAATACCCTTTCTATCCCACATATCTTTCTTTCAATCGTTATCGGTTTAACTGGCTGCTAAACTCATGATAATCTTTGTGTGTCAGAGCGCTACAGTCTCTCTTTGTTTCCAGATTTTCTGCCAACATCTCCAAGGCTACAAGCTGCAATCTTTGCACATTGGTCGCCATCATGACCTTAATTTTCGTGTCGAATGGGAACTTGCCTGCTTTCATAATCATGTGGGAGTACATTTTTTGAAAAACATCGTCCGGAACATTCTTGTGGAATTTTCTTACCAACAACAAGCTTTCGACAGCCAGGCGCGACGAGTTTTGCTTACTCCTACCCGAGATATTTGAGCTATCGCTCATTAAACGATATGAAGCTAACTTTTCAGGCAAAACTAATGGATCAGCGAGCTGAAATACTCGTGTCCACATATCAATATCATTGACTTGCCTCATTCGCAGATCAAAGGATCCCGCTCTTTCCAATATGTTGCGACGACCCAAGAATGTAGTGGCGTTTAACTGATTTCCACCTTTTGACAACAAACGAAGCCAATCATACCGGTTCCAATCAGAATGACACTGAAACGTATTATTATTGTATGGTCCGTAACCCTCTGGAAGCGGATCATCATTTTCATCGATATAGTCGACCAGAGAGAAGCATACTTTTTCTGGCTCATGCTCAACAGCAGACAACTGCTCCTGTAATTTGTTTGGGCGCCAAACGTCGTCCGAGCAAATATGCGCAATAAACGGTGCATTTCCCATCGATGCCCCTCTATTACTAGTATAAGAAGTTCCCATATTATGTTCGTTGACCGCGACAGTAATTCGATCGTCATTCAGAGATTGCAAATATTCAACACTTCCATCTGTTGAGCCGTCATCTATAATCCACATATGCAACGGTACGGTCTTCGAATTTTCGAGAACACTTTCAATCATTTTCCCCAAAAAATTCCGATGATTGTACGAAGGGACAATGACATCCACTACTGCCACTAGAATTCTCCACAATTAGCTAACTAAACCTAGAGTATAAATACTGCTAATGCACTCCTAACAGCAAAAAAGAAAGTGTCTACAAAAATCGTCCGACAACATCCTTATAGGACCGACTTACTTTCAGTTCGGTGCCGCCTTCCAGCGTGAGGAAGCACTCACCGTTGGAGTGGGGCCGCACTTCACGGACTTTATCCAGATTCACGATTGTAGAACGGTGGATGCGTTGGAAAATTTTGGGGTCCAAACGTTTTTCCATCGTTTTCATGGTTTCCCTCAGGATATGCGTTTTCTCCTGAACATGGATACACATATAGTCCCCCGCAGCATCGATATATTCAACATCAGACACATCAACGATAGTAATGTGCCCTCTGTCTTTTATACGCAGATGAGGATCAAATCGGCTTTCCTTAATTTCCTGAGGCTGCTCTAACAATGCTGTTAGTGCTTCTTTGGGTGGTTGCTCCATGCTTTCCAGCATCTCAACCAGCCGAGCATTTTGTTCAATAGCAATCCGCTGAGCTAAGGTTTCCCTCACCCGAACAATAGCCTCAGCAAGGCGTTCCTCCTCAACAGGTTTTAGCAAATAATCCAGCGCATGGGCCTCAAAAGCCTCCAAGGCATATTGATCAAAAGCCGTTACAAAAATTACGAGTGGTATTTCAGTCTCGCCAACCAGCGAACGCACCACTGAGAATCCATCAAAGCCCGGCATTTGAATATCAAGGAAAACAAGGTCCGGCTTTTGCTCTTTAATCACCTTCACTGCGTCCCGGCCATTCGTGCTATTGCCGATGATCTCAATGTCATCAAAAGCCTGCAGCCTGATAGAAAGCCCCCGTGTTGCCAACGGTTCATCATCAACCAGTAAAGTTCTGATCTTCGCCATGTTCATCTTCCTCTTTTAGGGAATTCTAAGTGCGTTTTTCATGTTCACAAGGGATTTCAATAAAAATCCCCAGCCCTGAAGGCTCCATATTGCGTAAACTTATCGTGTGGTCTTCGCCGTAAATTTGCGTAAGTCGTTCTCTAGTGTTCACAATACCAACGCCAGAACCTGTTTCACTAACAATGTTATTCAGGTCTTCAATCCCCGGCCCGCTATCTGAAAGAAATACATGCAGCCGGCCATTAATCACTTCTGCACTAACCTTAATCGTTCCTCCTTCAATAGAAGGGGCAATAGCATATTTAATCGCATTTTCTACAAGTGGCTGCAGTATCAGGCTAGGTATCAAGGCAGCTTTCGCTTTTTCCTGAATATCAAATTCAAGAACCAACCTATCTTGAAAACGCACTTTTTCTATATCCAAATACAAGCCCAATGCATGTAATTCCTGATCAAGAGTTATTCGCTGCGTTGGTTGATTAACAAGCGTATACCGTAAAAAGCTGGATAATTTTGTCAACATCCGGTTGGCATCAGCTTCAGACTTCTCCAGTACCAATGTTGAAATTGCGTTGAGCGTATTAAAAAGAAAATGCGGGTTTAATTGATACCGAAGCATCTTCAACTGGGCTTGGTGAGCAGCCGCAGTGGCTTTTAACACCTGCTCCTTTTGATCCTGCAAACTTTCATAATAATGATAGCCAAAATAAATGGCCGACCATGCAAACAGTACTGTCCCCTCAAACATGGCATTACCCAGCTTCTGAATTCCTTGATAGGGTGCCACATCCAAAATGTACGACTGCATTGTTACTTCAAATGTTGAAAAGAATGCACCAAACAAACCGCTGGCGAGCACAACTGTTACAAGTATCACCGAAAGCTTTGCATCACGCACCAGCCGGTACATATGCCTTAAAATCAACGACAGTAAAAACCCAGTAACAGTGGCAACAAACACCATCGGCATATACTGAAAGGCATCAAAACCATTGATCATCCATTGAAAGGCGCGCACCAAGCTATAACCCGCCCAGCCTACGGCCTGAAACGTCCAGAAGGTCCGTTCTTTGCTTCCAAAGAATCTATTCATAGTTGGTGCCGCCCCCGCTGGTTCCCTTAATTCTTTTGCGGTACCATTATGAAGGTCTATGGGCTTCTCGCCAACTATGTTTTTTTCTTTATTATCCATTCAAATCCTGATGCACAGTTTTAAGCTTAAACTGTTAGCTGGCCACAGACTGTTGAAGCTGGACAGTTTGCCCCGGGCGCAAACGTTCACCGCCGCGTGTAACTACTCTGTCCCCGCCTTTAATCCCGCCAATAACGGCAACAACAGCACCTGTTGCTGCACCCGTCTGCACCAATAAACGTTCTGCTGTGTTATCTTCCTTAACCCTAAACACATAGGTGCCTTCTCTCCGCAACACCAAAGCATCACGGGGAACAGCTACAACCTGTTCTGGCGCGCTAGAAGGTAAGCCAATTTGAACAGCCCCCCCCACAACATATGTTTGATTTTGTGGCAATAGAACACGGATTTCCATCGTACGGCTAACACTGTCCCCAACAGGTACCAATGCCCGAATACTAGTGTCAGCAAACTCACCCCCACGCCGTAAACTCACTGTCTGATCTTCGCGTAGTATATTTGCTAAAGAAACCGGAGCTTGTGCGCTCACCTCCAAATGCTCGGTATCAACGAGACGTGCAATTTGACGTCCTGGCACAGAATATTCCCCGGACTGCGCCAAACGCGCAACTATCCGCCCAGGAAATGGTGCACGCACTTTCGTGCGATCAAGATTAATTTCCGACTGAGCTAGCGCAATGCGAGCCTGTGCTAAATCCTGCTCTGTCATCACCAATGTGCTTTGAGCTTCCTCAAGACGGCTAGCTGCAACATTATTACGGCCTGCAAGCTCCTCTGTACGTGCAAGGTCTGCTTTTAGATATGTAATTCGGGCCTCTAAACGTTTTATCTGTGATCGGTTTCGCGCAACGTTTAGCTTAATGATACTGTCATCAATTGTAGCAATTACATCGCCTTCTTTCACAAGCGTACCTTCGCTTGCCACCCATAGAACCCTACCGGTTATTTCAGAAGAGATACGGCTGTCATTCCGGCTTACAATGGTGCCAGGCATATAAACTTGGGGGGCCATCATTTCGCTACTGGCCTCAGCAACCTCTACAAGCGCCGGAGGTGCTTGGCGGGGCTGTTGCGAGGACACTGACCCTGAAACCGCTGCCGAAATAGCAAGTACTGTCAGAGACTTTTTAATAAAATGGGAAATTAGAGCATTTGTCATTTTTTCGTCCTTACGGCCATTATTCAGCAGGGTGTAATCGAGTACGGCGCGACAGGAAGCCCGGCAGGCCAACTGCTCCAATCCGCAACAAACAAGGTAGTAAGATTAAGGTAAAGAGCGTAGAAACCGCCATTCCACCAACAATTGTGGTCGCCATACCTCGGTAAATATCACTACCAGCACCGGGAAATAGCACCAAAGGTAACATCCCTACGATGCTGGTAAGTGTGCTCATGAAGATCGGCCTCAAGCGAAGCGTAAGAGAACGCTCGATTGCTTCATCTCGTGATAGCCCTTGTTTTTCACCCGCACGTGTTTGGGCTACAAGTAAAATGGCATTATTAACCACCAGTCCAAGCAGAATGATAAAACCGATCATTGTTAAAAGATCAAGAGGTGCAAATGTACTGAGGTTCAGCAGCCAAAGCGCTAATACACCGCCCATACTGGCAAGAGGGATCGTAACCACCACAAAAAATGCATCCCTAGGGGATTTGAAAAGCGCCGCCAACAGCATAAACAAAATCGCAAGTGCAATCAGAAAGTTCATCGCCAATGATGCTACAGCCCTATCAAGCGCATCTGCGCTGCCCCCATAAGAGATAGTCGCATCTGCAGGTAGCAAGGGTTTAATCTTGGGCTCAACCTGCTCTTTTAAAGCAGTAACCATGTCCTCAAGCGCAATGCCTTCAGGCTGGTTGATATTTATTGTAACTGTGCGGCGGCGATCAACGCGCTGCACAAAGGTTGGCCCAACGCCTCTCTCAATCGTAACCAAATCACCAAGCGGTACGATGCCGCCACGCGGGGTTGCCACTGGGATACTTTCTAGCATTTCAGGGTCTGCCATATCGGCTGATTTTAGAATCATATCCACACGGCGTTCACCGTTGAAATGTTCACCAAGCCACAAGCCATCACCGAGCGCACGGATAATCCGTGAAATATCTGCCCGGCTATATCCAACTTCTGCAAGGCGGCGGTCATTCGGCTGAATCTTTAACTCTGGCGAAATAACGTTCGGATCAGGATTTGCACGTGACTGTGCCCCAGGAACAGCCTCTGAGATCATAGAAATAGCCTGCCTCGTGGCTTCACGTAATCCATCAAGATCACGAGAGTGCAAATTAAGTTGTACACTGCCATTGCCGCCAAAGCCCCCAAACAGGTTGCCCTGAAAAGCAAAAGCACGCACATCAGGAAAACCAACAAGGATTTCACTTTGAATAATTTGCAATAGCTCTTCCACTTTCCCTTGGTCTTTAGCCCGAACCCCGAGGTTGGCTCCACCGCCACCAGGGAATGAAATGAAATAATAATTTTTTAGTGCAGGCTCTTTGATACCCTCCATATAGGGCTTAAGCCTCTCAACAATCACTTGCGCGATCTCTCGGTCTACCGTTTGCGTATTGGCACCGGCAGGCAAATTGAGGAACGCATCAACCGCATCCCGTTTTACTGGCGGTAAATAGTTCATATTCGGCATCAATGCCCAGCTCAAACCAACAGCTCCAGCAATTAAGCCCGCAATCAAGCTCATCCGACGAACAGGCGTGCTCGTTAGCTTCATCAACTTACCCGCAACTCTAGTCGCCCGGGTGCTTGCAGCCTCATTTTTAGGTAGGTCTTTAAGCCAATGTTTCGCCGCTACAGGCAATACGGTTACCGCTACAATCAGCGACAGCCCAACACCGATGGCGATAGTAAGAGCCAAATCGGCAAATAGTTGGCCTTCCACATCTTTAAGAAACAAGATGGGTACAAAGATCGCAACTGTAGTAGCCGTTGAGGCAAGCAACGCACCCCAAACTTGGGAAGCCCCAACAAGGGAAGCAAAGTCAGGCTTCTCACCACGCTCCCGCAGCCTTACAATATTTTCCAGTACAACGATCGCAGCGTCTAAAACCATTCCCGTCGCAAAGGCCAATCCTGCAAGCGAAATAACATTCACTGTACGCCCAAAAAATGCCAGTACGATGATGGTGGAAAACAGGCAAATAGGGATCGTAAAGGCGATCAATAAAGTGGCCCGCCCCTGACGCAAGAACCACCACAGCACAGCAACAGCCATCAGAACACCTAGCAATAGGTTGCCTGATAACAGATTAATCGCCCGATTAATGAACACGGTTGGGTCAAAAGACTTTTCAATTGCGATACCACGCTCGGCAAGAATACCAGCGTTAAGCTCATCGATCATCTCCGTAAGCTCACCAATTGTTGCTAGTACATTTGCTCCAGATTCTTTGGTTACACGCATACCAATAGCTGGATTTCCGTTCTGGTAAACTACTTGGTTAACAGGAGGGGGGCCTACTTTTACTGTTGCGACATCACCCAGAGTTACGGGCCTACCATCACGCCAATCTAAAATTAACGCCCGCAGTTCATCTGGTTCGTATCGACCCTGAAAATTCATCAAATAACGACGGCGACCAACTTCCATATAACCGCCAGAACTATCTGTGGTGCGGCCCACACGGCGGGTAATACTATTCAGGTCAATACCTAGCTGTGCAGCTCTTACAGGATCAAACTCAATTTGTAATTGTTCCCCAAGACCGCCCCCAGCCTGAATTTGCACATCAGCTACACCGTCTATGCTTTCAAGGCGTGGAACTATTTCGTCTTCTATGAAAGGAACATAATCAGCTTGAGCCATAGCCGCAGTTTCGCGAAACTGGGTGAATAGATAGATGAGTGTTTCGGCTGCACCACCTCCGCCAAAGCCCCCGCCCATCACAACTTGAGGCCTATCAGCATCTGCAGGCAATGGGGGCAGCCTATTGAGCCGACTGATCACTTCGATCAAGGCGCGGTCCATATCAGTTTCAAGGCCAAACTCTAATGAGACAAAGCCAAATGAAGGGTTAGAAAACGATCGCATTTCGGAAATTCCGGGCACGCCTTGCATCACCTCTTCGATTGGTTCAACAATCTCAGATTCAATTTCGGAAGGGCTAGCCGCACGCCAAAAAGTCTGTATTCCAAGTTGAGGCCTTTCGATATCTGGCAACAATTGGACAGGCAATCGGGTAAGCATAACAACACCCAGCACCAAAGCCATTAGAGCAAGTACAATGACCGCAGCTGGGTTCTTCAGGCTATTTTCCGTGAGTTTCATGACAAGTTTCCCTCGCACGCCATAACAGGCTTCATTAAGGGCGGTATGGCCCTCAATGATAAAGAGAGAAACTTGATTGCGGTGGAATGCCCGGCGGTTGCGACCAGTAGCGTGCCCCGCTAAACGCTTAATATCTTTGGATTAAACGAAAGGCATACTTTAATTTTGCTCGTCTTTTTCAGCCTTGGGCTTCTTTTCCCACTCTTCAAACTTTCCAAGACTACAGCTACTCCAAGCAGACCCCATACTGTCAATAACAGTAATAATTTCTGCACGGCAAAGTTGGCCCGTGGTTGTTTGATAAGAGAAACGTTCTTCCACCGCAAGGCGTGGGCAACGGTGTGGAAGCCGGTTCATATAGGCGCGCTTACCCCTCCCATGGAAGAAGATTGTCTGTTCATCGATAATGCGAGAATCCCGCAAACTTCGGAGAGATACACAGTGCCTAATTTTACCTGTAGGCTGATACTTCTCCTCGATTTTTGCTAATCGTTCTTCTCCACGAGTTTGCTTTTTTTCATCAGCAACAGACGAGCCACCAGAAATGGCAGCGACCACCAAGCCAATATAGAGAAGTTTTTTATTCATGGTTCTTCCAATTTGCAATTCCATGGCATCACATTAACAAAGCCGTCTGAACACTGGCTGAACAACAGTTACCCAAATGCATCTAACTCTCGTTGCATTATAACCCTGAGATTAGCACCCAAATGGGCCAACGCAATTTGCTCTGACTTACCAACACGTTCTAATTTGTCATCAAAGGCCAGTCCATGTACCTGTGCAATTTGCAGCAAATAAGCAACAAATGCATCAGCCCGAGCCCGCAGAACCCACAAAAAAATGGTGGCTGGCATATGGTGTTCTTCACAAAAGGCTCGAAACTCATTTGCGAGATGCGGAATCAATGCTTCACCGATCCGTGTCAAACCAACACAAAAGGCCTCAAATGGCGGCAATTCATCAAGACCTTCAACAACAGGGTTATCTTGCTGGCAAGATGCAATGGCCTCAAGTTCCTGCACCATTGTTTCAAGGGTATTATCCAGTTTCTCTGCAACGCTATCAGCAAGTTTTTGCTCATTCGGAGACAGAATAGCGCGCCCGCTTTTTTCAAGCCCCTTAAGGCTTGCTCCGAGGAAATCAACAATAGTTGCTTGGTCGCGCATAACACCTGCCAAATTTTTGTCCTTAATCTCTCTGCCATGCGACGGCGTGCTTAGCCAGTCTTTTTGCTCGTCAACATAAAAGCGCGCCCTAATTTGACCAATCAGGGAGAATAGAAATGATCGATTTAATAATAACTGGTTCTACCGCCCTAGCATCCGTTTTGCTAATTCTATGGCTGCTTAGCATCGTAACGGGTACCGTTAGTTTTATTGATGCATTTTGGGGAACCGGATTTCTTGTTGTAGCTGGGGCCGCCGCGTATCAATTGCCTGAAATAGGGGAACGCCAATTTCTGGCACTTATATTATTGTTTTTGTGGGGTGCTCGCCTATCGCTCTATTTATTGAAACGATATTTCGAACTAGGCGAAGACCCGCGCTATATCAAAATGACATCTGGCAAGTCTGCCATTCAACGGCATTTCTTCACGGCTTGGTTTGTCTTTGGTCTTCAGGGCTTTTAAATTCTTCTTATTAGCGCGCCTATATTTTTACTACTTTCAGCACCTCCAGCCGCTATTAACATCATATCCCTTGTTGGTGCTGGGCTTTGGCTCCTAGGTGTGTTTTTTGAATGGACTGGCGACTATCAATTATCACGGTTCCGGAAAGACCCTAACAATGCAGGCAAAGTGTTGGATACGGGCCTCTGGGCCTGGACCCGACATCCAAATTACTTCGGTGATACTTGTGTTTGGTGGGGAATTTGGCTTATTGGTCATGACCTATATGGCATTTATGCTCCCATATTAATGACCTACCTACTTATGAAATGGTCTGGTGTTCCCATTCTAGAAAGATCACTAAAAAAACGTAGACCAGACTATGCCGCTTACTGCGAACGTACCGCAAGTTTCTTCCCCTGCCCCCCAAAGCGACCATAACCAAATAACACAAAAAAAGCGGCCCCAAATAGAGCCGCTTTTCTTCAAGACTTTATGCCACAATCAGTATGGGGCGTGTTCACCCGCCTTTTCCATCAAGCTTTTCCGTTGCTTGGATTTAAACAGCTCAAGCCTTGTTCTTACCGGACGGCGCGGCCAATAGTTATTCTCTACATCAGCATCAGCAGTTTCCAGCATTGGATCAAGCGTAATGGATTTAATTTCCTTCTCGCTTGTTACCAGCTTGATAACTTTGTTGGGGTTTCGACGCCATAGTTCTGCTGGCCAGCGGCGCATTTCTTTTTCGCCGTCGGCATACTCAATCTCAACAATCACTGGCATTACAAGGCCGCCTATGTTTGAAAACTCCAAGAAGTAGAAATTCTCAGACGTTTTCAAAAGCTCACGCTCCCAGTCAGCCAACCCTTCCACATATTTCGTGTAACGTGAACGGTCTGCTTCAGTAACAGTGTATGTATCATTCTTATTGTAGAAGTCTTGCAGTTCAGGGCGCTCAGCAACTCGGCGGCGATCATCTTTATGCTGCTCCACAACCATTGAGTGCCCAGCTTCCTCAGCTCGTGCTTTTTTATAGGCCATCTCTACATCAGGGTCTTTGGTGTTAACCGTTCCCCAAGTAACCTTATCTAGCGAGATATCAACATGGTCTGTGGTGTAGAACCAGCCACGCCAGAACCAATCCAGATCATAACCAGAAGCATCTTCCATAGTACGGAAAAAGTCTGCAGGATAAGGTCGTTTGAACATCCAGCGCTGGGCATATTCTTTGAAAGCATGATCGAATGCCTCACGGCCCATGATTGTTTCTCGTAGTATATTGAAAGCAACCGAAGGCTTGCGGTACGCATTTGCACCAAATTGAATAAGAGATTCCGGGTCTGTCATAACAGGGACCTGGTTTTTACTCACCATGAAAGGAATGATGGTTTCCGGTGAACCTATATTGCCTGGCCAACCTTCTTCCCATTCGCGGTGGGCCAATGATTGAAGAAATGTATTGAAACCTTCATCCATCCAGAACCAGTCACGCTCTGGTGTGTTTACAATCATAGGGAAATAATTATGCCCGACTTCATGAATAATCACGCCGATCAAACCATATTTAGTTCCCCGAGAATATGTACGCTTTCCTTCACTATCCTCTGATGGTCGCCGAGGATTGAAGCTGATCATCGGGTATTCCATACCGCTAGTCGCCGAGTTAACCG
>Ga0316207_10003631_pt1 | contig 14130 bp, 14 predicted proteins | sample 6weekpyrite_MG_FD_204943 | JGI IMG/M metagenome (GOLD analysis project Ga0316207, IMG submission 204943) | Microbial mat bacterial communities from mineral coupon in-situ incubated in ocean water Damariscotta River, Maine, United States -... | ecosystem: Environmental > Aquatic > Marine >... | reverse complement strand
CCTGACACAGCGAAGTGAGGCATCTTGGTCCATAATGGTAACCATTGTCTACGTGGTGGGCTGTATACAATCAGAGTATAACCAGGATCTTTTTCTTTTAGTTTCAGGAACTCTTCTTTAGTAAGAAACTTATCATTCGCTGGGTCGTAAATGGTTTCTTCATACTTATAGCCCATTGCACCTTCCCAGTTGTCGGGTTGAATAATGGAGGCACCTGCGTTACCCGAGCCCGCATCCCATGGATAATAAGATGCCCAAACGTTATGACCTTGCTCGCGTGCCATCGCCATTTTCTCCTGGTTTTCCCACCAGCCATAGTCATTATCATGATGAATGTGTAACGGCGCCTTTAATGCCATCGCATTAACTAATAATTCGTTGACACCGGTTTGGGTTTCAGTTGGTGTCGCGGCACTAGGATGAAACCGGTGGTGGGCGGATGTGACGCGACCGTATTTCGCCGCAATCTTTTGTGCTTCGAACATTTCATAAGTGATAATACCTTTACGCGCATAACCAATCGTTGAACCCACGCCAATCGCACCCTGGCGTAAACCTTCATCTAATGTTTTTGTAATCTCATTCACCTGCTCAACATCACTGCGACTGACCGACCAGCCGTCGACTCCATCTTTGGCGGCTGCAGTACGATAATCAAAAAAGTAGGGCATGGAGACATTCGGACCTTCCAGCTTTAGGCCATCGTGCACGCGCATGCGTGCAAACTCCTGCCCAATGACCGTGCCATAGTTGGCCTGGGTTGTACCCTTGCGTGCTTCGTACCACTCGGGAATATTGACTGCACCGATTTCAAAATCCATCTGGGTAGTGACGCCATCGCGTAAATTAACCTTGATGCCCCACGGTCCTAGTCCATGTTGTTCTAAATCAATGAAACCAGGTGCTACCACTTTGTTCGTGGCATCGATAGTCTCTTTACCGGCGATTTTCTTTTCCGTGATGGTAACGATTTTGCCGTCTTTAATGCCGACATTACGAATGCCATCAAACTTAGTTTCCGGGTCCATCACCCGACCGTTGTTGATGACCACGTCGTATTCGGTTGAGTCTGCACCACCACCTGCTCCACAGGCCGTGATGCTAAGAGACAGGATAACGCCCGCGCTTATCAGGATGGCTTTGTTAAGCAGGTTGAGGTATGTCATCGTAGGGTTCCTTATCTGTTTGTTTTTTCAGCAGAATGAATCGATAATTTTTTGCAATTGAACAATAAGTATAAGGCGGGCGAATATCAAGTTCTAGCGCAATTTAGCAACGTAAAAAGGATATTGATATTAACTACAGATTTTGTCGGCTTCTTATAAGCACTTTATCAGGTATTGATTTAAAATGCCGTTGATGTGATGGAATGATGCAGCTCCCCGATTTCTCTAATGTATGGCATTTTGTGCGGTGACCAAGATAGGAGACTCGAGTGACGTTAAATGGCAAGAAATGCGATTTCGAGAACGGGTAAAATCAGGACAAAATATGATTAATGAAATAATAAAATAACGCGGGATGATATGAAATGAAACTAACCCTGACATTGCTAGGCCTATTAGCCTGTTCATACGTAATGGCCGAAGAGACGGCCTTTGATGATATTCCAGAATTTGGTGGCCCCAGTACGGTGGGCGCGGATTTAAAGGAAGATGCCAGAGCCAGAGAATCGGCGTTTCGTTTTGAAAGTATCGATAGTTTTTTAAAACCCTATTTCGACAGCAAGGCCAGGATGGCAAGAGAAAATAACTTTGCCTACGGATTTGACTACACGGCGATGTATCAAAATGCCAGCGATAGCCTGGGTGAGGACGATGCCGGTGGAGGTATCTTTCGTGCCTTTGGTTCCTGGACGCTGACGGGTTTGGATACCGGTAATACCGGTACCCTGGTTTATAAAGTCGAACACCGTAATCGATTAGGTACCGATATTTCTCCTTCATCGTTGGGTTTTGAAACCGGTTATGTGGGTTTAACCGCGCCTGTCTATAGTAACTATCAATGGGGACTGACCAATTTATACTGGCAACAAAAATACAAAGACGCAAAATTTAATTTTGTAGCGGGTGTTGTCGATGCCACTGATTATTTAGACATTTATGGACTGATCAATCCGTGGACGTCATTTAGTAACCTGGCCTTTTTAACCAACGCCTCGATTCCCTCACCTAACCAGGGCCTGGGTGCCGCGTTTGGCTGGATGGCGAGTGACAATATTTATCTGGTTGGTGGCATTGCCGATGCCAATGGCGACCCGCATAACCCGGATAAAATGATCGATAGTTTTTTCGATGATAGCGAGTTGTTTAAACATTTTGAGATCGGCTATGTGTCATCTTATGACCGTCGATACTTCGACAATATCCATTTAACGGTGTGGCAGGTGGATGAAAAAACCAATCCGGGTAATACCGCCCTTGATGGTTGGGGTTGGGCCTTTTCCTATGCCTGGTTCATTGATGATACCTGGATGCCGTTTGTACGTGCCGGTTACGCCGATGAAGGTGGCGCGCTCTATGACAAAAATATCAGCGTCGGTTTTGGTCATTACATGGCGAAATCGAGCGACCTCTTAGGTGTCGGTGTTAACTGGAGTGAGCCCTCAGAAACTACCTTTGGACCTGGCTTAAAAGATCAATACACCATTGAGGCGTATTACCGTTATCAACTTTCTCAGAATTTAGCTCTTACCCCGGATGTGCAATATATCATTGACCCATCAAACAACCCGAATGAAGACAGTCTTTGGATATTGGGTTTGCGGGCACGTTTGTCACTGTAACCACAACGATCTATTGGTCCTGTGGGCATACCCCGGCCATATAGTGTATGACCTTTGTATCAGAACAGGCGGTGCAGCCGGTCGCGTAGGTTTTTACACTTCCGTCATTTAATGTGGCGCAGACGGGATTATATTCTCGGGTACAGATCTGTGGTCGGGGTTCAGTGCATATTGTTATCTTCTTTTCTTTCGATTCAGCTTTTCCCGAATTTGTATCTTCAGTACTCGTGTTGGCAGCGCAACTGCTTAATGTGATGAAAAGAAATGCAGTGCAAAATGCTATATAAGAAAGTGATTTAAAGCTATTCATCGCACATCCTTTGCTGATTAAGCATAGGTTGGGTAAGATTGGTTGAGCAACCAGTGCTCAAAGGAATCTTAACCATGGTTAAAAAAATATCAACTGAAGATAACTTTAATTTCCTGCTCATCGCTTTAATTTTCTTATTATTTTCTGTTGCCGCGGTTGAACAATTTGCCGGTGGCACGGGTCAACGCCTTGTGGTTGCTGCGACAGTGGTGACGCTGATAATTGCCGTATGGAGCATTCGCGCGCAAAAGGCCTGGTTTAGAATCGGGCTGGGTTTTGCTGGCGCATTACTGATCGTGATGTTTTTTGAGTTGATGTTCACTCGGGCGGGCCTGGACACGCTGCATCTGTTACTTATGCTAGGTTTTTTTGTGATGACGACGGTGATTGCGGCACGACAGGTCTTATTCACGGGTGAAATTACGCTTAATAAAATTGTTGGCGCAATTTGTATATTTTTTCTAATCGGATTGATTTGGGCAACGATGTATTTATTGCTGCTGGAATGGCACCCTGAAACCTTCAACAACGTTGAGTATGGGGGCTGGCAGGATAATTTTTCCAAGATCGTTTATTTTAGCTTTGTGACCCTGACGACCTTAGGTTATGGTGATATCACGCCAGCGTTGCCTTTAGCGCGCTTTCTGGCTTACTTGGAAGCAATAATGGGCCTGTTTTATATCGCTGTGATGGTTTCTAGTCTGGTTGGGGTGCGTATTGCCAGTCATCCTGCGAGCCGTCCACATCAAGAATAAGCCTGGCGCCCATTGGCAAGAAAGACCGTAGTGGATTTACTAGTATTGAAGGAAGAGACTATATATATAGTATAGCTATGACCAAAAATGAATATTTGGGAGAAAATAGGGGATAATAAATATGCCTGAGACAGGAAATACAGCTGATGCGGCTGCGGAGATTGCACCCGAAAAAGACAATAAAGGCGCTGAGCAGGCAGAGGCCAAAAGCGATCCGGTTAAACGCATAACCAAAATCGTTCTCTATGTCGTTGGCTTTTTATTTGTCTGGTATATCCTGGCAGACCGACTGGCCCCCTGGACGGATCAGGCCAGGGTACAAGCCTATGTCATTCCTATCGTCCCTGAAGTCTCGGGCAGGGTTGAGGTTATTAATGTCAGTCAAAATCAGGGAGTAAAATCGGGTACTGTTTTGCTTGAGATTGACGCGGTAGATTATGAACTGGCTGTGTCACAGGCCGAAGCATCACTGCAAATTGCGGGACAAGATATTGGTGCCGATACCGCTTCCGTTTCTACTGCACAGGCAAAACTGGTTGAAGCTCAGGCCAATCTCGATCATATGCTGGTACAAAGTAAACGTGTTTATGAAGTTGTAAAAAAAGGCGTATTACCAAAATTTGAAGCGGATAAAGCCACTGCTGCAGTCGATACCGCTAAAGCGAAAGTTGAAAGTGCTCAGGCGGAATTAACTAAAGCCAAGTCAAAGCTAGGCCAAAAAGGTGAGAAAAATCCGAAAATCCAATCAGCATTAACTGCACTCAAACAAGCGCAACGAAACCTGGCAAGGACCAAGATTTATGCGCCCTCTGATGGTGGCATAACTAATTTGGTAATTGATACGGGACATTACGCAAGCAAAGGTGCTCCGGTGATGACCTTTATAAGTGTCGATGAGATTTGGGTGCAAGCCAACCTGCGTGAAAATAGTGTCGCCAATGTCAAAGCCGGTAATTCAGTTGATATTTCACTGGATGTTGCACCGGGCAAAATTTTTAAGGGTACGGTAAGCAGTGTTGGATTTGCCGTAAAGCAACAGTCTGGTGGTGCTGTTGGTGACCTGGAGAAGATAGAAGGTGATAGTGGTTGGCTGCGTGATGCGCAACGCTTCCCTGTGATTATTAACTTTGATGATGATAGCGCCAAAGGCTATCGGCGTCTGGGTGGTCAAGCAGATGTACAAATCTACACGGGTGGAAATTGGATCATTAATGCCTTGGGCTGGATCTGGATTCGTGTCTTAAGTTGGTTATCGTATATTTATTGATGCCATGCATAACTTTATTTCTAATATATTTTCGCCACTAGCTGAATATGGAAATAAATTATTTTCCTTAAAATCTTTTCACTTTTTTTTTGCAGATATAAGGAGCAACCCGCAAAGTATCCGCATTATACGTTTTGCTGTCGGTGTAACCTTAGCCGTTGCGATTGCATCAGCGATTGAATGGCCATTATCGTTCCTGGTTCCAGTCTTGACCTCGGTATTTCTAGCTATGCCGATTCCCATGCCATCTTTAAAGGTTGGCTTAGCAAATATGCTTTACACTATTTCAGCGTTTTCTATTGGCCTGGTGTTTACCTTATTCTTGTTACCATTTCCTTTGATTTATATACCAATGCTGGCTTTAGTGTTGTTTAATTTGTATTACATGCTTAATCGTGGTGGCTCATTCTGGTTTGTTTTGATGTCATTATTAGCCGTTTTGATTCTGCCTCTGTTAGGAAATGCGCATGAAGGACTGGCCGCGGGTTTTGCATTTGGATTTGTATTCTCTGGTTGGGTAACTATTTTCATGTTGTGGCTGGCACACTTACTGGTTCCCGATCCTGCAGGCACTCCGCAACTTCCTAAGAAGCCTGGTATGCAACCAGGCTATTCGTTACCCGCGGCTCAGGCAGCACTTAAAAGTACCATCGCTGTTTTGCCCATCGTGGTCCTGTTTATTACCTTCGAGTTTACCGGGATGTTACTGGTTATGGTCTTTGCCGCGATTTTCACGCTCGCACCCGAGGTATCTAAGGGCAAGGCAGCCGGTGTTAATTCTATGAAGTCGACAGTGATTGGTGGCTTGTATGCCTTTGTTTTTTATCACTTGTTAGTTGTTGTCCCAGAGTACCATTTTTTCATAGCACTAATGTTTTTAACTACATTGTTTTTTGCAAGCAACATATTTTCAACGAAACCATCTGCCAAGTATTATGCGTCGGCCTTTTCTACTTTATTTATTCTGGTTAACTCCAGCCTAGGAGAAGGTGCAAACTTTACCTCGGCATTTTTCTTACGGTTCCTGTTTATTATGCTGGCAACTATCTATGTTGTTTTTTCACTGATGGTATTTGAACGCTACTGGCCGCAACGTAAGTAACAGGCAAAATATTTTACTATTAAATACTGGTTATTTGGCTTAGTTATTAAATTAAAGAATAACAATTAGGAGGAAGATCCCATGTCAACTCTAGGCGATTCAAATTTTTCTGAGAACGCGGTCGATGCGGCGATAAAGATTGGTTTATTGTTTTTGCTGGTCATTTGGTGTTTTAACATTATCGAGCCTTTTGTATTACCCGTACTGTGGGGCATCATTTTGGCGGTGGCATTGTCACCACTATTTAACTTCATTAAGCGTCTGTTAGGTGGGCGCAATAAATTAGCAACGGTAGTGTTTACCTTATTGACCTTGGCGATTTTAATTGTACCCACGGTCATGTTGTCCTCTTCAATGATAGAAGGTGGTAAAGAGCTATCAGCGAAAATAGAGTCTGGTACCTTGACGATCCCTCCACCCGCCGAGTCCGTCAAGGAATGGCCAGTGGTAGGTGAAAGTACCCATCAGATCTGGAGTTTGGCATCGACAAATTTGGAAGCTACCGCACAAAAATATGCAGTACAGCTTAAAGCAGTCGGCCAGGCTGTATTGTCTGGGATTGCTGGTGCCGGAGTGACTATTCTGCAGTTTGTTCTGTCGCTAATTATTGCTGGCGTGTTGCTTGCGAATGCAGAGGGTGGTCAGAAACTAGCGCACGCATTAGCAGTGCGTGTTGCAGGTTCACATGGTGAAGAGTTTTCCAATATTGCAGGCAGCACATTAAAAAGCGTGGCGCAGGGCCTGGTTGGTATTGCTCTAATCCAGGGAGTATTATCCGCGATAGGTTTGATTGCAATGGATGTCCCTGCAGCGGGCGTCTGGGTAGTGCTAATTATTTTCTTAGCAATTATCCAGTTGCCACCCATTCTCGTCCTTGCGCCAATCGCGGCTTACGTCTTTACTACGCATGACACAACCCCAGCTGTGATCTTTACCATCTATGCACTGATCGTCAGTATGAGTGATGGTTTTCTCAAGCCAATGTTAATCGGACGTGGTGTTGATATTCCCATGTTGGTAATTCTGATCGGGGCGATTGGCGGCATGATGCTGTCAGGTATAATTGGCTTATTTGTTGGTGCTGTCGTGTTGTCGCTAGGCTACAAGTTGTTTATTGCCTGGTTAGATATGAGTAAAGCAGAAGAGCCTGTACAGAGTTAGAAACAAGGTGGGATTAGAGCGTAAGGATATGAACAAGCTAAGGCAGGGCAGTATGTCTTTAGTAATGCTTCGAGTAGCTATTTTAAGTTTGCTGCTGGTGTGCATAACGATGCCATTTGCTCATGCCGAAGTTACCATGGACTTGAAAGATGGTAGTAAGTGGAATATCGGGGTAGGTGGTTTTTGGGCAACGACTGATACAACGGTACGGGTTGATGCTGTCGATGGATCGTTTGGAACCGAGATTAATGCCGAAGATGACCTCGCCTGGGATGATCGGGATTTTTCACCGTTTATTACTCTGGGCTATCGCTTCAATAAGAATCACTCGCTGTTAGCTTCGTACTGGTCTATTCGACGTGATGGGGTCAAGGTCATAACTATCGATCTTGATATTGGTGATGAGACTTATACCTTAGGCTCAACAATCGATTCCCAGTTTGTAACGGATATTTATCGTGTGACCTACGGCTACCATTTTTATGATTCTGATAAATGGAGTATTGCTTTTCTTGGCGGTCTGCATATTACTAATCTGAAATTTAATATCCGTGCGGTGGGCGGTATGGGCGCAACCGTTCAAGAAGCAGCTGATGCAGCAGCCCCATTACCTACCTTTGGTTTTTCCGCTAGTTATAAGATAAATAAAAACTGGTATGCCTCGGGCTGGTTTCAAGGATTGACTCTCGAGTATGAAGACTTCAAGGGTAAAATGTTAAATGCTTCAATGGCTGTGACATACAAACCTTGGAAGAACTGGGCTATTAGTACGGGTGTTACCTCGTTTGATATCAATGTTAGTTCAACGGATAGCGATGCACGTGGTGAATTCGATTATGAATACATAGGACCGATCATATCGCTACATTCAGCTTTTTAATCCATTGCGAATCTATCAACAGTGAATTTGAGTGGGGAGTTAGTTGTGCAAACAGGTCAAATAATGCGTTTTTTAATTATATTGTTAGCTGGTTTCTTTGTTGTATCGTGTGCTGGACCCAAAGTTTATCAAATTGACTTGATTCCTGCGCCAGATGTTTTTGCAGAGGGGCTGGTTAATCCATTTCCTGAAAAACCACCTATTGGTAAAGATGCACCTTATAACGGTATTTTATACGCAACGGATCGTTTGCCTGCCGAGAAAACCTTTCTAACTCCCGAGTCACAAGAAGATGAAGTCTATTATAAAAACAAACGCGGAACTTTACTTCGTCTTGGCATGGGCCGGATTGAGATCGATAGACGGATATTCGGCGGGCGCCAAGACATAAGCTGGGATGAAGTCAGAAGAATTTCACTAGAAAAAAATCGACTGAATAGCTATCCACTTCAGATCAAAGATATTCAGGAATTCGGTGTTCTAGATCGAAGTTATCACATATTCAGTAGCAAGAAAGCGTTAGCAACAAAGTCTTCCAAACCGGCCAAAAAATATGCCGGACTGATCAACAAGAAGCTTGCGATATCCAAAAAGAAAGATATTTACATCTACGTGCATGGTTATAACACTGTTTTCGAAGATCCTTTGCTAGTTGCATCAGAACTTTGGCATTACATGGGCTATGATGGTGTGTTTATTGCCTACTCTTGGCCGGCAACCCCTAGGGGATTAGCTTATCTAGCAGATTTAGATACAGCTCGACTTGCCAGTCGCAACCTGCGGTTATTTCTGGAATATTTATCTGAAGAGACTGACGTCGAGAATATCCACATCGTTGGTTATAGCATGGGAACCAGAGTAACAACCTACGCATTACAAGATAGTGCATTAATTTACAAAGGCGAGTCCCACGAAAAAATTCATAAAAAGTTACACATTGGCAATGTTATGTTGATCGGTAGTGATTTGGATAGGGGTGTCTTTACGGGTTTTATGCTGGATGGAGTGTTAAATGTCCCTTCGACTTTAAATATTTATATGTCTGACACTGATAGTGCCCTGGGAGCATCTAACTGGTTATTCGAACGTGCACGCCTGGGTGAGGCCTGGGTAGCAAATAGGCCGCCGAAGTTATTTGTTGATTACTTAAAAGAAAATCCAAATTTACGATTTATTGATGTCACCAGTGCCAAGGATGCAGCAAGTGGTAATGGCCATCACTATTTCACAGCGAGTCCCTGGGTGAGTAGTGATCTCTTGTTAACACTTATGTACGGATTCTCTCCGGAGCAACGGGGGCTCAAGAAAGATGGCTACGGGATGTGGGAGTTTGGTAAAGATCATCTGGCACGCCTGCGGAAGTTACTTAAAACAATGGATCCTGAGCTTCTTAAAGTAAATAAATAATGTGTGCAATAATTATAGACTGATCATGAAACTACAGATATATATTTTACTGGTACTATTTTTACAAACGGGTCTGGTATTTTCACAGGAAATAGATTTTAAAGAAAACCCCAATTTTGGTTTCGGTGTGGGTTATGCGCTAGTACGTTTTGATGCCAATGTTAAGTTTACTAATCTTCAATCTAACCAGTCAGTATTTGTCGATATTGAAGGTACCTTGGATCTTCCTGAAGCAGATACCATTCCCGTGTTCTATGGTGGATATAAATTCTCAAAAGAACATGCTATTGGTTTTTCATACTTTCAGGTCCGCCGTGAGTCATCAATTTTTAATATCGATGAGACTCTTGATGATGTGACAATTGTTGGTGATGCAAGTTTTAATGATGACACGCGTTTTTATAGCCTGTTTTATTCAAATACACTGTTTCAAGATAATCGCAGTAAGGTTCAGGGATTAATAGGTATTAATGCTTTGGATATTCGTTATACACTGAACGCAAGTGGAACGATTACCTATGAGAATGGATCAACAGTGGGATCTCTCCAGGAAGATACGGGATTCTTTGCACCTTTGCCCCTGTTTGGTCTAGACTTTGGATTTTCCTTTACACCTAAATGGCGCATCGATTCAAAGGTATTACTTGTCGGTGGTTCTTTCAACGAGTACAAAGCACTTGTAGTGAGTACAAACGTCAATGCAAAATATAGATTCAGTGATCACTTCGGTGGGATTATTGGTTTATCATATTTTGATGCCGATATAACTATCGAGGAAGCGCAGAAGAGAACAGATATCCGATATGGATACGACGGAATCTTCCTAGGTCTACATGCTGCCTTCTAGAGCTTGTTGGTTAACTATTATCTGCCCAATAAAAAAGACGTGACATTGAAAACAATGTCACGTCAACATGGTGCAGGGGGAGAATTAATTTGCGTAAAAGTCAAACTTCGACATAATTTCCTTGGCGAGGTCCTTGTCTGTGTGAGGTAGCTGCATGATTTCTCTCCAGTAGTCTTGTGCCTCGCGTACTGTTGTGTATTGCCATGCATGTTCATTTGCCATCAATTTTTGAATGAGCGCATTGTTTAGCTGATGTCCGGTGCGAACGCCAGAGAACTGTCCAATAATTCGTGCACCAATCAAGGCCAGATCGCCAATTGAGTCAACCATTTTGTGGCGAACAAATTCATCATCGAACCGCAGACCTTCTTGGTTGACGATCTCATCGTCTTCGATTAACACTGCATTCTGTAATGAACCACCTTGGGCCAGGCCCAGCTTATGTAAAGTATTTACCTGTTCTTTGAAACCAAAGGTGCGTGCTGAGGCGAGCTCATTTACAAATGCATCGCGGTAAATTGGCGCTGTGAATTTCTGTTTGCCAATGGGGGGTGCATCAAAGTCGATTTCTAATTCCATCCATGGAATAGGCGAGGGGAGTAGACCTGCAAATTTTTCACCCTGTGATACAGAAATTCCTTGTTTAATCACAATGGCATGGCGTTCCGCATCCTGTTTGACTCTTCCAACCTGATTGATGAGCGCGGCGAAAGGTGCGGCACTGCCATCCATAATCGGAACTTCGGGGCCATCAACCAAAACTCGCGCATTGTCGATGCCACAGGCATAGAGTGCTGCCATTAGGTGTTCAACCGTGCTAACACGAATACCTCTTTTGTTAGCAATTGTGGTCGAGAGGCGGGTATCACTGACATTTTGCCAGCTCGCTTGAATCTCTGAGCGCCTGGAGTCGATATCACGGCGTACAAATACGATACCGCTGTTAACTTCACCAGGCGTTACGCGCATAACAATTTTCAGCCCGGTGTGTAGACCTCGGCTCACGCAGGTAAATGAGTCTTTCAGTGTGTGCTGAAAGTGGGAAATATTTATCGAGTTAGTTATTGTATTCATTGTAGTGCCTCGTAACTGTGTGATTGTTTACGAAAGTTTATGAATTCACGGTAGAGCTAACTTGTCCGCTCCCGCCATTTGCTTATCAGGGTGTTGTCAAATCGCGCCAATGGGTTATCCTTTGGGTATCAATTAGATAGAAGGACCTTGTAACCGTGTCGACGACATCAACGACTCTTACTTCCTGGGCGTTACTTATCTGGAAGGCCTTGCAGGCCGGTGGCTATGACGCGCACACAGTTTTTAAGCAAGTAGGTCTGGACTCGGCAAAATTAGGGGATGGCAATGCGCGTTATCGTCTTGAAGATATGACTCAACTATGGCGTGCGGCCATAGATGAGACCAAGGATCCCTGTTTTGGGATTAAAGCAGGAAAACTCTGGGCACCCACTACCTTCCATGCATTGGGTTTTGCCTGGCTAGCCAGTCACACCCTACACGATGCATTGCAACGCCTTGTTAGGTATACACGTATCGTAAATAATTCAATCAGTGCCCGGCTGGAAGAGCATGGCACGCATCTGCATTTGATGATGGAGACGAGTGAGGATGAAAGTGAGATTCATTACGCTGGACGTGATGCGGGTATGGTCGCCGTTATTACTATGTGCCGTTTAATCATGGGTGAAAACTATTCCCCAGTCGAGATCTATGTCTCTCGGGAACGCTCTCTATGCGGCGATGAATTAGAGAAATTTGTCGGTATTCCTATTAATTTCAATAGTGAAAAGAATTTAACCGTATTTGATCGGATGCGGGCTGAACAGCGTCTGGCTACTGGCAATAGTGAACTATCTAAAGTAAATGAAGATGTGGCGATGAAGTATCTTAACTCGCTAGATCGGTCATCTGTAGTTATGTTGGTCAAGGCAAAATTGATTGAGATGATGCCGGAAGGACAGGTCACCGAGGAAACGATTGCCAAACAATTAAATATGAGCTTACGAACCTTGCAGCGTAAATTACGCGATGAAGAGACAAGTTTCAGTACTATCTATAAGTCAATCCGGCAGGAAATGGCGAATGAGTATATCCAGGACTCTCAGATGTCGATGACAGAAATAGCCTATCTACTCGGTTTCTCCGAACAGGCCAATTTTACCAGGGCTTTTCGTCGCTGGTATGGCACATCCCCAAGTGAATACCGTAAAACCATTGAACAGTCGGCCGTCGGCTAAGATCGCAGAAAACTACACATACTACTCAAAGTAGCACATAAATTAGAAGCTCAGCTGAGCATACTTTTAAACCATTAGTTATCTAATGGTACTCCCTCATTGTTTCCTGATAAATGAATGGCACTTAATGACAAGTGCCAACCCCATCCTGTCCCTAAAATTCTTAGCATCAACAACACATTGTTATGCAAAAGGAGATAGGCATGAAATATAAACTGGATGTACAGAATTTTGGCTATGCAGTGGAATTATTAACCCCTGAGATATTGGAAAAATTAGCTGAGCAAGTTCACGACCTTACTGAAGAGGATCTGGCTGCGCTTAATAGCCTTAAAGAAAAACTATGTATGGAGAGTGACAATGGCTTATAAGAAAGTAATATCAGGACGTTATATTGATGTAGATGAAGACATTAAAACCGTTATTCGCTTTTTGACTGAAAAATTTGGGGCTGAACAATACAAGCGCCCCTGTTTTGAAAATCTGGTTTGGATGGATAAAAAAATATGGTGGGTGATTCCTTCCAGAGATATGAATAGTGTTGATATTTGCTACGGTCAGGAATGTGATAAATGCGAGATCATTCGCCAACTAAAGGAATTAGCAGCAGGGATTTTGATCTTCCGGCAAATGGCTGACAATCGTATCTGTATATATCTGGTTGATAATATGCGTAAATTAGAACGACACTGTAAGAGTAATCTGATACTTAATTGGGATAGCATTGAGAGTATGAAAGCATTTTCCGAGTTAGGTATCGTGATTGGTAGTGAGTTGATCGGGTTCAAACGCTTAAGGCAGTTACGACATGACAGTGTTTACCACTCTGGGGAAACGGTAGCCTAAACAAGGGTATCTGCGTGTGAGCATTCTGGCTCACACCAGGTTTATTGAGTCTCCAGCCTTGCTAGCGAAGCCAAAATCGCTACTGCCTCCCTTGCGGTCCTTTGTTACGGGATGCTATTCTGTAACATGCATATACTAATATCTGCTGTATTATTCACCCATTCGTTTTGAATGGCTAACAGGGAGATCGCGTTATGTCAGATCGACGTTTTGCAGTTATTCATTTTACCGATGGGACTAAACTGACGCTTGACCTTCCCAAGCAAAGTGATGAGACAAATATTGCCAGAAGGATGCAGAAAATCCTTGATAGTTCCTGTCTGACGATTGAGGCTGATGGCTCACTTATTACTATTCCTATGAGCAGCATAAAATATATCCAGTCATACCCCAGTCCTGATGTCCTACCTGATTTTGTCATCCAGGGTGCCACAATTACTGATTAAAACAAAAGAATAAGTCTAGATTTATAGCCGCTATAGAAGTGGTTTAAAAATAATTTTAAATATGGATATTTA
>Ga0316207_10003630_pt1 | contig 14133 bp, 7 predicted proteins | sample 6weekpyrite_MG_FD_204943 | JGI IMG/M metagenome (GOLD analysis project Ga0316207, IMG submission 204943) | Microbial mat bacterial communities from mineral coupon in-situ incubated in ocean water Damariscotta River, Maine, United States -... | ecosystem: Environmental > Aquatic > Marine >... | reverse complement strand
CTTTCTGACCCTACAACGCCGGTAAATATTACGGAAGAAGGCGGCAATGTGGTATTGGATTTCCTTGGTGCTACATTACCTGATGAGTTTGTCCGCCGTTTGGATGTGCTTGATTTTGCAACGCCAGTCACCACCATCGATAGTTTTATGGAGAAAACTAATGCCCGATTGGTGGTCAAGGCGGAAGGTGATTATGAGCAACTCGCCTATCAGGCTAATGAGACGTTTACGCTTGAAATTGCCCCTCTGACAGAAGCGGAAAAAGAAGTAAAACGGGATAAGTTCGGTTATTCAGGTGAGCGACTGTCGCTAAATTTCCAGGATATCGAGATTCGAGCCGTATTGCAGTTAATTGCTGATTTTACAGATATTAATATGGTGACGAGTGACACCGTACAGGGAAGTGTGACATTGCGTCTACAAAACGTTCCCTGGGATCAGGCATTGGATCTTATTTTGAAGACCAAAGGGCTGGCTAAACGAGAGCAGGGTAATGTGATGTTAATTGCCCCTAGTGAGGAAATTGCTGCGCGCGAAAAGCAGGAGTTTGAATCGCTAAAGCAGGTTGATGAACTTGCCCCTCTTTTTTCTGAAGTGATTCAAATTAATTATGCAAAAGCATCTGATATAGCAGGGATTTTATCGTCATCTAATAATTCGATGATGTCTGATAGAGGGCGTGTATCAGTTGATGAGCGCACAAATAATTTGCTGGTTCGTGATACCCCAGAAAAGCTCGAAGATATTTTACGTCTTATTGATGATCTTGATATCGCAGTACGTCAAGTGTTGATTGAATCGCGTATCGTGATTGCGAATGACGACTTTAAGCGCGACGTAGGTGCGAGGTTTGGTGCATCAGGCTTTAAAAATCAAGGTAGTGGTAATCAGGAGATCACATCGGGTTCTCTTAATGGCACGACTCAGATAGGTAATGGTGATGTCTGGGAGTTTGATGATCGCATGAATGTTAATTTGCCAGTGGTTGGTGATGCCGGTTCAATTGGTTTGGCTGTTTTGGGCTCTAATTTTTTGATTGAGATGGAGCTGTCGGCAATGCAGGCGGAAGGAAAAGGCGAGGTGGTCTCTAGTCCGCGAGTGATCACTTCTAATCAGTCTGTCGGGACAATTGAACAGGGGGTTGAGGTGCCGTATCAGGAGGCATCATCCAGTGGTGCGACGACAACCTCGTTTAAAAAAGCGGTGTTGAGCCTTGAAGTGACGCCGCAAATCACTCCCGATGACCGCATCATCATGGACTTGATTGTTAAAAAAGATAATGTACTCCGGGTTGCGGGTGGTGGCACTATTCCAAGCATTGAGACGCGCGAGGTTCAAACGCAAGTGCTGGTAGAGAATGGAGAAACGGTCGTTTTGGGTGGTATTTATGAGCAGAACAAAAGTGATGGTGTAGAGAAAGTACCTTTTTTGGGTGATATCCCGGTGCTTGGTGCATTGTTTAGAAGAACGGTTAAGCAGGATGCTAAAAATGAGCTGTTAATTTTTGTGACGCCTAAGATTCTTAAGGAGTCGTTAGGGGCGCGTTAATGAATTTTTCATCTTGATAAATTTAACGAAAGCCGGGAATAGCCCGGCTTTTTTTTGCCTGAAGATTATAAGCACTTGATTTATTGTTGAAAAAATGGCATATCTTCACTTATATGGATGAGTTGAATAATATATTTTTAGTGGGGCCAATGGGGTCGGGGAAAACGACTATCGGGCGGCAGTTGGCAAAAGTGCTTGAACGTGAGTTTGTGGACAGTGATCATGAGATTTCTCGCCGTACTGGTGCCGATATTCCGTGGATCTTTGATATCGAAGGTGAAGTGGGGTTTCGTGAGCGTGAGCGCGCCGTGATTGATGACTTAACTCAGCGGCAGGGCATTGTGCTTGCAACAGGAGGTGGAGCAGTGCTGGACGCTAGTAACCGTCAGTGTTTAGTGTCGCGTGGGACAACGGTTTATCTCTCTGCCTCTATTGATCAGCTTCACTTGCGTACAGCAAAAGATCGTAATCGACCGTTATTGCAGACTGATGACCCTCGCGCGCAGATTGAGGCGTTAATGGAAATTCGAGATCCGCTCTACCGTGAGGTCGCTGATATCGTAGTCGATACAGATGACCGGAGTGTGCGCGCAACAGTGCAATATGTCATTGATGAAATTTCACAGCAGGCGAGTAGTGAAATGTGACTGAATATATAATGGCACAAATTAATTTAGGTAAGTTGTTTCATGAAAACGTTTGATGTTGAGCTGGGTGCGCGTAGCTACCCCATATTTATAGGTCGCGAACTGCTGGGTCAGTCAGAATTGCTGGCACCGTATATTGCGGGTCATCAGGTGTTGGTTGTGAGTAATGAGACGGTTGCGCCACTTTACCTTGAGCAGTTAAAAATGGCCCTTGAGGGCTTTGAATATGAGAGCGTGATTTTACCGGATGGTGAACAGTACAAGACGCTGGAGTACCTGAATACCATCTTTGATGGATTGCTGAAAGCACGGTGCGGCCGAGATGTGACCCTCATTGCGCTAGGTGGTGGTGTGGTGGGTGATATGACGGGTTTTGCTGCGGCATCCTATCAGCGCGGGGTTAACTTTATTCAAATACCAACCACAGTATTAGCGCAGGTTGATTCGTCTGTTGGTGGTAAGACAGGGGTTAATCATCCATTAGGCAAAAATATGATTGGTGCCTTTCATCAGCCGCAGGCGGTACTGGTGGATACTTTGGTACTGGCCACACTGGATGATCGCCAGTTGAGTGCGGGAATTGCAGAGGTGATCAAGTACGGTTTGATTAGTGATGAACCTTTTTTCTGTTGGCTGGAAGAAAATATGCCACGCCTGCTGGCGCGCGACGATGAGGCGTTAATCTATGCAATTGAACGATCCTGTCGCAATAAGGCGGAGATTGTTGCGCAAGATGAAAAAGAGAGCGGTGTACGCGCGTTGCTGAATTTAGGCCACACCTTCGGTCATGCTATTGAAGCGGGTATGGGCTATGGCAAGTGGCTACACGGTGAAGCCGTGGCGGTTGGTACTTGTATCGCAGCCGATTTATCGCGGCGACAAGGCTGGATTGATGATGCGGCTGTCGCACGGATAATTGCATTGACCAGAGCTGCAAACCTGCCTACTCAGGCACCGTCAGAACTTTCAGTTGCGAAGTTTAATGAACTGATGGCGGTTGATAAAAAGGTTAAGGCCGGTAAGCTGCGTTTGATTCTATTAAAGGGTATCGGTAAGGCAGTTGTTTCGGGTGACTTTGATGGTGATTTAATGAATGCCAGCATTGATGCATATCGGGAGTCATAACGACGTGAGTGCGACTCTGGCAACTTATGCGGCAACGGTGACGAATTCTCGAGGCCGTCGGCATCAGGAAGCACCACCAAATTATCGCACTGAATATCAGCGCGATAGAGATCGTATCGTACACTCCGCTGCTTTCCGTCGCCTTGAATATAAGACGCAGGTCTTTGTTAATCATGAAGGCGACATGTTTCGAACGCGCCTCACTCACTCCGTTGAGGTAGCACAAATTGCGCGTTCAATTTGCCGTATATTGAATCTCAATGAAGATCTGGTGGAGGCGATTGCACTGGCGCATGACCTCGGTCATACCCCATTTGGTCATGCGGGGCAGGACTCGCTAAACCGCTGTATGCGTGAATTTGGTGGTTTTGAGCATAACCTCCAGTCATTGCGGGTAGTAGATGAGCTTGAAGAGCGTTATGCGGAATTCAGTGGGCTTAACCTTACCTATGAATCGCGCGAAGGGATTTTGAAACACTGCTCACCTAAGCGTGCAAAAGAGCTAGGTGAATTAGGCGAACGCTTTACTAACAAGCAGCAGCCGAGTCTTGAAGCGCAGCTTGCAAATGTCGCGGATGAGATTGCCTATAATAATCATGATATGGATGATGGCATGCGCTCCGGCTTGATTACACTCGAGCAGTTATGTGAAATGCCACTGTTTGCAGCACAGCATGAGTTTGTGATGGGGCATTACAAGAATCTCACCGAGCGCCGTACGATCCATGAAGTGGTACGGCGAATGATCAACGCTCAGGTCACAGATCTTATCGAGACCAGTCTTGCGAACATTAAGCGCGCGGCACCGCAGACGATTGATGATATTCGTCAGCATGAAAAACCATTGATTAGTTTTAGCGAGGAGATGTATGCCTATAACCTGGAGTTGAAGCGTTTTCTGCGCAAAGGGCTATATCAACATTACCGTGTACGACGCATGAGCACCAAGGCGGATCGAATCATTAAATCGTTGTTTGATATCTTTCTTGAAGACCAGCATCTGTTACCACCGGATTACGACAGCAAAGTGACCCAGATGGGAGCGAGCGATGGGGATACGGGTAAGGCGCGGGTGGTGGCTGACTATATTGCGGGGATGACAGACCGCTATGCGATTGGTGAATTTGAACGACTCTTTAATCCATCGCAGCTAACTTAAGTCGGGCATGCGGATTTATATGCAGACAGCAGTAGAAGAAAACGTACCGATGCGTTTTTGCCAGCTGATCTTGCAGCAGGATCTGTTGGGCGGCTGGACGCTGATCAAAGAACGCGGTACGCAGGGATCAAAGGGCAGGCTTCAGCGTGAGCACCATGAAAATTATGCCGATGCGGAAAGTGCAATGATGCGCGCGCGTGATGCACTGGTGAATAAAGGTTTTCGAGTCGTCTTTATTCGTGGCGAGGCAATCTCTTAGTGACGGAGCCGAATCTCAATAGCAATCCATCCGCCAATGGGGGCTACCTCGGGTTATATGGATTAGCGCACGAGCCGTTTGTTGGTGAGATGTCTCCAGCATTTTTTTACCCCGGCGCGACACGTGAGCAGCGCCTTAACCTGTTGTTGCACCTCATTCCGCTGGGTGAAATTCTGCTGATTACTGGTGTGCCGGGTATTGGTAAAACGACGCTGTTAGAACAATTTCTTGCCAGGGGAAAAGAGTCGTGGCGTGTCTGTCGGCTGGATGCGAGCGCGGGCCTGGATTCAAATCAGCTGTTACAACAGTTGTTGCAGGCCTTTGCGCCTGATATTGCGGAACAGGCAGATCGATCCGAACGGGAGCGGCTGTTAATTTCTCAACTGCAGTTATTGCGTAAAAATGCGCAGCAACCGATGTTGTTGATCGATAACGCACAGCATATACCCGAGTCTGGTTTTCGCGCGCTAAGTAAAATCATTCTTGATGCGCCAGAAGACGAGAGGCTGTTTGGGGCGGTGCTATTTAGTGAGTCAGAGATCGAAACCAAGCTCAATAATCCCGCGTTGCAGGGGTTACGGGGTCAGATCAAACACACCTTTGAATTACCGCTGTTAAGTGAAGAGGAGACGTTGCAATATCTCGACCATCGCATTCAGGCGGCAGGGCTTCAGGGCAGTAGTCCTTTTACTGCCGCAGTCAATAAAGCGATCTATGGCGCATCAAAGGGATTGCCGCTGAAGATTAATGAGTTGGCGCAGGCGGTGATGCAAAATAAGCAGCATGTTGCCTCCCCACAGCCGATGGCTGCTCCTGAGGCCAGGGAAAGTCGTGTCAATAAACCAAGAAAGATTAAGTTGCCACGAATCTCTTTGTCGATTGTCTGGCCTTTTGTCATCGCTGCATTATTGGCGAGTATTCTGGTGTTTCAGGATGACGTTAATTCGCTATTTAATCCGCCTGATGAACAGGTGGAGCTTTCTGCAGCGAAAGAGGTGAATGAACCACTCGCTACTGTAGAACAGGCCCTTATACAAACGGAAGAGACAGAGACATTGGTTGAGGCTATTCCAGAGCAGTCCATTCTACTGGAGAGCAATACCGCTGCAGTGATATCCGAGGTCGAGCGCCAGGAAGCGGAAATTGAGGTGGTTAATTCGGCGATAGAGACACCGCTAGAGGCAGCGGTGGCCGTTGAGAAAACAGACGTTATTGATCCTTCGGTCAGTGAACCAGAAGCGCCAGCATTGCCGGTGGCTGAGTTGAATGACGCTGTGCCCGAGCAAGCGACGGTTCAAAAGGTGTCAGCGGAAGCGACTGAGCCTTCTGTGCCAAAGCGTGACTGGGTAATGGACCAGCGCCCGCAGGCATATACCTTGCAAATTGTCGCGCAGGAAAAATTGCAGAAGCGAGAGGCGTTTATTGCTCGTTTTGAACTGGAAAATGATGTCGAACGTTTTAGTACAAACAAGAAAGGGGTGCGCTGGTATGTCGCGGCGGTGGGTGTCTATGATTCTCGCACCGAAGCACTCGAGGCGAGCCGTCAGCTGCCGGAAGGGGTGGTGCCGTGGGTACGTAGTTTTGCCTCCATTCAAAAAGAGTTATGGCGAGATAATTCTGCCAAAGAGGTTGTTAACCGGGAGGAGGGTGATGAGGCTAAACCATCGCCTCTGGATGAGCCGCTTACGCTGCCCACATTGACACCACAGGAGAGCTGGGTGATGTCGCGTTCGCCAGACCACTATGTGCTGCAATTGGCGGCTTTTGAAAAAGAGGCTAAAACGCGTGGGTTTATCGAAAGCCACCAGCTGCAGGATTCGGGTAGGCTTGTTCGATTGATTAACAAGGGGCAGCTCTGGTACGTCGCGATTTATGGTGATGTAGCCGACCGTGCTGAGGCGCTGCAGCTGGCAGGTGACCTCGAGAATGATAAGGGTATTTCGCGGCCGTGGGTGCGTTCGTTTGGCTCTTTGCAGCGCGCAGTACAAAAAATCCAGCAAAAATAGCCATTTCTGATTCTTCCAATGCCCTTGTGATCACTGGTATATTGCTTCTATTTCAAAGGTTTATGTTAATTTTGCCAGCTAAGCAATAATGCGTCGATATTGAATGGAAGCGGCTAGGCGGGTATACTTCGGCGGCCTAGTCTGTGTGCAGCGCCCGCACCTCTGCGCACGGCCATTATTTGGCCTTGTTTGCGCAAAAAACAATCAGACAGGATGTGACAGAGAATCCCCCGCCCCGATCGATTGGGACGCTTTGGGGTGCTTTGAGGAGGGTGTAGATTTGTCTCCTCGGGCATCTGCTGTTTAAAGGGTGTCCGCGTAGTTGAAAGGGCTGCGCGTCGTACATTTCGGAAATATTTTTTGAGAGGAACAAACTATTGTCCCGTCAAACACGACCTTCTAAGCAAGGTTTATACGATCCTGCCTATGAGCATGATGCCTGTGGTGTCGGCTTTGTCGCGAATATTAAAGGCAAAAAGAGCCATGCAACTGTTCGTCAGGGACTGACGATTCTTGAGAACCTTGAGCATCGTGGTGCGGTGGGCGCAGACCCGCTGGCTGGTGATGGCGCTGGTTTGTTGCTGCAGATTCCAGATCAGTTTTTTCGCGAAGAGTGCGCGGCTAGCGGTGTTACGTTACCTGCGGAAGGCGCTTACGGCGTTGGCATGCTTTTCTTGCCACAAAATACGGCTGATCGCCAGGCGTGTGAGCGACTGATTGAAAGCACCATCGAAGATGAGGGGCAGTCTGTCTTGGCCTGGCGCGATGTGCCGACTGATAATAGCGGCCTGGGCGAGAGTGTTAAGGCAGTCGAGCCGGTTGTTCGTCAAATTTTCATCGGACGTGGTGATAACTGCGCCGATACTGACGCCTTTGAGCGCAAACTGTTTGTTATTCGTAAGCTTGCCGAGAATGCGATTGCGACCTCTGGCATGGAAGAGAGCGGCCAGTTTTATGTGCCCTCTTTTTCTGCGCGCACTATCAACTACAAAGGGATGCTGCTCTCTAATCAGGTCGACGCCTATTTTAGAGACCTGAACGACGAGCGCGTCGTTTCAGCCCTGGCGCTGGTTCATCAGCGCTTTTCGACCAACACCTTTCCATCGTGGGATCTGGCACATCCATTCCGCATGATTGCGCATAACGGCGAGATCAACACCGTGCGTGGCAACATCAACTGGATGGCGGCACGTCGCCATGCAATGGCGTCAAACCTGCTGGGTGATGACCTTGAAAAGCTGTGGCCACTGATCGCAGAAGGGCAGTCCGATTCGGCCTGTTTCGATAACGCATTGGAACTGCTGGTCGCCGGTGGTTACTCGATGGCACATGCGATGATGATGTTGATTCCAGAGGCATGGTCCGGTAATCCACTGATGGACGAAAAACGCCGCGCATTTTATGAATACCACGCAGCACTGATGGAGCCGTGGGATGGTCCTGCTGCGGTTGCCTTTACCGATGGCAGGCAGATCGGTGCGACATTAGATCGTAACGGACTGCGCCCAGCGCGATATGTGATTACAGAAGATGATACTGTGATGATGGCTTCTGAAATGGGCGTACTGTCATTCGCCGATGAGAAGATCATCAAAAAATGGCGTCTGCAGCCAGGCAAGATGTTTATGATCGACCTTGAGCAGGGGCGCATCATTGATGATGCTGAGTTAAAGGCAGACCTCGCTAATTCACATGATTATCAGGCGTGGCTCGATAAAACTCAGATTCACCTTAAGGATCTGCCCGCGGGTGATATGTGCGCCGGGTTTGATGCCGACACGCTACTGAATCGTCAACAGGCGTTTGGTTTTTCTCAGGAAGATATCAAAACCATCATGATCCCAATGGCGCTGACTGGCCAGGAAGGAACGGGTTCGATGGGTACCGATACACCAGTGGCTGTTTTATCAAGCAAAGCGAAGCCGCTGTTTAACTATTTCAAACAGAATTTTGCGCAGGTGACCAATCCACCGATCGATCCGATTCGCGAAGAATCGGTGATGTCGCTGGTGTCTCTGATTGGCCCACGCCCTAATCTGTTGGGTCGTGATGAAGCGGGTAGTCACATGCGCCTTGAAGTGCCGCAACCAGTATTGACCAACGAAGATCTGGATCGTATTCGTCACATTAAAGATCACACCGATGGTGCCTTTAGCACCTGCACGCTAAATATCTGCTATCCCTCTGATCTCGGCGCTAACGGCATGGAGCAGGCGATTGCTGCTCTGTGTGAAAAAGCAGAAAGTGAAGTAAAAAAAGGTTACAACATTTTGATTCTGTCGGATCGTGAAGTCGATGCGCAACATGTTGCGATCCCTGCGGCACTCGCCACATCAGCGGTTCATCAGCACCTGGTGCGTGCCGGGCTACGTACTGAAGCCGGTCTTGTGATTGAAACCGGTGCGGCACGTGAGAATCATCACTTTGCAGTACTGGCGGGTTACGGTGCCGAAGCGGTGAATCCGTACCTTGCATTTGAAACATTATCTTCTATTAAAGACAGCTTGCCGGAACAGCTTGATGAAGCTGAGTTACAGAAGCGTTATATTAAAGCGGTTGGCAAAGGGTTGCTGAAAGTGATGTCGAAGATGGGCATCTCTACCTACCAGTCTTATTGTGGCGCGCAGATCTTTGATGCGGTGGGTCTTTCAACTGCATTTGTTGATCAGTACTTTTCTGGCACGGTGACCACCATTGAAGGTGTTGGCCTGTTAGAGGTCGCGCAGGAAGCGGTTATGTGGCATCGAAATGCCTATGGCGATGCGCCGATCTATCGCGACATGCTGGATGTTGGTGGTGATTATGCACTGCGTATGCGTGGTGAAGACCATGTGTGGACATCCGATACGATTTCTAAACTGCAACATGCAACGCGCGCAAACGATGCGACTACTTATGCTGAATATGCGAAGCTGATTAATGAAAGCAGTGAGCGTCTATTAACCCTGCGTGGGCTGTTTAAGTTTCAGTCTGATAACGCAGCGGTACCGCTTGAAGAAGTGGAAGATGCCAAAGAGATCGTAAAACGTTTTGTAACCGGCGCGATGTCATTTGGTTCAATCTCGCATGAAGCACATTCAACACTGGCAATTGCGATGAACCGCATCGGCGGTAAATCAAACACCGGTGAAGGTGGTGAAGAGCGTGAGCGCTTTAAGCCGCTACCGAATGGTGACACAATGCGCTCTGCAATCAAGCAGGTTGCATCGGGACGTTTTGGTGTCACCGTTGAATACCTGGTGAATGCCGATGAGATTCAGATCAAGATGGCGCAGGGTGCGAAGCCAGGTGAAGGTGGACAGCTGCCAGGTCATAAAGTGAATCAGGTGATTGCACGTGTGCGTCACTCAACACCGGGTGTTGGTCTGATTTCACCGCCGCCGCACCATGATATCTACTCGATTGAAGATCTGGCGCAGCTGATTCACGATCTAAAAAATGTCAATCCAAAGGCTCGCATCAGTGTGAAACTGGTGTCTGAAGTGGGCGTGGGAACCGTTGCCGCAGGTGTCTCGAAGGCACATGCGGATCACGTTACCATCTCCGGTTTTGATGGCGGTACCGGCGCAAGCCCGCTGACTTCAATCAAGCATGCCGGTTCTCCGTGGGAGATCGGTCTTGCTGAAACACACCAGACATTGGTAATGAATAAACTGCGTGGTCGTATTTCGGTACAGGTCGATGGCGGTATGCGTACTGGTCGTGATGTGGTGGTTGGCGCGCTACTCGGTGCCGATGAATTTGGTTTTGCCACCGCACCGCTGATTGTCGAAGGGTGTTTGATGATGCGTAAGTGTCACCTCAACACTTGCCCGGTCGGTGTTGCAACGCAAGATCCGGAACTACGCAAACGCTTTACTGGCAAACCAGATCATGTTGTGAACTACTTCTTTATGGTGGCCGAAGAGATTCGTCAGATTATGGCTGAACTCGGTTTTCGTAAGTTTGATGAGATGATTGGTCGTTCTGAGTATCTCGACATGAATCGTGCAATCAACCACTGGAAAGCGAAAGGGTTAGATTTCTCTCGTGTCCTTTATAAGCCAGAAGCGGGGCCGGGTGTCGCGATCTATAATTGCGAAACTCAGGAGCATGGCCTTGAACATGCGCTTGATAACAAACTGATTGCTGAAGCGGCACCTGCGTTGGAACGTGGTGAAGCGGTTACGATTGAAACACCAATCTCCAATGTTAACCGGACCTTCGGTGCGATGTTGTCTGGCCGCGTGGCGGAACGTTACGGCCTTGAAGGTCTACCGGAAGATACTATTTCGATTAAGGCACGTGGCATCGCGGGCCAGAGTTTTGGTTCTTTTGTCGCGCACGGCATTAGCATCGAGCTCATCGGCGAAGCGAATGACTATGTGGGTAAAGGGTTGTCGGGCGGGCGCCTGGTGATCTATCCACCGAAGGAATGCCCCATCATTCCTGAACAAAACATCATCGTTGGTAACACTGTGCTTTATGGTGCGATTACCGGTGAGGCCTATTTCCGTGGTGTTGCGGGTGAGCGTTTCGCGGTGCGTAACTCAGGTGCGACAACCGTTGTAGAAGGCGTTGGAGATCACGGTTGTGAATACATGACCGGTGGCATCGTGGTAGTACTCGGTCAGACTGGACGTAACTTTGCGGCAGGTATGAGTGGCGGTATCGCATATGTACTTGATGAAGCGGGTGACTTCAAACAGCGCTGTAACATGGCGATGGTTGATCTTGAGCCGATTCCAGCAGAAGATGATTCGCTTGAGTTGCTTGAGCAACAGGGCGGCGAACTGGAGACACACGGTACAGTTGATATTCAGAACGACATGACACGTTATGATGCGCTACGTCTGAAACACCTGATCGAACGTCATATGCACTACACCGATAGCGGTCGCGCACGTGAGATTCTCGATAACTGGAATGCGTGGTTACCAAAATTTGTGAAAGTAATGCCGGTTGATTATCGTCGTGCGTTGCAGGAGATGCAGGCCGCCCAGGAGAAATCAGAAGGGGAAAAGGCGCAAAGTAATGCTGCAGGAGGACAACACTGATGGGTAAGCCAACAGGATTTCTCGAGATCGCACGACAGGAGCGAACCTATAAGCCGGTCGAAGAACGCATCAAACATTATGATGAGTTTGTGATTCCGTTAAGCGAAGAAGAATTGAATGCGCAGGGCGCGCGTTGCATGGATTGTGGCATCCCATTTTGTCATCAGGGCTGCCCGGTGAATAACAATATCCCTGACTGGAATGATCTGGTCTATAAAAATGACTGGCGCAATGCCATTGATGTGCTGCATTCAACCAATAATTTTCCTGAGTTCACCGGCCGCATCTGCCCTGCACCATGTGAAGCAGCCTGTACTCTGAATCTTGAAGATATTCCGGTCACGATTAAATCAATCGAGTGTTCGATTGTTGATCGCGCATGGCAACAAGGGTGGATCAAACCCGAAATCGCAAGCCACAAGACAGGCAAAAAGATTGCTGTGATTGGCAGTGGCCCAGCGGGCATGGCGGCAGCACAACAGCTGGCACGTGCCGGGCATGCGGTGGAAGTTTATGAAAGACAGGATCGTGTTGGTGGCCTGTTGCGTTACGGTATTCCTGATTTCAAGATGGAGAAAAGTTACATCGATCGTCGTGTTGAGCAGATGGAGGCGGAAGGTGTTGTCTTCCATGTTAATGCACACGTTGGTGTCGATGTTGATATTAAACAGCTGCAACAGGACTTTGATGCAGTAGTCCTCGCCGGTGGTAGTGAGCTCCCGCGAGATCTACCCGTGGCTGGGCGTGAATTGGACGGTGTTCATTTCGCGATGGATTTTTTACGTCAGCAAAACAAACGTGTTGCTGGTGATGAAATTCCAGCCAGTGAAGCGATTAGTGCTGAAGGTAAACACGTGGTGGTGATCGGTGGTGGCGATACCGGTTCCGATTGTATCGGTACCTCAATTCGTCAGGGTGCGGCATCCGTCACCCAACTTGAGATTATGCCGAAGCCTCCAGAAAAAGAGGATAAAGGTAGTACCTGGCCTGATTGGCCCAACAAAATGCGCACTTCAAGTTCGCAGGAAGAAGGGGCTGCACGTCAATGGTCGGTATCGACCAAGTCGATTGAAGGCGAGGCAGGTGGCGCTAAAACATTGAATGCGATTAGTGTTGAATGGGGTTCGAATGGCCCGCAGGAAATTGCAGGCAGTGAGTTTTCATTGAAGGCTGACCTGATACTACTGGCGATGGGTTTTGTTCATCCCGTACGCGATGGAATGCTGGAGGCACTCGGTGCCGAATTAGACGGACGCGGCAATGTACAGGCCAATACAGACGACTATAAAACTTCCGTAGAGAAGGTGTTTGCTGCCGGTGACATGCGTCGTGGTCAATCGTTAGTGGTATGGGCGATCCGTGAAGGACGCCAGACTGCTCGCGCGGTTGATGAGTTTTTGATGGGGAGTTCTGATCTACCACGCTAAACAGGTACAACGATAAATTAGTACCGGATTGTGGTGTTCATAATAGAGACAATAACTAAAAGTTTTTAAGGCTGACCGATGACCGAATTAAAAAATGATCGTTTTCTACGTGCCCTGCTAAAAGAGCCGGTCGACGTAACCCCTGTCTGGATGATGCGCCAGGCTGGGCGTTATCTGCCAGAATATCGCGCTACACGTGAAAAGGCCGGTAGCTTTATGGATCTGTGCAAAAATGCAGAGCTTGCCTGTGAAGTGACATTGCAACCGCTAGAGCGTTACCCGCTTGATGCCGCGATTCTGTTTTCAGACATCCTGACTATCCCCGATGCGATGGGTCTTGGTCTACGTTTCACTGCTGGCGAAGGGCCAACCTTCGACAACCCTGTGCGCAGCGAAGCCGACGTTAATAAACTATTTGTGCCAGAGCCAGAAGGCGAACTGCAATATGTGATGAATGCAGTGCGTACCATCCGCAAAGCGCTGGATGGTCGTGTTCCGTTGATCGGTTTTTCGGGCAGCCCATGGACACTCGCAACCTACATGGTTGAAGGTGGCGGCACCAAAGATTATGCAAAAGTTAAAGGAATGATGTTTGATCGCCCAGACCTGATGCACAAGCTGCTCGATACCACTGCACAGTCGGTGACCTCGTACCTGAATGCACAGATCGAAGCGGGTGCGCAGGCAGTACAGATTTTTGATACCTGGGGCGGCGCGCTAACACCACGTGACTACAAAGAATTTTCACTGCGTTACATGCAGCAGATTGTTGATGGTCTGATTCGTGAAAAAGATGGTCGTAAAGTGCCAGTGATTCTATTCACTAAAGGTGGCGGTCAGTGGCTGGAAGCGATGGCCGATACCGGTTGTGATGCACTGGGTCTGGACTGGACTACCGATATTGCAGATGCGCGCAGACGCGTGGG
>Ga0316207_10003629_pt1 | contig 14137 bp, 13 predicted proteins | sample 6weekpyrite_MG_FD_204943 | JGI IMG/M metagenome (GOLD analysis project Ga0316207, IMG submission 204943) | Microbial mat bacterial communities from mineral coupon in-situ incubated in ocean water Damariscotta River, Maine, United States -... | ecosystem: Environmental > Aquatic > Marine >... | reverse complement strand
GGTGGATATCTTTCTCACTTAAACCACGCGGATAACCTGTGCCCTGTTTGCGTTCATGGTGACTGTAGGCGATCTCTATTGCGATGGCAGGAATGCCTTCACTGTTTTTCAAAATTTCATAGCCGTGTTTGGCATGTTGCTTGACGACACTTCGCTCTTGTTCTGTCAGGCTACCTTCTTTGTTAAGGATCTCAAGCGGGACACGCATCTTGCCTATATCATGCAGTAATGCACCAACACCGAGTTCATTCATTTCGTCTGATGTCAGGCCAAGATAACGTGCAAACGTCAATGCAAAGATACACACGTTCATACTGTGTATTGCTGTGTATTCATCACGTTTACGTAAGTTGGTTAGCCACAGTTGTGCATCGGGGTTACGCACAACGCTCTCAACCATCTCTGAAACAACTTCCTTGGCGCCTATAATATCAATGTTCTTGCCCATTCGTGCATCATTAAACATGGAATCAAGCTGCATACGTGTACGCTGGTGAATCACTTGCGCACGTTTGATTTCTTGCTTGAAACTAACAGTGACCTTTTCACGTTTACGGGTGGCTAAATCGATCGTTGCAATCGTGTTATCGGATGACTCGTGCGTAATAGACGGATCGATGTCATCACCCTTTTCAAGATCAATGACAACATAGCTGCATAATTGGTTTAAGGTCTTGAAGTCTTCAATATTATCGACAACAAAACCCTGGAACATGAACGGCGACTCTATCCATGGCCGGTCAAGTTCCGAGACATACATACCTTGTCTGAGGTATTTAATATCAATCTGTTTTTTCATATGTCCGTGCACCCATAACGTTCACCAGAATACGCTCGAGTGAACCCTACCTGCATATTGCTACAGAGCTATTTTTAAACCCCCACCTGTACTGCAAGCATAGTGCCCTACAGGAGGTACTACAACATCATTTGAGGTGCCTGTTGCACACCCTTGCGACGCAGCCATGCCGATGCGCCTGCCGCCGTCAGCACACACCAGAAAGCAAACAGGGCACCGGGTAAGGCGGTCTCTGGTTTGAAGTGTTCAAGCGCGAGCGCAACGCCAAGCCCAGCATTCTGCATCCCGATTTCAATCGCCAACGTCAGCCTGTGTCGCAGGTCAAACCGGTACAGGCGTGCCAGCCACCATCCGGCCAGGTAACCCAACGCGTTGAGCACGATCACCAGGCTAATGACGGTCACGCCTTGCTCTGAGGCCAACAAACTCGCAATCCTCGCCTCATTAGCCGCCACGGCAAAACTACAGATAATAATGATCGCGATGGCCGCGACACCGGGTGCCACCACCTTGGCCGTTTCGATTCTTTGCCCAAGCAATCGTCGAAACACCATACCCAGTAATAGCGGGATAAGCACAATCTTGATTATGGTAAACATGAGTGGCCAGAAGGGTACGGGCAGAAATGAACCACCCAACCACTTCACCAGCGAAGGTGTCAACAGGGGTGAAACCATCGTGGCGACCGTCGTCAGGGCGATTGAATAGGCCACAGCCCCACCGGCCAGGTAAACGATGACATTGCTTGCCATCGCGCCGGGTGCACAGGCGACAATGACAAACCCCAGCGCAAGCTCAGGTGGCAGACCACCAAAATATGCCGCGCAAAAGCCCAGCAGCGGCATGACACTGTATTGGGTGATTAACCCGGCGGCTATCTTGCCCGGTTCACGGGTTGTTTCACGCAATTCAACCGGCTCAAGTACCACGCCAAGGGCAAACATAGTGATGGCAAACAGCCACAGGAACAGTTTTAGCCCGAGTACGACTTCTCCGAAAATCGTAAATATATCGGGTAAAAAATACGCAATTATCGCCCCCAGAAGGGTTAATGGCGCCATTTGTGATGAAATAATTCTGAATATATTCATAAGGTTATGCTTTTTATTTATTTTAGTACCGTTTTTGTGACGCCAGTCGCACACAGTTTGCGACCTGTTTCCGCCAATCTCTCTACCCACCGCCGATAATACTTCCAGACACGTTAAACAATCGAGAGCATCATGACTAATTTATTCAAAATCTTTCTACTTTGTGGCTTATTGTTGATTTTCGGTGAACAAATCCTGGTTCAGTTCATGTTACTCACCCCCAGCGCCTACCGTGAAGTAGCCCAGGCATTTCTGATCGCGCTTGTCCTACAACCCTGGGTTGTCCGTCAGTTCTAGGCCAACCTGCCAGCCGGAAAACCCCGACAGCCTTTGCTAACTGGCTAGGCTCGGGTAGGATGACGTCCTGATAAAACAATCTATCGGGGAGTCAAAAGTGAGTAATCCAGATACCGGGCATGGGCGATTTCCACAAGTTCGTATGCGCAGAATGCGCCGTGATACATTTTCCCGGCGGTTAATGCGCGAAAATACCCTTTCTGTCGATGACCTTATCTACCCGATGTTTATCCTCGAAGGCGAAAATCAACGTGAAACCGTTGAATCCATGCCTGGAATCGAACGCCTCAGTATCGATCTCCTGCTTAACGAAGCCGCCGAACTGGTCGAGCTGGGCATTCCGGCCATTGCCCTGTTCCCGGTTACCCCGACCGAGGTAAAAACGGAAGATGCGCGCGAGGCCTACAACCCTGATGGTCTGGCTCAACGCGCCGTACGCGCCCTGAAAAAAGCCTTCCCTGATTTAGGTGTTATCACCGATGTCGCACTCGATCCCTTCACCACCCATGGTCAAGATGGCCTGATTGATGAAACCGGCTATGTGCTGAACGATGAAACCACCGATGTGCTGGTGCGCCAGGCCTTGTCGCATGCCGAAGCCGGTGCCGATGTGGTAGCCCCCTCGGACATGATGGATGGCCGCATTGGCCGTATACGTGAGGCCCTTGAAGATGCCGGGCATATCCATACCCGTATTCTTGCCTATTCAGCCAAGTACGCTTCCAGTTACTACGGCCCGTTTCGCGACGCGGTAGGCTCTGCCGCAAACCTCGGTGGTGGTAATAAGTACTCCTACCAGATGGACCCGGCAAATGCAGATGAAGCACTCTGGGAAGTCGGGCTGGATCTCGACGAAGGTGCCGATATGGTCATGATCAAACCCGGTATGCCTTACCTGGATATTGTAAAGAGTGTCAAAGATCATTTCGCTGCACCGACATTTGTTTACCAGGTCAGTGGTGAATACGCCATGCACATGTCTGCCATTCAAAATGGCTGGCTGGATGAGCGCGCCGTCATCATGGAATCACTGCTGTGTATTAAACGTGCCGGTGCCGATGGCATTTTGACCTATTTCGCAAAACGTGCCGCGCAGTGGTTAAAAGAATCCTGATTTTTCCGACCATTTTCATGTGTTTTACCCACCTGTTTTAATTGTCATAAAAGTGTCATAAAGTTCTTGCATAAAAAAACACTGCCGATATACTGCGCCGAACTTAAGGACTACTTAACTTAAACGCCGATGCTGAATCAGCAGTATTGGGAACAGGTACCGACAGCGGTATCAAAGGAAGCACGATGGCAAGAACCACTATCTCCAGTATGTTCGGAAGTTCGCCGGTTAAACCTCTTCAACAACACATGGCAGGCGTGCAGGAATGCATTGTCGAGCTTGTGCCTTTTTTTGAAGCGGTGCTTGAACAAGACTGGAAAACAGCTAAAGCCCAACAAAAAAAGATCGCCAAACTTGAAGGCGCAGCTGACAAACTCAAGCGCAATCTTCGCATGCAGCTACCAAGAAGTTTATTCATGCCCGTCTCCAGACGCGACCTCCTCGAAGTCCTCACCATGCAGGACAAGATTGCCAACAAGGCAAAAGATATCGCCGGCGTGATTACCGGTCGCAAGATGGAATTCCCGGAAACGGTTAGCGATCAACTTATGGCTTTTGTTAAACGCGCCATTGATGCATCCATGCAAGCGCAAACAGCCATCAACGAACTCGATGAACTGGTTGAAACCGGCTTTGGTGGGCGCGAGGTAAAACTCGTCCAGTCGATGATCAAAGAGCTTGACGCAATTGAATCTGAAAACGACAAGATCGAAGTCAAGATTCGTGCAGCGTTATTCAAGATCGAAAATGATCTCCCTCCCGTACAGGTCATGTTCCTGTACCGCGTGATCGACTGGATAGGCGAACTTGCCGACTTGTCACAGCGTGTTGGCAGTCGACTTGAGCTCCTGCTCGCTCGTTGATTCTTATACAGGGTTAAATAAATCATGGAATTCGAAATTACGTTACTTGTCATGGCCTGTGTCTTCGGCCTGTTCATGGCCTGGGGGATTGGTGCCAACGACGTTGCCAATGCCATGGGCACATCTGTTGGTTCAGGTGCCATTACCATTAAACAGGCCGTTCTCATCGCCGCCGTGTTTGAATTTGCCGGCGCCTTCCTCGCCGGTGGCCAGGTCACCAAGACGATTCGTAAAGGCATTATCGATGCCGAACTCTTGTCCGGCACGCCAGAGTTACTCGTATACGGTATGCTCGCTGCATTACTGGCAGCAGGGATCTGGTTGCTAGTGGCCTCGCGCTTTGGGTGGCCTGTCTCAACCACGCATACCATCGTCGGCGCCATTGTCGGCTTTGCTGCGGTGGGTATCGGTTTCGAAGCCGTCAAGTGGGGCAAGGTCGGTTCTATCGTGGCCAGCTGGATAGTCTCACCTGCACTGGCCGGTATTATTTCTTACTGGCTGTTTAGAAGTGTGCAAACACTCATTCTAAATACCAGCAAACCCTTTGAGAACGCCAAGAAATATGTACCTTTTTACATCTTCCTGACAGGCTTCATTATTGCACTTGTAACCATGTTCAAAGGTCTCAAGCATGTCGGGCTTGAAACCACTATTGTTCAAAACTACGGCATGGCATTTATTGTTGGCATCGTCATCATGTTTATTGGTATCCGCTTTATTCGTAAACTCAAGATTGATCCAAATGCAGATAAAGACTTCCACTTTGCCAATGTCGAAAAAGTCTTTGCGATTTTAATGGTGTTCACGGCCTGTGCGATGGCCTTTGCGCACGGTTCGAACGATGTGGCGAATGCCATCGGGCCGGTTGCTGCGGTTGTTAGTATTGTTAATTCGGGTGGTGAAATCGGACAAAAATCAGATCTGCCTATCTGGATCCTGATCCTGGGTGGTGGCGGCATTGTGCTCGGCCTGCTCATGTATGGGCGACGTGTGATTGCCACTATTGGTAAGAACATCACTGAGCTGACACCGAGTCGAGGGTTTGCCGCGACACTTGCAGCTGCAACAACGGTGGTCATTGCATCAGGTACTGGCCTGCCGATTTCGACAACACACACACTTGTTGGCGCAGTACTCGGTGTCGGTCTGGCGCGAGGCATTGGTGCGCTTAACCTGAATGTTGTTCGCACTATCTTCCTGTCATGGGTTGTGACCCTGCCAGCCGGTGCATTGATGGCTATTTTCTTCTTCTTCACCTTCAAAGGCATGTTTGGCGGATGACCGATCACTATGCCGTGATGGGCAACCCGATTGCCCACAGTAAATCGCCGCGTATCCACGCGGCGTTTGCATCTCAGACACAACAGGATCTCGACTATAGCCGTATACTTGTTGAACCGGGTGAGCTCAAATCTGCTGTAGACACTTTCCGTAGTGAAGGTGGACGGGGTTTGAATATAACCGTTCCTTTTAAAAATGATGCCTTTGCTATTTCCGATTCAATGACAGAGCGTGCGCAAAGCGCCGGTGCCGTGAACACTCTCGTGCTGAATGATGATGGCAGTATCCATGCCGATAACACGGATGGTGTTGGCATGGTACGTGACCTGGCAATCAATCATGCCTTCATACTTGAAGGTGCCCGCATCCTTGTGCTCGGGGCGGGCGGGGCGGTGCAGGGCGTTTTACTCCCCCTGCTCCAGCAACACCCCCTTGAGATGGTGATTGCGAACCGTACCGTTTCTAAAGCAGAAATCTTATGCGAAAAACTTGCCGATGTCGGCAACGTATCATCAAGTGATTTTAAGGATCTCGAAGGTATGCAATTTGATGGCATCATCAATGGTACGGCTGCCAGCCTGCAAGGCGAGGTGCCACCGATTCCTGATGATGTATTAAAACCCGGTGGCTGGTGTTATGACATGATGTACAGCAGTGAACCCACGGCGTTTGTACGCTGGGGACTTGAACACGGTGCAGGACAATCTGTTGATGGACTTGGAATGCTTGTTGAACAAGCGGCAGAATCGTTTGCATTGTGGCGCAACGCACGCCCGGACACTGCACCCGTCATAGAGATGCTTCGTAAAGAACGTTAAGGATTTAATCAGGCCGTTGCAGTGGCCATTGTTTGCATCGCTTCGCGCATGAGGCTACCACGACGATCATCGGTGCGACGCTCGTCGTCATTCCATTCTTTCTGACGCCAATCCAACGCGCGGCGATCATTACTGTAATTACGACGCACAAATTCGCGTACCACGACCTTGGTATCTTTCAGCGCCTTGCCGTTAAACTTGGCAATGAGGCGAAAGCCCAGTTTTTCAGAATCGACCGTCACCAGGCCATAACGTGATGTCACACCACCGCCGTGCTCATGAGTGATGATTCGAAAACTGGCTGATTGACCAACAATGTTGAAGAACTTGCGCAGATCAAAGTCATCGATTTGATCTGGGAGAATGCCTACATATAGTTCCATGGTCGAGTCCTCTTGGAAGGATGATCGTATGATGCCATAAAATTATTTTCATACAACACTGTTTCGACAAGCGGTGTGAATATTCGGATAAACCCGTCACGTGCACCATCACGATCCTTACACTGTTGTAAGTAATCTCTTACAACTATGCTCCACGCGACTATTTCTTATGTCGATCCTTCAATTCCACATAGTGGGCAGCGGAATATTCCAGCCAGTCGATTTCCTTTTCCGTCAATGGCCGGACTTGTTTGGCCGGGCTACCAAGATAGAGGTAGCCACTTTCAAGGCGCTTACCCGGTGACACCAGGCTGTTCGCACCGAGCATGACCTTGTCTTCAAGCACGGCGCCATCCAGCACCGTCGAACCCATCCCAACCAGGCAGTGATCCCCGATTGTGCAGGCATGCAGGATCACCTTGTGACCCACCGTCACGGCTTCGCCAATGCTGAGTGCAAATCCACCCGGTGCATAGTCACTGTCATGCGTCACATGCAAAACCGAACCGTCCTGGATATTACTGCGGGCACCGATCGTAATTGAATGGATGTCACCGCGGATAGCGGTCAACGGCCACACCGATGCATCTTCACCAATCTTCACATCACCAATGACCACAGCGGTGTCATCAACAAAAGCTGAATCCGCAATTTGCGGGCTGTGCGATTCAAAGTCTCGTATTGCCATCGTCGTCTAACGCATCGTCACGAGTTCTTCGGCACTGCTCGGGTGTATCGCAACCGTATCATCAAGGTCACGTTTCAATGCCCCCATGCGTACCGCAACGGCAAAGCCCTGCAACATTTCATCTGCACCAATACCGATAATATGCACACCGACAACCTTTTCCTGCGCGCCTACGCACACCAGTTTCAATGCGGTCTGGGTCTTATGTTCCGTTAACGCATGATACATGGGCGTAAACTGCGAGCTGTATACCTTCACCGCATCACCGTGTTCAGCACGTGCCTGCTCTTCACTCAGGCCAACCGTACCGATGGGTGGATGACTGAAGACCACGGTAGCAATGTTTTCATAATCAAGTTTACGATCAGCCTGGCCATCAAACAGGCGATCCGACAGGCGACGCGCGGCGGCAATCGCCACCGGGGTCAAGGCCGCACGGCCCGTGACGTCGCCGACGGCGTAGACACCCTCAACATTGGTGTTTTGAAACGCATCCGTTGGTATGTAACCCCGATCATCCATCTCTACACCGGCAGCGGCAAGATTCAGATCAGCGGTTAACGGCTCGCGGCCAATTGCCCACAGCAACTCATCAAAGCCTGTAATCGTATGGCCACCTTCGCAGTGTAACGTCAGGCTACCGTCCTCGACGCGTTCGACCTGTTGGATCTGCATGCTCGACATCACGTTAATGCCAGCGCTGATCAGCTCTTCCATGAGTACGTCTCGAAGCATGGCATCAAAGCCACGCAGGATTGTCTCGCTACGAATAATCAAGGTCACTTCACTGCCCAGTGCACGCAACAGGCCGGCAATCTCGACTGCGATATAGCCCGAACCCACAACGGCTATCCGGCCCGGTTGTTTCTCAAGGGCAAAAAACCCGTCCGAGGTCATGCCGTGCTCGGCACCAGGGACATCCGGTACAACAGGCGTCGTACCTGGGGCAATGACGATGTGGTCAGCCGTGTATTGCTCACCATCAACCTCGAGCGTCCTGGCATCCACAAACTTTGCATAACCGGTAATCTCATCAATGTTCGAGTCGGCGAGGTAGGTGTGATACCAGTCATTGATACCCTTGATGTAACCCTGCCGACCATCGACCAGTGTCTTCCAGTCCAGCTCGCCACGCGTCACGTCAAAGCCGTAGCCCTTCGCGTCATCCAATGCGTGAGAAAGCATGCCCGCGTACCACATGACCTTTTTCGGCACACAACCGACATTGACACAGGTTCCGCCCATCGGGCCACACTCGATCACGGCCGTCTTCGCGCCGTATTTCGCGGCACGCTCGGCTGCCGATAAACCACCACTGCCACCGCCAATGGCGATCAAATCATAATGTTTGGACATACATACTCCGGGTTATTTAGTTAGCTGGCACGGATTCTAGCAACTCACCCGCCTGACTGTAATGGTTTATAACAATCGAAATGATAGGTAAATCAGTAGCCTACGACATTCACTAGTTAACTACATGAATTAAATAGGTTTTGTAAAAAAAACCTGTTGACTTGATCTGGATCAAATCTCCACATGATTCGCAGGGCTATTATCGCCTTCACACTGAATTGAACCGATGCTGATTAGGAGAACACCATGCAAAACAGTATTTTCGACATGCTTAACAAGACCATCCTGGTTCTGGTTGTGATTACCTTTGGCCTTATCTGGCTGGCGAACGTTATCGCCTGATCCTTTATGCCTCCCGTGGTACCGCTGCAGCGGGCAGGATGTCCGCGCCGGTACCCGTTTTTTTCCCTTTTCCATTTCGATAGTTCTACTGGCCCTCATAGGCTATCATTCTCGAATAAGTAAATAATAAACGGTACGTAGACGCGTACCACTGTCGAGATAATTACTACCATGATCCTGCAACCTGTGATCCTTTCCGGTGGTGCTGGCACGCGCCTATGGCCCCTCTCGCGAGAACTTTATCCGAAGCAATTGCTGCCCTTACTCGGTGACAGTTCCCTGCTACAGGACACCGCGCTGCGCATGGATTGCATGGTACAGCAGTGTTCTGTGCAAAAACCGCTCGTGGTCTGCAACGAAGAACACCGCTTCATGGTGGCCGAACAGCTCCGCCAGATAGACCGCCCGGCATCCAGTATCTTGCTGGAACCGGTTGGGCGCAACACCGCACCGGCGCTGACTATTGCCGCGCTTGCCGCCGCCGCTGACAACCCGGAACAAATCCTACTGGCCCTGCCTGCCGATCATGCCGTCAGTGATCTGGATGCCTTCCAGGCCTCGATCAGTGCTGGGCTGGTACTCGCTGAACAGGGTGGACTGGTGACCTTCGGTATTGTGCCGACCCAACCTGAAACTGGCTATGGCTACATTCGTAAGGGTGAGCAGGTTGGCAACCTGGGCTTTCGGCTCGACACTTTTGTTGAAAAACCTGATCACGATACCGCACAGGGCTACCTCGACAGCCACGAATACCTGTGGAACAGCGGTATGTTTATGATGCGTGCCTCACGCTGGCTCGAAGCCATCACCCGCTACCAGCCGGGTATGCTTGCTGCCGCCACCGCGGCCTATGAAAAGGGACAGCACGATCTGGACTTTTATCGCCTTGATCAAGATGCCTTCAGTGCCTCACCGTCAGACTCCATCGATTATGCCGTCATGGAGCCGCTCAGCCAGGATGACGATTCAAACCTCAAGTCCTGGGTGATTGCGCTGGACGCGGGCTGGTCAGATGTCGGTGCCTGGTCTGCGCTTTGGGATATCCAGGAAAAAGACCCTGATGGTAACGTCTGCCAGGGTGATGTCTTTACCCAGGACACTACAAACTCACTGGTCATGGCGGGTGATCGACTTGTCGCGACCCTTGGTATCAAAGACAGCATTATCGTCGATACCAGCGATGCCGTTGCAGTGGTACACAAAGACTATGCCCAGGACATTAAAAACGTTGTGACATGGCTGAAACAACAGCAGCGTAACGAACACATCCTTCATCGTCGTGTCTACCGCCCCTGGGGGCACTATGAAAGTATGGATATGGGTGAGCACTTCCAGGTCAAGCGCATTACGGTCAGCCCGGGTGCCAGCCTGTCATTACAACTCCACCATCAACGTGCCGAGCACTGGGTCGTCGTTAAAGGGACTGCGCACGTTCACTGTGACGGCAAAGATTTTGACCTGCAGGAAAACCAGTCCACCTATATCCCGGCCGAGACACGCCACCGACTCGCCAACCGGACGGATGAAGCCGTGGAAATCATCGAGATACAAACCGGCAGTTACCTCGGTGAAGACGACATTGTCCGTTTTGACGACCATTACGGTCGCTAACTACGACTAGTTCCAAACCAGTACCGGCTCCTGCAGGGCCGAAAACTGCTCACGCAGGGCGAGGATCTGTTCTTCCCAGTAGCGGGTTGTATTAAACCACGGGAAACTGCGCGGGAATGCCGGGTCCACCCAACGTCTCGCCAGCCAGGCCGAGTAATACAGCAAACGTAGCGTCCGCAAGGCTTCCACGAGGTGCAGCTCTCGAGGGTTAAACTCGGTAAATTCGGTGTAGCCTTCAAGCAGATCGGCCACCTGTATGGTCATATCCATCCTTGAACCATTCAGCAACATCCACAGGTCCTGGATCGCCGGGCCAGTGCGACAATCATCCAGGTCAACAAAGTGTGGGCCGTTGTCGGTCCAGAGGATATTGCTGGCATGGCAATCACCGTGCAGACGAATCTGGCTGACCTCGCCGGCACGTGCCCACGCGGCTTCGACCTCCGGGATCAAGTCCTCGACGAGGCTGCGGTAGGGCAGTTCAAGTTCGGGCGGGATAAAACCGTTTTCCATCAGGTACTGGTAAGACTGCGTGGCATAACTATCAATGTCGACAACCGGGCGTGCCTTAAAGGCCTGTAATTGACCCACGGCATGGATACGGCCGATAAAACGGCCAATGATTTCATAGTCTTCGCCGCCGCTGAGCTCCGGCATGCGCCCACCGACACAGGGAAACAGGGCGAAGCGATGCCCGGCATGGTGGTGCAGGGTCTCGCCATTGTCATCCCGCAGTGGCGCAACTACCGGGATCTCGGTCTCGGCCAGTTCCAGCGCAAAACCGTGTTCTTCAAGGATCGCCGCATCTGACCAGCGTTGTGGCCGATAAAATTTTGCCACCAGGGGGGCCGCGTCCTCGATACCGACGCGGTAAACCCGGTTTTCGTAGCTATTTAAGGCCAGCAGGCTGCCATCGGGCATAAACCCGCACTGCTCAACGGCATTGAGGATTTCGTCCGGGCCAAGCCCATAAAAGTCCTGTACTTCATCCTGACTTTTCACAACATTGTTTTCCCAGACACTGACACATATATATAAGACAGGCATAATAGATTAAAGCGCGCGCCATTGCTGCCGCGATATTAAGTACGACACCAGACAGGGTAAAACACCGCATGAGCAATCCACTTCTGACGATGACAGGCCTACCGCCTTTCTCAACCATTAAACCCGAACACGTCGAACCGGCAATTAGTAAGCTAATCGCTGAGAACCGGGCGCGCATCGCTGAGCTATTGGCCGATAATGACCACTACAGCTGGGACAACCTTGTCCATCCGATTGAAGAAATGGAAGAACGCCTGTCCCGCACCTGGTCACCGGTGAGCCATATGAATTCGGTGGTCAATTCTGATGAATTGCGCGATGCCTACAATGCCTGCCTGCCTCTCATCAGCGAGTATTCGACCGAACTTGGGCAAAATGCACAGCTGTTTGCGGCTTACCAGCAAATTGCCGCCAGTGATACATTCAAGACACTCACCCCTGCACAGCAAAAGGTCATCGAGAATGCGCTTCGTGATTTTGAATTATCAGGTATTGGGCTGGATGACGCCGGCAAAGCGCGCTACAAGACCTTGATGCAGGAGCTTTCCAAACTGACGTCGAAGTTCGGTGAAAACGTACTTGATGCCACGCATGGCTGGGATCGTTACATTGACGAAGAGGCACGACTCGAAGGATTACCCGAAACCGCTATTGCCCTGGCCAGGCAAAGTGCCAAGCAAGCGGGTAAGTCTGGCTGGTTATTCACACTCGAGTTCCCGTCCTACTTCCCGATCATGACCTATGCCGATGATCGTGCCCTGCGCGAAGAGATGTATATCGCCTATGTCACACGTGCGTCAGACCAGGGCCCCTGTGCCGGCACGTGGGACAATGCCGAACTGATGCAGGATATCCTCAAACATCGTCATGAGGCTGCCGGCCTGCTTGGCTTTAACAACTACGCGGAACGGTCGCTGGCAAAGAAGATGGCGTCAAACCCCGATCAGGTGCTCGAGTTCCTCAACGATCTCGCTACACGCTCCATTGATATGGCACGCGCCGAATTCAAAGAACTGCAGGACTTCGCGCATGATGAATACGGTGTTGATGACCTGCAAGCCTGGGACATCGCCTACTACAGCGAAAAACTGCGCCAGCATCGCTACGCCATTTCACAGGAAGAGTTGAAACCGTATTTCCCGGAAGACAGTGTGTTGGAAGGTATGTTCGCCGTCATCAACAAACTCTATGGCATGCGCGTCACTGAGCGAAAAGATGTCGACACCTGGCATAAGGATGTTCGCTTCTTTGAAATACATGATGCTGATGGCCAGCCACGCGGTGAATTTTATCTTGACCTGTATGCGCGCAACAAAAAACGTGGCGGTGCCTGGATGGATGAATGTATTGTCCGTACCTCCAAAGATGATACTGTGCAATTACCTGTCGCCTACCTGACCTGTAATTTCTCACCGCCTGTCGGCAATGACCCGGCACTGTTTACCCACGACGAAGTCATTACCCTGTTCCATGAATTTGGCCATGGTCTGCAACACATGCTGACACAGATCGACTTTGCTGCCGTGTCCGGCATTAATGGCGTCGAGTGGGATGCCGTCGAACTGCCCAGCCAGTTCATGGAAAACTGGTGCTGGCAACAAGAGGCACTCGATATCTTCGCCCGCCATTACCACACCGATGAACCGCTGCCGGACCCGATGTTTGCCAAACTTAATTCAGCGAAAAACTTCCAGTCAGGCATGCAGATGGTGCGTCAGCTCGAATTTGCGCTGTTCGACTTCAGGCTCCACCATGAATACGACCCGGCGAACCCCACTGCAATCCAGACGCTAATTGAAGACGTGCGCGAGCAGGTTGCGGTGATCCGTCCGCCCGCCTACAACCGCTTTGCCAACAGCTTTTCGCACATCTTTGCCGGTGGCTATGCAGCGGGCTACTACAGCTACAAATGGGCAGAAGTCCTGTCCAGTGATGCCTTCTCCGCCTTTGAAGAAACCGGTATTTTTGACCGGGAAACCGGACAACGTTTCCTGCAAAGTGTACTGGAGCAGGGTGGATCACGTACTGCCATGGATCTATTTGTCGAGTTCAGGGGACGCGAACCGGGCATCGAAGCACTTCTAAGACACAGCGGTATTGCTGCATAATAGAAATAACAATTATAAAAAGGGGAAGGGCATGCAAGCTGGCTACCCACGCGCATTGGTACTCATGTTGTTGTTATGGACAGGTCTTGCCTCGGCAGAGACTTTTTATGTCACTGACAAGGTGCTTGTCGGCGTCTATGAAAAACCGGATACCAGTAGCGACATCATCAAGCCCCTGCAAAGCGGCACACCCATCGAAATCCTCAAACGCAGCAAGGGGTTTGCACAAGTTCGTAGTTCCGACGGCACCACCGGCTGGATTGAGAACTCCTACCTGATCGATTACAAACCATCACAACTGGTTGTACTCGAACTTACCGATCAGAAAAAACAGCTCAG
>Ga0316207_10003627_pt1 | contig 14142 bp, 16 predicted proteins | sample 6weekpyrite_MG_FD_204943 | JGI IMG/M metagenome (GOLD analysis project Ga0316207, IMG submission 204943) | Microbial mat bacterial communities from mineral coupon in-situ incubated in ocean water Damariscotta River, Maine, United States -... | ecosystem: Environmental > Aquatic > Marine >... | reverse complement strand
TCAGCCGGCTCATCGGCATCGACTTCAATATCAAACACATCGATATTGGCAAAGTGTTTAAACAGCACGGCTTTACCTTCCATTACCGGTTTACCGGCGAGAGAGCCGACATTGCCCAGCCCAAGCACGGCGCTGCCATCAGTAATAACGCCAACCAGGTTGCCTTTGGCGGTATATTTATAGGCGTCTTCAGCATGCTTTTTTATCGCCCGAACCGGTTCGGCGACACCGGGTGTGTAAGCTAGAGATAAATCTGCCTGGGTTTCGCAGGGCTTGGTGGTTTCAACACTGATTTTTCCTGGAACGGGGTTTTGGTGGTAATCGAGCGCGGCGCGTTTGAATTCGGCAGACATGTTCAGTGGTTTCCCAGATCTAAATGGTAGTTTGTTGGCCTTTTGTCTGGACAGTTGTCTGGACGTTGTTTGGCAAATGAATCTGCCAAGTTTAACATTTGTACGATCGGGCTGCTGGGGCTTTTATACGTTTAATTGGTGCTTAGTATTTCAATCGCTGAAGCATGACGTAAGGACATTTGATGTTTGTCTTTATAACGCCGGAGCCAGCCTTTGATAATGACTCGTTTGCCGATCAGATGTTGCAGTGGCTGATTAAAATACTGAAGATCAGATTTATGAATGCGGGCAGCGAAGTGCTGACCAAAATTAATCCACCAGGCTTTTTTACTTTCACCGATATGACTCACCCGGCCACGAACACGACCAAACCCACTGTGACTGGCAGTGAGTTGTGTGCTTTCAATCACCTGGTATTTGGGATCAGTCCAGAAGCCCTGTTGAAGTTGTCGTGCCTGTTGTTCTGTCTGTAGATAACATTGGCTGAAACGCTGATTGGGAGGAGTGGTAAAAGCCACGGCCAGTCCTGCTTCTATCAGTCGAGTCTGCAGCAGGCTGCCATCGGCTAACTGAATATGAAACAGATGACGGCCGTATTTATCCTTCGCTTCGATACCGGGCATGAGTTTAACCTTCGAGCCTTGTTGCTTAAGCAGCTGGCGGGCAAAATCACGGGCGATGCTAGCAAAGGCTTGTTCGGGCAGTTGTTGCTTGCCACGACGGCGAGCTAGTTCCGGGGTATCGATACCGATAAGCCGGACTTTGCGTTTATCGCTTAAGTGTACGGTGTCGCCATCGTGGATATAGGCGATGCGGGCTGATTTGCTGTCGATAAACTCAGGGCAGGCGGTGTTAGCGGCCGCCGGTTGGAGGTTAAAACAGGCAATAAAAAAGGCGCCCTGAATGAGCGCCTTTTTTACTGCTGACTGAAAGTGGAGAAAACACCCCACCATCGTCTTTTCAGCAGAAAAGATAAATCTATTTTTTACCACCGAAGCGACGGTTGAATTTATCAACCTGACCAGCAGTATCAACGATTTTCTGTTTACCGGTATAAAAAGGGTGGCACTGTGAACAAACATCGATGTGCAGCTCTTCTTTACCGTAAGTTGAACCTGTGGTGAATGTGTTGCCACAACTACAAGTTACGTTAACGTCATTGTATTTTGGGTGTATATCTGAGCGCATTTGCAGAATCCTCAGAGCCTGTTGCTAATGGAAAACGCGGTATTTTAATGAGTTCCTGCGGTTAGGGCAAGCCCGTTGGTGAAATAAAGTGGATTTAGCTGGTTTTCTGCCTTGTGATTGGCTAATTATCCTATACTTATTACTCTGTATTAGAGACTTAAGAGAATAGCCTTCACGCTTAAAACTGGTATATGCTTACAGTATTGAGGCTAAAATTAAAACAAGGACTAACTAATGAAAATGTCGATTTTTGGCATGTTAATGATACTGATCGTGCTGACGGTAGGGCCGCTGATTTACTTTAATGGTGGTTTAGAATACCTCGATGGCATGATGAATACGTCATCAAAGCCCAAATTAAACCGTGATGTGGTGTACGCACCGGTAACGACGGATGAAAAGGTCACGGTTTATAAATGGAAAGACGAAAACGGTGTCTGGCAGTTTGGTAGTATCGTGCCACCGGGTGTTGATGCGCAGCCAATGACCTTGCAGCCTAATGTTAATGTCATGAAACCGGTTGATATACCTGAAGTAGCAGAAGATAGACGGGGAACCGGTGTGGTGAGTATCGGTGAAGCGCGTGAGATTATTCGGTCTAAAAATGGTAAGGGCAAAGACGGTGAGGAAGAATTCGGCATTTCAAAAGATTCACTTGAAAATCCTTATGCGCCTGAGAGTATTTCAGAGTTGCTTAACACTACGAAAGGCCTGCAAGGCGTGTTAAACAATCGCCAGCAGATGCAGAAATCGACCGGCCAATAGGTTTTTAGTTCTCGTCTAGAAATAGCATTTGCAGGTCATTAAGAAACCGGTAACCCTGTTCTGTTGGTCGGATCTGTTTGGTCGTAATCTCTAGCAGTCCTCGCTCGTTTGCCTGCTTGAGCTTATGCCTGATTGAGTCCAGGGGCTGCCCGGTATGCCGGGGGTAGAGTGAGGTTTCAAAGCCGGCCTTCAATCGCAGTGCATTCAACATAAATTCAAAATCCATTTGTTCAACACTGAGGTCATGCTGCTGCTTGATAGCCGTATCAGTACCGGCGTGTAGTAAATAGGCCTTGGGTTGTCTGAGTTTGTTATAACGGTAAACTCGATTGTCACTGGCATCACTGAGTTTGCCGTGAGCACCGGCGCCAATACCGAGATAATCACCAAACTGCCAGTAATTCATATTATGGCGGCTCTGCTGTCCAGCACGGGCATAGGCCGAGACTTCGTATTGAGCAAAATCATGGCTGGCTAATAACTGCTGGCTTTGTTCCTGCATTTCCCAGATCAGGTCATTTTCAGGTAAGTGCTTCGGCGTCTGTGAGTGGAACAGGGTATTGGGTTCGATGGTGAGCTGGTATTGCGACAGGTGTTGCGGCTGACACTGGATCGCGGTGTTTAAATCGGCCAGCGCCATCGCTGTCGTTTGTTCGGGCAGGCCATACATTAAATCGAGATTGAAATTATCAAAGCCGGCCGTTGTAGCCATATCAATCGCGCGCCTGGCTTCTAAGCCGGTGTGTACTCTGCCGAGTGCCTGCAGGTGTCGGTCATCAAAACTTTGAATGCCAATTGAAAGCCGGTTAATGCCGAGCTGGCGGTAGTCTGAAAATTTTTCCTGCTCAAAGCTACCGGGGTTGGCTTCGAGTGTGATTTCCATATCAGCAGAGCCAGGTAGCACCGAACGTATATGTGATAACAGCCGATCGAATGACTGGGCTGAAAATAAACTGGGGGTGCCGCCGCCTATAAAAATACTGTGTAGTCGTCGCCCCCAGACTTTGGGTAGTTCGTTATTCAGATCGTGGATTAATGCATCGATGTATTCATCTTCGGGTAAGGTATCGTCGGCAGCATGAGAGTTAAAATCACAGTACGGACATTTTTTGATGCACCAAGGAATATGAATATAAAGACTTAGCGGTGGTAGTGTCGAAAACTGACGAAATTTTTCCGTGGTCACGGGCTTTAAAAGCCCTTGCTGAGAATATCTTCAAAATCCTCGGTGATATCGTCAATATCATCCGAGCTTAATTTTAATAGTGTGATGAGTGTTTCAGTACTTTCTGGCATTTGGGAGTTGATCCGGGTATCGCCATGAATCTGCTTTTCCATCTGGTGTGCCAATGAGAGAATCGCCTGTAGCTTGTCATCATCATTATTTAGTTCGGTGAGTCCGTCGCGGTGATGGAAGCGGTCAAGTTGTTGTCTCATGTTATCTGGCAGGCTTAATTTTTCCAGTGACTGAGATGTAATGTCATCGTGGCTAATGCCGAACGCCGCTTTTTCAGCTTCTTCAATATTAGTTTTCTCATCAAGCGCTTTCTGGAAAACAGTGTCATATTCATCCAGATTTACCGCCAGCGTCATTGCACCGATATCATGAATCGTCGCAAGAAACTCGGCTTTGTCCTGCAGCTCGCGGTCAACTGTCCGGGCTATTAGCCTGGCCAATGCCGACACACCCATACTATGTTCCCAGATAGCTTCACTGGCTTTTGTTGGTGGGGTGCCAAAGCCGCGCATCGTGGCGATCAATATAATTGTCGCGACATTTTTTATACCCAGCATGCTGACAGCCTTGCGCACCGATTTTATTTCAATGAGTCGGCGATATATAGGTGAGTTGGCATACTTCATTGCCGTGGCGGCCAGTACCGGGTCACGACTAATGATATCGCTTAAGATATTCAGGTCAACGTTGACCTCGGACAGCATCTCCATAATCTGTAGGCCCTCGGGTGAAGGACTGGGTAATTTGAAATCATCAATATTGAAGGACATAACAGTTTTAATTATCGAAAAAGGAAACAGCCGATTATAGCAGGGCATCACGATTGCGTGATGCCATTATGCTAAATAAAACAATTACCAGATAAATGAATAGCTAACTTGCAGGATGATGGCATCGAGATCAGGATACAAATCGTGGTTTTGCTGTTCGCCGATAGCATCGGCCGGATTACTATCCCCGGTCTGCTGCATAAACTCAATACGAGCACTGATCTCGTTGTTTTTACCCAGCACGCGACCGTATTTAATACCATAGGTGATAGTATCAAATTCACCGAGCCTGAGGTCGGCACTGACATAATCAGGTAGTGCTTCACTGGCGAGCAGGCTGTGGCGGTAAAAATCCGCCGCGGTTTGAGAATAATAACGAATATGTGGTTGCAGGTAATCGCGGTCTGTTAGACGCCAGCGATATTTCAGATCCATCGTGTGTGCATCAACACCCCAGTCATCGGTGTAGTAGCGATAGGCAAAGTTAATTACATCTTCGGTTAGATGATGTGCAATCTTCCAGTAAAGTGTTGTGCGCTGACGGCTGTCTGGCCGGCTTTCATGTAAGTAAGTACCGTTTGGCTGGCCATAAGTCGGGCCAAGGTTATCATCAATCAGACTGATAATTTTAAAGGGATCACTATGGTATCCATCGGACTGGCTGATACCAAGGTTTAACTGGGTGATAGTCTTACGGCTGAGCACCTGGGTGATTCCCAGCATTAAATCAGCTGTGTTACGGCTTTCATCGGCTTCTTTGGGTTGAGGCGAGCCCGGCGCTGCCATCGCAGATAGTGGGATGGGTGTACCACCAAGCGGATCAATCGTATCAAGGCTTAAACCAACGCTGGTCGATAAGGTGGTATTACGCTGGTTAAAATCTTGCGAGTAAGTATAACCGCCACCAATGGATAGCCAGTCAAATTCTTTAGAAAAGTTTGCGCTCCAGATATTTTTTCGCAGCCGGTCGATCGGTTTTTCATAGCTACCGGTAATGGCTAAGCGTGAGTCACGGAAAAAATCATCTAACGGTAATTCACCGGCAGGTGTGGTATAGGTTTGTTTGCCAGAAGGTGAGGTGAATGTCTGAGCAATATTCGACTCTTGCGCGCCATTAGGAGAGGCACCGGTTAAGGTATCAAAAACCAGCTGCAGGCTAACAATTTCATCTTCATTGAGTTCAGATGTCATTTTCACTACCGGTTCAATCAGGCTAACACGGCCATCAGATTCGCTGTAATACAGCACCGCGGTATCAATATCGACATCATCCAGCAGTTCGGCCTGAGCATTAGAACTGGTGTGTAATAAAGCGCAGCAGGCGAGAGATAAAGAGTCACGGATAGATTTTGAAGACATTTTTTTCATATGAGTTCTTAATCTGCGGAGTGATAATCTGATACGAGTATCAGACAAAATGAGATGCGTTTAGTTACAACCACAGCCACCACCACCAATAGACTGACCACCCGTAGCTGCCTCTTTACTAAAATAAATATGTTCATCAAGAAAATTTTCTAGCTCATCCGCTACCAGCTGCATTTCTGGTTTGGCCAATATGCCTCGTTGCCAGGGTTTTACCGGCTGGATCTCGCAGCCTGAAAAAAACACCAGCATAGAGCACAATAAAACAGCTTTAATAAACTGAGACATAACAATTACACTAAAAAGTCAGAGCTAAGATTAGTCTATACTATATAACTAAAATTCAGCTTAATGTCTGGTTGGATTTGATTTATATTAATAAATAAAGCTTTAGTTATCAGAAAATTATAATAATAAATATACCGAGGTTTCTTAGATGCGAGTACTGCTGGTAGAAGATGATCCATTACTTGGCGAAGGTGTCGAACTGGGGTTGCGTAAAGCCGGCTATGCTGTTGATTGGGTAAGAAACGGTGAGCTGGCGGAAACCGCATTAGTCTCAGAAGACTATGACCTGATGGTGCTGGACCTGGGATTACCGAAGAAAAGCGGGCTGGAAGTTTTAAAAGATCTGCGTGCCAATGGTCATAAAATTCCGGTATTAATTCTTACCGCGATGGCGGGTGTAGAACACCGGGTTAGTGGACTGGATGCCGGGGCTGATGATTACCTACCCAAACCATTTGACCTGTCAGAACTGTATGCGCGTTTGCGTGCACTATCACGCCGTAATACCGGGCGCGCCGATACCATTATTGAGTACGGAAATATTCAGCTCGACCCGGCTGCTTATGAAGTGATGAAAGACGGTATAAAAGTTGATATTTCTCGTCGCGAATATGCCGTGTTGTTTAACCTGTTAGAAAATACCGGTCGGGTCATGTCGCGCGAAATGTTAGAGCAGACCATGTATGGCTGGGGCGAAGAAGTAGGTAGTAATGCAGTGGAAGTGTATATCCACCACCTGCGTAAAAAGCTCGGTAATGATTTAATCAGGACAATTCGTGGTATTGGTTACATGATCGAGAAAAAACAGGATGACTAAATAACCCATGTCGCTGCGTAGTCGCCTGTTAAAAATTCTGATGCTGCTTTTGATTGTTTCGGGTGGGGTTACCATCTGGAGTAGTTATAACGATGCCGAAGAAGAAGTGCGTGAATTATTTGATGCCGAACTGGCACGCTCAGCGCGCCTGTTATTATCACTGTCACTGGCAGGTTTCGATAAACTAAATCTTCAGCAGCTACAGAATTTTTTGCATGACAACAAATTAAAGTTTGACGAGAATGAGGTAGAACCGGAAGAACTGCCCAATGGTCACTGGTATGAACACAAACTATTATTCCAGATATTTGACGCCAACCAGAAACTGATTTTACGCTCCGATAATGCACCCACTGAACCTATAACTACACGTCTGCATGGTTATCAGGATGTTCATTGGAAAAACTCAGACTGGCGTTCCTTTACCGTCTGGAATCGGATGATGGAATATAAAGTTATTGTCGCAGAAAGTTATGAAGTACGTTCAGAATTGCTCGATAATATTATGTTGCGGCTGCTCGTGCCCTACCTGATATTAATTCCGGTACTTTTATTTTTATTGTGGTGGGCAATTGCACAAGGATTAAAACCTTTACGCGATGTCACCGATGAGGTCTCCAGGCTTGATGAGCGTCATCTGACCAACTTACAAATTGAAAAAGTACCGGAAGAAATTCAGCCCTTGATTAATGCATTAGATTCCTTGTTTGATAAATTGCGTTTAAATTTTGATAAAGAGCGTCGTTTCAGTGCGGATGCAGCGCATGAACTTCGTACACCACTGGCGGCACTGCGTACCCATGTGCAATTAATGCGTTCTGATAATGATGCAGAAAAGTTTAAAGAGTCGCTGGATAAAATTATGCAGGCCGTTGACCGGGCATCACACGTGGTTGATCAGTTAATGAACCTGGTGAAATTTGATGAAGGCTCAAAGGTGCCGCAGCTGGAGATGCTAAACTTAAAAGATCTGGCTGTACAGGTTGCTGCTGATCTTGTGCCGTTTGCGCTGGAAAAAAATATCGAACTTTCTGTGGCCGAAAGTATGGCCTCACGAATTTATGGCGATGAAGCCGCCCTAGGTATGATGATTAGAAATCTGATCGATAACGCCATTCGTTACACTCAAAAAGGTGGAAAAGTAGAGGTGTACTTTAGCAGCAATGAAAGCTCGGTAAGCTTACATATTTCTGATAATGGTCCGGGTGTCGAAAATGAAGATTATGAAAAAGTTTTCGAACGTTTTCATCGGGGCGAAGGTCATGTGCTCAGCGGTTGCGGTATTGGTCTGGCCATTGTCGATGAAATTGCGCGTTTGCACATGGCCGAGATAAAGCTTAGTAAACCGGAATATCATACGGGTTTGCATGTTGAGGTGGTTTTTGCGTTATAACGTTAACTAAATATGGCAACCTTGTTGCGGCCACTTTCTTTTGCCTCGTAAAGTGCTTTATCGGCATCGTTAATCATATGCTCGAGTGAATCTGATAACTCGGCACTGTAGCCAATACTGATGGTAATATTGATTGTTAAATCTTCATATTGTAGTGGATTATCTTCAATGGTTTTACGAATGCGTTCAAATAAACCGGCTGCATTCTTTTTATCAAGATTGATGCAGAAAATACAGAACTCTTCACCGCCCATGCGTGAAAGAATGTCGCCATCACGTAGTGAGTCATGTAACAGGTCAGCAACGTGTTTTAAAGCCAGGTCACCAATGTGATGGCCATGAGTGTCATTGATTTTTTTGAAATGATCAATATCAAGCATAGCGGTAGTAAGATTGATATTATCCCTGACTGCGTTGTTGTATAGCTTGGCGCCGGTTTCAAAAATATATTTTCGGTTATAAAGTCCGGTCAAAAAATCTTTGATGGTAGCGTCTTTTAATTTTTTGTAATTGGCAATCGCATCAATGTTCTGGTTTATACGGCAGTTAAATTCTTCGTGAGCAAAGGGTCGTGATAGAAAATCGTTGGCACCAGATTTTAGTAATTTAACCGACACTTTATGATCATCAGTCGAAGAAATACCTATCACCGACAGTTCATCACGGGTGTATTCTTTGCGAATATTGTATATCAGTTCCATGCCATCCATTTTCGGCATATTGTAATCGGTAACGACGAGACTGATGTCGGGGTGTACTTTGAGAAGTTTGAGAGCCTGCACGCCATCTTTGGCTTCAAGCACTTTAAAATTTAGTTTTTCCAGTAACGATGTCAGCAGCATCAGTGAAACTTCTGAATCGTCTACCGCCAGTACTTTACGGTCGTGGTTTTCAAACAGACGATGAGCAGAATCAATGACATACTGAATTTCATTGAGGTTGCCCTTGTTAACTATGTCAATCACGCCCTTGTTGAGAATGTCATTTAGCGTGTCATCATTACGGTTGCTGGTGAGGACAATCGCCGGGATGTTTTTTTCAAGGATATAGTCGACGATTTCACCATGAGGTGCATCGGGCAGGTTCAGGTCAAGAATTGCGAGGAAAACTTGTTTAGCATCGGCGGGAGTATTAACCAGTTTTTTAGCCTCGGCCATATCAAAGGCCGATAACACTTCAATTTCAAGTTGCTGACTAATCTTGCTGACCAGCATATTGTTAATTGAACGAGAATCTTCAACGACAAGTATTTTCTTGCTTCTGTGAGGCATTGACGAGGACAGGTCCTTTATTGAGTCGGTTACTGAGTCAGTAAAGCAGATACACTTACTTATATATAGTTCAGCTTAAGATAGAGTCAATAAAGGAATAACCCCCCTGTTAATGCGGGTTAATGCAGGTTTTCTGACTCTTTTTTCTCAAGCAGGTACCAGTCGTTGGTTAAAATCAGGGCTTTTGAAACAAAAGTTTCAAAATATGGAAGTAAGTCACCAACATCCTTGGTTTCAGTACCAAATCGAAACTCAAAAACCAGGGTGCGATCCTGTTTATCGAGAAATGCAATCGAATAGGTCAGCGGTTGGCCAAGTTTCTCAGGGTGGTCATAAACCGAAGCATGTGGGAAAACGCCTTCGTCCAGATCTTCAATCAATTGTAGGAAAATATTCGGATCGATGTCGCCATCAGCGACAAACTCGTCGGCCGGGAAATTACCCGAGCCCTGACGCATCATTTCACCGATACGCGAAATCATTAAAGACAATGCGCTAACGCCTTCACTCTGGATATCAATACGTACTTTTTCAATTTCAGATATTTTCATGGATCTACCTGTGACTTATGTTACTGATCAAAATTACTCGCCAATGTCTAAAAATGGCATGATGGATAAATATAAAATAAACAGAATAAAAACCAGGTAAACAATAAACTGTATTGGCCGGTTAAGCGCGCGCTGGAAAATGGTTTCGAATTCACCACTGGCTTTTTGCTGTTGAACTTCATCCTGTACACGCTGCGAACGTTGTCGCTGATACTCATCTATTAACTCACGCGCCATATCAAATTGTGACTCATCATTCAGCCATAATGCATGCATGGAAATACCCCAGTTGCCGGCTGGTGATTCGTAATAATCGATCTGGTTTTCATCAAGCAATTGCCTGATGTCATCAGCTTCATCATCAAAGACGTTTTTGAGTTTAAAAAGTAGCTTAGCCATCGTGCTGTTTTTTCATTAAGTGGATGGCAATGAGTATAGCCGGTGTGCCGAGAATCGCGGCATAAACAAAAAAGTTGAAGTAGCCATGACTGTCGACGACGATACCGGAAAAGCCACCGATAAATTTTGCTGGCAGCGTCATTAGTGAACTAAACAGCGCATATTGTGTTGCGGTGTACGCGGTGTTGGTCAGGCTTGAGAGGTATGCAATAAATACCGAGGTAGCGATGCCGCCACTGAGGTTGTCGGCACTGACGACAATCGCGAGAAAAATTTTACTCGGTTCATAGATGGCAAGCATTGCGAATAATAAATTGGTTGCAGCAATTAACACGGCGCCGAGTACCAGTGGTTTCATAATGCCATAACGCACAACCATAATACCGCCAAGCGCAGCGCCGGCTATGGTCATAAAAAAGCCGAAAAACTTCGCTACATCGGCAATATCGGTTTTACTAAATCCAAGATCGAGATAAAATGGGTTAGCCATCACGCCCATGGTGATGTCACTGATTTTATAGACGGCAATTAAAGCCAGAATGGTGAGAGCCATTTTACCATTGCGGGCGATAAAATCAGCAAACGGTGCAATCACCGCATCGGTGAACCAGCTGGCAAATCGTTGTAGCGCGCCATCATTCTGATTAATACCCAGCGCATGTTCCAGTTTATTTTCACGTTCTTCGGTTTCTGTATCTTTGACAACAGACGGTTCGTTAATGATTAGTGTTGTCGCGATGCCCACTAGCATTAATGCGGCCATTGACAGATAAGCGACTGGCCAGTTCTGGTATTCGGCAATATATAAGGCACCGGCGCCGGCGGCGAGTAATGCAATCCGGTAGCCCAGCACATAGGTGGTGGCCATCGCGCCCTGGTAGATTTTATCTAGTGCTTCAATGCGGTAGGCATCAATAGTGATGTCTTGTGTCGCCGATGAAAATGCTACCAGTAACGCAAACCACGCTACCATGTGAATTTGTTCAGTTGGGTTGGTAAATGCCATGCCGAGTAAACCAGTGGCAATGCCGATTTGTGCCAGCAGCATCCAGCTTCGGCGTTTACCCAGCAAACGCGTAAGCCCCGGAATCGATAGACTATCGACCACCGGCGCCCAGAATACTTTAATTGAATAAGTAATGCCGACCCAGCTAAAAAAACCAATCACGGTTCGTTCAATACCGACATCACGTAACCACGCCGACAATGTAGAAAACACCAGCAAAAAAGGCAGTCCAGCAGAAAAACCGAGAAACAGCATACCCAGCACGCGTGGCTTGCTGTAAACCAGGAAGGCTTCTTTCCAGCTGTGGATTGGGTGCAAACCCATCAGGCTTTAAGCTTGTAGTCGTAATCGACGGTTAACGGTGCGTGATCGGAATACCATTCTTCTTTATAAACATCCGTGGCTTTCACAGTATCTTTTAATGCCGGTGTTATGATTTGATAGTCAATGCGCCATCCAACATTATTAGCACGTGCATTGCCGCGGTTTGACCACCAGGTGTACTGGTGTGGTTCTTTATTCACTTCGCGGAAGGCATCAACGTAGCCGAGGCCGTCTTTCTCATGTTCGCCATCGCTGAAGACATAATCCAGCCACTGGCGTTCTTCGGGTAAACAGCCTGAATTTTTCTGGTTGCCTTTCCAGTTTTTAATATCGATTTCCTTGTGCACAATATTCCAGTCACCACAGATAATATATTCCCGACGTTTGCGGCGTAGCGATTTCATGTAATCACCAAAGCGATCCATAAAATCAAATTTTATCTGTTGGCGTTCATCGCTGGCAGAACCGGAATGCATGTAAAGCGAAATAACGCTAAGGCCATCAAACTGGGCTTCAATAAATCGACCTTCAGCATCAATGTCGGGCCAGCCTAATCCTTTAATAACTTTGGTGGGTTTGATTTTGCTGTAAATCGCGACGCCACTATAGCCTTTTTTTTCGGCATCATGAAAATAGGTGTAATAACCCTCGGGGTGATAAAGCTCATCTTCGAGCTGGTTTTCCTGTGCCTTGGTTTCCTGAATGCATAAGACATCAATGTCCTGTTTTTCAAACCAGTCAAAAAAACCTTTGCGCGCGGCGGCGCGTATGCCATTTAAATTGGCGCTTACAATTCTCATAAACAAACCTGCGATTTAAGTTGCGCCTATGATACCTGAATTCAAACTGAAATTAATCGCCCACCTGCTTAAACGCGAATTCGCTGTTATCGATGAGCTTCTGCTCGGGCAACAACCCAGACATCGACACGCGTAATACCGGCACGTTTAAGTACACGGGCAATTTCATTCACTGTGCTGCCAGTGGACATTACATCATCAACCACGGCGACATGGCGATAAGCCGGTTTGTTGTTTGCCAGCTGGAACACGCCGCGAACATTCTGGCGACGTTGTTTTGCATTAAGACCGCTTTGATGACGATTGTTTTGCATGCGTTTTAGGAGTTTGCGATCCAGCTTGCAGTTGAGTGATTTTGAAAGTGTGCGGGCGATTTCATCGGACTGGTTAAAGCCGCGCTGGAATTGTCGTTTATGGTGTAAAGGAACCGGGATAATGGCTTCGGGCAGTGTTAGCTGATCTTCTTGAATTCGACGAAGTAGCAATGTTGATAGTAGCTTGGCATGGGACGGTTTGTTGTGAAACTTCATCTGTTGCACCAACCAGGTTACTGGTGGCTGGTAATGCAGCAGGCTGATGACGCGGTCATACAGGGGTGTTTTTTGTAGGCACTGGCCACAGAGCACTTGATCAGTGGCCTGGGTCAATGTATGGGCTAGTGGAATACCGCATTGATAGCAGGCATGTTCAATACGCGGGAGTTCCTGTTCGCAGGCCGGGCAGAGATCGATGTCGGTGCTTTGCATAGCAAGATCGGATTGCCGGCAAAGCACACAGCGGCGAGGGTAGAAAAAGTTAAGCAGGGTTTTCATCATTTCCTTGATGCTATCTGTAGAAAATACCGGTTTGAGCGGCTTTTCGGTGAAACAGTCGTCCTTGTCTGGCATAATAGCCGGCCTGATGTCGGCATGCCAGCCCGGTACAGCAGCATCGGATCAACTCATAAGCGGATAATTTCGTGGAAAAAGTCAGTTACAGCAAAACAATAACAGCCGCTCAGCAACGACGTACGGCATCGCAGTTTAACTGGGGCAATATTGTGGCGGTATTACTTCCGTTTCCGTTAATGATTTTCTGGTTTGGCGCTTCGATGGTGATTTACGCGATGAACCGCCATCATCCGTCTGAAAAAGTTGGTCATTACACTCAGTGGGCTGCCTATCGTTTTTATTTTATTACCGGCTTTTTAGTGGTGATTGGTACGCTGATTCCCGGTGGTCGGGAAAGCCTCTGGTATTACGCTTATTTATGGCTGGGCGGCATTATTATCATGCTACCGTGGTCGTTTTATGATTTACGTCGCATTCACCGAGATGACTGGCAGGATGTAGATTTCACTGTAGAAGAATATGTAGGAAGCGAAGATGACTGATTCATCGATTCGTCATGACTGGCAGCTGGCAGAAATTAGTGCGCTGCTGGAGATGCCATTTAATGATCTGCTGTTTAAGGCACAGACGATTCACCGCGAAAACTTTGATCCGAACGAAGTGCAGATCAGTACACTGTTGAGTATTAAAACCGGGGCTTGCCCCGAGGACTGTGGCTACTGCTCACAAAGTGCCAAACACGACACCTCGCTGGAAAAAGAACGGCTGTTACCATTACAGGAAGT
>Ga0316207_10003626_pt1 | contig 14143 bp, 15 predicted proteins | sample 6weekpyrite_MG_FD_204943 | JGI IMG/M metagenome (GOLD analysis project Ga0316207, IMG submission 204943) | Microbial mat bacterial communities from mineral coupon in-situ incubated in ocean water Damariscotta River, Maine, United States -... | ecosystem: Environmental > Aquatic > Marine >... | reverse complement strand
TGGGTGGTAATCAGCCATCAAGCGAAGAGGATGCTAAAAATCACTTTACGAAATATATGGAGTGGTTGTCATCACTTGGTGACTCAGTCGTTATTCCTACTATCCCATTAAAGGATACCAGTACAGTTAGTCCTGATGGGTCAATAAGAGAAGGTGGAAGTAGTCTTATGTCTGGGTTTTCGGTTATAAAAGCAGACTCAATGGAAGCTGCGCTCGAAATAGCACAGGGTTGCCCTTTTCTTGAAATTGATGGTTCCCTTGAGGTGTCTGAGATGATGCAGATGCCTTAGCATTATTAATTCATATAGTTCCCTTACTTGTTTAGTCGTTGGGCGTAGAAAATAAAACCAGTGATACAACAGGAAAAAACAGCTTGTGCAATCACAGGCATTACTTATTAAAAAGCAAAATCTGTTGCGGGTGGCCTTAAGGTGTTACCTAAACCTATAATTTATTCTTATGCTTTCAAGCCCGACGATAATTTGGGGAATAAGATATAAATCACGAGAAGAATGCACGGCGTTACTATTATGAATGGAGTCGTTATGAAAACACGCACGATTGTATTTCTTGTTGTTAGTCACTGCATTGCCGGTGTCATTGGCTTTGGTGGAGGTTTCTACGTGCTGCCTATCCTTGTGGCCCCGCCCTCACCTAGTGAATCTGAGATTAAGGCACTTTCTTCACAAGCAAAATACACGGCTGAATTTCAGCGAGGTCGTAAAGACAGCGATATGCTGCATTGGGGGGAGGGAGCAGTTTCAGTTGGCTCTACATCCGTCACCTTTACGGGCAGGCTAGCACCCGGACCCGATTATAAGCTTTATTTTTCACCCCAATTTGTTGAGACGGAAGCTGACTTTAATCGGCTTAAAAGCGATATGGTCCGTGTGGGTGATGTTAGGACATTCGAGAACTTCGTTGTGAACATTCCTCCGGGTATTGATGCGTCGAAATTCAATAGCGTCATTATCTGGTGTGAGACATTTGGCCAATTTATAACATCTGCACAATATCAGTAATAAAATTGACATTATGTCTTTAACTTATTTGCTGTATCATCAAAGTACTATTAGCGAGCGCATGGAATAACCTATCAATACTAAAAAAGTCATTATCACTTATGGAACATTCGATATGTTTCATCAAGGTCATCTGCGGCTATTGCAGCGAGCTAAAGCATTAGGTGATTACCTTATAGTTGGTGTCACTGATGAAAACTACGATCGTTCTCGCGGTAAGTTAAATGTTATCGAAAGTACACAAAAACGCCGGCAAGCCATTGAGGCCTTAGATTTTGTTGATAAGGTCATTGTAGAAAAACATAAAAAGCAAAAAGCGCAAGACATGGTGAAGTATGAGGTTGATGTTTTTGCTATTGGCGATGACTGGGAAGGTATATTTGATTACTTGAATGAATTTACTCATGTTGAGTACCTACCTCGTACAAAAGGCATATCCAGTACAGAACTAAGAAGAGATAACTTTGACTTAATTAAGTTAGGGATTGTTGGTCTTGGACGAGATACAGAAGCTTTTATCAGCGAAGCTAAGCATGTAGATAACCTAAAAATAAATCGAATTTTCTCACCCGACTTGCCTGCTCTAAAGAAATTCACCAAAGAAAGTGACAGTATTCGATATGGCCATGACAATTATGATGAGTTTTTAGATACAAGTATTGTCGCTGTCTATATTGATACTGCACTAGAAAAACATTACACGCTGATTAAAAAAGCGTTGCTAGCAAAAAAGCATGTCTTGTGCGAGAACCCGCTTGCGTTGCATAAAAGTGAACTGAAAGAGTTACTTGATTTAGCCAAAAAAGAAAAAGTATTACTTCTTTCTGCACTCAAAACGGCTTTTTTACCCGCTTTTAATCAGTTATTAACAGAGCTGGATAAAGGCATTATTGGTGATATTAAAGAAGTAAGGGCAACGCGCACTTCGCTTTTTAAAGAAAAAGATTATCCGGACACCTTCATGGCTCAAGGTGCTACCAATATATTATCATCTTACCCTTCTTTGCTAGTGAATAAGGTTTTGGGTAAAAGCAAAGATATAACCTTTTTCGATCAGGGCACCGAGGGCTATGACGTTTCGAACCTCATTATCAGTAAACATAAAGGTGGGGCTATTGGTATTTCAAATGTCGCAACAGGCATTAAGGCAGAGGGTGATGCAGAAATATCTGGTACCAAAGGTTATATTTATATCCCTGCACCCTGGTGGCTAACTAAAAAATTTCATGTGCGTTTTGAAGATGAGCATAAAAGCCTAACTTATAAATATGAATTTGAAGGTGACGGTCTACGTTATATGATCGCTGAATTTGCATCATTAATTCAAAGGGGTAAACGTAAATCTGATAAGTTAACACCGAATGACATGATCAGAATTAACAGAGTGCTCTTGGAATATAATGAAAGAAAGTTCAAGGAATTGGAAACAGCTAAAAATGATTTATGAAGACTACGCCATTTTTACCCCTGGCCCTGTGAAAATGTCTGAAGAGATATTGCAGGTAGGTGCAGAACAAACACCTTACTTTAGAAATAGTGAGTTTTCAGATGTGACCTTTGCTTGTGAAAAGGGCCTTTTAGACATGGTGAATGCACCAGACGGCTCCAAAGTTATCTTCTTAACGGCATCGGGTACTGCCGGTATGGAAGCGGCTATAATGAATTTACTCAATGAAAATGATAATGCGCTAGTTGTCAATGGCGGTGGATTTGGTGCGCGCTTTATGGGCATTTGTGCCACACATGCAATTCCGCACACGAATTTTAAAGTGGCCAACACTAATTTGGCAGACATTGAGAGCTTAGCACCAAAGGAAAACTACACTGCACTAGTTGTTAATGCACATGAAACATCAGTTGGTCACCTTTATGATCTGGATGCGATGGGCGACTATGCGGAAAAAAATGACATGCTGTTTATTGTTGATGCCATTTCAATGCTGGTGACTGATCCATTGGATATGCAAAAATCAAATATCGATGTTGTTATTGCAAGTTCTCAAAAAGGCCTGGCTTTACCACCGGGGCTAACTATGGTGATACTTTCTCCTAAGGCGCTGGATAAATTACAAGACATAAATTCCGTATACTTTGATTTCAAAGATTACTTAACCAACGGTGAGAGAGGTCAGTCACCTTATACCCCAGCGGTGACAATTATGCTGCAATTGCACGCCAGGCTTGAGCAGATAAAAAATCGTGGTGGTATTGGGCAAAGTATTGCTAGCGCAAAAGAGGTTGCTGACTATTTCAGGAAAAGTATAAAAGCATTGCCTCTAAAAGAATATACACCCTACATGCCAAATGCGATGACCACGTTAACTCCGACTGATGGGAAATCAGCAATGGAGATTGTTAATGCCCTAGAGACTGGTTATAAGGTGATGGTGTGCCCGAATGGCGGTGTAGAGCGCGATGTTGTATTTAGAGTCTCTCATATGGGAGAAATGACAAAAGAATACACGGATATTCTTATTGATGCTCTGCATGACTATTATGATGTAGCAAGGCCCTCATGATAGAACCGAAAATTTTACGCCAAGCACAGTTAATAATGCTCGATATGCTTATCGAATTTGATGGCATATGTAAGAAACACAAATTAAAGTACTGGTTGGATTCTGGCACACTATTAGGCGCAGTCCGTCATCAGGGCTTCATCCCCTGGGATGATGATATTGATTTATCTATGCCTGTTGAAGACTACAATCAGTTTTTGAAAATTGCAGAAAGCGAACTCTCGAGTAATATTTTTTTTCAAACCTCGCAGACAGATGCGGGTTTTAAATTTGATTACATAAAACTGCGCTCTAATAATGCAAGCATTGTCGAATTTCATGAGAAAGACTGCAGAGTCAATTATCATCAAGGCGTATTTGTTGATATTTTTCCCATGCTGGCAATCGAAAACACAGACGTAAATAAGGAATTTTATGACAATAGCCTTAAACAGATAAGGGCTGTATCGGCGACCAGCCTGCATACACAAGATGGCAAGGATGATCCCGTGAAGCGGGCAAGTTTGATTGCCTCATTAAAACAAAAGCATCAAGGCTGGGATATTGCTCAATCCAAAGTTATTTATGGAGGCGAAATGCCAGATGTAGCAGCATGGTTTGATATTGAAGATGTTTTTCCTCTTACAACGCAGCCATTTGAAGGGACAACCTTTCCGGTGCCCAATAACCCAAGTCACTATTTGGATGCCATTTATAGTTTTGACTACCGGCAACTACCACCAGAAGACAAGCGCAAGATTCATGCGCACAGCATTGAGCTTACCGATGACTGAGAAAAGACTAAAAACATTATGTGACTTGGTGTCTGAGGTGCATGCCCAGATTCAAAAAGATTTTAAAGATATTAATCCTGTGGTTGGGGTTAGCCAGAAAATGCGCGATATGGGTGTGCCCGCTGACGCCATGACTATAGATTGTTTGAAAAGCAACAAGCGAATCATTCTGGTGTTACATGACCAGCAGCCCGAGGTGATTAATTATCAGTTTACCTTTAAGGATAAAGAACCCTCGGATGAATTTGAACAGCTCAAGTTTTCCGAGTTGACCTTCCAGAAAATCTACGACTGGATTAAAAGCTACTTTTCAACAACCATGAACTAGCATAATCCCAAGGGCACTATTTTAATACGTGCCAATCTATTCCCTGAGGAATGCGAAGCCAGTCGGTGAGGCGTGATCTGCGGCTTATCTTTTGGTTCTGACCTTTGGTTTCTTGGGCTTAACAAAGGTGCCGTCTTTCTTTGCCTTAGCCTCTTTTTTTGCTTTGGCTTTTTTCTTTTGTGCGGCAGTGTGGCGAGGTTTGTCTTTTCGTTTTGACTTGGTCTTTCCAGCTGGCTTGTCTTTAGTGGCTGGTTTGCGCTTCACAACGCGCTCGACCGCACGAGATGCATTACCTTCTTTGCTAAAAACAGATATTTTTAATTGTTGGCCTGCAACCCATACTTTTTTAAGATCACTGATTGTGTCTTTTGCCAAGCCTTTCGGTAAGTCGACCAGACTGTAATCACCATAGATACTGATTTGCCCCATGTTCTTACTATCAATGCCACCTTCGTTAGCGATGGCACCGACAATATTGCCGGGTTTCACTTTATGGCTATGACCTACTTCAATCCGGTAACGCTCCATGCCTTCTTCAGTTGCCATGTCAGGGCGGGCGGTTCGTTTTCGATCGCCACGATCATGATCACGATCCCGGTTACGGTCACCGCGATCTCTTCCGCGTGTTGGACGCGCGTCGCGTTCCCAGTTCTCTTTGGCACTGCGATGTGGTTTGTGCTGCAATAGGAAAGGTACGTCACCTTGTAGTAAGTGTGCGAGTGCCGCGGCAATTTCCAATGCGGGGACATTATGTTCTTGCTGATATTGCTCGATCATCTGGTAAAACAGGCCAAGTTCTTCCGTGGCCATGGTGTCGGTAATGCGTTGTTGGAACTTGGCAATACGTGCATCATTAATTAACTCGGTCGATGGCAGTTCCATCATTTCGATCTTTTTCTTGGTTGCTTTCTCAATAGAATGCAACAGGCGTTTTTCTCGTGGCGCTACGAATAATATTGCATCACCTTCTCGGCCAGCTCGACCAGTACGACCAATACGGTGGATGTAGGCCTCAGTGTCATAAGGGATGTCGTAATTGATAACGTGGCTTATTCGCTGTACATCAAGACCACGGGCAGCCACATCAGTTGCAACCAGAATATCTATTTTTTCTCGTTTAAGATCTTCAATGGTTTTTTCGCGCTGTTTCTGCTGAATATCACCATTTAGTGCAGCGGCAGAATAACCACGTGCCTGAAGTTTTTCAGCTAATTCAACAGTCGCGATCTTTGTACGGACAAATAGAATTGCTGCATCGAAGGGTTCTGCTTCCAAGATGCGTGTGAGGGCATCGAGTTTGTGGAGGCCACTTACTGGCCAGAATCGTTGGCGAATGGTACTTGCTGTCGCGGTTTTGTCCTTGATTGTAACTTGCTCAGGATTATTCAAATACTTGGTCGCGATACGGCGTATTTGTGATGGCATGGTGGCAGAGAAGAGTGCAATTTGGCGTTCTTCGGGTAATTGTTCCATGACCCATTCGACATCATCAATAAAGCCCATGCGTAACATTTCATCCGCTTCGTCTAATACTAAGGCTTTCAGGTTACTGAGTTTCATTGTGCCGCGGCGCATGTGATCCATCACGCGTCCGGGCGTACCTACTACGACATGAACACCGCGTTGCAAAGCACGAATTTGCACACGATAGTCTTGCCCACCATAAACAGGTAAAACATGAAAACCCTTCATGTGTTTGGCGTATTTCTGGAATGCCTCTGAGACTTGAATGGCCAATTCACGGGTTGGTGCTAATACTAATATTTGAGGATCTTTTTGTTTTAAGTCCAGATTTGATATGAGCGGTAGGGCAAATGCGGCGGTTTTACCTGTGCCGGTTTGTGCTTGACCCAATACATCTCTGCCTTCCAGCAATAAAGGGATAGTCTGCGCCTGAATAGGCGATGGGCTTTCATAGCCAACTTCGTCCAATGCCTTTAGCAATGATTTATTCAGCGCTAACTGGTTAAACGTTATGGTGTCAGAAGTCATTTGCAGTACCTGAAATATGATGAGTGTGGCGCGCGTCTCGATGCTGACGGCCCATACCTGAAAAGGCCGCGTAGTGTACCGGTTTGTAGGGGGCGTTGCATGCTTTATTTCAAGGCATTACCGTGTTTTAGCTAAGGTTTGGCGGATATTGGCCGACATAGTTCGTATGATATTTGAGAGATATGAGTCGGTATATGGGTAATCAGTGGATATTGCGGGCGATTGCGCTGTTTGTTGCCCTGTTTGCATGTGTGAGTTTTGCCAGCACGGCCGAGGCTAAGCTGAGCCGGGCTGCTGGGGTTAAATCCTGTCTGGGTGACGGCTGGAAACCCCTTAATGTAAGAGTTGCAAGTCAGATACGTTCGGTTCTCTGGAAACGTCCACGGGCTAAATGGAAAAGTGGCGCGATCGTTGTTTTTCATGGCGGTGGTGGTAGTCATCATGAATTTTGTGCGGGGGGCGATAGAGTCGAGCCACAAATTGAATTTGCTAACCAGGCCGTGGAAGAGGGCTTTGCGGTATTTTTACTCGATTCGACAGATACGCGAGTGAGTGACGCAAAAGGCATGCAGTGTGGTAAACACTTTGATTTCTCTGTTCTCAACCGGCGTAATGTCGATTTGCACTTTATTGGCAAAATGGTCAAAACAATTATTCCTCAGCTTCGCCCTGGCCGCTCATCTAAGAAACTATTTCTGACAGGGTTATCGACAGGCGGCTATATGGCAACGCGTGCGGCAACGCATTTCAACAGTAAGATTACTGCATTCGCTCCAGTGGCGGCAGGTGACCCATACGGTACTCGAATGGATTGTCGTCAAGGAAAATCGCAGAAAGTCAGTTTGATAGATTTAGAGACAAATAAAAAATTGGGAAAAAAGAAATCTTGCTCAGCAAGTCATTACACAAATGAAAAAAAATGGCCGCATATAAAATCGAAACGAAAACCCGTGTTCAAGCAATTTCACAGTAAAGGTGATGCGGTTATTGATATTTCATGTGCCAAAAAAGCAAAAAAACAATTACAACAATATGGCTACCGAAGTAAAGGTATGTTGCTCTTAGGTGCAAAGCGGCGTGAGGTAGCTAATCATTTGTGGCTCGAACGTTATAATGATGCGATACTGGAATTCTTTAAAGAACAGTAAACCACATAATAGCGTAGGTTGGACATGGAATTTAGCGAGTTAACTAGTTCGCCGCTGTTTATTAGTATTATCTTTTTTATTATTGCCTTCGTTTACTCTGCGGTTGGTTTAGGTGGTGGTTCATCTTATACCGCCATGATGGCTATTATGGGCTTTAGCGTGTTGGCTATTCCAATGATTTCCCTGTCGCTAAATGTCATCGTCACGACAATCGGTAGTGTGAACTTTATACGTAGTCGCCATGCACAATGGCGTTTGATTCTTCCTTTTCTTGTTACCTCGATACCGATGGCCTATCTAGGTGGTTCTTTACAAGTCTCAAAAGAATTCTTTTACTGGGTGCTGTTAGCCTCCTTATGTGTTGTTGCCGCTCGAATTTATTTTTGGCAACAAATGAGTTTTGAGTTGAATCTTAGTCAACGTGGCAAGCTAACGCTTTCTTTAATCGCAGGATCATTGTTGGGTCTGATTGCAGGTATAGCGGGTATTGGCGGGGGAATTTATCTTGTTCCGCTGATTATTATATTGGGCTTAGGTACGGAAAAGCAGGCTGCCGCTTGTGGGGCTATTTTTATATGGCTTAACTCCTCTGTCGGTTTATTATCACGCCTGCAATATAATCCGATGGAGGTAGGTGTTTTTATTTACCTTGCAGGTGCGGTCGTTTTAGGATCCTTATTGGGTTCGTATCTTGGTGCATTTAAGCTGTCATCCAGGAGTATGGATAAAATTCTTGGTATTATTATTCTGGTTGCTATTGCGGCGCTCGCAAGGAAGTTGTTTATTATCTAATTATGCAAGTGGTGCGTATAAGTAAAATATGCTCAGGAGGTTGTCTTGAAAATTGCCTTTTTTAATAGCAAAGAGTATGACCGGGAATATTTTAATGCGTCTAATGTAGACGGCCACCATGAGCTGATTTTTCTTGAGCCAAAATTATCAGTGGATACGGTATGTCTGACACAAGCTGCGAAAGCTGTTTGTGTATTTGTTAATGATATCGTTGATGCTGAGGTCGTTGCCAGATTAGCTGGAAATGGCGTGCTATTAATCGCATTGCGTTGTGCCGGGTATAATAATGTTGATCTTGAAGCGGCGGCGCATCATGGAATAAGGGTAGTAAGAGTGCCCGCCTATTCACCCAATGCGGTTGCTGAATACACCATTGGTTTAATGCTTTCTCTTAACCGTAAGATTCATCGTGCTTATTGTCGAGTACGTGAGGGTAATTTTGCATTAAATGGTCTGCTGGGTTTTGACATGAAAGGTAAGACAGCAGGGATTATTGGTGTTGGACAAATAGGATCATTAGTTGCACGAATGCTTTGCGCAATGGATATGAATGTGTTGATAAGTGATCCAGTTGTTAATGATGAGTGTATTAAATTTGGCGCGCGCTATGTTGATATTGATACCTTGTTTGCAAAATCAGATGTCATTTCATTGCACTGTCCACTAACGCCAGCAACACACCATATTATCGATGCGAATGCGATAAAAAAAATGAAGAAGGGTGTTATGTTGATTAACACGAGTCGGGGTGCTGTTGTTGATGCCACTGCAATTATTGCCGGTATGAAATCAGGAAAAATAGGTATGTTGGGTCTCGACGTTTATGAGCAGGAAGAAGATCTTTTCTTTGAAGACCATTCTTATGAGGTGATTACAGATGATGTGTTCGAGCGATTACTAAGCTTTCCGAATGCGCTAGTCACTGCGCATCAAGGGTTTTTTACTACAGATGCCTTGAGAAACATAGCCATGACAACACTCAATAACGTCACGCAGTATGAAAAGGGTGTTTATAAGCTTGAGAACGAAATCTCTGCAAGATCTTCATAATTTAGTTAAACGAAAAGGTATCGTAGTGAAAAAACTAATATTTATAAAGTATCTTTTTTTGCTTATTGGTCTTGGTATGTTAGTTGGTAGCTTTTTCTTATACCAAAATACAGTTTCTTTTTTAGAAACTGCAATCAAAGCCGATGGTGTTGTGGTTGATTTAGTGAGATCTCGGAATTCCGATAGTACTACCTACGCACCAACAGTTAGATTTAAAACGAATCGCGGTAATACTATTGAGTTCACTTCAACGACGAGTAGTAATCCACCATCATATTCTGTCGGTGAAAAGGTTGAGGTACTTTACGAACCATCACAGCCACACAGTGCAAAGATAAATAGCTTCTTTTCTGTTTGGGGGGGTGCCGTTATTGTTTGCGGTTTGGGCACGGTATTTTTCGTGGTTGGTTTTGCCATCATTATAGCTAGTATTCGTAAAGCAAAGAAAAAAGATTACTTACTGCAACATGGTGTACGAATTTATAGCCAATTTCAGTCGGTATCAAAAAATACAAGTATGAAAGTGAATGGTCGTAATCCATATATTATTATTTCTCAGTGGCAAGATCCGACGACAAAGAAAATGCATGTCTTTGAGAGTGATAATATTTGGTTCAACCCTGAAGATCATATCCATAAAGATACGATCATGGTGTATATTGAACCGAAGAATCCTGCGCACTATTTCATGGATATTTCATTTTTACCGCAGTTGGCAGAAAGTTAATAAGGTCGTTGTATGCAAATTTGGGTCGATGCGGATGCTTGTCCGAAACCGGTTAAAGAAATATTGTTTCGTGCTGCAACGAAGCGTGAAGTGTTGGTAACCTTGGTTGCGAATCAGCCACTTTATACACCACCATCAAAGTACATCCGTACCGTTCAGGTACCGGCTGGTTTTGATGTGGCCGATAATGAGATTGTTAAACGTGTAGCACAAGGTGATTTGGTTGTGACGGCGGATATTCCACTTGCATCAGAAGTCATTGAGAAGCAGGGGATTGCCTTGAATCCACGTGGTGAACTTTATACACCAGAAAATATTCGCGAGCGGTTGAATATGCGCGATTTTATGTCTGAATTGAGGGATACCGGTGTACAGACGGGGGGGCATGCAAGTTATGGGAACCGCGAGAAACAGGCCTTTGCAAATCAACTTGATCGCATGCTGGCTAACGCAAAATAGGGGGGGGATATGGTCGGTGGATGGATGGCTGGCATTGAAGTTATTGCCTTGGTGGTTCTTTTAGTGGTTATTTGGTTAATGTGGAAGTTTCTCTAATAGCTTGTTTCTAAATAAATAATTCAAAATATCTTTATTTTTTCCGCATTTTGTCGATAACTTGGCTAATGAATGGCTTATAAAGGTGTCGAACTACCATGAACAGAACAATGACAGGTGTGTTGGCTTGGTTATTATTCAGCGGAACAGCATTTGCTGATCAGGCTGATTTGATTGCAGAGCTGAAGGAAATTCCTCCCGAGGTGGAAATGATGGTGAAGGGTAATCCGGTACAGATGTCACAGTCAGTGCAAGACAAGGTCTTTACAGGCATGAAGACCTTACTGCAAACCTGTCGGATAGACTCAAAAACCAGTCCAGCCCCATTTCGCAGATTACATGGCAAAACCACGTTTAATTGGCAACGTGATACAGATCCACTTCGGAAAACATCCTATTTATTAGTTTCGTTGGGTAAGCTAGATAAGTTGCGCGCTGGTAATAAAACGGTTTATGCACAGCGGTTGTTGTTAGAAACGCCGGATGGAAATTGGCCACGTAAGTACATGGTGACAAGTGATGGGCAAACGCCTATTTTATTTGGTCGGTGCTCGGGATTGGTGGTTGTTGATATTATCTGTATTCCAGAAGTATTAGCCAATTTGCCTAAGGATTATGCGCGTGCTTGCAGCGTTTTACCGCCCCAATCTTCTGAAATTGTTAAGTAAATATTTGCAGATAACTTGATTTTCTAAGAAAACGGGGCAGACTGTAGTTAATTATATTAAGAGGCTATCAAAAGGTCTGAGTTATGCGTCGTTTATTGATATTAAGCTGTGTGATGTTTTTATTTACTAGCACAACGGTGTTTGCTGCCGGTGCAGTGAAAAAGCAAGGGGATTTTAAAGGCGTCAAGCTGGTTGAAATTCCTGCTTGGTTTAAGTCTTCTTTTCTCGATATTCAGGCTGATATTGACGAAGCCACTGAGTCGGGAAAACACGTCATGGTTTATTTCCACCAGAATGGCTGTCCTTACTGTGCCAAATTGGTGAATGATAATTTTAAAGATAAACGTATTGTTGATTATATGGCGAAGCATTTTGATGCCATTGATATCAATATGTGGGGTGACCGTGAAGTTGTTACGGTTGATGGTAAAAACTTAAACGAAAAATCGTATGCAGCGAGCCGTAAGGTTTGGTTTACTCCAACGATCTTGTTCTTTGATGAAAAGGGCAAGATTGCCCTTCGTATTAATGGCTACTATCCAAAAGATAAATTTCTTATCGCCTTGCGTTATGTCGCTGAAAAGAAAAATAAGGAATTGGCTTTTGCTGATTATTACAAACAGTTTTCCAAACCTAAAAAATCCGGGAATTTAATTACTGAAAGTTATTTTGCTAAACCCGGTTATAACCTTCAAGAATTAAAACAGCAGAAGAAACCGTTGGCGATTTTATTTGAACAAGGTGATTGTGCAGCCTGTGAAAACCTGCATAAGGTCACCTTACAAGATAAAGACACGGTCGATATTCTTAAGCAATTTAATATTGTTCAATTAGACCGTTGGTCAGATACTCCAGTCATTGACTTAGATGGTAAGAAAACGACCGCAAAGAAGTTAGCGGACACAATAGGCGTAACCTTTTCTCCTTATGCCGTATTGTATGACAAAGGTGTTGAAGTCATTCGTATTGAAGCTTTTCTCAAAAGCTTCCACGTGCAGTCAGTGTTTGATTATGTGTTAAGTGGCGGTTATAAAAAAGAAACCAGTTTTCAACGCTATCTTGAGCATCGTGCCGACGCGATTCGTGAAACAGGTAAGACTGTTAATATTTGGAAGTAATTATCGAGCCGTCTTGAGCAGGTCAACGACTCTTGTTACGTGCTCAAGGGGTTCTAGCTCGTTATCAAGTTCGCTGAAATTCCATAATGCCTTGTCAGCCAATTGGCTCGGGCAAATATTTCCCATCGCGGCGTAAATATTGCCGGGTATTTTGGGGTTCTCTGCCGCTAGATCAGCAATCATCTGTTTGACCTTTTGACGCGTAAGGTTCTCTTGTGAACCACAAAGGTTACAAGGGATGATTGGGAATTGCTCGCGCTCTGCGTATTCGGCAATATCTTCTTCTCGGCAATAAGCTAAAGGCCGAATAATAATGTGTTTTTTATTATCGCTGAGGAGTTTCGCAGGCATTGAGCGCATGGCACCACTGTACATAATTGACATCAATAGACTCTCGATCATGTCATCACGGTGATGCCCGAGTGCCACTTTTACAAAACCGTTTTTTGCTGCCCATGTATAGATATTGCCGCGACGTAGACGTGAGCACAGAGAGCAGGTGGTTTTGCCCTCAGGCGTTTTGTCCATGACGATGGAGTAAGTATCACGGGTTAAAATCTCGAAATCATACTGACGTTCGGTTAACCACGCCCTAAGGTGGGAGTCGTCCCAGCCTGGTTGTGATTGATCCAAGGTGAATGAGAAAACATCGAAAGGGATAGGTGATTTTACCTTGAGCTTGTGTAGGAGCTGCAATAAGGTAAAGGAATCCTTGCCACCTGACAGGCAAACCATGATCTTGTCGCCAGACTGAATCATATTGTAGTCGGAGATAGCGCGGCCTAGGTTGCGCAGTAATCTTTTCTCCAGCTTATCGTGAGCCATGATGTTTCCAGATGCTTGAAAAAGGCCGCATAGGATACCACAGGCTTAGTACTTGTCGAGGACAAGCTAAGGCACTATTCTTTGGCATAACAGTAATTTAGGGGTAATAGTGTGCTTATTCTTGGACGTGTCATATTATTGGGGTTGTTTATTTTAGCGGTTTACCTGCCTATGCGAGGTTGGCATAGCTGGCGCGGTGGTTGGCGCTATGCGGCGTTGTTACCGGTACTGCCTTTGCTCGGTCTTGTCGGCTATGTGTTTGGCTTTGTGACTTCAGACGAGGTTGGCCGGGATCTGTCGCCTGAGTTAATCATGTTAGTGGTATTGGGCTCGTTAGTGTTTTCGGCTGTTTTGGGATTATTGTATAACCGCCGTCAGTAATTAGCTATTGGCTTAGTAGTCTCTATTCATTGGAGTAGGCTAGTTATTTTGAAGAGGCATCATAGATAGGGTATCTATGTTGGCTAGCTTGAAATTATTATGTGGATATTGCCGCCAACAGTAATTAGCTGCTAGCTCAGCAAGCGGCCTGCGGCCTACTCGCAATTCGCCATCATCTAATCACTGATGCCGTCTTGTTATTGCGGCGAGACATTTATCTAAGTTGAGAGCAATAGAAAAGGCAG
>Ga0316207_10003625_pt1 | contig 14147 bp, 14 predicted proteins | sample 6weekpyrite_MG_FD_204943 | JGI IMG/M metagenome (GOLD analysis project Ga0316207, IMG submission 204943) | Microbial mat bacterial communities from mineral coupon in-situ incubated in ocean water Damariscotta River, Maine, United States -... | ecosystem: Environmental > Aquatic > Marine >... | reverse complement strand
TATATTTATTAAAAAACAGTATAAATCACTTTTTTATAATATCACCTATCAGAAATATTTTAAAAATGCTCACAAGATAAAAAAATATCGTGACCAGAGAATAGACTTAAACCCTGATGGCACTCTATCCCCGTACGATACACTGGTAAAAAAATACGCACAGATATTTGATTTTGACTGGCGTTTAATAACCGCTCAAATGTATCAGGAGAGTCGCTTTAATCCAAAAGCCAAATCATGGGTCGGTGCGCAGGGACTTATGCAGGTTATGCCCCGCACTGCAAAAGAAATGGGCATAGGCAATCTGAAACAACCGGAATCAGGAATTAAAGCCGGTGTTCAATATTTAAACTGGGTACGCGACCGGTTTGAAACAGAACTGAATGTTAAAGACCGAATGTGGTTTACACTCGCTGCCTACAATGCGGGACAGGGTCATGTAAAAGATGCACGCCGACTGGCCAGGCAGCAGGGTTTAAATCCGGATAAATGGTTTGATCATGTAGAAAAAGCCATGTTGTTATTATCAAAGAAAAAATTTTATCGTAAGGCACGTCATGGTTATGTGCGCGGTAGTGAACCGGTTAATTATGTTCGAGATATTCGTAGTCGCTATCAGGCTTATATACGCCTGGCTAACAGTTAATCCAGATAATTAATACAGACAAATTTTCAGATCATAAAAAAGCCGAAGTATAAATACTTCGGCTTTTCATTAACGACTTATATAACAGATTTACTTCTGAACATCGCTTCCTAGATCAATATACATATCATCAATTGACTTCTTAAGAACGATATTATCAGCTTTCTCTAGACCAAGCTGAGTCGCTAGATCAAATTCTGATTTTGAAGACGTTTTACTTAGACAGAAGTCTGCTACATCTGATGCAGCACTCGAACAACTTGTGCCATTACAGCTAAACGAACGAGTTCCTGTTTCATAACTACAGCTAGTCGATGAACAACATGTCTCCATTGTAGAGCTATCTTTAGCACAGAAATAGGTATCGACACATGTAGTACCCCCACCAGTCGAGCTATCGGTACAACCCGACAAAAATCCTAAAGCAAGTACTGAAGCCACAATTAATAAATAATTTTTCATTATAATTTCCTCTAAGCCAACATTAATATTAATAGTTATAAGTTCCATTGTGGAATAAAAACAACTGACAAGCCATTACCCAAATGGGGGGCTGATTCCACATTATCATATTTTTAACATTTATTTTTAGCTTCCTGCCATAGAGCCTCTAATTCTTTTAAAGAACAGCTTTGGAAGGGCTTATTAGAATGATTTAACAGCTTCTCTATATAGCCGAAGCGTTTTTCAAACTTCTGGTTACAGCCCCTTAATGACTCTTCTGCATCCACATTCAGGTGTCGAGCTAAATTCACACAACTAAATAGCACATCACCAGTCTCTTCAAAAATAGAGCTCTGATCTCTTTTTAACATCGCCTCCCGCAATTCCAGAATTTCTTCATCAAGCTTATCTAATACAGGCTCTACAGTTTGCCAGTCAAAACCTACACCTGAAGCGCGTTTTTGAAGCTTCTGAGCCCGCTTTAAAGAAGGAAGTGCCTTAGCCACCCCATCAAGTATAGTTGCATTTTCTTCTTTTGCCTGCTCATCTCTTTCTTCAGATTTTGTTTTTTCCCATGCCTCATTCAGTGACTTTTCATCTTTACAATCAACACCCGCAAAAACGTGAGGATGTCGATTTATCAACTTTTCACTTACAGCATCCACTACATCATCAAAATCAAATTCCCCCTGCTCTTTTGCCATTTGAGCATAAAAGACGACTTGAAAGAGTAAATCACCCAATTCAGATTTCAGCTCGTTCATATCTCCATTTTCAATAGCATCTGCCACTTCATAGGCTTCTTCCAGGGTATATGGCACAACTGACCTGAATGTTTGTTTAATATCCCAGGGACAACCCGTTTCTGGATCTCTAAGTGCAGACATAATTTCAAGTAGTTTCTTCATTTTAATTCTTTATAAAGTTAAGCCAATAAAAAAGCGCGCAGGCTTTTCACGAAAAACGTCTCTTTGAAAAAGTTTACACACATGTATTAGCTACTCAATTAACTATTTCAAGTAGCTGTTCAAGTTGTTGTTTAGTGCAAAATATGTAAACCACTTATCCACACAGAGAAAATCAATAGACAGTGTTCATTCTTTAACCGCTCTTTTGTTTATTAGGTATACCTACTATCTAGATTGCTTTGGCGGGTAGTTTTCAAACATTTGATAAACTAGTTGACCGATTCTTTTTTTAGAATCTTCAGGTGATGCCTCCCTGTCTTTAACGGGTTTAACTGTAGTTGATCTCCAGATTAAATCTCCATTTTTTGTACTAACCATATCAACAACTAACGTACCTTCAATAGATTGCTTTAACTGATTGCCACTACTTAAATTGATATGCCCTCTGTTAGATTTACCCACACTCATACCAATACCCGCAGATAACCCTCCCGTTTTTAATTTTTTCTCAAAAGCAACCATATAACTCACTTTAATATCTGCTGCTTCTGATTTTTCCAGGCCTTTACGTTTCAGGTTATCTTCAATTGCACTAATAATACGTTTATCTATTAGTGGATTTGCTTTGGAAAAAGCCTCAGATGTCTGAAGGTTCCACTGGTAAGTCTTTATCTGACTAAAATCAACACTACTATCATAGTCATACGTATTCTTTGTTCCACTGCATGCCGATAGCAGAGAAATAGAAATCAATACAACGACTACTTTAATATTTTTTAAAAACATTATTAAAACCCTTAATTTTTAAAATCCTTAATGAATTGCAACCTGGCACATAGAAGGTTGCTGCGATATTTATACACCAACTATACCATTAATCTATGTATTCGCATTCTGCAAAACAGGTATTATTTCAAGCCAGGATTCAACCCACCTATTTAATACAACTCTATTATTGTATACTTCTTTCAAATTATTCAGCTGTCATTAAACTCCCAACTTATTTTAATTAACTCTTAATCATAGAGCACTAAAACATGATCTTAAAAAATTCAAAATTACTATCATATTCAATAGGTTACGCATTAATATTGTTTTTTTCATCGGCCTGCTTTGCTGATAATATTATGTCTCTCAGTGATCGTAAAGATAGATGGGAAATTACCTTACAGACACAATATTTAGAATCTAAAGATGTGGATTTTGAGGGTGGCGCTAAAGCATCACTTAATGAAGCCTGGAACTGGGGTTTTGGTATTGGATACAATTTTGACGAACACTGGGCAATTGATTTTGATCTTAACTGGAATGAGGCCAATTATTCCGGTACCCGTGTTAACGACGATGCAACCACAACCCCTGTGTCCGGTTCATTATTGACTAATAGTATGTTATTCACGGGTATTTATAATTTTTCTGCTAAACGCTTTACGCCTTTTGTAGGCGCCTCAATGGGATGGACATTTATTGATTCAAACATTCCCACTGGCCCTCCACAAACTGTTTGCTGGTACGACCCCTGGTGGGGATACACCTGTAGCTCCTACGTGCCGACAAAAACAACTACAGAATTCACTTATGGTTTTAATGCGGGTTTACGATTTGATGTAAAGGACAATGTATTTTTACGTCTGAGCGCGGCTCAAAAGTGGATCGATTTTAGTAATTCAAGTAGCTCATCTGATTTTTTAACATACCGCTTTGATATTGGTTTTATGTTTTAACTTGCGTTTATTACAATTAAAAAGGTCCATTAACCCAACCCGAATTAATGGACCTTACTTCACCACCTCCTCTTTCCCAGTAACTAATTATTATTACAAATTACTAATTACTAATTGCTAACTATTTGCTGATCCTGATAATCGAGTTCAACACGACGATGCTCTTTATTGGTGATTGCACCAGCTAATGGTTCATCACTTGCATTACCAATCACCTTAATACGATCTTTCTCAACACCGAAATCTATCAGTATATTGGCTACCTGATTGGCGCGTTTTTTACTCAGCATTTCATTGTAAATACGCGCACCTGAACTATCTGTATGACCACTAATATTTAAGATTAGATTTTTATTCTCTTTGAGGTACTGAGCATGTTGCCAAAGTAACTCCCCGTATTGAGCATCGATATCAGACTGATCGAATGCAAAACCTATAATACTTTCATCCGGTTTCGGCGTTGTCAGTTTAGCCACATTATTCTCTTCTACCTGCGACTCTGCTATTTGATCAACTAGGGGCTCAACTATAGATTCAACTGGATCAACCAGATCAACTGGCTTTTCAGTTTCAATACTGACAAAGCCATCTACCTGCGAATCATTTTCAACAACAAACTCATTTGCTTCTAAAGCCTGATTAAATGCCAGTGATTCATCTGGCAAAATTTTCACCGTATCATTATTTGCACAACCACCTAGTACCAACAGTGGAACACTGATTGCAATCGCTACTGGGTATGTAATTTTATTTGAAATTTTCATAATATTTTCCTCAAGTAATAATGGTTTTTAGTATTAACAACAACATTTGTTATTAACTTGAAGATAATTATGAATGCACAATATGATTTACTGCTGACTAAAAAAAGATGATTTACGATTCAATTATTACGAATTATGACAATACTCTATTATTTATTTACTTCGTGTTGTTATATATGGTTTTAGTTGCAGTGATGATCAGGTTAACGGGATTTCTATCAGTACCTGAACACCAGAATTATCCTGCAAATTACTCGCCTGAATATCTCCACGATGAAACTCGACAATCATTCTAGCGATATACAGACCCAAACCCAAATGCGGCTTTTCTCCTCGTTTATCTCTTACCGATACCATTGATTCAAACAGATTATCACGCATAGACTCAGGCAATATATCTCCCTGATTTATTACGCTTAACTGAATTAAACTCTTCTGCTCAGTTATATTAATTTTTATTTTTGTTGCAGCTTTATGAAAATCTACCGCATTTGAAATTATTTTATCCAGCATCTGAGCCAGCAAATCTTCCACGCCCAGTACACTATCATTTACAACTGATTTCTGAGCATACTCAAACGTAACATCAGGGTACGCCAGCTTATAACCCGCCAGACATCTTTCTACTAATTCAGTCAAGCGAACAGAATGCAATGTTTCAGACTGCAGTGTTTGCTCGAGCCTTGTCGCCTCACTCATTCTTGTTAGAATATCGCTTAATCGCCCCATACCTTCACTGGCTCTTTTTATATACGTTTCCCTAGACTCTTCATCTTTCGCCATCTGCAAATTATCAAGAGATGACCTCACCACTGTTATCGGTGTTCTCAATTCATGGGATAACTTACCGGCGATAGTTTCGAGATATCGATTATATTCGGCCAGCCGCGTTAACATTTCCGAGAATCCTCTTGAAAGATCTCCAATCTCATCTGATGAATTAGTTATTTTAAAAGACTCTTCTATTCTTCCTTCATTTGAAATTGCTCTTTCTGTTTCATCACGCAGCCGTCTAATTCGCACAGACAATCGTGTTGCATAACTTAATAAAACGACAACTGTAATCAGGAAGGTAAGGACACTTAGATTTATCAAAATTTCCATTGCTCGATTTTGTAAAATAAGTATTGAATTACTGGTTTCCTCTATGGCAATTGCTCCGATGACACTATCATTCAAGATAACGGGATAACTCGCGGTTAATATTCTGGCTCGTTTATCAGGAGTATCTCTCCAGCTGGTAGAAGGTACACCACTCAATGCAGAACGAACAACCTCGCCTTTTAGGTATGACACACTTGATAATTCATCTTTAAAATTTTGCGTGGGCTGTGTTAATAGCAAATGATAAAATGCTCTTACAACTTTACTGAGAACATCATCCTGAGACTGGTTTTCACCTCTAGTTGAATATTCGACTGTAGTAGCACCTTGTTTTATATCACCAGCTACTGCTAACACTCTGTAGCTCTGATCTATTATCCATGTTCGTGAGCCAGGACGGACAACACGCTTTAACATAGCCTCTACTTTCACCGAAGGTATTATTATTGAGCCCGGCTCATCATTGATGCCTCCCTCTCCTAATGTAGAAACTTTTTGCCCACTATTATCATCAACATCTGCAACAAAAAACGAAAAACCATTCTCAAAAAGAGCTTGAGGTAATCTAATTTCAACATTATAACCATTTGCTGTTTCCTGCCATTCCCCTTTAATGCGTAACTCTGGCGCTACAGCCTTCCAATCGTCCTGATCCTGCTCCATCCGATGCGCATTAACCCAACCCGGAGACTGAGTCGCTACAATGTATGTTTTTAATTCTCCGTCCTTATTTCTAAGTTTTAATATCAAATGGTCATTCTTATCTAGACTTAAACTATTCGCCTTTCTGTATACCACCCTGTCATCTTTTATTTCAAGAACCATATATAGATATTTTTTATAACTGGCTAGATAGTAACTGTATGCAAGTGAATCAGGTTTATCAGATTCTAATTTTTTTGCTTTTTCATCATAATTAAGCCAGTCATCCCTATAACCATCCAGCTGTATGGCTCGCTTAATGGGTCGAACATAAAAATGTGCAGACTCACCTAAAGAATCACTGGTTTCTTTCTTCTCATTAACAATTTCTGTACTGGACTGAAAGACATCTTCCTGCCCCTGTAGAACAGCCGCAACAATTTGTGCTTTTCCTAAAAGATTGTTTTGCTGATTTATTCTAAGAAAATTCTCCATATCCTGTACATATTGCACGCCGATCCATGGCACTATAAATAATACCGCTGATATCAGAAGCAGTTTACTTCTAATGGAGAATCTAATATTCAAGCCAGCGATAACCCATACCGTAGACTGTTTCAATACAGTTAAAATTAGAATCTACTTTTAAAAACTTATTTCTTATACGTTTTATATGTGAAGTAATTGTCGCATCATCTACAACAATACGCGCATCCTCCATTAACTGATCACGATTTTTTACATGCCCGGGATGCCTTGCAAGAGTATGCACTACCCATAATTCTGTAAGCGTTAAATCAACTCGCTGTTGATTCCAGTCAATTATAAATCTGTTCATATCAATCATTAACGGGCCACGTTCAAATATGTCCTCTTCAGCAGGGCTTGCGCTAATTGCATTTATACGTCTAAATAGGGCTGCCACTCTGGCGCATAAATTTGGCAAACTGATATCTTTAGTCAGGTAATCATCAGCCCCAAGTCGCAATCCTGAAATTATATCCAGATCACTATCCCTTGCAGTTAAAAATATAATAGGAACGGTATCAGACTTATTACGCAAGATACGGCAAACTTCAAATCCACCCTCAGCATCATCTTCAAGACCTATATCGAGTAAGGCCAGATCTGGCAAACGAGACTCAAACGCTTCAATCGCCTCATTTCTGCTCCCATAAATTGAAACCCTGTACCCCTGCTGCTTGAACGCATCCGCATAATTCTCACGGATAGACGGCTCATCTTCTACTATCGCTATATGCTGTGACATTCTCCCCCCTTAAATAGTCCTACCATTATCTACACTAACATATAATTAACCTATCATTCAGGTGTTTACTTATATTGTCATAATTCATCATTATTCATATTTGTCCTGCCTTTTTTTCACCCCTGTAAAGCCACTCTTTTAACGTTTAATACTCAATAAGAATATTTCTTTATTCAACTGGAGATTTAAATGTTATCACTTACTAAAAACATCTTTAAACGCCGTCCTCGTCGCGAGTATTTGCAGGACAGATACAAACCTCAAAAGTCAGGTCTTATAATCTGGTTACAACGCCTGATTATATTCATATTATTAGCTGTATTATTTTTATTTCTGATGTTAATGAGTGATATAGTAAAGGCAGGTCAGGCATCTGATAACCTTCCTCAAGTTTCACTAAATAATGTAAGCGAAGGCAGCTTGCTTATTAAAGATGAGCATTCAGGTTTATATAAACAGATTCCCTTACTGGAAACAGATGTTGATATAAACGTTTCAGGAATGATTGCTCGCAGTCATATTAAACAGAAGTTTAAGAATATCAGTGACGGGTGGATAGAAGCTATTTATGTTTTTCCTCTTCCTGATACAGCAGCTGTGGATCATATGCGTATGTTAGTCGGCGAACGTATTATTGAAGGTGTAATTAAAGAAAGACTCGAGGCAAAAAAAATATACAATGCGGCAAAAAAACAGGGCAAGAAAGCAGCTTTAATAGAACAGGAGCGTCCAAATCTATTCACAAATACAGTTGCCAACATCGCGCCTGGAGAAACGATAATCGTAGAAATTGATTACCAGCAAATGCTGCACTACGACCAGGGCAATTTTAGTTTACGTTTTCCTATGGCAATTACACCCCGTTATATTCCTGGCAGAGAAGTAGCTGAGTCTATTTCACTATCAGGTTCTGGCTGGGCAAATAACACTAACCAGGTAATAGATGCTTCTCGAATTACACCACACATTAACTTAAGTAACACTCCCATCAACCCTGTTTCTATTAACATATATCTAAACGCCGGATTTCCATTAAAAAGAATTTCAAGCAGGTATCATAATATTCTTAAGCAGCAGAATAGCAATAACTATCATATAAAATTAGCAGATGGAGTCACCGCATCTGATCGAGACTTTGAGCTTGTCTGGTCTCCACAAATTAATCATATACCGAAGGCCGCGGTTTTTAATGAAACAATAAATGGTGAAAACTATCAGATGTTAATGCTTGTTCCACCTGATAACGGTGCTTACAACGGACAACCATTAGCACGTGATGTAACTTATATTATTGATACTTCAGGTTCCATGCATGGTATTTCTTTACAACAGGCAAAAGCTTCTTTGTTAATGGCATTAGACAGACTGCGTTTACATGACAAGTTTAATATCATTCAGTTTAATTCAATCACTGATCAACTCTATTCTCATGCTCAAATTGCCAGCTTTGAAAATATTCAAATAGCAAAAAGTTATGTAAATAACCTTAATGCTGACGGCGGTACTGAAATGGCTCCGGCATTAAATTTAGCCTTAAATGGTAAATCGGATAAGAACTATGTACAGCAAATTATTTTTATCACTGATGGTAGCGTAGGAAATGAATCCGCTTTATTCGATATTATTAATAATAAATTAGGTGATAATCGTTTATTTACAATTGGTATTGGCTCAGCCCCTAACAGTCACTTTATGCGTAAAGCCGCACAGTTTGGACGAGGGAGTTTTACTTATATAAGCGGTACTAACGAAGTTAATGAAAAAATGTCTGCGCTGTTCAGCAAACTTGAAAGCCCATTAATGACCAATATTAAGCTCAAGATTGATGGCAACCTCACTGCCGAAATATGGCCTCAACGTATTCCAGATCTATATAACGGTGAACCACTTGTTCTAGCTATAAAATCTGGCCTACCATTAACTGAGTTAAAGGTAACCGGTTCACGTGCATTGGCACCCTGGTCAGCGACTCTAAACTTAGACAAAACGCAATCAAGTAAAGGCATTGCTACATTCTGGGCGCGAAAAAAAATCAGCGCTCTTATGGATAGCATTCATGACGGCGCTGACAAGCAGCAAGTGCGCACTGATATTATTAAGGTAGCACTAAATCACCATTTAGTTAGTAAACACACTAGCCTTGTGGCTGTTGATAAAACACCATCGCGCCCTAGTGAATCTAAACTAGACAAACACAACATGCCGGTTAATCTTCCGCATGGACAAAATGCTGGAAAAATATTTGGCCGACTAGCACAAACAGCTACTACTGCTGAATTAAATCTGATATGCGGATTGGCATTACTCATGCTTGCTCTGGCACTTAGCATTTTATTACGCAGCCCGAAAAACGAATTAGCAAATAATTCGGTAAATGAGGTGCGTTCGTGATGAATCTAAAAAACAGAAAGCCTTACATTATTGTATTTTTATTTATACCAGGATGCTGGTTCATTGGTCAGGGAACCTATATTCATGCAAAAGCAATTGTCGCCCAGAATTTACTGGAACAGGCATGGATTAATGTCAAAGAAGGTAAAACCCAAAGCAAACCCTGGCCCTGGGCCGATACCTGGCCAGTTGCGCGCCTTAAAGTACCAAGGCTTGATATTGATTTAATTATTCTAGCGGGAGATAGCGGTAGAACACTGGCATTTGGTCCCGGACATAACTTTGCATCTGCGATTCCTGGAAAAAATGGCAACAGTTTAATTAGTGCTCATCGTGATACGCACTTCAGCTTTTTAAAGAACCTAAAATCTGGTGATCAAATTTTTATCGAAACAGCACAACAGGAAAGTAAATTATTTAAAGTTATTTCAACAGAAATTGTAGATATGGACGATGCTCGTTTTACTGACGATCAATCTAGCGCCTATGTTCATCTGGTGACCTGTTACCCCTTTGATTCAATTACTACAGGAGGCAGCCAGCGTTATATTGTCTCTGCTATTTCGCAGGACGATCAAATCAATCAAGTAGACAAACATAAGAGCTGACAGTTTTTCACTCACTTATATAGATTAATTGATCAAATGTTAACTTTCATAAATACAAAACCGTAGCTGAACCCAACGATCGATTTAAAAAACCGAGCATAAGAAAATGCTTATATAGTAGATTATACCTCATGTTGTAGCTGGTAAAATGTCATTCTGATACTTGCAATAGGGCATTTATTACAGGTATCATTCGTCCCCTATACAGAGCCTGCATAGACGGGCCTGTTTCTTATTTTATACCTCAGGAATTTGAGGTTTTAAACAGGGCAGATTATGGCCTGTTTAATCAATCATCAGCATGTTTGCCCTGTATCTATGTAGATATATGTCTACACCTAATCTTAAATGCTCAGACTCCACCTGTGCATTTGCTTAAGAGGAACAATGATGGAAATTACCACTTACATATTACTTATTGCTTTTGGCATTGCCTTTGTGATGGGCGCAGTTGTCAATAAGACCAATTTTTGCACCATGGGTGCTGTTTCAGACTGGGTTAATATGGGTGATAAAAACCGTTTACGCTCATGGATGTTAGCAATTGCCATTGCTCTAATTGGCGTTTTAATACTGGAAGGCACCGGCTTAGCCAGTGTTGAGTCTACTCTGCCACCCTACCGCGCAGAAGGCTTTGCCTGGTTACGCTTTATTATTGGCGGACTAGCCTTTGGTATTGGAATGACTCTGGCTTCTGGCTGCGGAAATAAAACCCTGATTCGTATTGGCGGTGGTAATGCCAAATCTATCGTTGTACTTATTATTGCCGGCATGTTTGCCTACTTCATGTCTAAAACTGCTTTTTATGAAGTTTTATTCCACCCCTGGGTAGTAGCCACCACTATTGACCTTAGCGCATTCGATATTAACAGCCAGGATCTGGGCGCATTGGCAGCATCAGTAACGGGACAGGAAGTTGAAACGAGTCGTAGCGTTTTTGGCGCTATTTTTGCAATTATACTAGTCGGAATCATTTTCAAATCAGCTGAATTTAGAAAACAGTACGAGCATATCTTTAGCGGTTTAATCGTAGGTAGTGCCGTTATTGCCGCATGGTATTTCACAGGTGGCTCACTTGGTGATGAGTGGAAAGAAACGGCTGAGTTCCTTGATGAGGTACCTGTTGGTGTTGCGACTCAGTCATTTACCTTTATTAACCCTATGGGTGAAACATTTTTCTACGCTATGTCCCCTTCAAACACACTATTGATTAGCTTTGGTATGGCTGCATTAGCCGGTGTTATTGTTGGATCTTTTGTATATGCACTATTCAGTGGAAACTTCCGTTTTGAGTGGTTCAGTTCTATTGGCGATGCTATACAGCATCTGATTGGTGCAACATTAATGGGTATAGGTGGCGTATTAGCAATGGGCTGCACTATCGGTCAGGGCATAACAGGTGTGTCCACCTTATCAATAGGCTCAATGCTAGCTCTTGTTTCAATAGTGTTTGGTAGCGCACTGACCATGAAGATACAGTATTACAAAATGATGCACGAAGAGGATGCAACTTTTATCAAGGCATTACTTAGCTCTCTGGTAGATCTCAAATTGCTGCCTGCTAACATGCGTAAACTTGAAAACTTTTAACCTCTGAATTAATCATAGGGAAAAACAGTTTCAATCCTGTTTTTCCCGGCTCCGGACCATCAGACAGTTGTTAATTTATTTAGCCTCTCACCATAAACAAATAACAATCAGTGATACACTCGGCAAATGGATATATATAATCTGTTCGCATTAATAGCTGCCACTTTCACCGGCGCCACCATGGGTAGTTTTTTACTCGTCACACTTCTTTACAATACATTTATAAAATCGCAGAAAAGCCTGGATAACAGCTTATTTATTTACCGTCGCCTGTATCGTCTCAACTCCGTTTTATGTTTACTGGCTGGCATTTGTGCCGCACTTATAAAAAATCAGAGCGCTGCGTTTATGTTAACTATTCTTACCGTGAGTTACGTATTCAACCATTCACATATATTAAAAGGCATATTAATGTCCTGTAATGAAGACTTTCACGTCGTCAACAACAGAGCTTACACATCATTAACCAGCCTGCAGAACCTGCTTCATCTATGCCAGTTTGCAGGGGCGGGGTATGCAATTTATCTGCTCGGACTTAATAATTAAGATCACAATAACATCCCTTTCCAACAATACTACCGCTGGTCAGAAACTTGAACCAGTTCAATCTTTAGGTTATTTTTTAGACACCACTACAAGCCTTTATTAATGGGCAAACTACCGACTTATCCACAGTTTATACTGTTTTTTTCAACAAGCTTATCCACAGTAGATTGTTATTGACCCTTAAATATCCACAATATATAGTATATTCGTTGATTTAAGCACTACACGGAAGTCAAATTAAGTTAAGTTATCCACAACGTGGGTGGAAGAAGCTCTGCAGGAATGCAGATCATCAAAAATGACAAAAAGATAAGCTTCAGAATACAAACGAACTTAAATAAAATAAAGTAATAACTGAAGGATCAATACTTAAAATGGCAAAGTCCATAACGTCAATAAATTCGCTGTTGGTAGGATTAAAAACAGTTAACAACTCACTCTTGATAAAACTTCAGCAACTTGGATTTAACACCAGTCTGACCCTTGGCTCAGAACAGGAATACACCGTAAAAACACTGGTTAATGCCATTGATACTCTGGCCATACAGTTTCTTACTATTACCGCCAACCGGAGCCAGTTCATACAACGTACGAGTTATAACGAACGTATGGAAATTGAGTCCTACCTGAATAGCTTACTCAGTTGTCTACAGCAAACAAAGGTGGAACTGGAGAGCTTTCAGCCCACCGGTTATACATGCGATCAAAATCTTGCGCTGTTTTATACATCGGATAAAGATGAGTACCGCAGCTTAAAGCTTCTTGATGCGGTTCATTTTGTCGATTTAATCAAGCCGTATTGCCGCATGCTTGAAATGATTATTGCGCAGGAAAGAATACACGCCTTATCAGCTGTACTCGAGACATTATTGAATAAGGAAAATACGGCCTTAACGGAAAAAGATAATGAGTTAACTGAAGAACAGTCTAATGCATTAGAGCTATCTCAGTATTTAATGAGGCAGGCTCTGTAAAACATTTTGCATTAGATTTCTAAAGGTTTTTATCACACAAATTTGAGCGAGTTTCATACATTTGCTCACAACGATACGCATCACGCCCTTCTCTGTAACAACGATTACGCTTATGTAATGCATATTCTCTGCATTCACCCCAGCTAGCTTTTTTTACAGAAGAACTCACTTTCTTTTTCTTCTTATCCCAGGGATTATTAGATTTATATGATGATGAGTTATTAGTCGGCTGACCAAATTTAAGCTGATGCTCGGCTTTTATACGATTCAGGTTTGCACCACTGAGTTCATGCTTGCCTTTTTTCTTGTCTTCAAAGACTCCCTCAGCGAAAACCGTATTATTGGTAAATACAACAAGAAAAAATAAAAAAATGGTCGCTAATAACGCCTGTATATTCAGATGAGCAGGTTTTTTCGGAGTTTGATCGTTAATCATATATGCCTCAAGATTTATGACTCTATTTATACCAGCTAAAAACCACTTGTAAAGAGCTTAAGCAATTATCTGATAAGATAAAAATCAGACATTTGAGAAA
>Ga0316207_10003624_pt1 | contig 14151 bp, 11 predicted proteins | sample 6weekpyrite_MG_FD_204943 | JGI IMG/M metagenome (GOLD analysis project Ga0316207, IMG submission 204943) | Microbial mat bacterial communities from mineral coupon in-situ incubated in ocean water Damariscotta River, Maine, United States -... | ecosystem: Environmental > Aquatic > Marine >... | reverse complement strand
ACACCTCACTGGATGATTTTGGCAGTGGTCTGAGCTCTTTTGGTTACCTGCGCAATTTACCTATCGACTATTTGAAAATTGATGGTATGTTTGTACGACAGATTGTCGAAGATGAAACCTCCAGAGTCATGGTTAAGGCCATTCACTCAATCGGCAAAACCATGGGCCTGAAAACCATTGCAGAGTTTGTCGAGAACAGGGAAACCGCCGAGTTTCTTACAGAGATGGGAATCGACTATGCGCAGGGCTATTATTGTGGCCAGCCCGAGCCATTACATGAGACGCCAGACCAGCTAGATTACTCGTCACAAAGCATAACTAACTGACCTGCGTTATTCAGAAAAGCGGATAATTGTGGATAAATAAATCTAAAGGATCTTTAATGGAATGGCTAAATCAGAATATTGAATACTGGCACTGGATTGTGCTTGGTATTTTACTTATCGGCATGGAAGTGTTTGCACCCACCTTTTTCCTGCTGTGGCTCGGTGTAAGCGCCGTCATTGTTGGTGCAGTGATGACACTCCTGACATTAAGCTTTAATACCCAGCTGCTAATCTGGGTGATACTTTCAACCGTCAGTATTATCACCTGGTTTAAACTGATTCAGCCACGCATCAAGGACAAAAGTTTTTCTGGTATGGCGGAAGAAGCGATTAGCGGACAAACAGGTATTGTTATAAGTTTCAACCCGGATTCAAATAAGGGCCGAATGAAATTTCCCGCACCGATTCTGGGTAATGACGAATGGAACATTATTTCCTCCGAAGCATTATCCACTGGCGATCGCGTGTGCGTGAAAAGCGTAGTGGGTAATGCATTATCCGTTAGCAAAACATAAGCCTGAAAACTTGCCAGATTAAACTTACATAGGAAACGCAAAATGGAAATATTAGCTATTCTGGGTGCCATTGCTGCACTTGTCATACTCACCATGGTTATGGGGGTATGCATCGTGCCACAGGGCAGCAAACACATTGTACAACGCCTGGGTAAATTTCATCGCACCCTGAACCCGGGGCTCAACTTTATCTTTCCCTATATTGATAAGGTGGCTTACCGCGTTTCCACCAAAGAAATCGTTCTGGATATTCCCAGCCAGGAAGTTATCACCAAAGATAATGCGGTGATTATTGCAAATGCGGTTACCTATATGACCATTATCAATCCTGAAAAAGCCGTATATGGTGTGGAAAATTACATCATCGCAATACAGAACATTGTGCAAACCACACTACGAAGCATTATCGGTGAAATGGATCTGGACGATGCGCTATCATCGCGCGAACTCATCAAAAACAAATTAAAAGATTCTATCTCGAACGATATCTCAGACTGGGGCATTAGTGTTAAAACAGTTGAAATACAGGACATCAACCCATCTCCCACCATGCAGGCAGCCATGGAAGGTCAGTCTGCCGCAGAGCGTCAACGTCGTGCCTCAGTTACCAAAGCCGAAGGCGAAAAGCAGGCGGCCATTTTAGAAGCAGAAGGCGAGCTTGAAGCATCACGCAAAAATGCAGAAGCGATAGAAATCCTGGCGAACGCATCCTCGAATGCAATCAAGATTGTTTCTGAACAGATCGACAGGGAAAGCAGCTTGCCCGTAATGTATTTGCTCGGTGAACGTTATATTGAATCCATTACTAAACTGGCCGATTCGCAGAACACCAAAACCTTTGTATACCCGGCAGATATTCCACAGGCGCTTAAAGGCATGCTCTCTTTTAAATAAGTAGCTGTAATTTTCTGCTAAAAAAAGGCTCATTATATGAGCCTTTTTTTATTCGAGAATAAAGAGAAGATCGTTTTCTTAAGTAGCTAAATTAACCCGCTACATCCAGCAATAAATTAGTCGCTTCATCGCCAAATTTCCCTGCGCGTAAAAAGGTAACGACCTGCGTTGCAACATCTTCCGAATAAAGCAGCCCAAGATGCGTAACGGTCATGGTTAAATAATCTGTCGCGCCGCCCAGGTAAGTTTCTTCAACCGAAACAGTGCCATCATGAGGTAATGGAGGCCCACCCACTACCAGTCCAACTCCCAGTGGAAAACTGCCGGAAATCACTCCGAGGTCACGCCATTTTTTCCACACGGGTCGATCACCTAACAAACCATGTTCAATACTTTTACCGACCGCCCAACGCGTCATCAATGAACTCGACAGGCGTCGCGCAACCTCACTGCCATTCACTGGCACACCGAGAAAAACCACACGGCCCTTTTTTTCAACAATGAATTTATCAAACAGATGCAATAACACCAGCCCACCCAGTGAGTGGCAGACAAAATGCACCACAGGTGCATCCAGGGAATGCAGGTAGCTATGTAAGTGTGCCGCGTTTTCTTCAGGGGAACATTTAATCGACTGGTAACGAAATAGATAACATTCATAACCGGCGTCGCAAAGTCGCTGACGCAGTCGAAACATTTCTACGCCATTCATCCATATGCCGTGTATGAGTATCACCGCTTCTTTCATGCGCTATAAAGTACCTAAAAGAAATATAAGTTAAAGCTATTTATCACTGTAAATAACCACTGAAATCACTGCTAGAACGCACAGCAAACACTCTTGCTAAATACGTTAATGAGCAAAGCAGCGAAGCAAGTCATTGTTGGCTATACTGTACCATTATTACACTCAGGATGAACAACAGACATTCCGCGGAATAATCCAGATATATATATGACTTTAACCATTAATAACTTGCGCATTTATTCTGGATACCTGCTTATAGGCCTGCTGGGGTTAATTCTGCTCGGCGGCTGTGAGAGAAATACCACAGACAACTATCAGCCCGACTATTCTGCAGCGTCACCATTCACTAATAAAGTATACATTTTTGGCGTGCACCCTCAACGCAATCCCAAAAAGCTGCGCGAGGTTTTTGGCCCCATGGTCGATTACCTGAATCAGCAACTGCCCGATGTACGTTTTATTTTCGAAGCGTCACGTAACTTCCAGAGTTTTGATAAAAAAATTGATCAACGACATTTTGACTTTGTACTTCCCAACCCTTACGGCACAGTGCGCGCGATTGATATGGGTTATCAGGTATTTGGGCAAATGGGCAACCAGGGTGATTTGCGCGGCCTGATTCTGGTACGCAAGGACAGTGATATTCGTACTGCTGCTGATTTACGCGGCAAAGAGTTGAGCTTCCCGGGGCCAACCGCACTTGCCGCGACCATTATGCCCAAGTTTTATTTACACCAGCAGGGGTTAAATGTAAAAAAAGACATACGACCACGCTATGTCGGATCGATGGAATCCTCACTGCTCAATATACAGATGGGCGCAGTGGCTGCTGGCACCGCCTATCCGCCAGCCTGGCGTATGTTTCAGCAGCAACAACCAAATCTGGCCCGCGAGCTGAAAGTTATCTGGAAAACCGATCCCTTACCTGATAATTCCCTGATGGCACGGGATGATATTCCCGCCGAACTGGTTAACCGGGTGGCTGACACACTGCTTAATATGCGGCAAACGACAGAGGGCTTGAAAGCGCTGAATAATATGGATCTATCTGCATTTATTCCCGCAAATAATGACACCTATCTTCCCGTACGTACCTTTATTACACAATACGAGACGCAGATCGGCCCGGTTGACGCCCCATGAGCACACACAAAATAACATGATTAAACGCATTTACAGCTTCGTTACTGGCTCTATTCGCAACCAGTTAATGCTTGGTATTGCTCTGGTGCATGCCGTCATGATGAGTGTTTTTATCATTGATCTGGTCGAAAGGCAGCGCGATTTCCTCTCTCAGCAGGGCCAGAAACAGACGCTGGCACTGGCCAAAACGCTTGCCGCTAATAGCACGTCCTGGGTACTGGCACGGGATATTGTCGGCCTGGATGAAGTTCTACACTCTAACTCGGCGTATCCCGATCTGGAATATGCCATGGTGATGACTCCATTTATGGAAATACTCGGGCATAGCGACAAATCGAAACGCGGCCTCTATCCAGTAGATCAGACCAGCCAGCAACTCATCACTGCAGCACCCGAAGCGCAGGTTCTTTTATCTAATACGCAACTGATTGATGTGGCCTACCCTATTCTGATTGATGAAGAGCTGATCGGCTGGGCCAGAGTTGGAATCAATCAACAGCTTATTACAGATGGCCTATACCGCATTACCCTCGATGGACTTCTCTATACACTGGCGGCTATTCTGATTGGCAGTTTCTTCGCTTACTGGATGGCGCGAGGGCTAACCCGAGGACTGGCCAGTGTCGTCGCGGTAGCCGACGGCACCCGAGCAGGAAAGAGAGAACTGCGTGCTCGCTTACAGAGAGATGATGAGATCGGCCATCTGGCTGACGGCCTGGATCTCATGCTCGACACTCTGCAGCAAAATGAACAGGCTCTCACGGAGAGCAAAAACCAGCTACGCCAGGTTACTGACATACTGCCTGCCCCTGTGGCACGGGTGGATAAAGAGGGCCGCTACCTGTTCGCCAGTGCGGCCTTTGAGCCCTGGTTTGGAAAACCGGTTAATACCATACTGGGAAAAACACAAAAGGAATGTCTGCCGGATAATTTTTACCGACAGGCTGAACCCTATTTCCAACAGGCATTGTCAGGACATCACGTAGCATTTGAAACATCCTTACTCACTGCCGACGAAAAGCCCTTACATGGTTTAATGCATGCTTTGCCCGATATTGATGAACATGGCGAAGTACAGGGATGTTTTATGATAATGACAGACCTCACAGAACGAAAGCAGATTGAACAGGAAGCCCAGTTACTGCGCGAGCAGCTGTCACAGGCAACCAAAATGGAGGCGATGGGACACCTCACTGCCGGCATTGCGCATGATTTCAACAATATACTCGGCGCAATGCTCGGTTATACCGAACTGGCAAAAGATCAGCTTCGGGAGAAAGGCATCACGGAAAATACGGATCGCTATCTGCAGCAGGTACTGGATGCCAGTGGCCGGGCTAAAGAACTGATCGATCAGCTACTTCTGTTCAGCCGACAGAAATCTGCAACCGGTGATGAACTCCCCATTACCTTACTTGAGCCCGTGTGCAAGGAAGTGGTGACCTTATTACGCTCGTCAATTGCCAGCTCCATCGAGTTAAGCTATCAGGTAGAAAACAAGGAACTAAAAGCCCGTATTCAACCGATTAATCTGCACCAGATGATCCTTAATCTTGGCATTAATGCAAGAGATGCCATTGGCGACTACGGCTCCATTAGTATTACCCTGAAACAGTGTTACATCAGTCACCAGACCTGCAATGCCTGCCATCATGCCTTTAGCGGGGATTTCATCGAGATTACTGTAAGCGACAGTGGCAGTGGTATTGAAAGTGAACTGCGAGACAAGATTTTTGATCCCTTTTTCACCACCAAGGAAGTGGGCAAAGGCACGGGCATGGGTCTGGCGGTCGTTCACGGACTGGTGCATTCCGTGGGCGGACACCTGCTGGTTGAAAGCAGCCCCGGCACGGGTAGCAGCATCCGAATTTTACTACCCGCGGATAACAGCCTGCCCGAAGATGAACCGGCACTCCCTCAGAAGCAGCTACTGGGTGATAAACCGCTGGCCGGTTTGCAGATCATGCTAATTGACGATGAAACCATGATCACCGATATGCTGACAGAGTTTCTAAGCATTCAGGGCGCAGACATAAAACCCTTCAACTCACCGGAAGCTGCGGCCGAATACTTTATGGAAAATGCACAGGTTGTTGACCTGGTGATTACAGACGAAACCATGCCCGGCCTACTGGGCACCCACCTGGCCGAGCAGATGTTAAAAATCAAACCATCACTGCCGATTATTCTGTGCACGGGCTATAGCAAACAGAAAGATTCTGACATTTACAAAGAGATTGGCATTGCTGGCTACTTTCGCAAGCCGGTAAAAACAAAGGATCTGCTCGTACACATTCTGCAGTTATTGAAAAAACTGAATTAGTGCTTTGCGTCTGTTCTGTATAACACTGTGTTGTATAACTCAGCAATGACCACCGCCCTGCTTTTCAGTCAACACTCAACTCAGGGCGAAACCTCAAGCATACGATCCAGGGCCAGTCTGGCATTGTGGGCGATATCCTGCGGCACTGAAATCTGATTCACCACATGGCCATCGGCAAGATTTTCCAGTGTCCACGCCAGATGCTGAGGATCAATGCGGAACATGGTAGAACACATGCACACCGTCGGCGACATAAAGTGCACCTGCTTACCTTCAGACGCAAACTGATCTTTCAGACGGTTAACCAGATTAAGCTCAGTGGCCACTAACCAGCGTGTGTTCGGTGCGCCATCACGAATCGTGTTAATAATGTACTCGGTAGAACCGACATAATCGGATTTCTGACACACTTCATACGAACTTTCAGGGTGTGAAATAACAATCGTTTCCGGGTGTTTTTCCTTGAAGTTATCAATTTGCTCTGGCGTAAACATCTGATGCACGGAACAGAAACCTTTCCACAGAATCATTTTTGCATTCCTGATTTGCTCTACCGTCAGACCACCCATCTCCTGATCAAAATCCCACACCACCATTTCATCTAATGGAATGCCCATGGTAGCACCGGTATTACGACCCAGATGCTGATCGGGGAAAAACAGAATTTTTTCACGCTGCTTAAACGACCACTCCAGCACATGACGCGCATTAGTTGAAGTGCAAACGATACCGCCATGACGACCACAGAAAGATTTTAAATCGGCCGCCGAATTTATATAGGTCACCGGTGTTACTGATTCATCGGGATCAATCACACTGGAAAGTTCGCGCCAGGCTTTTTCAACTTTTGCCAGGTTGGCCATATCCGCCATAGAGCATCCGGCGGCCATATCTGGCAAAATCGAAACCTGTTCAGGGCGCGATAAAATATCCGCCACTTCCGCCATAAAGTGCACGCCGCAGAACACAATGTATTCTGCTTTAGATTGCGCCGCAGCACGGGATAATTTTAATGAATCGCCGGTGAAATCCGAATGATGGAACACTTCATCTCGCTGGTAATGGTGGCCCAGAATCACCAGTCGATCGCCGAGCTTTTCCTTAGCGGCAAGGATGCGCTTTTCGCATTCTTCATCATCAAGTAAAGCATAAGGCTGGATTGCAACGGCATTCATAGTGGTCTTCTTTGAGGTCGATTAATGTTGTTGTAAAACAATACGTTTTATAGCATCTGCGTTAGTACGTGAAAAGCAGCGATTCATTGCGGTGGCTGCATCAAGCCAGGCAAACTGTGTATGTTCCTGCGGGTTTAGGGTAGGTATCACCTTTTCTGTAAGGCAAACACTGTACACATATTCGGTGTTTTCCTGGTCATCTGGATGATATCTGGATCGCCACTGCTGCAGAATTTTAAAGCGGTTCACAATACCCGTAGCCTCCGGCATCGCATTAATACCGGTTTCTTCCAGCAACTCCCGTTGCGCGCAACCAAGGGCAGATTCATTATCTTCCAGCCCGCCGGTCACCGACTGCCAGTAACCCACAGGCTGCACTCGCTCTATCATCAAACATTGCTGATCAGGGGTATGCACTACCACCAACACAGACTCTGGACGTCGATAACACATCATTATTACAGACTATAAGGGCTATAAAAGGGATTTCAACTATCTCTATGTGGGGGTATTCGCGCCGCCATGCGCATAATGATCACACCCATAAGCAATATACCCACAAGTTGAAGGTAAATTGAATCGTGGAGTTCACTATAATTTATCAACCATCATCAGCGACAGACATCAATGACTGAACAGAAAAAACTCACAAAACAGGAAGCCATAGAAGAGTTACGCCGGGAAGCGGAAGAACTGGAGAATAAACCGGGTTCGATCACCGAATATGCCAGCAATGCCTATCGTGCACGTATTCGTCGTAATGTTGCAGATAAGCTCGAAGCAGAACTGCAGCAGATACAACAGGATGAAAAATAGTGACTTGCCACGCATATCATTCTTCAGTTTCTGAGTCAGGCAGCTCCAGAGATATGCACTTTGAATACATTGAAACACACATAAAAAAGCCACCAGTAAAGGTGGCTTTTTTAGAGACCATGCAATGAAATCAGCTTTCAGCCACCGGCTTGCGAATACGAATATTCAGTTCTTTTAGCTGCGCAGCCGATACCTCTGATGGTGCATCGGTTAACAGACAGGCCGCCGTTTGCGTTTTCGGGAAGGCCATCACATCGCGAATTGAACCCGCACCCGTCATTAACATCACCATACGATCCAGACCAAACGCCAGTCCTGCATGTGGAGGACAACCATACTTCAGTGCATTTAACAGGAAGCCAAATTTATCTTCTGCTTCCTGTTCGCCAATGCCGAGAATTTTCAGCACACTTTGCTGCATATCGACATTATGAATACGCACCGAACCACCACCCAGCTCACAACCGTTGAGCACCATATCGTATGCACGCGACAGTGACTCACCCGGATTGGCTTCAAGCTCTTCCACTGTACCAGTTGGAGCAGTGAATGGATGATGCAATGCATCCCAGCGCTCTTCACGCTCATTCCATTCAAACATCGGGAAGTCGACTACCCATAATGGTTTCCACTCACGAGCAACCATATCCAGATCGTGACCAATCTGCACACGCAAGGCACCCATGGATTCATTCACCATCTTCGCATCGCCGGCACCGAAGAACAGCAGATCACCGGTTTCTGTAGCCGTACGTTGAATAATCGCATCCAGTGCTTCATCAGGCAGGAATTTTACAATCGGAGATTGCAGGCCTTCACGACCCGCAGCCACATCATTCACCTTAATCCACGCCAGGCCTTTAGCACCATAGCGACCAACGAAATCGGTGTAACCATCAATTTCCTTACGGCTTAATGTCGCGCCTTTTGGTACACGCAGCACAACCAGACGGCCTTTTGGATCTTTAGCTGGGCCGGAGAATACCTTGAATTCAACGTTATCCATTAAATCACCGATATCCACCAGCTCCATATCGATACGCAGATCGGGCTTATCTGAACCAAAACGGTTCATTGCTTCTGCATAGCTCATGCGCGGGAAAGGGTTCGGCAGCGCTTCTTCCAGCACATGGGCAAACAGCTCACGGATCAGATTCTCAGTGACTTCCATCACTGCATCTTCATCCATAAATGAGGTTTCAATATCCACCTGGGTAAATTCAGGCTGACGATCGGCACGTAAATCTTCATCACGGAAACAACGTACAATCTGGTAATAACGATCCATACCCGACATCATCAGCAGCTGTTTAAACAGCTGTGGCGACTGTGGCAGGGCAAAGAATTCACCCTGATGAGTACGACTGGGCACCAGGTAATCACGCGCACCTTCCGGCGTCGCCTTGGTTAGCATGGGTGTTTCAATATCCCAGAAACCATTGTCTTCCATAAAGCGACGGATAAAGCCGGTGACCTGTGAACGCATGCGCATGCGCTGTTGCATTTCATCACGACGCAGGTCGATATAGCGGTATTTCAGGCGATTATCTTCATGCACACCCTCATCATCCAGCTGGAATGGCGGGGTTTCAGCGGCATTCAGTACGTCCAGCTCAAGGCCCAGCACTTCGATTTTACCGGTTTTAATATTCGCATTAACGGCGGCTTCATCACGCAGGCGTACGCGACCTTTTACCTTCAGCACATACTCATTTCGAATACGCTCAGCCAGCGCAAACATTTCAGGCTTATCAGGGTCGAAAACCACCTGCACCAGCCCTTCGCGGTCACGCAGGTCAACAAAGATAACGCCCCCGTGGTCACGACGACGGTTCACCCATCCACATAATTCTATTTCCTGATCGACCAGGCTTTCATCCACCTGACCACAGTAATGACTGCGCATAATTCAAATCCAAGGTTTTAAAGAAAATACTTAGCCGCTGTTCACTCAATGAGCGACACAAAGCAACAAAAAGGCGGAGTATTATACGGTGTGTGGGGGCTTGATGTCCAAATAGAAACGCCGTATCAGACAATCAGGGCAGAATATAGTCTGCCCTGATCAGCGTATGCCTAACTGCTGGTATTGGTATTTGCTTTAGTCGAGCTTATTTCGGCTAACATGCGTTGCGCATGGGCCTTGCCCCTGAACGATGACTCCGGCTTTAAAGCCTGCTCCAGTCGCTGGCGCGCCTCTTCAAGCTTACCCTTGCTAAAATACACCGAGCCCAGATGGTACTGTATCAATTGCTGATGTGGCATCAGAGCATCCGCCTGCAACAACGCCGACAAGGCTTTTTCATATTCACCGCGCTGGTAATGCACCCAGCCCAGCGTATCGAGGTAACTGGCATTATCCATTGTCTGAAATGGTTCAACCAGCTGCATCGCACGATCCAGGCTTTGCTGGTCGTCTTTATGATCGGCCAGTAACAATGCAAGATTATTCGCTACCTGCGTGCTTGGTTTTTGCTTTAACAGATTTTCATAAACACCAATGGCTTCATTCACCTGTCCCTGCTGCTCTAACAAAGCAGACAACTGAAACACCAGTCGATCTTTACTGGTGGCACTGGTCACACCCTGTTTAAGGGTAGAGATGGCCTTATCCTGCTGGTTCATCAATAACTGCATGCCTGCCAGATTGCGATAAGGCAACCACCACTGCTGGTTTTTTTCAATCGCTGCAGTAAACGATTTAACCGCCTGTGCATTTTTCTTCTGCTGTGCCTGCACTTCACCCAACAGATTCTGCGCAATCGCAAAGTCCGGCTGACTATCGATAATCTCCTGTAATTTCTTTTCCGCCAGTTCAGGCCTGTTCATCGCCAGAGTCGTGCGCACATAAGAACTGACAGGCTCAATGGCTTTTGGTGCAAGCTCAATAGCTTTATTAAATTTTTCCAGTGCCAGCTCATACTGCTGCTGCGTCTGCAACACCAGGCCATGATAAAAATAGCCAGTAGACGCCTGAGTTTCGATGCTCTGCATCGCCTGTGCAATCTTTATGGCCTGCGCATAATCATGCTGTGACAAATAGGCTTTCACCAGTAACTGATTTGCCTGAGTATTTTCTGGCCTGTATTTATGAATCAAACTTAAGTGCTTAATCGCATCGGCAGGCTGCTGGCGTTCCAGCAACAGTTTTGCATACACCAGACGCGACTGAAGATCTTCAGGTTCTAGCTGTATTGCCTGACGTAAGGTTTGCTCGGCAAGCTCCAGCTCTCCCGAGTTCAAATAGGCATTGGCTAATAACTTATTTAATTCCACCGACTGTGGCTGTTCATTTAGCGCTGCGCGTAAATCATCAATCGCGGTTTTTACATCGCCTTTTTGCAGTGCATGCACACCACGTAACATTAAACCCTGGTAATGTTTAGGATGATGTTTTAACAGCTCGGCCAGCTCCGTGCTGGCGTCATCTTCACGTTTTTCTGCAAACAGTAAGCGCGCCAGTTCATACTGTGCGGTCACAGCTGCCTGCTCATTACCGTATTTACGGGCCAGCTCGCGGTAAATGGCTTCGGCTTTATCATTCTCTTTACTGCGCTGATACAGGGTTGCAGAAATCAACTGCAACTCCGGGTTATCCGCGTCTTCTTTTATAAAGTGCGAAAGCTCCAGCTGTGCAAACATCAGATCCCGTTTTTCGGCCAGGTACTCAATCAACTGACGTTTCAGCTGAATGTTCTCCGGCATATCGTTCACGGCCTGACGCAATACATTTTCTGCTTCTTTATAATGTTTGGTTTCGTTATAAAAATACGCCAGTCGCTGACGATACTGCATATTCTCCTGATCCAGTGCCTGCAATAACTGCATGTGTGAGATTGCCTGATCATAACGTTTTTCATCACTATAAAACTGTACCAGCAAACTCAACAGGCTCTTACTATCCGCTTTACGCTGGTAGGCATTAAGCAATAGATCTTCGGCTTTTTCAGGCTGTTGTTGCGTTAAATAAATGCGGCTTAGCAAGGCCAGGCCAGCCACATGATCTGGATCGGCCGCCAGCACATTGCGCACATCCAGTAACGCATCTTCGACTTTATTCTGGCGCAGATTAACCCCGGCGCGTACCACCAGTGCATCAGGGTATTTCGCATCCAGCTTAAGTACATCTGTCACTATACTCTGTGCTTTTTCCGTCAACCCACCCAGCATATAAATACGTGCGGAGGCGGTCATCGCCTGTATATTCTCGGGCTGTAACTCAACTGCCTTGTTGTAACTACCCAGCGCCTTGCGAAACTCTCTCTGCGCTTCATACAGGCGCCCCATACTTAAATGGCCACGTACTGATTTGGGATCAATCTGCAGTACATTTCTAAATTCTACCCGGGCTTTTTCAAACTGAGCATTGTTGAAATATTCTTCACCCTTATTCAAGTACTTGTCTTTACGCATCTCTGCGCCATCACAGGCCGTCAGCGACAGCAGGACAATTGAACTCCACAGCAGGATAGCATTATTTTTCATTTTACAACTCCACATCAATTCAGATACATCAGGCGATTACAAATCCGCGCCAACACGCAAATCATCCAGCCTATACTGGTAATCATCGACCAGGTTTTCGATTTGCACCTGAGTCAGGCCGGAGAATGGCTCAGCCTGGGTTACACTGTCCCATACACCTTTTTCTTCGTACTGCGATAATATTTCACGATTGATCGTGTATAACTTTTCATTATTACCCACGCACAGGTCCAGTGAGCGGGTCTGTTCTGTGGCCACATTAAAGAGCCGATTTTTTTCCTGTATTATTTCTTTCAGTTGCTTACGCGTTTCATTATGCGCTGTCACTTCTTCCTTATATCTCTGTTTTATTTCGGATACTTTGCCTTTCATGGCCTGCTTGTTTTTTTCTGACTTACTGGTTAAACCATCATATTTTTTCTGCAGTTTATCGAAGTCTTTTTTCAGTGCATCTTTTTCTGCCAGCAAACTCTGCTGCGAAGCTTTTAGTTGAATCATTTCAGCATTCATCTGGCGCAACATATATTGCGCCCTGGCCATCGCATCGTCGTTTGCAGTAACAGGTGTAGCGATCATAAAAAATACAGCAAGCCATAATAAGTTTAGTATTTTCATCTCTAACTCCTTATTCTCTTTTATCAACAATAAATATCGACTTCATCAATCATTAGAAACGACTACTTAGATCAAGCTGAATCGTATCCTGCCCATAAGGTGGGCCATCAATTTCATCTGCACTGATTAATTTAAGGCTCAGCCAGGTTGCATCATCAAACGCATATTGACCCTGTATTACCCAGCCTTCTACATCGGTACCACCACCGCGAAAATCGGAATCGGTATAAATATCCAGCACCGCATCTCGCTCTATATATTTATAGGCCAGCGATGCATTCCAGTTACCTCGCTGCATTAAACTGGGCCAGCCGACATCAAGCTTCACCTGATAGGCAGCGGTACGTGCTGCACCATCATTATTTCCGTACACCTGATACAGGTTATTTACAGAGCCCACACGCGCTAAAACGTCTGACTGTTTGTAACCAATGTTTTCTACATAATCGAGATTCAACACGACATTCACTGGTGCGAAACTGGCCAGTTTGTAGCGAATTAAAATATTCGCCAGGTTGTAATCTGCTGCAAGGCCAAATAAAACCTCATCTGGATTCACTGTGTTATTGGCAATATTGAACAGGGTATTACCACTACCGACTAATTCGGGTGCGGTGTAATCCAGCAGATTACTGTTGGGCAGATTGCGCTCACCTTCGATGTTCTGGTAGTCATAATAAGAAAATACAATATCCAGTCGGTCCTGATTATTGAATGACCAGTTCAAACCACTTTGCACACCGAATAACCATTTATCATTACTCGACAGCTCAATCTCTTCTAACGGAAATACACCAACGGTAAAGAAAGTATCGAAAATTCTATCTTCATCAAAAATATTATCGGACTCTAACGGCTGGTGACGATACGCCAGGCCATCAAAATTCAGATCACCATCCCAGATTAAATCCGTTCCCATCCACGGATTTTTCATGCGGCCACCGTAAAAGGTATGATCTTTTAGTTCCGAGGTGATTTTTATATAGCCTCTGTCCAGCACCAGGCTTTGTGGCTTATTGCTATTCCCCAATGTGGTATTGGTTGATGTCGGATTATTCAAACTACCGGTCGCTACGCGCATTTTCACATCAACGCCCTGCGTTACCTTTGC
>Ga0316207_10003623_pt1 | contig 14153 bp, 14 predicted proteins | sample 6weekpyrite_MG_FD_204943 | JGI IMG/M metagenome (GOLD analysis project Ga0316207, IMG submission 204943) | Microbial mat bacterial communities from mineral coupon in-situ incubated in ocean water Damariscotta River, Maine, United States -... | ecosystem: Environmental > Aquatic > Marine >... | reverse complement strand
ATGAGCAATAAGGCATCTTCATTACGCAAGCCTTGCGGCGTTTGTTCACAACCACTGGCGATCGGCTTCATCGCAATAGTCGATAGGCCTTGTTGCTTGAAAGCCTCAAGCAATATTGCTCCACATATAGTCTTGCCGACACCCGTATCTGTACCAGCAATAAAGAAACCCTTCATTCCAGCGAACCCCGTAATGCTTCAATGCTGACCCCATTACCAGGATCACCCACTTTCGTTTCATCACACCATGCATGACCATAAACAATTTCATAACTGGCCGGTAACACGCCGTCTATTCGGAATTGTTCATACGCATTCACGACCGCTTTAAGTCGTGACCTGGTTGTTAAGTTTCGATTTCGTTGTTTAGCGATATTATGTGCGCCAATATCTTTGAGTTCACGCATCAGTGCATAGGCATCGTTGTACGTTAGCGTCAGTGTTTCAACATCCATCACCGGTTGCGATAAACCTGCGCGTAACATTTCATCACCGATATCATGCATATCAACAAAGTCGTGCACATGTCGTTCATCATCGACCTCTGCCCAACTGGCACGCAACTCTTTCAAGGTATCGGGACCAAAAGTGGAGAACATCACAAAGCCACCTGGTTTTAACACGCGCCGAAATTCACTAAACGCCGCATCGAGTGAACCACACCACTGCAAGGCCAAACTTGAAAAAATAAGATCTACCGAATTATCTGCAATAGGCAAAGCCTGTATGTCACCGCACACGCGATCAATTGGATACCACCATGTTGAACGACGGCGTACTTCTTTCAGCATCGGCTCAGCAATATCTAAACTGATTACTTGTGCCTTTTTATACATTCGTGCAAGCCGCGCTGAATATTCTCCGGTTGCACAACCTAAATCTAAAATACGTTTTGGGCTTGCTTTAATATAATCCAATCGTTCAAGCATGCGTGTCGCAACTTCACGTTGCAATACAGCTGCCTCATCATAGGTTTTTGCCGCACGACCAAATGATTTTTGTACGGCTTGTTGTTTATATGAAGTCAGGTCGTTCACTTCGCTTCCTTATATTCTTGGCTAGTACGCTCAAAACAAAAGTCATTCAACAATTCACAAAATTCCGTTGCATGAGAAAGAAACGGTGCGTGTCCAGCCTTTTTGATTGCTGTAAATTTCGCGTTCATAAATAATTTACTAATAATAGATAAAGCTGTCTTTGGTACTAGGCTATCTCGTTCCCCACCTAAAACAAAAACAGGGCATAACACTTTGTTTAATTCTTTTCGCATATCTGTTGCTAACAACAACTTCATACCCACATCTAATGCAATTGGTTTTGGCGCAGGGTCTAATAAGGTTTTACGTAACACGCGACTATCCTGACTTGCTGTTTTACTACCGCGTGTTTGTATTGCAATAAAACGCAATAAACTCGTACTCGGCTCACGAATTACTTCAGCATAAAAATCATTAAATGTTTTTTCATCCACCGCCTCAGGCCATTCAGTTGTCGCAACAAACTTAGGCGTTGACGCCAGTAAGATTAATTTTTCAATGCGATCTTTTTTTATAGCAGCCGCACACTGACCAACCAGACCACCCAACGACCAACCTAACCAAATTGCTTTTTCAGGAGCAACATCCAGCACCGCATTCGCCCAACTTTCAATGCTGTTATCAGCAAGTTCCGGGCTATTGCCATGCCCAGGTAAATCAATACATGTTACGCAAAAATTTTCTTGCAAGATGGGTAGGATAGTTTGCCACACACCACTGTGCGCGCCCCAACCATGCAATAAGACCAAGTTGGGTTTGGTTTTTTTTTCTTCTGCATACGTTGTGCAGTGCAATTGCGTCATGCTAATGACTCCAAGGCCCGGAGCAGTTTGTCTACTTGTGTTTCATCATGTGTGGCACTGAGAGTAACGCGCAGTCTAGCCGTACCTGCTGGCACAGTGGGTGGCCTAATCGCACTAACAAGAATGCCTTGTTCAGCCAAGGCTTTGCTCATGGTTAATGCCTGTTCTGCACTGCCCACGATAATAGGTTGAATAGGTGTGATTGAATCGGCCAGATTTAAACCTAACTGTTGCGCGCCTGTTCTAAATTGCGAAATTAATGATTTTAATTTTTCACGACGATCATTTTCACTTTGCACTATTTTTAAACTCGTCCGTGTTGCTTCGGCAATTGCTGCTGGCATGGCTGTTGTGAAAATATAACTACGCGCCGATTGAATCAGTGTTTCAATCAATTCTTCACTACCCGCAACAAAGGCACCAAAAGTTCCAACGGCTTTACCTAAGGTACCCATCAAAATATCGATGTCATTGTTACAATCAAAATGTTCAACGCAGCCAAGGCCACGTTGACCAAGCACACCTATACCATGTGCATCATCCAATAAGATGGCTGTATTTTTCTGCCCGGCCAGTTGACTGACCATGTCTGGTAAAGGGGCGATGTCACCGTCCATGCTAAAGACACCATCGGTAACAATGAGTCTTTTAGATGATGTGTTTTTTTCTAAACGTGCAGACAAAGATGAAATGTCGGCATGTTGGTAGCGGCGTAATTTTGCATCTGATAATTTCGCGGCATCGATTAAAGAGGCATGGACTAACTTATCCGCAATCACTTCGTCATTACGACCAACTAACGCACTAACAACACCAAGGTTTGCCATATAGCCTGTCGAAAATAATAATGCCCTTTCCCGACCGGTAAATTCAGCAAGTTCCTCTTCGAGAGCATGATGTGCCGAGGTATGGCCATTAATTAAATGTGCTGCACCACTGCCAACACCGTATTGCTCTGTTGCATCACGCAGACTCTTTGCAATACGCGGATCAGCCGCTAAGCCAAGGTAATCATTACTACAAAAAGACAACACTTGTTTTCCGTCGCAAACCTGCAATGGCCCTTGCATACCTTCACAACTTATCCGTCTACGGTATAAGTCCTGCTCGCGCTGTTGCTGAAGAAAACCGCCTAACTCAAACATGCTTAGGAAACTTCAGAACAACTCGTTGCTTCAGTTTGCAGACCTAATTTTGCAAACAACTGCATGTCTTTATCGGACTCTGGATTCGGCGTGGTGAGTAATTTTTCGCCATAGAAAATAGAATTGGCACCGGCTAGAAAACACAGTGCCTGTGTTTCATCATTCATGTTTTCACGACCTGCTGATAGGCGAACATAAGAAGCGGGCATTAAAATTCTTGCTACTGCAATGGTGCGAATAAATTCGAAACTATCGATGCTGTCAACACCATCTAATGGCGTACCTTCAACCTGCACAAGTAAATTAATCGGCACACTCTCAGGGTGTTTTGGCATGGTTGCCAATTCATAAAGCAGGCCTGCACGATCAGCCCGATCTTCACCCATACCGACAATGCCACCACAACAGACATTCATACCTGCATCACGCACATGCTGCAATGTTTCTAAACGATCGTCGTAGGTACGCGTGGTAATAATGTCACCATAGTATTCACGCGACGTATCAAGGTTATGATTGTAGTAATCTAGGCCAGCTTCTTTTAGTGTTTGTGCTTGATCTTCTTTGAGCATACCCAGTGTCATACAGGTTTCCATGCCGAGCTCTTTAACGCCACTGACTAGTTCAACAATGTAGTCCACATCGCGATCATTCAGGCTGCGCCATGCTGCCCCCATACAAAAACGTGATGCGCCTTTGTCTTTTGCTGCGCGCGCCTCTTTCATAATATTTTCAATGGCGAGCAGCTTTTCTTTTTCAAGGCCGGTGTCATGATGAGCACTTTGCGGGCAATAAGCACAATCTTCCGGACACGAACCGGTTTTAATACTCATCAACGTGCTGACTTGCACTGTATTCGCATCAAAAAATTCACGGTGCAGCGTTTGTGCACGAAATAACAGGTCATTAAATGGTAAAGCGAATAACGCCTCTATCTCCGCAACACTCCAGTCATGGCGCAATGGATTGGCCTTAGTTGTTGCCATATTGGCTACCGTCGTAGTGCTGGTGTTCATAAGAGGTTTCTCCACAAAAAAACTAAAAAGTAGTTAGAATGGATGCATCTTAGCCAGCGGAGTCTGGTTGTCAACGGGAAAGGAATCCGATGGTTGACTATTGGTTAAAAAACAAGCTAGTTGCGCTATTGCCTCAACCTTGTCTGCTCTGTGGTGATATTGAGCATACAGGCCACGATTTGGCTCTGTGTAAGGCCTGCCTAGGCGATCTACCTATACTTGGTGAGACATGCTTGAGTTGTGCGAATCCGATGGAAAGCGGTTTTGAGCGGCTTGAGGGCTTTCTTAATACCACGGCACTCCTACAGACTAGGCTATGCGGACAATGCATACTAAAACAGCCCTATTTTGATCATAGCCTTGCGTTTTTCCCCTATGTTAGCCCCTTCGACTACCTTATCCACGCCATGAAATTTCAAGGCAAACTTGCCGTTACCAAGTTGCTAGGACAATTAATGGCAGAACAAATTAACCACACTCTAGCGGCTTTTGAAGATTTACCTGATGGACTGTTACCCGTGCCCTTACATGCATCCCGACAACAAGAAAGAGGCTATAACCAATCTCTGGAATTAGCTCGACCTATTTCAAAACAGCTACAAATACCGGTCTTAAATGATCTTGCTCAACGCGTAAAAGCAACGCCTCCTCAGTCCAGCCTATCGCTAAAACAGAGAACAAAAAATCTACACAATGCCTTTATCACCCACTATTCAATCAAGGATCGTCACATTGCGATCATTGATGATGTGATGACCACCGGCACAACCGTCAACACACTCGCCAAAAAGTTAAAACAAGCCGGTGCTCGACGCATCTCGGTATGGTGTTTTTGTCGTGCTGAACCACCCTCATAATCACCAATGAATATAAAACTGGCAATATAGTGTGAAATTCGCATAATGTGACACAGATCGCATGTATTGCGTAGGGCTTTAACTACGCTTAACCCATGGACAGAATGGCCGCTCATATTATGCACGAATCAAGCAGTGACACTCGTACCCTGCAACGCAATATGCGTGTGCTGCTCGCTGAAGCGCGGCGCAATGAAGACAAATACCAACGCCTGCAATCATTAGAGTTGTTATTGCTCGGCGCAGCGAGCATGTCTGAACTCATTAGCATGATTCTTAATCAGTACCCGCAAGATTTTGAACTTGATGCGATTAGTATCATGCTCGACGATCCACATTCAGAAATACGCACCATTTTAGAAGATGAAGGGGTCGATTTAGCTAACTTGCCGCAGTTAATGTTCAACGAAAACAATCCTACAACGCAACAAGAACTGTGTTTTTCGTCCGATCCTATACTGGGTGCTTATAAAGCCAAATCACATAGCAAATTATTTACCCACCATAAGGCAAGTTTAAACAGTATTGCGCAATTACCACTTGTTCGACACGGACGGACTATTGGTTGTTTAAATCTCGGTAGCCATGATGATAAGCGTTATATAAATGGTACGGGTACAGATCTGCTACAGCGTTTAACGGCCATTATTACGATTTGCCTTGAAAACACGCTCAATCTCGAACGGCTTAAACGCACCGGTTTAACCGATGCACTGACGTCTTTAAATAACCGCCGCTTCTTTGATCAACGTATTATTGAAGAAGTAGAACGCTCAAGGCGCAACACCCATCCACTTTCTTGTTTATTTATTGATATTGATCATTTCAAAAGCATTAACGACGATCATGGCCATCCCATTGGCGATAAAGTATTGCGAGAAGTCTCTAAACACCTCGATGCCCATATGCGTAGAAGTGACGTATTGGCACGTTTTGGCGGAGAAGAGTTTGCAATCTTACTCAGCAACACCGACACAGGATTTGCCGAAGAAACCGCGGAAAGATTACGTAGTGCAATTGAATCAAACATCATGACTAACACCAATGAGGGTGGACTCCATGTGACCATTTCTATCGGTGTCGCGACAGCCTATCCCGCACATAGCGTGCTTAGTATTGAACAGCAATCTGAACAACTTATCTCAAGTGCAGATGACGCGCTCTTACAAGCCAAACGTAATGGTCGTAACCAGATTCATACTCACAAGCCGAGCAATTCCAGCCAATCTCCAAGCTAAACTCGTTACTAAACCATGCTCAAATACTGGTTTTTAAACATATATTCATCATTATTCCTTAACTGACGATAGATCACCATAGTTCACAACGAGATCGTTTCTCTAACGATTTGCTCAGCAATGAATCAAATACCAACATATGTGATTATTATCTTTGCGCAACTATTCATTTTTGCAATTGTTGCTGCTGTGTTCTTTTTTTCAAAATGGCGTGAGTCACTTCATGAAAAAGATGGAAAAATAGAAACCAGTACAAATACGAAAGATAAAAATGACATTATCAAACCCGATGCCAGCACCTATCTTTTCATGGAATCAAAACTGACTGGTGGTCGTTGCGAAGAACTCAGCTTTCAAGATGTCGAACAATTATCCGAATCTGACCACTTAGAACAAATAATTCTTAAATTGCGCACTGACTTACTGACTATTGAAAATGAACTTGCAAAAGATCTGGATAACCGTGATGAAGAATTTTGGCTAAAAGTCGTCGCGCAATTCAAACAGCTTTTACGAGACAATAATCTATTTGGTGCTATCAAGAGCCAGCTAAATAAAGATGAAGATGATGATATTGGTCTTGGCGAGATGATGAAAAACCAAGCCGCCAATATAACTCAGTTACGTGAATACATCACCGGTGTTGTCAAAAACGAAAAGGTAGCCACGCACATTGGCCTAGTGCTAGACATTATTGAGGGTCAACAACATGAATTAACTGACTGTATTTTTATATTAGAAGATCAAAATACTTTTCTTCGAGATCAAATCCAACAGCTCTGTCGACCTGATGAAGACGAAGTAACCGACACAGAAGAGTCGGCTATTGAAGAACCCGCATCTGTGACTGAATAAAACGTCTTAGCTCTTCAGTCAAACCCTGTGCAGACAAAGCATTTTGATAGGCCTGCAATGCATCTTGTTTATGCGCGGTTGCTTGTAATGATAAACCTAAACCCATCCACCAGACTGCTTTTCCTGGATATACACTCAATAATTTTTTGTAAACCACAGTGGCTTCTTTATATTTAGCACCACGCTGATATAAAGCGGCCAACAATGCGTAATAATCACTGTTAGCAACGACCGCCGGTTGAAAACGTTCTAGCATTTTAATCGCTAATGGATCTTGACCCTGCTCGGTGTAAATCTGCGCCGACAACAAAATAAATGAAACTTGCGTAGGTTGTAGTGCCAAGCCTTTCTCTAATACTGAATTCGCTTCCACATATTTTTTTTCTCGGAACAATAAACCTGCCAATGTTTCTCGCGCTTGAATATGGTTCGCATCCAACAATAATATTTCTTGCAACACGTCCTTCGCTTTATTTGCATTCCCCTGTTGCAATAAATAGTTTGCTTCAACATAACTAAGGCGCACTTTCTCTTGCGTTGTTAACTGCGTTGGCTTCTTATTAAAAGCACTTTTCTTTTCTGTCTCCTGTAACTTCACTTTAGCTGGTGAGTTTTCTATTGCAGCAACGCTAAATTCATATTCAACTCTTTTAGCATTATCAGCTTGCTCAATAATCATTCGCCACTCATCTGCTGATAAACCAAAATTCACACGTAACTGCATTTCTGTTTGCGAAATAATTTCAATCTGCCATGCTTCCAACTCTTTAAATGCACGACCCTCATCCCATTCCATGGTTATCTTAATTGGCGCGACAAAACCACTCCCTCGCACAGTGATAGTTTCTCGTAAACCTGTTGCGGTAAGCGGTGAGGGTGAAACATCTGAAATAATAATTTCTTCTTTTACTTGCTCAACCTTAGTCGTTTTCACTTTTTCATCTTGTTGCGGCTGCGCAGTGATAATAGGAACAACAGGAGTAGTCTTTATCTGTTCAGGCTCTTCTAGCTCAATATCATTAATCACGGGTGCAGAGATCGGCTCAGGCTTTGGTGTTGCTACAACAACAGGCGTTTTTACTTGCGGTGCTTCAACAAGATTATTCGTTGTATTTTTTTGCTGCCACGTTTGGCTAAAGAAAAAACCAACTCCGGCTAGGACCACAAATAGTAGCCCAAACATTAACCACCATATTTTTTTAGAGGATGATGATGGTGGGTTGTTTTCATCCGCACTGGCATCGAGATCTTCAAGCATACCCGAACCATTATCAAAACCCTGTGCTCGGCGCTGCTCAAGATCTTTGAGCATTTGATTAATCACACTCATGATACGGTTCCCATATAAATATATACGCCAATCGCAAGCAATAAGCCCACCACTGCACTAGCAAGCCCTGTTATCCATCGATTTGTAGCCATATCTGGTACGCTTGCATCTTCTGTATCAGCGATGGCCGCTTGCATATGTTGCTCAGAAATTTTTCGTGCACCTTGTCCGTATGCAACCATTAATGATTTATGTGCCAATATATTTACTAGTCTAGGTATACCACGACTCGCTAAAAAGAGTCGTTCAATAACAGCTCCATTAAACAGCGGTATTCCCGCATAACCCGCCGTCAATAAACGATGTGCTAGATAGGCTTGTATGCCTTCTTTACCCATTGGCTCTAATGTGTAGGAAAAAATAATTCGTTGCTTTAATTGTCGTATTGAAGGGCGTTCCAATGTGCTATCTAATTCTGGTTGGCCAAACAAAACAATTTGCAGTAATTTGCTTTTCTCTGTTTCAAGATTCGTCAATAAACGTAATGCTTCTAATGAAGCTTCTGGCATTGCCTGCGCTTCATCGATCAATAACACAACTTGTTTTTCATCTGCGGCTAATGCAATCAAACGTTCATTTATCAACTTTAGGATATTATGCTGACTATCATCTTTATTACATTGCAGCCCCATCTCTTCTGCTAATGCTAAATTCAAATCAGAGGGACCCATATTGGGATTAGGAAGATACGCGGTAACGTATTGTTCATCATTCGATAATTGATTGAGCAGTTGGCGACACAGTAATGTTTTACCTGTACCTACCTCACCCGTTATTTTAATAAACCCTTCACCACTACGCAGCGCCACCTGCAAAACGTTCATTGCCTGTTGGTGACTAGGATTATTGAAATAAAAACCGGTATCCGGTGTTATCGAAAAAGGAAGTTCACTTAAGGTAAAGTGCTCCAAGTACATACTTTATCCCACTGGATGCGCTCGCATCCTTTATTCTATTTGCTTTGCAACGATCTAACTCGAGTAACAGATTTCTCAAGTGTATTTTTCCAAGCTGCTGGTGTATTAACAACAATTGGGCGTAACAAAATGACTAGTTCACTTTTGGTGCTTGATTCAACCGTGTGATTAAACAATGAACCTATCACGGGCAATGAACCCAACACAGGTGTTGCACCAACACGATCCCGACTTGTGTTTTGCATCAAGCCGCCAATCACAATAATCTGGTTTGATTTTGCACGGACAATGCTATCCGATTCACGCACGCTACTACGTGCAAGGGGTAAACTTTGCACTTGCCCATCAATCGTAAAGCTTTTCACTTGTTCCAATACTTCGCTGACTGTTGGATGAATATGCAAAATCACATTGTCGTCTTGATCAATTTGTGGAATCACATCCAGTGCAATACCCGAGAAGAACGGTGTCAGTGTCACTGTTGGTGAACTCGTTGTCGACGTTCCTGTTACTGTTGTATTGGTCACACCCGTCACAAAAAACTCATCGTTACCTACTTTAATGACCGCTTTTTGGTTATTAATCGTTGAAACACGTGGGCTAGAAAGTACTTGCACATTACCTTGTGTTTCAAGCAATTCAATAAACGCCGTAAAATCATTTAAGTTTAAGGCCAGTGAAAATACACCGCCCAATGCCGTGTCTGCAATCCCTGTAAATGGCGCAACGCCCGGTTGCAAATTCACAGCACTACCTGCCGTACCGGTCACGCCCGTACCACTAAATATACTGCCACCACCTGACTGTGCACCTAGTACTGTTTTACCCTCTCCAGGTCGACCTAATGCAGTCCAGTTGATTCCTGATTGAAAACCGTCACTCAATTCAACTTCGACAATTTTCGCTTCTAAAATAACCTGTCGTTCAACTACGTCTTGTGTTGTACCTAAAAATTGTGAGACATCACGAATTTCAGAAGGTAATGCGCGCACTACAACCACGCCGGATTGAGGATTGATAATTACTCGACGCCCGTTTGCATTACCAATAATCGCTTCCAACGCGACTCGAATTTCTGACCAAAAATCTGCTTCCGATTGCGTTTCAACGCGACTACCCGATAATTCAGATGTCGTTTCATTATTTGAGGTTGTTGTCGTATTGTTTGTATTATTGGTTGACGTTGATTTCGCCGATGGTTGGGTAATTTGACCAGAACTAACTCGTGTTTGTGATTTACCAACACGTTTAACATTCAAATAGTTAACCTGAAAAATACGTGACTGCATGCGGCGCGGTAATACCTGATACAAATTACCTTTCAAACTAGATTCATAACCATAGACATCGCGTAACACCTCCATCACCTCTGGAATCGTGACATCTTTTAAGCTTAATGATATTTGACCGGCCACATCAGGGTGCACCACCATGTTATACGGCGTACCTTCAACTAGCCCCATAAAAAACACAGGTGCAGGTGCATTATCAACACCTATATCAAAACGCTTTTCAGGGATTGCTTCCACTGCTGGCACATCAATATTAATAGGTGGTAATAGTGCATCAGTCACCGCTTGTGGTGTTTGTGGTGTTTGTGGTGTAGCTTGATTCGATTCTACGGCTTGCTGTAAAGCCGTATCAATTTCAGATGCGGTATTGGTTTGCTCCGTTCCTGACGTAGCGCAGCCTGATAGCATCACCAAAAATGCAGCACTGAACAATGCTAAGCTCTGAGTAATAATCGATTTACGTTTTACATTCATTGCATATCTGCCTGGTATATTATTTTTTATTACCGCTGTCACGCATAGCTTTAATTTTTTTCGGAAGCAAATTAATGACAATCACTTCACCTCGAAATTCTAATTTGACACTTTTTTCGTTAATGCTTACTACTTTTGCGCCAGCCAATGTTTCACCTGTTGTCACCGCCTTACCATTTATAATAGCAACTCTGCGCTGTGGCGATACCAATATCGAGCTTAATGTCCATCCTGTCGCAATATTGTCTTCTTCTATTTCACCACTTGAATGGCTAATAGGTGGCCGTGTTGGATCTTTTAATTGCGCCAACACCAAGTTACTCGTCACTAATAACAAACCTATTAGATTGAGCGATATTATATTTCGTCGATTAATATCAAACACCAATCCATGCCTCATTCAAACTTAGCGTATTAACCGTTATCGTAACACGTGCCTTTGGATACTCTTCGACATTAAAATCAATACTACCCCAGTAAAATTGTTGTGATAATTTTTCCAACTCTTGCATGTAATTAAGCGTGCTCAAATAAGAGCCTTGAAATTCAATCTGCAAAGCATGTTGATAAACACCCGGTAATTTTTTCTTACTACGCTTGGAATTATTTTTATCTTCACTAGTCGGCTCATCTAGTGGTCGTGGTGACAAGGCTTCAACACGAATAAGTTTAAGATCCGTTTCTCTTGTTAACACATCCTCAAGTATCGAGGCCATTTTAGCGGGTTCGATCAAACCAACCGTCATTTTCTGTAATTCTGTATCCAAAACATCCATTGCCGTGCGCAAAGAGGCGATATCTTTATTCACTTGTGCATTAGGATCATCACTCGCACGTTTAAGTACTTGTGCCTGTTGTTCACGGATGCGGTTAAGCTCTTTATTTTTCTTTTTAACTTCTGCATTTAACTGCTTTGCTTGCACATCCAATGGATCTAGTAATGTTTTTTCCCATACCAGAAATATGGCAAAAATAATTGCAAATAAAATCAACGCCCGTTCACGCAGACTTTGGCTGTCAATCCAGTTTGCCAGTTTTTCTATTCTTTGTTTCATTTACGGAGTCCCTCCGGAAATGCTACGAAGAGAAAAATTAACGGCTGATTTATTATCTACATCACGTTGCATATTGAATATTTTAAATTTACTGCCAACAAAACTTTTCTCTGATGATAACGCTTGTATAAATTGCGGCACTAACTCAGGTTTCAATGTGCTGCCGTAAATACCAATCACATCACCGCCTTGTTCTAGCTCTAAGCGTTTAATCCACATGCCCGATACGCTTTGTCTCGCGATACCTGCAAAGTAAGAAGAAAACCCATCGCTATTACCAATACTTCTGCTTGATAACGTTTGCACTAAAAACTGTTTGGCTTTGCGTTCACTTTTTAACTCTTCTAAACGTTTAGCCAATAAACTGCTTTTCTTTTTCACAGGGTAACGTTTCACCAGTGACTCAAGTCGTGACAATTCTTTTAATTGCTGTTGTTGTATACGCTGACTTTCTGCTGCCAATGCAATTACATTCCATTTTGCATAACCATAAACGCCACCAAAGAATAATATTGCCGCAACAAAGACAATCAACATACTCGATGCTGAAAATACCTTTTCTTGCTTTCTAAAACGTGGCTGGTAAAGATTAATTTGTTGTTGAATCGCCATGATTACAACACCTTCTCTTCATGACGTAATGCAGCACCAATAGCTAATAGACATTGAGATTGCAGCTTATTACTAATTGGCTCATCTGTAGCAAGTACGCTATTTATATCGAACATGCTAACAGCGATGCCAAGGTTGGCTGACAAATAAGGTAAAACACCTGCGACTTCTTGCTCCATTGGCGCAATAACAAGTGAGGTAATCGGTGGCTGTGCAAAATGACTTTCGTAATAATCGAGCGAGCGTTGCATTTCGAGAACAATTTTATCCAACGCTTGTTGGGTCTGCGGGCTTAATTCCTCATTACCGGACTCCGAGACCATTTGCTGTAAGCCAGTATCAATATTACGCGACAGGTAAAGTGAGCCTTGCCGAGTCAAGGTGATCACGCCCGAGTCCATCGACAAGTACAAAAAGGCAACGCCACGAATATCATCATCAAGCAAGGCAGTAATATTACGGATAGCCAATTCCGGTATATCAACCGTAGCTAATTGTAATGAAGTTTTTTCGATGCTCTCCACATTCTCATGAATTTTCGTTGCCTTTGCGGCAACGGCATACATCAAGCGTGCCCGTCCTGGTGCGGAGTTCTGTTCTGGAATTTCGAAGACATCAATCGCAGCATCATCAATATGAAAATCTATCAAATCTTTAATCCGCCAACGCACCGCCGCCTTTAATTCAGCCGGCTGCACATCAGGCGCTTCGATCAATAGTAAGTTATGAGATTCTGTTGGAATAACACAGGTACAAGCTGCTTGTTCTAAGTCCTGCTCTTTTACCAGTTGCAACAACCTGGTTGAGGCATCCGCGCCGCCATCAAGTTCGGCATATTCACAAACATCTAGAACGGGTTTATTGGCATCATCGCGAGAAATTTTGCAGATAGCGATCCCATTAGGGTCAAGATGCACACCCACTAAGCCGCTATTTTTCGGTTTACTTTTTAGTAGCGAAAACAGAATGCTGTCCTCGGTTAAACCCGTCAGTAGACCGGTTATTAGTCCTAATTGATTGGTAATGTATCGATACCAAGCAAAATGGCTGTAGCCCAATATTGCTAAACATTACAAACCGTTAAGGTGTTTTTACTAATGTAGTTTCTAAGATTCACATAGCAAGCTATTGTTGTCAATATATAAAATATTGCGCCAACTCTCGCTTTCAGAGCCCTATTTCAAGACCAAATCTGCGAACAAACCAAGGAATACTGCCATTCCAAACCAGTTATTGTTCAAAAAGGCCTTCAAACAGTCTGCTGGCTGCCGGTACCAGATCAATTTCTGCTGGTAAACCAGTGTCAAAGCCGCAAAACCTAGCCCTATATAGTAAAAAGCACCTAGCTCAGCCTGCCGTCCTACCAATAGCAACACCAACATCAATAACAGTTGGATAATGCCAATAATATGCCGGTCTGCCTCACCAAATAGTATAGCGGTCGACTTCACCCCAATCTTTAGGTCATCTGCTCTATCAACCATCGCATACATCGTGTCATAGGCCGTTGCCCACAATACCGT
>Ga0316207_10003622_pt1 | contig 14158 bp, 13 predicted proteins | sample 6weekpyrite_MG_FD_204943 | JGI IMG/M metagenome (GOLD analysis project Ga0316207, IMG submission 204943) | Microbial mat bacterial communities from mineral coupon in-situ incubated in ocean water Damariscotta River, Maine, United States -... | ecosystem: Environmental > Aquatic > Marine >... | reverse complement strand
TATTTGCCTCCATGGCCAAATACCTGCGGTCGAGTGTAGTGGTCGATGGTGGGGGCGGTCATGTTCATTAGTAGTACGGAAAAGGCGACCGCATCGGGATAACCACCCCAGCTACGGATGACATAGGTCAACACACCGACGCCAATACCGAAGTAGATTCTGCCCCTGGGCGTGGTGGCGCCGCTGACCGGGTCGGTGGCGATAAAGAATGCACCCAGGATGGCGCCACCACTGAATAGATGAAACAGGGGTGAGGCATATGTCGTTGGCTCAATGAGGTAAAAGACCAGTGAGATCAATGCCAGGCTGCCAAGCATAGCGGCGGGTACGTGCCAGCTGATGATGTTTTTGTAGATCAGCCATAGGCCTCCGGCGAGAAAGGCGATGTTAACCCATTCCCAGCCACTGCCAGCCAAGCTGCCAAAAATGGGGCTGGCGGTGATATCCTCCATGGCCTTGTTGAGGCCTAGTTCTGTTCTGAGTGCGTCGAGTGGTGTGGCCATGGTTAGCGCATCTAGTCTGAAACCGGCGGGCAGAGTGCCACCAAAGACATAGCTCAGTGACTGGCTCAGGGTTAGATGTGCTTCACTCAGTGACAGTGGTGCCGGCCAGCTGGTCATTTCGCGTGGGAACGAGATCAACAGCATGACATAGCCGACCATGGCTGGGTTGAAGGGGTTAAAGCCAAGGCCACCATAGAGATGTTTGGCGAAGATGATGGCAAAGGCGGTACCCACCAACACCATCCACCAGGGTGCCAGTGGCGGCAAGGCCAGACCCAGCAGCAAGGCGGTGACCAGGGCACTGCCATCGGTCAGAAACATTTTCAGCGGCCGTTGTCGCAGTCGCAGCATTAGCGCTTCGGTTGCCAGGGCGGTAACAGAGGCTAGCAGGACGTTGATGATTACCCCCCAGCCAAACAGCCAACTGTAGACCAGCATGCCCGGGATCAGGGCATATGCCACGCGCAGCATTACCTTGGTAACAGTAGACGGACCGTGGAAGTGGGGCGAACTGGGTGTATTCAACAGCATGGCTTATTCTTCTTCTTTGTCCTTAGCCTGTTTATCGGCCATCGCTTGTTGCGCCTGGGCGCGACGGCTTTCTGCAATCTGCTGCGCCTTGGCGCGCATTTCATCGGCCTTGTTGACCTGTTGCTGTTGCTCTGCGGTCAGGTTGTCGGTGTTCTTTGGTTCGTTGCCCTGGGCCTGCTTCTTGGCTTTGGCGCGCGCCATGGCGGCCTGGATAGCCGCTTGTTTTGCATCTTGGGCACCGGCGGCTGTTTTTTTCACTGCAGCCTTTTTCTGCGCCAGGCGGGCGGCCTTTTCTGCAGCTTCACGTTCGATACGCGACAGGCGGAACTCATGTCGTTGGCGTGCCTGGTCAGCCTTTTCCTTTTCCCGTTCCTGGGCCCAGATCTCGGTCTTGGCGTAACGATAAAAGTGAACCAGCGGAATGTTGCTGGGGCAGACATAGGAACAGCAGCCACATTCGATGCAGTCAAACAGATTGTATTCCTGGGCGCGGTCAAATTCCTTGGCACGGGCAAACCATTGCAGTTGTTGCGGCAGTAGTTCCACCGGGCAGACATCGGCGCAGGCACCGCAGCGGATGCAGGGCATGATGTCTGAGGGCGGTGTGACATTGTCCCTGGTGGCGGCGAGGATGCAGTTGGTGGTTTTGATCACAGGAATCGCCGTGCTGTGCATGGCAAAGCCCATCATCGGTCCGCCCATGATGATGCGGTCAACATCGTTGCGCAGACCGCCGCACTGATCCAGCAGGTGTTGCATTGGCGTGCCGAAAGGCACCTCCAGATTGCATGGCTCGGCGACACCATCGCCAGTAATGGTGACGATGCGTGAAGTCAGCGGTTTGCCTAGGTCGATGGCATTGTGTATTGCTGCCGCGGTACCGACATTGTGAACCACGATGCCTATTTGTATCGGCAGTCCGTTACTGGGTACCTCTTTGTCGGTCAGTACCTTGATTAGCTGTTTTTCACTGCCCTGTGGATAAAGGGTCGGTACCTGCATCACTTCGAACTCTTCATCTGCGCAGGCCTCGACCAGTGCCGCATAGGCCTCTGGCTTGTTGTCTTCGATGGCAATCACTACCTGCTTGGCCTGCAGGGCGTGGCGCATGACCTTGGCGCCGGCAATGACCTGTTCTGGCCGTTCGCGCATCAGCATGTCATCACAGCTGATATAGGGTTCACACTCAACACCATTCAGTATCAGGGTGTCTACCTGGCTGCCGGCTGGATTGAGCTTGATGTACGAAGGGAAGCCAGCACCGCCCAGGCCGACGATGCCCGAGGTACGGATCAGATTACGCAGTTGGCTTGCAGGCATCTCGGTATAGTTGCTTGCCGGTGGGCCATGTTCTATCCATTGATCTTCGCCATCGGTGTCGATGACGATGCATTGGGCGCTGAGACCGGATGGGTGCGGAATAGGTCTTTCTTCGATGGCGACCACTGTGCCGGAGCTGGAGGCATGCACCGAGGCGCTGACATAACCTTCGGCACGGGCGATCTTTTGTCCCTTCAGGACATGGTCACCCACCTCGACGATGGGCACAGCTGATTCGCCGATGTGTTGATGCAGCGGCAGAACCAGTTGCCTGGCCAGCGTTGCCGGTTGAATTGGTTGTGTAGTTGAGATCGCCTTGTGTTGCGGCGGATGGATGCCCCCCTTGAAGTTGAACAGCTGGCGGATCATGATTTGGTCTCCGCAATTGTTTCGTCTGGGTAAGGCCACTTCCAGTGAAAGATATCTTCTGTCACTGGCACCATGTCGATGCAGTCTACCGGGCAGGGTTCCAGGCACAGTTCACAGCCGGTGCACTCTGCTTCAATGACAGTGTGCATCTGCTTGGCGGCACCAAGGATGGCATCCACCGGGCAGGCCTGGATGCAAAGAGTGCAGCCAATGCAGGTATCTTCGCGGATGATTGCAACAGTCTTGGGTTTTTCCTCGCCCACTTCTTCATCCAGCGGAATCGGTTCGCGGCCAAGCAGGTCAGCCAGGGCGATGATAGTGGTCTCACCGCCAGGTGGGCAGCGATTGATTTCGGCCTCGCCATTGGCGATGGCCTCGGCATAGGGGCGACAGCCAGGGTAACTGCATTGGCCGCACTGGGTCTGGGGTAGGATGGAGTCGATTTGATCCGCCAACGGATCACCCTCAACCTTAAAACGTACCGCGGCAAAGCCGAGCAGCAGGCCGAAGACGATAGCGAGGGCGGTGAGTGCGAGAACAGCTGTCAGCATCGTTAGACCTTAACCAGTCCAGAGAAGCCCATGAAGGCCATGGACATTAAGCCGGCGGTAATCAGGGCGATGGCGGGGCCGCGAAAGGCGACGGGTACATCGGCGACGGTAATACGCTCACGCATGGCGGCAAACAAGATCAGCACTAGGGAAAAGCCCACCGCGGCACCAAAACCGTAAATGGCCGATTCGATGAAACCAAATTCTTCCTGGACATTGAGCAGGGCCACACCGAGCACGGCACAGTTGGTAGTGATTAGTGGTAGGAAGATGCCCAGCACCTTGTACAGCAGCGGACTGGTCTTGTGTACTACCATTTCGGTGAACTGCACCACCACGGCGATTACCAGGATGAAGGTGATGGTGCGCAGATATTCCAGTCCCAGTGGCGCCAGCAGGTATTCATTGGCCAGATAGCTGCAAACAGATGAGAGGGTGAGGACGAAGGTGGTGGCCAGGGCCATGCCGGTGGCCGTCTCCAGTTTTTTCGAGACGCCCATAAACGGACACAGGCCAAGAAACTTGACCAGGACAAAGTTGTTTACCAGCACAGTGCTGACTAGGATCAGGGCGTATTCGGTCATATCCGTCTTCAATCAAAGGCTATCACCGACCCTGTGTGATGTTGACAGGGATAGGGCTGGTAACCTGCAAAAAATACCTCGCGTATATTAGGTGTCCTTTATTTCAAAATCAACATTCAAATCATATACGTTATATAATTTTTTTATATTGAGGCCGTGTTATTTTACCTTCATGCCGGGCTGGGCGCCTTCATGTGGTTCCAGTATCCACAGCTCTTTACCCCCTGGGCCGGCGGCCAGCACCATGCCTTCGGACAGGCCAAAGCGCATCTTGCGTGGTGCCAGGTTGGCAACCATTACGGTCAGCTTGCCTTGCAGGTCTTCCGGGGTGTAGGCGGACTTGATGCCGGCGAAGACATTGCGGGTTTTCTCTTCACCGATATCCAGGGTCAGTTGCAGCAGCTTGTCGGCGCCCTCGACATGGTCGGCCTTAACGATCTTGGCGATGCGCAGGTCGACCTTGGCAAAGTCGTCGTACTGGATAAATTCTTCTGTTGATTCGGTCATCAGTTTTTCTTCTTTGTTTTGTTGTTGCTCACCGTGGCGGGCAGGCGAGGGTTGCTGCGCCTTGAGGGACTCGGCACTCTCCGCCAGCAGGGCGTCGATCTGTTTCTGTTCGATGCGGGTGATCATGTGCTTATAAGGCTTGATCTCGTGACCAAGCAGCAGTGTCCCAGTGTCACCCCAGTTGAGCGGCGCGCTGTTGAGGAAATCCTCGACCTGTTCTGAGAGCTGCGGCAAAACCGGTTTCAGGTAGATGGTCAGCAAACGGAAGGCGTTCACAATCGAGGTACAGATCTGGTGTAGGTTTTCTTGCTGGCCTTCTTCCTTGGCCAATACCCAGGGCTTGGTTTCATCGACATATTCATTGGCAATGTCGGCCAGGGCCATGATCTCGCGCATTGCCTCGCTAAACTGGCGTGCCTCATACAAGGCGGCGATGTCGGCCTGTTTGGCCTGAATGCTTTCAACCATGGCCTGACCGGCGCTGTCTAGCTCATTGCTGAGTTGGTTGTCGTAACGTTTCTTGATGAAGCCGGCCGAGCGTGAGGCGATGTTGATGTATTTGCCCACCAGGTTGCTGTTAACCCGGGCAACGAAGTCCTCCATGTTGAGGTCGATATCCTCAATTCGGTCGCTGAGTTTTGCTGCAAAGTAATAACGCAGGTATTCGGGCTTGAGGTGATTCAGATAGGTGCGCGCCATGATGAAGGTGCCGCGTGATTTGGACATCTTCTGGCCGTTGACGGTCAAAAAGCCGTGGACGCAAACCTTGGTCGGGGTGCGGTAGCCGCTGAACTTCAACGTTGCCGGCCAGAACAGGGCGTGGAAATAGAGGATGTCCTTGCCGATGAAGTGGTAGATCTCGGCGTCAGAGCCCGGCTTCCAGTAGCTGTCGAAGTCCAGTCCCTTTTTGTCGCACAGATTTTTGAAACTGGCCATGTAACCGATTGGCGCATCGAGCCAGACGTAGAAATATTTGCCCGGTGCATCAGGAATCTCGAAACCGAAATAGGGTGCGTCGCGGGAGATATCCCAGTCTTTCAGGCCGGACTCAAACCACTCGCTGATTTTGTTGCTGGCCTCTGTTTGCAAGGGGGCTTTATCGCCCGATTCCAATAGCCATTGCTTGAGGAAGCTTTCACACTCGCCCAGTTTGAAGAAGTGATGCTCAGACTCTTTCATGATCGGTGTGGCGCCAGAGACAGCCGAGTAAGGATTGATCAAGTCGGTTGGCGAATAGGTTGCGCCGCAGACCTCGCAGGAATCGCCATACTGATCTTCGGCCTTACACTTGGGGCATGTGCCTTTGACGAAACGGTCGGGCAGGAACATCTCTTTTTGCGGGTCGTAGAGCTGTTCGATGGTGCGGATGTCGATTAGATCATTGCTCTTGAGTTGACGATAAATGGCTTGCGACAGGTCGCGGTTTTCGTCCGAGTTGGTCGAATAATAATTATCGAAGGCAATGTCGAAATCGTTGAAGTCGGTAAAGTGTTCGTTGTGAACGCGTTCGATCAGCGCCTCTGGGGTAATGCCTTCCTGTTCGGCGCGCAGCATGATGGGTGTACCGTGGGTATCATCGGCGCAGACGTAATGACACTCGTTGCCGGACATGCGCTGGAAACGGCTCCAGATATCGGTTTGGATATATTCCACCAGGTGGCCCAGGTGGATAGAACCATTGGCATAGGGCAGGGCGCTGGTGACAAGGATTTTTCTTGGTTTTGCTGGCATCTGGCGACTTTGATCCGTTGCTGGGCTAAATTCAGCGATTATACCCTAAATAGAATCACCTCTGTGGTGGCTGTTTTAGAGTGAAATGTCTGTAGAAATGTGGGGTTACATCCTCTTTAAAATTAGTCTAAAGAGCTAATCCTGAGTTTGGGGATGTGGTAGATTAGAGGCAGTTTTGAAACGAAGTATTGTCAAAGGAAGAATTTAATATGTCCGCGTTAACGAAGTCCGCAGTCGAAGCAGCCTTGCAGCAGATTGTTGATCCAAATACAAATACAGATTTGGTTTCGGCCAAATCGGTCAAGGCGATTGATATTGATGGCGACAAGCTTGCCGTGCAGATCGAGCTGGGTTATCCGGCTGATAGTTATTTGGCTGCGCTCGAGCAGCAAGTGGCTGAGCAGCTTAAGCCGCTTGCTGCTGACGTCAGAGTTACTGTCGGTTGGAAGGTTATGGCTCGTTCGGTGCAGCCTGGTGTGAAGGCCTTTGACAATATCAAGAATGTGATCGCTGTTGCCTCGGGCAAGGGCGGGGTCGGTAAATCCACTACTACTGTCAATCTGGCCCTGGCCTTGGCTAAAGAAGGGGCTAAGGTTGGTGTGCTTGATGCTGATATTTATGGCCCCAGCCAGCCGCGCATGCTCGGTATCGAGGGGCGGCCGGAGTCTGCCGACGGCAAGACCATGGAGCCTATGTTGGCTCATGGTGTTGAGGCGATGTCGATTGGTTTTCTGATCGACGATGAGACGCCGATGGTTTGGCGTGGACCGATGGTGACTCAGGCCCTGGAGCAGCTATTGCGCGATACCAACTGGGGTGAGCTGGATTATCTGTTGATCGACATGCCGCCCGGCACCGGCGATGTACAGTTAACCCTGTCGCAAAAAATTCCCGTCAGCGGCGCGGTAATCGTCACTACGCCGCAGGACATTGCCCTGCTTGACGCTCGTAAGGGGCTGAAGATGTTTGAGAAGGTCAACGTCAAGGTGTTGGGTGTGGTGGAGAATATGAGTACCCACATCTGTAGTCAGTGTGGTCACGAGGAGCATATCTTCGGTGCCGGTGGTGGTGAGCAGATGGCTCAGGATTACGGTATTGATCTGCTGGGTTCTTTGCCGCTGGATATTAATATTCGCCAGAGCGTCGATAGTGGCAAGCCCAGTGTGGTGGCCGATCCTGACGGCTCGGTGGCTCAGGCCTATGGCGGGATTGCTCGTAAGGTAGCGGCCAAGTTGGCGTTGCAGGCCAAGGATTACAGTAGCAAGTTTCCCAATATCGTGATTCAGAATACGTAGAAATAATGGTGCGCAGTGCGCACCCTACGCTACAATATGCCGCTTTGCAGCAAACCGGACACAAGAGTATGAGCATTAAGTCGGATAAGTGGATTCGTCGCATGGCGGAAAACGAAGGCATGATTGAGCCGTTTGAGCCAGGTCAGGTTCGTGAAAGCGCCGGTGAGCGGCTTATCTCATATGGTACATCGAGCTACGGTTATGACGTACGTTGCTCGGATGAATTCAAGATCTTCACCAACATCAATTCTGCGATTGTTGATCCCAAGAATTTCGATGACAACAGCTTTGTTGATGTGAAGTCCGATGTCTGCATTATCCCGCCCAATTCTTTTGCCCTGGCGCGCACGGTTGAGTTTTTTCGCATTCCCCGTAGTGTGCTGACCGTCTGTTTGGGTAAGTCTACCTATGCCCGTTGCGGCATCATCGTCAATGTCACGCCGCTGGAGCCTGAATGGGAAGGCCATGTGACCCTGGAATTTTCCAACACTACACCGCTGCCAGCTAAAATCTACGCCAATGAAGGTGTGGCACAGATGCTGTTTTTTGAGTCAGATGAAATTTGTGATGTCTCTTACGGTGATCGAGGTGGTAAATATCAGGGTCAGACGGGTGTTACTCTGCCACGGGCTTAACTTTTTTTGCGGGTAGACCGGTGACCGAGGTTAGCGTTAGGGTCAGTTCGATACCGTTTTCTTCTTGTACCAGCTTGATCGGCAGATAGTTTAATTCCTCCGCGCACCAGAGGATGGTGTCGCGTTTACCTGGTTTTTTGAGCTTGATGGTGTTGAGTGCCCCGAGTTTCGTCTGTAGAACCTCTTGCCCCAGATTGTTGAAGTGGTAGGTTTTTAGTTTGCCGCCATCGGCAATCTGATATTCAAGCGACTCTGTGCCATTGGACAGGTCATGCATTAGCGCCAGGTGGTAGAGCAGTTTGTCCAGGGTGCCCTCAGTTATCTTCATCGACCAGTGATCATTGTTGATGTCATTGGTGACGCGCATTCTGTCCCAGTCAAAATTGAGTTTGACGTGGCGTTTTTTTTTGCTGCCGTTACGTTCATAGGAATATTTGATGGGTCTGAGCTGCTGCTGGTGATAAGTCCATTCTGTCTTTTCCAGCAGGGTGTTGTCAGTAAACCAGCGGGCATAACCAACTGGCTCTGAATAAGACTCATAGACGTAATTGCCGTTGTCGTTTTTATAAAGCTTGCGTTTCATTTCGGCCAGGGTGACAGGGCCTTTGTGCAGGGTGTAGGTGGCGGTGAACGATTCTGGAAACGTGTTTTCCGCCTGGCTTGGCTGAGCCAATACCAAACAGAGCAATAATAGTAAGCTGGTTAAGCAGTAGCGGTTTGTGTGTTGCTTAGGCTTCATCCACGTTTTTTTCCAGCTGTGGTATGGGGGTGCCGTCGAGCATGGCCTGATTGCCCTCCAACTGCAAACGGCCAGCGGCAAACCAGCCAACCGCCTCGGGATAGATTTTATGCTCCTGTTCCAGTACCCGTTTGCCCAGTGACTCGGGTGTGTCACTGCTGTCGACGTCAATAATGGCACGATTGACCACCGGGCCACCATCCAGTTCCGGGGTGACAAAATGGACGCTGACGCCATGTTCTTGAACACCCGATTCACAGGCGCGTTGATGGGTGTTGAGTCCCTGAAAGTTGGGTAGCAGTGAGGGGTGAATGTTGAGCATTCGTCCCCGGTAGTGATTGACAAACTCTTCGGTGAGAATGCGCATAAAGCCAGCCAGTACCACCAGCTCAGGCTGATAGCCATCGATTAGCTTTTTCAGGGCGCGGTCAAATGACTGGCGATTGCCAAACAGGCTGTGATCTAGAACGTGGGTCGGAATGCTGGCGCGTTGGGCGCGTTTCAGGCCAAAGGCATCGGCTTTGTTGCTAATCACCGCCTTGATCTCGGCATTGATCTGGCCACTGGCGCAGGCATCGATAATGGCCTGTAGATTACTGCCGCTGCCGGAGATCAATACCACCAGCGGCAGCGGTGTTTGTCCTGCTTGAATCATATCCTAGTCTTTCAGGGTGACGATTTCGTCTGAGTCGCCTGAATTATTTATTGTGCCGATGTGCCAGGCGGTTTCGCCATTGTCGTTTAGACACTTCAGGGTTGCGTCCAGATCTTCAGCGGCAACCACTACTGCCATGCCGACACCGCAATTAAAGGTGCGATGCATCTCATGCAGATCAATATTGCCCTGCTGTTGCAGCCAGTCGAAGATGGCAGGTTGTTGCCAGGCGCTGATTGAGATTTCAGCCTGGGTGTCTTGTGGCATGACGCGGGGCAGGTTTTCCAGCAGGCCACCACCGGTGATGTGGGCCAAGGCATGAACGTCTATCTTGTCGAACAGCTCGAGCAGTGGTTTGATGTAGAGTCGGGTCGGGGCCAGCAAGGTCTCACCCAGGGTGCTGCCGCCAAAGGCGTCATCAAGCTTGGCACCGCTGACTTCGATGACCTTGCGCACCAAAGAATAACCATTTGAATGCGGACCGGAGGATGCGATGCCGATGATGACGTCGCCAGCCTTAACCTTGCTGCCGTCGATGATCTTGGTTTTTTCCACTACGCCAACACAGAAACCGGCCAGGTCGTAGTCTTCGCCTTCGTACATGCCGGGCATTTCGGCGGTTTCACCACCGATCAGGGCACAGCCGGATTGCTCGCAACCGGCACCGATGCCTTTGACGACTGCCGCAGCGGTCTCAAGGCTGAGTTTGCCGGTGGCGTAGTAGTCGAGGAAAAACAGCGGCTCGGCGCCCTGGACGATCAGGTCATTGGCACACATGGCCACCAGGTCGATGCCGATGGTGTCGTGTTTGCCCATCTCCATGGCCAGTTTCAGCTTGGTGCCGACGCCGTCGGTGCCGGAGACCAGCACAGGCTGTTTGTAATTCTCGGGGATCTCGAACATGGCGCCAAAGCCACCCAGGCCGGCCATTACGCCGGGACGCTTGGTGCGGGCGGCGATGGGCTTGATGATATCGACCAGCTCGTTGCCGGCCTCGATGTCGACACCGGCATCGCGGTAGCTGAGAGATGTTTTATTCGGGTCCTGGGAAGTACTCATAGATGTGATTCGCTCTTCAAAATATCCGCTGGCGCAAAGAAAGTGTATTATTTTAAATGATCTTGTCGTCAACGGCGACATATAATCAGCAACTTAGAATTTTTATTCCAACAAGGCCCGGTTTGTCAGGCCTTGTTGTGAATTGACGGAGTGCGATTTGCTTTCAAATTGGATAAAACGCTGCCTTGGCCTGATTGTGTTATTGCAGGGCATGCTGTTGTCACCAGCCTATGCCCTGGAAGTCGAGGGTTTATACCAGGCCAAGGTGCCAGTGGTGGGGCAGACCCGCGAGGAGCGCCTGGAAGTCTATCCGGCGGCACTGGCCCAGGTGGTGGTGAAACTAACGGGTAATCAGGCGGTGCCTGAAATGCCGCAATTGTCTGGTTTTATGGCGCGGGCGGTGTCGCTGGTGCAGCAATTTCATTATGAAGAGTTTCAATCCACCAACCCGGCTCTGATTGAGGCGGGCTATAAGCGGCAGCTGGTGGTGAGGTTTGATGGCGATGCCATTAGTCAGGCCCTGATCAATGCCGAGGTGCCATTGTGGGGCAGGACTCGTTCCGAGGTGTTGTTGTGGCTGGCGGTCGAAGACCGGGAAGCGCGTTACCTGTTAGCTGCCAATACCCTGGCCGAACTGGAGTCTCATCTGATCGAGCAATCGACCCGACGCGGACTGCCGTTGATACTGCCGTTGATGGACCTGGAAGATCAGGTGAAGCTGGGTTTTGCCGATGTCTGGGGCGACTTTCGTCAGAATATTTTAACTGCCTCGCAACGTTACGGTGTTGAAGCGGTACTGGTGGGGCGACTGATTCGCGCTTCTGATGGTTTATGGCGGGCGCGCTGGAGCCTTCATCAGGCGGCGGGAGTCACCACAGACTCTAAATATTGGAGCAGTAAGGTTAATGACCAGCTTGAGGCACTGACGCTGGGTGTTGACGGTGCCGCAGACGTTGTCTCGCAACGTTATGCCCAGTTATTTAGCGCTACTTCGGCAGATAGTATTTTGCTGACGGTAAATGGCGTGGAAGATCTGGCTGGTTATGCCCGGGCGATGAAGTATCTCGAGTCGCTGGATATCGTCACCCATGTTGAGGTAGACAAGGTTCTTGCCGATCAGGTGTTGTTCAGGTTGGCTATCCGTGGCGATACTGCTGGTTTGCAACGGGCTGTGTCACTCGGGAATACACTGCTTCAGACGCAGGATGCGGGTGAGCTATCAGGATATGATCTGGCCAGTGGACGGGCCTTTGTCTATCAGTTGCTGCCATGAATCTTGGTATTAGTCTGGGCCTGAAAGACCTGCCTAACCTGATCAGTATCGCGCGGATTCTGTTGAGCCTGCCGGTGGCCTATCTGTTGCTGGAGCAGCGTTTTGCCGAGGCATTATTGCTGTTTTTTGTTGCCGGAGTCTCGGATGGGGTCGATGGTTTTCTGGCCAAGCGCTTCGGCTGGCATAGCCGCCTAGGCTCTATTCTCGATCCCCTGGCCGACAAGATTCTGCTAATCACTTCCTATCTCTGTCTTGCCCTGGTGGATATTATTCCGCTGTGGCTGATGATGATGGTGTTTAGTCGTGATCTGATTATTATTGTCGGTGCAGCGGCATTTCATGTCTTTTTCGGTAAGTTCGAGATGGCGCCGACCTGGATCAGTAAGATCAACACCACCTTGCAGATTATTCTGGTGTTGGCCTTGGTGTTGTCCCACGGCTTATACCCGTTGTCAGCGGATCTGTTGCTGTGGTTGGTCTATGGCGTTTCCGTCACCACCGTTCTGAGTGGCCTGGATTACATCTGGATATGGGGGCGGAAGGCCTATCATCTTAAAACTACAAAACACTAAATTGTTATGTCGATGACGGACTCGCAAAAATGGTTCTCCCTGATCAGCGTTGCTCTGCTGCTGGTGCTGTTATATCTGTTGGCGCCGGTGTTGTTTCCGTTCCTGGTGGCCGCAGCCTTGGCCTATCTTGGTGATCCACTGGTTGACTGGTTGGAGGCGCGAAAACTATCGCGCAGTGTTTCGGTAATCACGGTTTTTTGTGGTCTGTTTCTGGGCATATTTATAATTTTTGCCTTTGTTGTGCCAGTTCTGCAGCAGGAGCTGGTGGCCTTGCTGAAAAAACTGCCTGCCTATATTGACTGGCTGCAGGGGACTGTACTGCCATGGTTGCAGACGCAGTTTTCAATCGAGATTCCGGTCTGGGATCTGGATAGTCTGAAACAGGCAGTGAGCAGTCACTGGCAATCGGTGGGTGGCGTTGCCGCGGGGTTGATGGGGTCGGTGTCACGCTCGGGTCTGGCGTTGCTGGGCTGGTTCGCCAATCTGGTATTGATTCCGGTGCTGACCTTTTACCTGTTGCGTGACTGGGATCTGCTGATGACGCGTATCCATGAGTTGCTGCCGCGTCGTTCCGAACAGGCTGTCGTTCGTCTGGCCAGGGATTGCGACGAGGTGATGGGTGCCTTTATGCATGGTCAGTTGTTGGTGATGCTGGCATTGGGGTCGGTTTATTCTGTTGGTCTGTGGCTGGTGGGTCTTGATATGGCCGTCCTTATTGGCATGCTGGCAGGCATGGTCAGTTTTGTGCCTTATCTGGGTTTTATCCTTGGCATGTTGGTGGCCGGTATTGCTGCCTTGATGCAGTTTCAGGATGCCATTCATCTCTTTTATGTGTTGCTGGTGTTTGGTTTTGGCCAGACGCTGGAATCATTTTTGCTGACACCTTATCTGCTGGGGGATCGCATTGGTCTGCATCCGGTGGCAGTGATCTTTGCGGTGATGGCCGGTGGGCAACTGTTTGGCTTTGTTGGCGTGTTATTGGCTCTGCCTGCAGCGGCGGTGATTATGGTGTTGTTGAGCCATGCCCATGAGCGTTATGTTAGTAGTGAGCTTTATACAAATAAGCAGCAGGATTGATTGATGTCGGCGACTAATACAGTCAAACAGTTGCCGCTGGGTATGTGGCTGCGTGAAGGGGCAAACTTTGAAAATTATTTTGCCAAGGCTAATAGCCAGCTGTTGGCGAGCCTGAAAAACAGTGATGAACAGTTCGTGTTTCTCTGGGGAGCAGAGTCGGTCGGTAAAACCCATTTGCTACAGGCCGCCTGTCATGTGGCGACTGCCAGAGGTGAGGGTAGTGTCTATCTGCCCATGAGTGAAGCGGCGCAGTTTGCCCCTGAGATGCTTGAGGGGTTGGAGCAGATGTCACTGGTTGCAATTGATGATGTCGATGCTATAGCCGGTGACAGAGATTGGGAAACAGCGCTGTTTAATCTTTATAACCGTATCCGCGATACCGGCACGGGCAGGTTGTTGGTGGCAGGAAATAAACAGTTGCCTGATCTGGGTTTGCTGTTGCCTGACCTGCAGTCACGCCTGAGTTGGGGGCTGGTCTACCAGGTGCATGTCATGAGTGACGCGGAAAAACTGCAGGCCTTGAAACGACGTGCCGACAGCCGTGGTTTTGAGTTGCCGGATGAGGTGGCCAATTACCTTTTGCGTCACTATCAGCGTCAGACCTCGGCCCTGTTCGAGTTGTTGGATAGGCTGGATCAACATTCTCTGGCCGAGCAGCGGCGACTGACTATTCCCTTTGTCAAACAAGTTATTGAGGCTGAAGAGTAAGAAAGATGGATTTAGCTAAAACAGTTACAGAAAACGTCCGCACCGCACT
>Ga0316207_10003621_pt1 | contig 14159 bp, 13 predicted proteins | sample 6weekpyrite_MG_FD_204943 | JGI IMG/M metagenome (GOLD analysis project Ga0316207, IMG submission 204943) | Microbial mat bacterial communities from mineral coupon in-situ incubated in ocean water Damariscotta River, Maine, United States -... | ecosystem: Environmental > Aquatic > Marine >... | reverse complement strand
TACAGAGACTAACGGCACCAATATTGTGCAGCGGCGTTATGTATATGGCCCGGGCATCGATAATCCGTTGATGGTGTTGGAAGGCAGCGAGAAGAAGTATCTGCATCTTGACGGCAAGGGCAGTGTGTTGGCGGCCTTTGTCGCAGCTGCCTTGGTGGTGATAGTTGATTTTTGCAACATAAGAGAATAGAGATCGCTACTTGGTTTTTGATTTTGGGGGTGATCATGTCATTTAAAGCATTTATTGTAACAGTATTTGTGTTTGCTGCCGGCCTAGGGGCGGGCTATTTTATCTTCGCAGCTGAAGGTAATGTGCCGATGCCAGCTGTTCAGACAGCGGTGGCCGTGCCGGCATCTGTTCAATCTGAGGCCATAATCACCGACGAAGCGGCGGTGCGGCGCATTGTTGAAGCGTATATTAAAGAAAATCCGGTTGTGATCATGCAGTCTGTGAATGACTTTCAACAGAATGGTCAATTGCGACAGATCGAAGCGCGTGCCGAACCTTATCTGGCTGTTTTACAGAAAACTGAAGGCTCAGCCGTTGTGGGTGCTGATAGCGCGCAGGTGAAAATTATCGAATTTTTTGATTATCAGTGTCCGCACTGTAAAGCCAATTATGGTGTGTTGCAGCAACTGCTCGCGGAGGATAGCAGCGTTGCTTTGATGCCCAAATATTTGCCGATCCTTGGAGATGGTAGCGACAATGATATGTCGCTCTACGGTGCTCGTGCAGCGGAAGCCGCGCGCTTGCAGGGCAAGTTCGTACCATTCCATGAAGCGTTGATGCAAAGTCAGTTGCCTTTAAGCCGCGAGAGTGTTGAGGCGGTAGCGTTAAGGGTTGGTATTGATATCATACGCTTCAATCATGATGTTAGGAGTGAACAAGTTGCCGAGGCCATTGCAGCTTCGCGCGCGATTGCGGACGAGATTGGTATCAGTCAGGCTGGTACGCCCGGTTATATTGTTGGCGGCAAAGTAATGATTGGTGCGGCCCCAGATAGTTATGATCGATTGAAAGCCATGATTGAGGCTGCTCGCCCGACTGGTTGAGTGATTACATACTCTTGTTGTGGTTTTAGTTGTTTGCGAGTGCATTCTGGTGTGGCGCTGGTTACTGGGAAGTTTAGAATATTAGCCAGCTGCCCCAAGCGCCGAGGCATAAAAAAGGCCCAAAAGGTAATTTTGTTGTGTTCTTAATCCCTTCGCCGACTACGCTCAATACTAGTGCATAAAGTAAGCCGCTAAATGATGCGATGAAAAGCACCGTTGGTAATGCCATCCAGCTAAGCCACAAACCTATACCGGCGAGCAATTTTGCGTCACCAAGCCCAACGCCATCGCGCTTGCGAACTTTCTTGTAAATGACGTTGAGCAGCGGGAAAAATATCAATCCAGCAAAAGCGCCTAGTATATGATGCTCAATAGGCCAATGCCCATCAATATATAGATATAAGAGCCCGGTAAAAAAAAGGCTGCCTGTAAGTAGATTTGGAAGGCGAAAACTGCGCCAGTCATAGAGCGCGAGAATCCAGAGGTTCAAAAAAAACACCAATGATAAAAATGGTGGTGCGCTCGTTGCAAAATAAAGGCACCCTATCAGGAGGCCGACAGTAGCAAAGGGTATAACGTTTCGGGTGGATTTTTGCGCGGATTCCATTTTCTCTACTGTAGAATAAATTTTGAATATTTCTCCCGATTGCATTAGCGAGCGATTTATTCGGGCTTTTTCAAGTGGTTGTGTTTTCTGCTATATATTGCTTGAATCTCCTTGATATTCAAGGGTTGTATCCTTAAGCTGGCGTCACTTTTTGGGGATTCGTGTTGGGGGATGCGCGGTTGGGAGCTACCATTAACTTTGGTGATTTTTTGGTGGGTCGGGGTTTGCTCTCCGATACAGCATGGGCACGTGTATCCGAAGTACTTTCCGATGCCCGCCAGGGGCTTGTAGGCACCATCGCAGGTCTTGGTCTTTTATCCGAAAGAGACCTGTCGCTTGCGCTTGAGCAGTGTTTTGGCCTAGAAGCTGCGGGGGCTGATGATTGGCCGCTTGACCCTGTGCCTGTCCCTGAAATCAATCCTAGTTTTTTGCGAGCCTGTCACATTTTGCCATGCCGTGATTTGGGTGACGAAATCGAAGCTATTTGTGCCGATCCATCGAATGAATATGCCGTTAATGCGCTTGCATTTGCCACGCAGAAGCCTGTGAAAGTTAAGGTTGCAACCTTACGGGAGGTCGACGCGGCGGTCACTCAGTTGTATTTTGGTGGTCAATCGGTTGATAGTATTGAGGATGATCTTGAAGGTCTTGCTGATGATGTGGATCGGCTAAAGGAACTCGCAACGGATGCGCCGGTGATCCGCTTTGTCGACCTTCTGATTGATGATGCGCTGTCGCGCCGTGCGTCTGATATCCATGTGGAACCCATCTGTGGTTTGCTGACGATCCGCTTGCGCGTGGATGGGGTGCTTGTTGAGCTACCAGGCCCTGCGCGCGACATGACAGCAGCTGTGATCTCGCGCGTCAAGATTATGAGCGGCCTTGATATTGCCGAAAGGCGCCTGCCGCAGGATGGCCGCATGCGTGTGCGCGCGCACGGTAAGGAGGTGGATTTCCGCGTTTCGACCGTGCCGACCAACCAAGGTGAGGCGATCGTAATGCGCCTTTTGGACCGCGGTGCTGTTTCGCTTGATTTTGATAGTCTCGGTTTTGACGAGAATATTAAAGGAAAGTTTCGAGCAGCTTTGCGGGCACCAGATGGTATTGTGCTGGTGACGGGGCCTACAGGATCAGGCAAGACAACGACGCTTTATACGGGCCTTTCTGAATTGAATCAGCCTGAGCGCAAAATCCTAACGGTGGAAGATCCTGTTGAGTATGTGATGGATGGTTTGGGGCAGGTACAGGTGGATACGCGCATTGGGCGTACTTTTGCAGGCACGCTGCGCTCCTTTCTGAGGCAAGACCCTGACGTGATTATGGTCGGTGAGATTCGCGACGAAGAAACTGCGTCGATCGCGATTCAAGCGTCGCTTACTGGGCATATGGTATTGTCAACTTTGCATACTAACAGCGCGGCAGCGGCTGTTTCTCGCTTGCTTGATATGGGAATTGAAGATTATCTGCTGGCATCAACAGTGCGTTTGGTGATGGCGCAGCGCTTAGTGCGCACTATTTGTGACAACTGCAAAGAGGAAGATCATCCAAGCGCAAGTGTGATTGCTGAGCTTGGTCTTTCAGGTAATAACGGGACTTTCTACAAAGGCCTTGGCTGCGACGACTGCAATCAAACCGGTTATAATGGCCGGCGGTTGATCGCCGAGTTGTTGCATATTACGCCTGCGGTAGAAAAAGCAATTCTGAATCACTCGGGTAGTAGCGAACTAGAATCACTGGCGCGATCGGATGGTATGCGAACACTTTTTGAGCATGGTCTTGAGGTTGTGTTTGAGGGTAATACAACACTCGCTGAAGTATTACGTGTTACACGGAATCGGCCAGTATGATAAAATTCTCTCATAGAGCACTTGACCAAGCAGGCGAAATGCAGACTGGTTCGATTGAAGCCGAGAGCCGTGCCGAAGCAATTGCGGAACTGCACCAAAAGGGGTTGATGCCTGTTGAGCTTTCGGAGGGTCGGCGTTCACTATCGATGCTCTTGAATAGCGATGTTAGTATTTTGGGACAAGCAAGCGAGCGTGATGTTTGTAATTTTTTGCGTGACCTTGCGCGCCTGTTGAAGGCAGGCTTGTCGCTAGATAACGCACTTAAGCTATTGACTGATATGCAAGATAAAGCGGCCTTTGTGACGCTTCTTGAAGATGTACATGAACGTATTCGTCGTGGTGAAAGCTTGGCCTCTGCTTTATCTGCACATGAAAAAACTTTCCCGATCCAGATAACGGCTGCTGTACATGCAGGTGAAAACTCAGGTGCTTTGCCTGAAACGCTCGCAACTGTTTCGATATCGATGGACCGTCAACTGTCGTTCCGAGAAAAATTGCGTGGTGCGCTTATTTATCCGGCATTTTTAATGTTGATGGTCGCGGTGACATTTTTTCTAGTGATAACATTCGTACTGCCTCAGTTTGCACCATTGTTTGTCGGCAACGAAGAGAAACTACCGAGCGCCACTTTATTTGTCATGGGAATGGCAAGCCTGTTTACCGATTATGGTTTGCTATTGTTAGCAGTTGTTGGTGGCGTTGGTTTGATAGTCTATTTTGGTTTTAAACGTGAAGCGACACGGGCGGATATTTATCGCAAACTCTGCCAATTGAAATTTGTTCGCCACCTACTTGAATTACCCGATGCCGTGCGCTTTATTCGCACACTTGCGGTATGCAGCCAAAGCGGTATGAAACTTGACCGCGCGTTGGCCATGGCGGTGCAGGCAGTGAAGCTGCCACATTTGGCAAAAGATCTGAGCCAGGTGCGCGGTGCGGTTCGCAGAGGCGAAACGCTTTCTACCTGTTTTGAACGACTGGTCTGGTTTCCGCCGGTGGCATTACAGTTTGCGGTCGTGGGGGAGCAGTCAGGACGGCTTGGCGATATGCTTGATGAAGCTGCGGGTATCCTATCGCAGGACTATGAAAAAAGAATGGAAAAAGGGCTGGAGGTTTTATCACCTCTCTTGACGCTGGTGTTAGGTGGTGTCGTGGCGCTTTTGGTTGGATCGGTACTATTAGGGATAATGAGCATAAATGATGTGGCTTTTTAAGAAGAAGATACGAGCAGCAGTAGCTGACGAAGAAGGTTATACCCTTCTTGAGCTCTTGGTGGTTTTGGTGATTTTAACGTTAATTATCGGCCTTGCGGGGCCTGTTGTCTTACGCCAGTTTGGGACAGCTAAAACCAATACGGCAAAAGTTGAAGTGAACCGATTAGTGACGGACTTGGAGTTTTTCCGAGTTGATGTTGGGCGTTTCCCAACTGAGGAAGAGGGGTTGAATGCACTTTTAGTTGCTCCAGAAAGTGCTGAAGGCTGGGCTGGGCCTTATTTACCTAAAGCTTCGCAATTGAACGACCCTTGGGGGAGGGAGTATGTCTATAGCTTAGAAGGTGATGGTGAAACGGTAGAAGTATCAAGCCTAGGTTTGGACGGTGCCGCTGGTGGTAGTGGTGAAAATGCCGACGTTTCCAGCCGAGACTAAAAAGTCAGATACTGGTTATACTCTTCTTGAGCTGTTAGTTGTTGTTGCCGTTATTTCTATGGCAATTGCGCTTGCGCCAAATGTTTATGCGCGTCTTGTACCAAGCTTTCAGGTTCGACAGTTTTCCAATGACATTATCAATGAAGCAAGGTCTTTGCGGCAACGGGCCGTGGACGAGCGTATGATTACTTGGTTAGCGGTTCGTGAGAATGATAATACGCTTCATTTGAGCAATGGGTTTTTGGCTATGCCTGGAGGTGTCGAGCTTGCTTTCTCAGACGAAAAAGCAATTGAACCGAATAAGGACGGAACCATCTATTTTTATCCTAATGGTATGTCTTCTGGTGGTGAAGTGATTGTCCAAAAAGATACTTATGAAGCGGTCATAGCGGTCGACTGGATATCTGGCGCTATAGGCCTTGTGTCATGACCATGTGGAAGGAAGAAGGGTTTACCCTCCTAGAAGTGCTTGTCGCGACAGCGATCATGGCATTGGCATTCGGCGCTTTGTTTCCTATTTTCTCTACCAGTTATGAACGGGTAGCTGCCATAGGCGCGCGCCAAGAGGCGATGGAAGTTGCTTTTACGGCTCTTGATATCGCGATGATAGAACAGGACTGGTTGAATCTGCTCAAAAGCGGCGAAGAAGGGAATTGGAACTGGAAGGTAGAGAGCACTTCTCCGACTGCCGAGCAGTTGAATTCAGCCAATGGGTTCACTCTCGTGCTAACTGCGGTGGTTTCACATAAAACTCATCAGAGACTACCTGAGGTCAAGCTAACAAAAGTAGTATGGGTGAGTAAGTGATGTTTACTGGCATTTCAAATGAACAGGGATATACGCTGTTGGAGTTGCTTGTTGCAATTGCACTCATGACGTTAATGATTGTGCCTTTATCAGGGGGGGTTAAACTAGGGTTGGATACTTGGCAATTTTCACATGAACAAATCTCTATTGGCGAAAAAAAGTATCTGCTCCGCTTACGCATTCGTGATTGGCTTGCAGCAGCATATCCATTAGATATGAACCGGCGTCCTAGCAATATTGTGTACCCAATGGTGGGGACTACTGAGGAGTTGACTTTTTCTGCGGCAATTCATCCTGATCCATCAAAGAATGAACTATCTCGGCTCATGTTGCGTAGAACCACTGAGGGGGTCTTTCAATTGGGATTGAAACCTGATGCGGCGGCCTTAGATCCAGTACAAGAGATGGTCTGGCACGACCTGATGGAGGACGTAGCCAGTATCGAATTTTCCTATATGGAAGGGTTAGATCAACAGGGCTCAGCAATTTGGTTGACGAATTGGGAAGCGCAGGCTCAATTGCCAGCAGCGGTGAGACTAAAACTCGACTTTGGAGGCGAAGATAAAACATGGGTTCCTTTGATCGCGCGTCCGAATATTGATGAATGGGCATTCTGTGTACTTGACCCTGTTAGCGGAAACTGCAGGACAGGGGAGATTGCAGGATGACGGGGCTTGCCGATGTTTCTTTCTCTGCAGTGATAAATAGTATTAAGAAGGTGTTGCTTGATGGTTTACCAATGCGGCTTAGGCGTTCTTTCTCGCTTCAACCTCCATTGACGCAAGTAGCCATTGATAGGAATTTTGAGAAGAAAATTTCCGAACTTGTCATAGGTGATAGGCTGGGACTTCATTTAATTTTAGATGAGACCCTTTTTGTAAAACATAGTTTTAATGTTCCGAAAACAAGCGGTGGAGACGTTCGACGATTAGTGGAACTTGAAGCTGAGCGAGTAATGCCTATCACAGTTGCTCGACTGCACTTGGCGTGGCGAAGAAAAATTGGCGACAATCCTGAGCGTATGCTCGTTGATGTTTATGGTGTTCGGATATCTATGCTCGAACAAATAGAAGATCAGGCCAGAAAATTCGGTATACCACTCCGTAAAATGTCAATTTCAGATAGAGATAGCAGTGACCTAGTGGAGGTCCATTTGAGGTCGATAAGGTCTCAAAATTTGATACTCAAATTTGCGCTTTTGATGGTAATTGCGACTTCTTTTTTTATTGTAAGAATTGCGCCAGACATCTACCAGGATCGGTTGAATGCAAAATCTGATGATTTGGATCGATCCATAAGTGCTGCAAGAAGAAGTACGTCGGCAGTCACGAACCTGCAGAGAGAAATGCGTTCGATGCAGACGTTGGCAGCACAAATTCATAACCAAAGGCTCCGAGGGCAAATAACAGATATACTGGTTCAAATTACGCAATCAAGCCCTGACGATGTCGTCATTACCGAACTTCGGCTTGATCGCGATCGTTTGTATTTATCAGGAATAGCAGCACAGCCTGAATTATGGGTTCTAGAGTTTGCAAAACATGCAGCTTTTGAAGATGTATCTTTGATGTCGGTGACCCAAGCTTCTGCGCCGCAATCTCAAAGGTTTGAACTGAGGGCGACAGTACGTTGGCCGGAAGAAAGGCTGTGACTATGACCGGTGTCTTGAAGACCAGCATCGCCTGGATAGTGTTAATTCTGACGATAGCGGTAGTATTGTTTGCTGCGACTGGCGAGAGTTTTTCTCAAATCATGGCGACACAAGATGGTATTTTACGAAAACACCAACTATTGAACCGATTACAGAGTTTGCCTGCAAAAGAAAACACTATTCGGCTGCAATTAGAAACATTGAACGATGTTGCCGCTGCGAAATATCTCTATGAAGGAGATCGGCGCGGAACTCAAACTGCAATTCAACGGGATGTTAGGCAGCTTGCTGCTCAATCAAATATTCAGTTGGGGTCGATGCGGACCTTGGGTGTTAGCAATGGCGAAGGGCGCTTACATAGAGCCTCGATCCAGGCAAACTTTGTCACGACAAACGAAAAATTGTTGGATTTTCTTCTGGAAATTGAAGTTTGGGAGCCGCTTTTGAGGGTTCAGCGTATGTCAGTCAGAGTGTCTCAAGCGTCCACAGCTGATCAGGATGCTACTCTTTCAATTATGCTTGAAATTGCGGGCTTTTATCAGAATGCAGTGGGGTTGCAGAAATGATATTTATTAAAACAGCGCCGTTATTTCGGACACTAATTATCGTAAATATTCTACTATTGTGCATGTTGGGCGTACCTTATTTTTGGCCACTGCCAGCTGCGTCAAATGTTGACCAGAATTCCGGTCAGGAATCGTTTGAAGCTCTAATTGGCGTTGCTTTAGCCACAGATATCAAGCCTGCTCAAGAGCGGCCAGTTTTTCATGTAAACCGAAGACCAGCCCAAATAGTGCAACTGCCACAGCAGGTAGTGCAGGTTCATACCGAGCGAAAGTTGAATATACAATTGATGGGCATTGTTCAGACCAGCAATGGCGAGCGAGTGGCCTATTTGCAGAATACTGATACAAACGAGACGTTTTCTGCGCGAGCAGCCGACACTACAGTGGGGTGGACCATTGAGGTCATTCAAGCGGATAGCGTGATATTGGTCAACGGCTCTCGTAGGAAAATGATCGATCTGAATAGTGGGGGTTAAGATAAAATGAGTATTTCCGGTTTCCTGTTTGATAAGTTGCCGAACGTGGCACTAATTTGTACAGCATCAATGTTTGTGTATGGATGCTCAACGCCGCCAAAAGATCTCGGCTTTTCGCCGATTAGGATTTATTCGTCGGCTGATGGTGCTGTTACCTCACCTGAAAAAGAAAATACGCGGCAGGTTGAAAGCGATGATCCTGCAGAAACCAAGCGAGTGGAATATATTGAAGGAACAGGTCAATTTGTAGCAGCAGCTACTGTTTCGACTGGTGTCCAAGCATCAGCCGATGGAGGTGTTTCATTAGCTTTTAAAAACACCGATATTCGAGTGATCTTGAAAGCGGTTCTTGCTGACCAATTGGGTATCTCCTATTCGCTGGATCCACGAGTTCAGGGTTCTGCGTCACTGGAAACAAGCGGTGCAATTCCCAAAGATGCACTACGAATCTCACTCGAGGCGTTGCTTCGTACTAAAGGGTATGCACTGGTACCTAGCAGTGAGGGATATATTGTTCTTCCCTTTTCTGAAGCGCCTGCCAACGTGAATGCAATCAAGCATGGCAGCTCAGTGAGTGCGGAACTACCAGGCTTCAGTGTGCATGTTGTTTCGTTAAAATACACTCGGCCATCTGAACTTCGGAGGCTGTTGGATCCGCTCTCACCCAGTGGCGGTATCTTGCTTGGCGACGATGCGAGAGGAATCTTAATATTAGCAGGTACATCTCAGGAAGTTTCGTCAATGATGCATGCAATTGAGACTTTTGACGTCGACAGAATGAAAGGCATGTCTTTTGGTCTCTACCGACTTAATTATGTTGATCCTGAGCAGATTATTGCGGAATTAACTGAGGTTTTTCAATCTGGTGATCAAAGCTCGATATCTCCAGTGCAGTTTATCCCGGTGCCTAGAATTAACAAGCTCATTGCTGTGGCGCCCAATCGAGAGCTGCTCCGATCAGTGGAGCGCTGGGTTGAGAAGTTAGACCTGGGAGAGAGTGCTCCTGGGCGCCGGATTTATATCTATCAAGTTAAAAATGGAAGGGCTGCAGACTTAGCAGGAACACTCAATGCGATTTTAGGGACCGCCGAAGCGGGTGTCGTACCCAATGTTGTTAATGCAGTAACTCGGTCATCGTCTTCTCGTAGAGCCATTAGAGCCAACGCAAGTAGCTCAGCAGAAGGTGCTGCGAGGTCTACGTTAGGCGATAGCGGAGTGCGCATCGTTCCAAGCCGTGAAAATAACTCTTTGGTTATCATGGCAGCGCCATCAGAGTTTGCGACAATTGAGGCTGCGATAAAGAAAATAGATCTTGCACCTAAGCAAGTGCTGGTAGAGGTGACATTAGCAGATGTGACACTTACGGATGAATTGCGTTACGGTTTGAAGTGGCATTTTGAATTTGGCGACAATACGGTAGCTTTTGGCAGCGTGGATGAGTCTGAGGCTGCTCAAGATGCGAATTTCTCATGGTCTCACAACAACCTGTCGAACGTCAATGCGATCCTCTCCGCTTTGGAGTCAGTCACTGATGTTAAAGTGATTTCTTCTCCGAAGCTTTTGGTGTTGAATAATCAGTCTGCAACTCTTCAGGTAGGTGATGAAGTGCCTGTCCCAACTGCATCTTCGGTGAGTACGATCAACAGCAATTCGCCAATCGTGAATAATATCGAATATCGAAATACGGGTGTTATTTTAACGGTAACACCTCGTATTAGTGATGATGGCCTTGTCATGATTGATGTAGAGCAAGAGGTGAGTAATGTTGTAGAAACGGCGTCTTCAGGAATTGATGCGCCAACCATTCAACAGCGTCGTTTATCTAGTACGGTGGCGGTGCCGAATGGGTCGACTATTGCGCTGGGTGGGCTTATTAGAAGTACAGTATCGCGCACAGACTCCGGTGTCCCGATTCTGAAGGATATTCCTTTGTTGGGGTATGCCTTTAAAAATGGTGGCCTTGTGGAACGCCGTTCAGAAATGATCGTATTGCTAACCCCACGCATTATCCAGAATGCTGAGCAAAATAGGGAAGTAATGGATTATATCCGTACGGAATTTCAGGCAGTTATTAGTGGAACTCCAGTAGAGATGGCTGTTGAGTAGATTGCACTCAACTCTAGTGGAAAATAGGCGCGATTCAGGGTTTGCGTTGGTAACAGCGGTGTGGATTACTTTACTGCTGTCACTATTGGCTGCAGGGCTCATGCGCCTTGCCTTAACTTCACGATTGTCTACAGCTTCAATGGAGCTGGAGTTGGAGGATCAGTCCTTGGCCCAAACCGCGATCGAAGTGTTTATGAGCCAATATTTCTACAATGCAGATGAGCAGACGTACCAGAATGCTGACTTTGAGCTTAACGGCAGACAAGTGTCGGTTATCGTACACTTTGAAAGTGGGAAGATTAATGTTAATCGTGCCGATGTCGAGCTCTTGTCCGCATTGTTTGCGGCAAAAGGAGTTGAAGGTGGCCGGGCGACGGCATTGGCGGCCGCTATAATTGATTGGCGTGATGCTGATACGCTACCACTTCCAAATGGGGCAGAGGTTGATGCGTATCAAGCTGCGGCCTATTCCGTTCATCCGCGCAATGGAGCCTTTGAAACTGTCGGAGAAGTACGTCAGGTCTTTGGTATGACCTCTGAAATTTTCCAGTGTGCAAGTCCCGACTTGACTGTTTATTCCTTGACCGGGAACATAGATATCCCTCGTGCTAGTTCTAGCGTTAGGGAAATTCTATTCTGGGCCTATGAAAACGAGTGGCAAGACGGTATATGGCCCGATCCAAGTGATGCAGCCTTTACAGCACCATCAAATGTTATTGATGATGTTGGAGGACATGCGCTTACCCTTGAAGTGAAGATCGACGGGGACGTTCCAAAACACTACTCGCAGAGAGTCAGATTCAAAACTCTCACTGATCGAACCGACTTTGCTCGATTGTCTCCAATCAAGGCGTCGGTTTTGGACCCCATTAACGTTTGTTCTGAAGACTGAAAAATGTGGTTAGTTTGTCTGCCATGGATCAATAGAAGTTCGCTGGAGAAGGCTTTGTGTATGTCAGTCATGTCGCTAAATAAAGCCTGCATTAAAGAGAACGACTGGTTACTCTCGGGTGCGCCATCTTTTGCCATTATTTAAGGGCTTCCATTCAGAGGGCAGATGTGGGTTTGTGCAATAGTTTAAAAGCTAACGCTTATGCCGCCGTATATAAAGCGGCCAATGCTGCCGTATTCACTGGCGAAATTATTGGTGCCGCCGCTTATTGTTCCTTCAGGTAGGAAGGGCCCCATATTATTGAAAATATTATTCATTCCTGCAAATAAGGTTACATCCTCGTTATCTGCCATTTGGTATTGTGCGTGAATATTATGAACCCATTCATCGCCTATGTCCTGAATGAGAGGATTGTTAACGCCTCTGGCAGCAAAGGTTGCAGCGCGTTGGTTACTGTCTACGACTGCCCCGGTGTAAAGAGTGCGCCACCGTAAACGCCAAGGTCCATGGTTCCAGGTGAGGCTGGCTCTGCTGCGATGAACGGGGTTGCCAACCTCGCCGCGCGATTCGTTAATGATTGGTGTGTCTAAAATGCCATCAAATTGCTCTTCCAATTTGATGATGTTGGAATAAAGAAGCCGTAAGCTGAAGCTGCCAGGTACAGATGTTAAATCAAATAAATACCCCAGCGAAACATCAATCCCGCTTGCACGTAAGCTGGTGAGATTTTGCTCGTTATTGTTTATTTGCAATAATTGCCCATCGCTGTTTCGCTGGATGTCTCGGCAGAAAATATTATCAGGAAAGCTACCTGTATCGCCGTAACACTGATCAAGCATAATCTGGCTATCAATGGCGTCGATGGCATCCTTAATTTTTATATCATAATAATCTGCTGAGACAGAAAGCCCTGTCAGGAAATCAGGTGTCAAAACAACACCCGCGGTAAAAGTATCGGCTATTTCTTCTTGTAAATTCAGGTTGCCACCGTTGGGTGAGAGTATGCTGCGGGTTTCCTGAATAAAGTTACCTTCATCAGCGACCGCAGCGGCAATTGCTGGAATAGACAGGCAATTGATAGCAACCGTTCCTTGGGATGCGGTAGAGACATTGTTACAGGGGTCGTCCACATCATCAAAATCGCCGCGGGGCGGTGAAAGAAACTCTGAAATATCAGGTGCCCGCTGTGCTCGTGACCACTGTGCACGGAAACGAAGATCAGGAGTTGGGGTCCAGTTAGCACCCAGTTTATAGCTCCATACGGTGCCAACATTTTTAATATCATAGTCAGCAATACGCAAGGCACCCTCTACGCCCAAATAATGCATAAATGGCTTGTTTTCTACAATCGGCACCACTAGTTCGCCGAAGCCTTCAAACACCTTAACCGTGCCTTCAATATTCGGCACATTGGTTAGTGAAGACTGTCCAGAACTGGTAAATTCATCAACGACAACCTGATTATATTCTTTCCGGTACTCAAGCCCGGCTGCAAAATTAATCGGGCTGGCCGATATCCCTTTAAAAGTGCCATTTAGGCTTGCAGATGCGACATGTTGGGTAAGGGTAGCTTTAAGGGAATCTTGCAAACGTACATAATTTGCGGCATCTGAAGAAATCGTACCTACGCCAAATATATTAATAGGAACACAACCTTCGGCCCGGGCCGCAGCATCCTTACATCTGTAAGTGTCTGGTTGGTCGGGGTCTATTTCTACATCAAGAGCATGTGTGAATCTGGGTTTGATAATGTCGTTAACGCGCGATTGATCTTGGTCGAAACGGCTCCATCCATAATGTATTTCCCAATTTAATTGGTCTGATATTTCACCCTTTAACCCTCCCCACATTCTAAAGGTGTCGCGTTTGACAGACCGACTGCGTATGCCAAGCTCAATAAGTCGCCGACTAAAGCTGAGGCTAGTTTGTCCCCGTGCAATTGCATCCGCTCTCATTATGTCTGGAATGAAGGGGTTATCCAGCGGGATTTCACCCACTTGGGAATCTCTCACTGTATCGGGGGCACGTGTGGAGCGAGTGTCAACCGAAGCATATTGCATGTTTAAAAATGCTTCGATTCCTGCCCCAAAATCATACTGACTGTTGATAGCCCCTAAAACTCGTTCTCGCGGGATTACCAGGGTTTGTAATGCTCTAAATTCATACCCGTCAGTGGCTAGATTGAAATCGGTTTTCAATCCATCGTCATCAAAGAAAAAACGATCGCCTGCAAACCTACCGCCAGGAATAGACTTACTCGGACTTGGAGTAACCAGATTATTGCGTGCTTCATCAAATTTCACCGACGTGAGAGCAAAATCACGCTCATCGGCCATCAGGCCTGCTTCGTCGTCATAAGTAAAATTAAAAGCAAGGCTTCCTCTGTTATTCTTTGAGGAAATTCCACCCGTTAAAGACAAGGTCATCTCCTCGCTTCCACCTGCGGGGCTATAACCTCCTTTGGCTGTGACATTAATATCTTTGATGTTTTTTCGGGTGATAATATT
>Ga0316207_10003620_pt1 | contig 14163 bp, 8 predicted proteins | sample 6weekpyrite_MG_FD_204943 | JGI IMG/M metagenome (GOLD analysis project Ga0316207, IMG submission 204943) | Microbial mat bacterial communities from mineral coupon in-situ incubated in ocean water Damariscotta River, Maine, United States -... | ecosystem: Environmental > Aquatic > Marine >... | reverse complement strand
TCATTAACTGATGGTACGTGTTTCGCTTTTCTAACCAGAGTGACATGAGGTCGATAATCACGTACTTCAGGGGTGTAACCACAAGGTATAATATTCTGCTGAACATCATAGGCGAGTTGTTTAAGCTCATCCGGTGTTGAAGAAGGTGCCAGCCAGGCAACAGCTGGCTTTTTCCAAAAACCACATATCGATAAATTTAAATCAAAGGGCTGAGCCTTTATGTTTTCAGCTTGCTGTTCTAAACATATCTGAGTATCAGCATTTGATGTACCAAAATACGCTAATGTTATATGCCAGTTATTCTTTTCAAGAATATGTCCCTGACAAGTTAAAAAATGCTTAATGGCATGTTGCTTAATTTTCCTGACCACCTGTTCATCTGGCCACAGAGCAAGAAAAAGACGTTTGGTCTTAGTCGATGATTGCAAGTTCACTTTTTGATGAAGTCGAATAATTGAGTTAACGCATAAACTACTGCCTGCAAACGAATGCCATCACGATCACCATCAAAAATTTGATATTCAGACCTAATAACGCCTTCTTGATTTGCCCACGCAAACCACACCAAACCAACCGGCTTTCCAGCTGAACCGCCACTGGGCCCTGCAATACCACTCACCGATAAACTAAAATCTGCGTGACTATTCTTCAGAGTGCCCAGCGCCATTTCAGCAACCGTTTCCTGGCTCACGGCGCCAAACATATTTAATGTCGTTTCAGACACACTTAACATTTCACATTTGGCCTGGTTTGAATAGGTCACAAAACCCCGATCAAACCATTCTGAACTACCGGCTAAATCGGTTAAAACCTTAGCAACCCAGCCGCCAGTGCACGACTCAGCCACTGCGATCTTCTGTTGATGGCGAAGCAAATGTTTGGCAACTTGCTCAACTAATACTGTTATTTCATTATTTGACATGTTTTTTTTTCGACTAAAACTGGAATTTATCCCATTTATACTCTAAATATAGATAAATTTCAGTTTGGAGTTATCTGTGGAAATACGTGCCACCCCTTTTTCAAACTTTCCCACAACCACTAAAAAAAGTGCAAAACAAGGCCATGCTCATTTTCATAGCAAAAAGCCAAAAACAAGTATTCATTTAATCAGCATAGCGAAAAAGAAAACAAGCCCGCTAGAGTTAATAAATAAACCCCGCTCAGCGCTAAAAATATCATCGAAAGTCATTCCACTACGAGAAGCAGAAGATAAGAAAGGCATTTTGCTTTATCAGCAAATAGAAAGGAGTAAAATATTCAACAATGGAAACGAATTGGTGAATCGTTTCCATCTAAAAGCATGAAATTACTCTTTGTCATCATAAATTTCTTTAATTACCGCACCAATTTCATAACCCGAGTCATGGCGTTGTTTCACCACACGCACCACTTTAACATTAGCATGAAGCGAAGGTGTCAACGCATTCGCAGGCTTAACATTTATTTCAAAAGTACTGTTTTTATCTAATTCAACATCACTAACAAACATCATTCCGCGTCCACTCAAATTCAATATTTGACCGACTGAGACTTCGTCTGTTGAAGCTGTTTTTCTAAATTCAATTTTACAATCAATATCTATACGAATGAAGTCACGCTTTTCATCATACTCTCTTGTCATCGACATCCCCTTTAAGAGCCACTACATTTTTTCGTGTAACATCATAACTTTATGGGATGCAGCTGTTAACTGCAAGTTTTCTATTATTTCAAGCACTTACATTACACTTATAGTATGGGTATATCGTTCCTTCACTCGAATGCAGTATACTTACGCACAATGACAAAAATAAAAAAACAAACATCCCATACCCCCATGATGCAGCAATATTTGCGCATTAAAGCAGAGCATCCCGAGACGCTACTTTTTTATCGCATGGGTGATTTTTATGAGCTTTTTTTTGATGATGCGCGTGAAGCGGCAAAACTATTAGACATTACACTCACCGCTCGTGGAGCGTCTAACGGCTCCCCCATTCCAATGGCCGGTGTGCCTTATCATGCTGCCGATAACTATCTTGCTCGTTTATTACGCAAAGGGATGTCCGTTGCAATTTGCGAACAAGTTGGTGATCCCGCCACATCCAAAGGCCCGGTTGAACGTAAAGTCATGCGCATTGTGACTCCCGGTACGGTAACTGACGAAGCTTTACTTGAACAGAGGAAAGAAAGTTTAATCGTCGCCTTAACAATAAAAGAAAAACAGTTTGGACTCGCCATACTCGACATGAGCAGCGGCCGCTTTTCCGTTTTACAATCACAAGGTGAAGAAGCGTTGACAAGTGAGTTACAACGCTTACGCCCCGCAGAGCTTTTAATCAGCGAAGAGGTTGATGCCGCCCTGTACCAACGCCGCGTTGCCACTGTAAAACAACGTGCCCCGTGGCATTTTGATAGAGAATCTGCTGAACGCGAACTGTGCGACCAGTTTTCGACAAAAGACTTAGCCGGTTTCGGCTGTGCGGATTTACCCCTGGCCATTTCTGCTGCAGGTTGTTTATTGTCGTATGTGAAAGAGACTCAACGTGCGACGTTACCGCATATTCAAGCTATACATACAGAGTCACGCGAAGACTGTTTACTGCTTGATGCCTCAACCCGACATAACCTTGAACTCAGCGAAAGTATTTCAGGGCATGAACAAAATACCCTAAGCGCTATTTTGGATCACACTGCAACCCCCATGGGCAGTCGCTTATTACACCGCTGGATTCATCGGCCACTACGTAACCATAAAATTTTAAATCAACGTCAGGAATCAATTGAATCTATATTAAAGACACAAACCTATGCTGAGCTCCATGATATCTTGCGCGGCATTGGCGACATTGAACGTGTACTGACCCGTATTGCGCTCAAGTCAGCCCGACCCCGCGATCTGTCTTTATTAAGAAATTCTTTATCCCAACTTCCGGCATTACAAAAAAGTTTGTCGAAGCATAGTGGTTCGTATTTAAAACAACTCAGCCAACAAATTAGTGAGCACCCTAAAATACACACACTATTACAAAAAGCGATTATAGAAACACCGCCGTTATTAATTCGGGATGGTGGCGTAATCGCAACCGGCTATGATAAAGAGCTCGATGAACTGCGTAGCCTGCAAGAAAACGCCGGGGGCTTCTTAGCAGCATTAGAAGAAAAAGAGAAAAAAGAAACCGGCATTAATGCGCTTAAAGTCGGTTACAACCGCGTACATGGTTACTACATAGAAATTAGTCGCCTGCACTCAGATGTCGTGCCCGACCATTATCAACGTCGACAAACCTTAAAAGCCGCCGAGCGTTTCATTACCCCGGAATTAAAAGCCTTAGAAGACAAAGTATTAAGTGCCAATGAACGCGCACTGGCAAGAGAAAAAAGTTTATACAGTGCATTACTTGATGAGCTTTGCTTATCACTGCTCACGCTACAAAACTGTTCTCAAGGTTTATCTGAACTGGACGTATTACATAACCTGGCGGAGCGCGCTGACAGTTTGAATTATGTACGCCCTAAACTGGTTGACAGAACAGGGATTAAAATTAACAACGGACGCCATCCAGTGATCGAACAGGTGCAAGACGCGCCCTTTTCACCTAATGATATTTTATTAAACAATGCGCAATATCTGCATTTAATTACTGGCCCCAATATGGGCGGTAAATCTACCTACATGCGACAAACCGCTTTGATTGTTTTAATGGCACATATCGGCTGTTTTGTGCCGGCGGATAGCGCAGAAATTGGCAATATCGATCGTATTTTTACCCGGATAGGCGCCTCTGATGATTTAGCCAGTGGCCGTTCAACCTTTATGGTTGAAATGACCGAAACCGCAAATATACTCCACAACGCCACAGCAAATTCTTTGGTGCTATTAGATGAAATTGGTCGTGGCACCAGCACCTACGATGGCTTATCACTGGCCTGGGCGTGTGCAGAACATATTGCAAACAAAACAAAAGCACTGACACTTTTTGCGACTCATTATTTTGAGCTCACAACCCTGGCTGATGAACTTACAGGTTGTATTAACGTTCACCTCGATGCAGTAGAACATGGTGAGAGTTTAGTCTTTTTGCACAAGGTCAAACCGGGTACGGTAAATAAAAGTTATGGCTTACAGGTTGCAACGCTCGCCGGTGTACCGCGTGAAGTGGTAGAACAAGCAAAGGCAAAATTGCAGCAATTAGAGGCTGAGCAGCAAACCAGCTCAAATAAAAAACCGGCTAAAATGCCACAAATGAGTGAAAAAACCGAAAAATCAGCACTCGAAAAATGCGTACAAAACATTCAGCCGGACGAGCTTTCACCGCGCGAAGCATTAGAGGCTATTTACCAGCTTAAAAAACTATTGTGAGTCGAATTTAGATAAATTTTGCTTTATCATAGCGGTATTAATTTTTCAGATATTCCCGCTTTCAGGAGCCAGTAATGACCTACGTAGTAACCGAAGACTGTATTAAATGTGTATACACAGACTGTGTCGAAGTTTGTCCTGTTGACTGTTTTCATATTGGTCCAAATTTCATGGTTATTGATCCTGATGAATGTATTGATTGCACCTTATGTGAACCAGAATGTCCGACCGAGGCCATATTTGCCGAAGATGAACTGCCCGAAGGTATGGAAAATTTTATCGCACTCAACGAAGAGTTATCGCGTGAGTGGCCGGTACAAACCGAGATGATTGATGCGCCGGCGGATGCTGATGAATGGGCAGGTAAACCCGATAAACTTAAATTGCTCGAACGATAATCCCTTCCTGCATGACGCGAGAAAATATCACCCTCATCCCCTACGGTGACGATCCTCTCGCCCTACTCGCACAACATATACTCGATGACTATGCAGAACAGCTGCCTGACTTAACCCAGGCAACGGTTCTTTTATCCGAAGCACATGCCGCAAAACGCTTGCGTCATTTGTTATTACAACAAGCCGAACAACGTGGCCACGGCGCGATTCTTTGCCCGCAAATTTCAAACATACGCGACTGGGCCAAACGACAACTTAATAAGTTTCAAAACAAACCTTATTCTATTTGCGGCCAACACCAACGCGAACTTATTTTATTTGATGCATTAACTCAACACCGTGACTTATTAGGTAGCGGTAGCCCCTGGCATTTAAGTAATGACTTGCTCAGCCTGTTTGATCAGCTAACTTTAAACCAAAAATCACTGCCCGATAACTATGATCAATTTGAAGAGGAAATTGCCCAGGCCTACGGGCTCACGGTAGAAGAATTTCCCGCCCTGGGACGTGAAGCCAATTTAGTCTATACCTTATGGAATGCCTGGCACATGCAGCTCAATGCTGAAGATGTTTTAGATGCTGAAGCCGCTTTTTTATTAGGACTCAATGCTGATATTGAGCACAATACAAACACGCTTTATCTCACGGGCTATCATCAATTTTCAGCGGCGGAACAAAGCTGGTTAGAGCAGTTGATTAAAAAACAACGCTGCCAGCTTTACCTGCATGGACAGACACGATTAAGTGAAAACAAAAATAATTACCATCCCGATAGCCCGCTAAAAAAAATACTCAACGCGTTTAATGTTGAAACTGAAGCAGCAGAGAAAAATAATTATACGCAATTTATAACGCAATGTTTTGAACATGAACAACACGCCTTTAAAGAACGTGCCACTGAGTTTTCACAACATGATAAAAGTGAAATAAAGGACAGGCTTAAAATTTTATTTTGCAAAGGGCATGAAGAACAATCGCATGCAGTGGAGTTACAGGTTAGGCGTTTATTGCTGGCAGGAAAAAACAATATCGGCATCGTAACCGAAAACAGGCGTTTAGCACGCCGGGTCCGCGCCTTATTAGAACGCGCCGATGTACCATTACACGATCTCGCAGGTTGGGCACTTTCTACAACCCGATCAGGCGCTGTGCTGGAACGTTGGCTGGAGTGTATTGAAGAAGATTTTTCATTTTTACCCTTGCTCGATCTGTTAAAGTCACCTTTTATTTTTAGCCAAACTGACTCCAGGCTGGTAAAACAGGCAGCCTACCGGCTCGAACACGATATCATTCGCCAGGAAAATATTGCACGCAATTTACAACACTATAAAAATAGCATTCAAAAGCGGGCAGAAAAATTAAACTGGTCATCCGATATCAGCGCGGTGTTATTACACATCCTCGATAGCTTTGAAGCAGCCAATGAAGTATTAAAACCACTATTAAAAGGTCAACACAACGCTTTAGAATATATTGAGAAATTAATAGCAAGTTTTGAACTACTGGGTATGACCGAATTACTACAGCAAGATGCAGCAGGTTCGCGGGTACTTGAAATGCTAGACACCCTGAAATACAGCGCGCAACAATATTCATTAGAGTTTAAATGGTCTGACTTCAGAACATGGTTAGGCCGTAGCTTAGAACAATTTGTATTCAGCCCGGAACAAGAACACAAACAACCTGGTAGCCCGGTCACCTTAATGGGGCTGGGACAAAGTCGCTTGCAACAATTTGATGCACTCATTATTGCCAGCGCTGAGCATGAGCATTTACCGGGAAAAACAAACCTGACCCCGTTCTTTAATAATGCAGTACGACAACAACTTAATTTAAGCAGCACACAAGAAATGTTGAATGAACGTTTTCACCACTTCCGTCGTTTATTAGAGGCTGCACCCGAAATATTAATTACTGCCAATAGTGAAGAAAACGGTGAAGACGTTCCACTGAGTCCCTGGTTGGAAATTATACATAACTTCTATCAGCAGGCATTTGACACAACATTGGAAGATGAAGAATTAAAAAAATTAGTGGCCCGGCCAGAAACGTTTGTCATACGCTGTAGCGAACAGACGCTGCCCGAAAAAATAAATGCAAGTAAAGTCTCTCTGCCCATGGCATTAGTGCCAAAGCGTTACTCACCCAGCAGCTATCAAAAGCTGATAGATTGTCCTTACCAGTTTTTTGCAGCCTACGGATTAAATTTATCACCCAGTGAAGATGTGCAGGAAGCCTTATCGAAAAGTGATTATGGTGAACGGGTACACCTTTGTTTGGAAGCCTTTCATCATGATGTCAGCTGGCTCGCCGGGCCTTTTAAAGAAACGCTTAACCAGCAACACCGTGACAGTGCGATTGAATTATTAAGTGAAATCGCAAAACAGGTGTTTGCCAGAGATATTGAAGACAACTTTGCCCATCGAGGTTGGTTAGAGCAATGGTTAAAACTGGTTCCTGAATACATCGACTGGCAAATTAAAAACTCAGAACAATGGCAGTTTTATGAAGCCGAACATAAAACACAAATACCATGGCAAAATGAAACTGAACTCAGCGGCCGCCTTGATCGTATAGATCAAAATAAAGAAGGCTTAAGTATTATTGATTACAAAACCGGCCAGTCCGCCAACCTTGCTGATGTTGGGTCCGGCGAAGCCGTACAACTCCCCTTTTATGCGTTACTTGCCGAAGCTGAATATCAAAAGCCGGTTAATCAGGTCAGTTATCTAAACCTTGATAAAAAAGTAAAGTTTGGCACCCAACTCGAAGGGGATGCACTCGATAGCATAAGCCAACAGATTGGTGAGCGGCTGGCTGAATTAATTCAGGAAATGCGACAAGGTCGGGAACTTCATGCCTGGGGCGATGAAGGCACCTGTCAATACTGCAATATTGACCGGCTTTGTCGCAAACAAGCCTGGAAGATATAATCATTTTCTCTATTAGGAATAACAAATTTCTGACAGCTATATAAGGAGAGATTATCATTACATTAACCAAGGTTAATATGAAAAATAATAAACAATTACTTGGTATTATTTGATGTTAAGGCTATTATTTTTATACTCATTTTGAAACCCATTATGTTATGGACTACATTTTGTGAAAATAATCAAAACCCTTACTGTCATAGTTTGCAGTTTTGCACTGCTGAGTTGTAGCGAAGACAATGCTTCACCATTGCGTATTGGCACAAATATTTGGCCCGGATATGAACCACTTTATCTTGCACGTCATAAAAACTATCTCAATGATAAAAAAATTCAGCTAGTTGAGTTCTCTTCTGCTTCACAAGTTATACAGGCCTACCGTAATGAACTTATTGATGCCGCAGCCCTCACGCTCGATGAAGCAATTTTACTTTTACAGGCCAATGAAGACTTTAGTGTCGTACTTGTAATGGACATATCAGATGGAGCTGATGCCATTGTTGCACAGAAAGACATTGCTTCTTTCCGGGATATAAAGGGGAAGCGAATTGGCGTTGAAAACAACGCTCTGGGTGCTTACGTCATCTCGCGTGCTTTAGCCATTGAAAACACCAGTAAAGAAGACGTTAAACTTATCCCTCTTGATGTCAATGAACAAGAAAAAGCATTTATAAATAAAGAAGTTGATGCCGTTGTCACCTTTGAACCGGTAAAAAGTATATTATTAAATGCAGGTGGTCGTGTTATTTTTGACAGCACTAACATGCCCGGTGAAATTGTTGACATAATGATTGTTAGAAACAGTTACTTAAACAATCACGTTGATAATGTTCAACATTTATTAGATGCGTGGTATCAGGCGCTAGATTACACCACAAAATATCCTAATAAAGCAGCTGGTATTCTAGGACGGCGCATGCAGCTCAACGTCACTGATACATTAGCAACCTATAAGGGGTTAAAGCTTCCCAACCAAGCAGATAATATTGCTTTTCTTCGTGGCAAGAAACCTAAACTTATAACAACCTCAAAAAGGATGGCCACACTAATGTATGAACAACAATTAATCAAAAAACAACTAAACCCTGAAATATTATTTCAAAATAAGACAGTAAAACATCGTTAAATCCACACTCATGCTGTTTATAAAACCTCGTAAAATACCGATAAGTATAAAAATATCTGTTGCAATTATTCTCATTGCGCTCATTCAGCTGGGCGTATCTTACTGGAACTCATCTACTCAATTAAAAGAAAAAGCCATTAGCGATACCATAGAAAAAACACAGGCGACCCTGGTCACTTTTCAGGAAACATTGCAATTCCTTTTCTTTAATCGTGAATTTCCGCAAATACAAAAAACTATCGCCTCTTTAGGTGCATACCCCGATATAAAACAAGCTTTTTTACTGGATGAAAACAACAAGGTTCTCGCATCAACCCGTATTGAATTTATTAAACAGCCCTTAGCGAACATTTTTAATGAAAATAAACATATTGAATTCAATAACCATTTAAACCAGTCAAAAGAAAAATTAAAAAATATTTTATGGAAATCTGATGATGGCATATCAATATTTGCAATCTCTCCGGTTATTTTGGGCCGCTCCTCAAGTGCGGCGCTTCGCTCAGACAGAGTTGGTACACTATATATTCACAAAGATCTTAAATTAACTGAATTTCAAACTCAGCAATTATTACAACAATATGCAATTACAGATTTATTAATTCTCACTTTAACGGGTTTACTGCTTGTATTATTTTTTAATTTCAACATAAGTAAGCGTTTAAAGTTAGCGAACAATGCCGCAAAAGAATTTTCTAACAACAACTATGCAACTCGAATTAATATAACAGGGAATGATGAAATATCTGATTTAGGCCGGACATTTAATTCTATGGCAAAAAAAGTTAAAGGACAGCGCATCGAATTATTAAGTCGAGAAAAAAATTTAGCTGAAACATTGCAACAACGTAATACTGCCTTAAAGAAGCTGGAAGATAGTCAGGATCGCACTCACCTGTTGCTCAACTCAATGGCAGAAGCTGTTTACGGCGTAGATAAAAGCGGACATTGTAGCTTTATAAATCAAGCATGTATCCGTATGTTAGGTTACTCACAAGCTGATGAAGTTATCGGTCAGGATATGCATCAGCTGATTCATCATAATCATGCAAATGGGCAGCTCTACGCCAGAGCTGACAGCCCAATTTATCAAAGTTATACCTCTGGCAAAAAAACACATATTGAAAATGAAGTTTTTTGGCGAAAAGATGGCACAAGTTTTGTTGTTGAGTATTGGGCACATCCAATATTTGAAGGTGATACATGTATTGGTTCAGTGGTAACATTTTTAGATATTACCAAACGTAAACAAAACGAAGAAATTGTACAGCGTACACAAAAAATGGATGCACTCGGAAAGTTAACAGGCGGTATCGCTCATGATTTTAACAATATGTTGGGGGTTATTTTAGGTTATGCTGAGTTATTAGAAGAGAGTCTGCAAGATGAGCCATCAAAAGAAAAGCTTGTAAAAGAAATTAGTCACGCAGGACAACGCGGTGCACAATTAACAAAAAAACTTCTCTCTTTTTCCAAACATACTACATCTGTTACAAAAGCAGCGGACATTAATAAAACACTGCAACAACAACAGGATTTACTAGAAAAAACATTAACTGTTCGGATTAAGCTTATACTCATATTAACCGATAGTCTATGGACAGTTAATATTGATAGTAATGAATTTGAAGATGCAGTTATTAATATTAGTATTAACGCTATGCATGCTATTGATGGTTATGGCAGTTTAACTATTAATACACGCAATATAACGTTGAATTCTCAAACCGCATCAAATTTAGAACTAGTAAAAGGTGATTATGTTGTAGTTATCTTTACTGATACAGGAAGAGGATTTGATGCTGGTGTAAAAGAAAAAATATTCGATCCCTTTTTTACAACCAAAGGTGACGATGGTACAGGCTTAGGATTAACGCAAGTTTATGGTTTTATGCAGCGATGTAAGGGATCAGTTTATGTCGAGTCATCACCTAATCAGGGCACAAGCATTACACTCTATTTCCCTCGACATACTGATAACAACAATGATGAGCATGACTCTGAGTCATACCATATTGAAACATCTAAAGGTAAAGCTACCATTCTTGTTGTTGATGATGAGATTGCACTACTAAAACTTACCGTAACAATTCTTAGTGCTAACGGCTATCATGTATTAAGTGCTAACAGCGCAAAACAGGCTTTGGATATATTAGAGAAAGAACATGTTGATCTGGTTTTTTCCGATATTGTTATGCCAAACATGGATGGATATCAGTTAGCTGATATTATTGGAGAGAAATATCCTGATATAAAAATCCAGCTTGCCAGTGGCTATAATGATAGCCTACACAATAGTACTCAACAGCCCAAACTACACGAAAATTTACTCAGCAAACCTTATAACTCAAAAGAATTACTAGAAAAAATTCATCTTTTACTGAACGCCTGATATTTAAACGCGAACAGCAATCTAACCATACTGAAAACGCAGGAAAAATTATCTGTCTGCCCAAACTGCCTAGAAAGTGAGCGTAAGAAATTCAAGGAAACCTGAAACATATAATCTGCATATGGAATTTGATAATGTATTAATCAGGCAAAAAAATAGGCGACTCTAAAAATAGAGTCGCCTTTTAAAGTTCCTTTCAGGCTTATCCTGCCTGCCTTTTATTACGAGCAGATTCGTTTTTAAACTAAGTATATTTCATCAAAGTTTGTCAACATCCTTGCTTCTGCATACTAATCCTTTTTGTTGCTTCCCTTAGGCGCTCCTGCCTAACGCACGTATCCTTATGCTAGTTCCAATATTATTTTTACATTTTACAAAAAAGTGGGGGAGTGCAGCCAGAGTAACAGCCTGAGATAAAGAGACAAGCTATATTTATGAAAGTATGATCTATTTCACACGAAATACTGTTATTTGTAACATTAACCGTAAACTTTAAGTCATTTTCTCTCTTTCAGATGCTAAATAAGCAAATAAAAATTAAAACTCTCTATCTGAATGCCGGCATTTTCGATAAAATTAAACCATCATTTTAGTATCAGGCATTCCATGACCTCATTAGCACAACTTACCGGCCACACAACTGTGCAGGCATCTGCTGGTAGTGGTAAAACCTACCTTTTGATTAGCCGTATTGTACGTTTATTATTGAGCGGTGCTGAACCCGGTAATATTTTAGCCATCACCTTTACCAAAAAAGCCGCCAATGAAATGCAAACGCGTTTATTAGAGCGCTTATATGAGTTTGCAACGTGTGATGAGACTAACTTAGAAAAACTATTAAATGAACTGCAACTTAAAGTAAATAAAGAATCCATCACCCAGGCGCGGGGATTATACGAGCAAATATTGCGCAGCGAGTCTCCGGTTAAAACCTCAACTTTCCATGCCTTTTGCCAGGAGCTTTTACGCCGCTTTCCTATGGAAGCGAATGTTGCCCCCGGTTTTGATTTGCTGGATAAAACCAGCTTGCTTTATGATGAAGCCTGGCAAGCGTTAATGATGGCTGCGAATAAGGACGTAGACGTTGCCAGCGCCCTAAACCTGCTCTTTAACGAGTTGGGTTTACACAATGCACAGCTCTCCCTTAAAAATTTCCTGGAACACCGCAGTGACTGGTGGGCATACACTACTGAAGAAGCTGAACCGGTTAAATATGCACAACAACGTTTGCAAAACCAGCTGGATATTGATGTCAGCTGTGATCCGGTTGCCAGTTTATTTAATGATAAAAACAATATTGCATTAATTAATGAATTTCATGTTTTATTGTGTAAACACGATACCAAGAAAAATAAAGAAGTCAGTAATAATATATACAAACTCATTGATGAAAATATTGATCAGGATGACTACTTTAAACTTTTACAGCAATGCTTTTTAACCAAAGCCGGTACGGTAACAGTTCGCAAAGAAAGCAATGTACAGGAAAAGAAAATGGGCCCAGAGGGGCAGGCGCGTTTCCTTGAGTTACATGACCAACTTAGCCAGAAAATTATTGATGCCAATTTAAAACTTGCTGCAATCCGGACCTTTAAAATAAGTTCAGCGTGGTATCTTACAGGACAGGTATACCTTGATCATTTTCAAAAACTAAAAAAGGAACAACGACTATTAGATTTTACCGACCTGGAATGGCAAACCTATTTATTACTCAATCACAGTAATAATGCATTATGGGTTCAGTATAAGCTTGATCAACGCATCGAACACCTTTTGGTTGACGAGTTTCAGGACACCAACCCAACACAATGGCGACTCATTTTTCCCTTACTTGAAGAAATAGCAGCAAGTGATGATGAACGTCAGCGTAGTGTTTTTATTGTGGGTGATGAAAAACAATCTATTTATCGCTTTCGCCGTGCTGAACCGCGTTTATTTCTTGCCGCCGAAAAATGGTTACACGAAAAACTCAATGCAACGACCTGCCCGCTTAGCCATTCATGGCGTTCCAGCCCGGCAATTATAAATTTTGTTAACGCCGTATTTACCCAGGACAAGCTTAAAGCCTTGTTACCCAACTTTATTGAGCACGAGACTCATCGCAAAGATTTATCAGGTAAAGTGACTTTATTACCTTTATCTCTTAAAGCCAGCAAGGAAGCTGATGATAAAGATGAAAACGCTATTCAACAACTGCGCAATCCATTAATCACACCACGCGAAGAATTCATTAGTGAGCAATATTTTAATGAAGGTTTAATGATTGCGAATGAAATTGAAAAACTCATTAATAATAAAACGGTTGTTGCAGATAAAAATGGACACAGTGCAATCAATTATCAGGATATTATCATTCTGCTTAGGAGTCGCACCCATGTCAGTGATTACGAACGCGCATTAAGACAAAAGGGTATCCCTTATATTGGTGCCAAACGAGGTACATTGCTCGAATGTCTCGAAATTTCTGACATGATCGATTTATTACAATGGCTTATTTTACCCTTTGATAATTTATCGCTTGCCGGAATTTTGCGCTCTCCTTTATTCAATGCCTCAAATGAAGATCTTATTGCGATAAAACAAGCCGGCAAAGGAACTTGGTTTGAACGCCTGGAAAGTTATGTAACACAAAACCCTCAGGAGCAATCATTAACACGTGCATACCAGTTACTTTTAAACTGGCAGGAAGATGCCAGCAAACTGCCTGTACATGATTTACTAGATAAAATTTATAGCGAAGCCAATGTATTAGCACGATACGTGGCTGCTTTCCCCTCACATTTAGCGCTACGCGTTTCTGCTAATCTTAATCGCTTTCTTGAACTTGCATTAGAAATGGATAGTGGCCGTTATCCAAGCCTGACCCGTTTTTCTTCGTGGCTTAATGAATTACGACAAATGGAAAATGAAGCCCCCGATGAACCGGTAACATCAAACGATGAAAAAAATGAACAGCGTGTAAGAATACT
>Ga0316207_10003619_pt1 | contig 14164 bp, 18 predicted proteins | sample 6weekpyrite_MG_FD_204943 | JGI IMG/M metagenome (GOLD analysis project Ga0316207, IMG submission 204943) | Microbial mat bacterial communities from mineral coupon in-situ incubated in ocean water Damariscotta River, Maine, United States -... | ecosystem: Environmental > Aquatic > Marine >... | reverse complement strand
GCGGTTTCTTCAAAACGTCTTGCACCAAATTGCCAGCTCAGATCACCACTATTTTGTGATTTAGTCAGGCGCAGTTCTGCATCTTTCAAACGTTGCTCACTGGCAAAAACATTGATGGCTGGTGATTGTTTTACTTTTTCAAACAATGCTTCATAGGGTTGCTCCCGACCAAACGCAAATAAGTCACCTTGCAAGCTTGAAAAAACCGGTTGTGTCTCACCCCAGTACCTGGATAGTGTGATTTTTTGCTGTTCAATCTTTTTCAAAATATTGCTACGGCGGATACCTGACTGGGTCACCATAGCTCGCGCCCTCATGACTTCGGCATCAGAAGCCGCACCTCGTTGGGCACGCTCACTGACCTTTTTATGCAAGGCTTCGGATAATTTCAACGCTTCAGTCGAAAGATTTAGCTGTTCCTGAGTGGTAAGCCCACGGATAAATGCAGATGTCAGTTGGCCCAGTACATCAAGCGTTTGAGCCTGCCGCGTTAATTCAAAAACATCCAGGTTAGCTTCGGCAACGGATATACGAGATGCCTGCTTGTCTCCCATTTCAATGACCGAGGACAGCGAGAGAGTTACTTCAGCGGCATCCAGACCTTTCAATGCACCAGAACCACCTATATTTTCCACTTCCAGGCCCAATTCATAACCAGGTTTCAGTGCACTTGTCTCACGCTGCCCAAGTATGGCCTGACGAATAAATGTAAATTGATATAGCTGAGGATTTTGCGCCAACGTCCTTTCAATGGCTTTGTCCAGTGTGAGTATTTGCTGAGGTTCGGCTTGTATGCGAAATGGCAATACAATAAAACAGCTTAAAATCACAAAAGCAATTCGATATTTTTTCGAAAATATGTTCAACATAAAACAATTCCAGTTATTCGATTTAATTTGACTATGTCTGATACTTAGCCAGCAGTGCAGGATGGTGTTTTATGTGACTACATACATAGTCTAAACAACTACTATGGAGGTCGACTGTGAATAACAAAAACTACAATAAAGTATCGGTAAGATATTGCAGAATTAGTTAAGTCGGAAAGCCATCAAGCTAACAACTGGCCAAAAGAAATTTTGGCGTTTGGTTAGCTATTAGGTGGAGGCGTGGGAGGTTGGTAGCTAATTAATGAAGTAAGATCATTCACCGTAGCGATTTTAGATGTTATCGCGGTGAATTGAGTAAAATTTTTATTATAAAAAAATCCAACCAAATGACCATTAGCGTGACAATAGTGGTCACATGCCTCAGCTTCCTGGTTGTGCTGGTCGATTTTTTGGCTCTCTACCTGCTCAGGTTGAGCATAGAGTTCAATATCTTGAAACGCCCACGCAGACTGACTGGCCAGGAGACTGACTACTACAAGAATGTGTATTAGGCGGTTCATATATGCAAGACTATTAGATATTTAAGGACTTTTCAATACAAAAAGCACCTACATCCTTTAAAACTATCTACAAGGCAAGAAAGTAAAACGTGTAAAACCACTGGAAAGAAAGTTATCAAAGAATAATGACTCTGATGAGTCATCCATCTAAGAAAGAAATTCTAGTTTATTGACAGTTCGCATACAAAAGTCTAAAAAATATGCAATATGTTCTGAAAAATAACAATTATATTAGACAGTTGTCTAATATAATTGTTTTGAAAGCAAAATTTAATCCAGCGATAAATTTGTAACAGGCTGAATTATTAGTAATTTCCTTCGTTTCAACAAGACTTCAATACATTATTAAAGACGATTTTTTATTGCTTTAACCAGTCAGTCCACCCTTTGAATAGATGTTGATCAATAGCGCCTACTGATGAGCGCGGTGTTAGTGCATTCACAAATACTCTGTCACCTTCCAATGTACATGAATGGCCACCTGCTTCATTAAAGATGAGATTACCGGCTGCATAGTCCCAGATGTTCGAGCGACCATGCAGATAGACATGGCAACGACTCGCAGCTAACCAACACCAGTCTAGTGCGACAGAACCGAAACTGCGTTGCGAAGCATAGGGGATCTCACGGACAAGCCGTGTCGCCAGCTCAGGAGCCAGTCGCTTGTAATCTATCAGGGCGGTTGCATGTTTCAGATCCAGACCAGAGTCAATGACATGCAATGGCTCACCATTCAGCGATGCCCCATCACCGTTAGTTGCCGTAAACAGCTCATCACGGTTCGGATCGTAGACCATTCCAAGCACAGTCTCACCCTTTTCAAGTAACGCCAGCGACACAGAAAAATACGGGATCCCGGCGGCAAAGTTACTTGTGCCATCGAGTGGATCCAGGCACCAGAGAGGCTGCCCGGAATTCAGCAGCTCGTTCTGTTCATCGGTCGTCATTTCTTCACCGAGAAACAATATATCAGGTGACAGTGCCTGCAACTGTGCAGCGATTCGAGTCTGTACGGCGAGGTCTGCCTCGGTCAAAAAACTACCATCTGCCTTGTGCTCACGGACAACTTTTGCAAACCTCGGCAACAGCTCTTCTCGCGCTGCTGATGTAATTATTTCACCAAGTGCTTCAAGATCATGTTGCATAATTTCTCCAGTAACCAGGGTGCGCTATTTAGAAACAAATGTGCCCACTACACAGTGGGCACATATATATTCATGCAAACAATAAATTACTCGGAGTCACTCCCCCGCACATTGACTGAAGCGATAACGCGCAAGTGTTTTTCTATCTTAATTAGCAGCAGGATCAACAAGGCCATAAAGAAAATAGTGCCTGTAACAGTGGCAATTCCAAGCTTCTCCATGCCTAATGCATTTTTCTTGTCGGCATCTGCCTTACTCAATGTCGCCTCTTTCTCTATATCGACGACACTTTCAGCGAACTTGTTTGTATAGGTATAGACAGCACGGGAGATATCTTCGACAGCCTGTTCCGTTTTAAGTAAACGATATGCGGCAATAAATTCATCATCTTTAAGCACTTCTTCTACCCACTCATCAAGTCCTTCAAGGTACTCGAGCACGCGGTCACTGTTTTTGACCTCAATGACCCGTATCTGCTTGTTGCGAAGATATTTTGTCCACGTATCAAAACTGGTCAGCCGAGGCTCTCCCTGTTTTGGATACTTGGTGGTGAAATCAACCAGCCTGTTCACAATACCTTTTACAAGCTTGTCTTTTTTCGACTTACGTTCTTCTGCCTCGCTCAGCTCATCTTCATCCTTGTTATCTGGCTGCACCTTGTCAGGAAAGAGAAATGCCTGTTTGTTGTCTTCCCACTCAATTTCACCGATCTCATCAGATGGTTCGACCTTGGGTGAGGTCAGCGCCCCTAGACCACCTACAGCGCCTGTATAAAGTGTGATGAGCAGTGCCAGCGTAGCAAGCACGATGACAATACGGCGAAGCCATTCAAGACCACGCCCTTCATTACCAGTCAATGACATTTAGCTTTACCCTTGAGATTATTATTCGCTATTAAAGGTCCACACAGTGTGACAGTATTCCTGCTATAAACCCGTTTTTTTTCTTCGCGCTATTATAATGATAAAGACGTATGTTTAACACTATAATAAAAAATGTTTTTGTTTTAAATATCAATGCATTAAATTGCTTTCTGGCAGCCGCCCCGGTTTCCGGCAAAAACCGCAATTAAACGATGAACGTACGCTCTGACCAGACACCCCGATTTCCTGATGAGATTGATAGCATGCCCAAAAAAGACCGGCTTGCACTTACTCGTTCTCTATTGAACGGGTATCGCCAGGTACTCTCTGAAGAGAGTATACCCGAGACACTAGCGCTGCTTGCAAATCTGGGAGCCCTTTACCTGCCATTGGCTCACTGGATAAACCAACTCTATAAAGACAACCCGATCGTGATCGGCATCAACGGTGCGCAGGGTTCAGGAAAGTCGACCCTGGCAAAGCTATTGATGCATATATTACAGGAAGGCTTTGGCCGTCGCGTAGTCAGTCTGTCTATTGATGATCTGTATCTTACACAAGCTGAACGTACACAGCTTGCCGAAAAAATACATCCCCTGCTACAAACACGTGGTGCCCCTGGTACTCATGATATTGAACTGGGTATTGAAATTATTTCAAACCTTAAAGCTGGCTCGGTAGACCCTGTTTCAATCCCTGTGTTTGACAAGGCTACGGATGATCGTGCCCCTGAGTCTACATGGCTGACTATAAATGGTCCTGTGGATATCATCCTGTTCGAGGGCTGGTGTGTCGGTTCGGTTCCAGTTAACGATGAGCAACTGATTCAGCCTTTAAATGAGCTGGAGCGCAAACAAGATCCCGATGCAGTCTGGCGCCGGTATGTGAACCAACAGTTGGCAACTGACTATCACGCCCTGTTTGAATTAATAGACAAACTCATCGTACTGGAGGTGCCGAGCTTTGAGAAGGTAGTCGAGTGGCGAACTCTACAGGAACAAAAGTTACGCCTCAATCACCCAGACAATGAACTGAACATCATGACTGACGAACAGATCCGGGGATTTATCATGTTTTATGAACGAATTACCCGTGACAACCTGGCGCGGTTACCCGACATGGCTGACATTACCCTGAAGATCAATGACGAACACCAGGTCTACGAGGTATTGAGGCGTCGCACTCAAGCTTGACGACGCCCTGTCCAGGCTACCAGCATAGATTTAGCGAAGTGATCGGTAGACGGCCTGTCTTCCTCGTTTACTGAACACAATCTGCCATAACTGGCCTTGTCGACAACGGAAAAAACCGGCACATGACAGCAGGTAATATTTCCACATCCTGTAGAACCTTTCATCATAACGTGCAGCTAATGTCGGCCACGCCCGATCAAAATTCTCCATCCATGCCATGAGTGTACGATCATAATCCTGGCCAAAATTATGCCAGTCTTCCACAACCAGTTTATTTTCAATCACACTGGATATTTCAGCAATAGATGGCAATTTGCCATTCGGAAAAATATAGCGGTCAATCCATGGATCGACGGAATGCGTGGTCCGATAATTCCCAATCGTATGTAATAGAAACAGGCCCTCTTCCTTCATGAGTCGTAGCACATTATCAAAATACACCGGGTAGTTTTTTGTACCGACATGCTCAAACATACCCACGGATACCACCTTGTCAAACTTCCCACTCAGATCACGATAATCCTTTAACTCAATTGCAACGGGAAGCCCGACGCACCTTTGCCGAGCATAATCTTGTTGTTGTTTTGAAACTGTAATACCTGTCACCTTAACACCATAATGCTCAGCCGCATGGTGGGCCAGTCCACCCCAGCCGCAGCCTATTTCCAACAGGTGTTCACCTGGTTGAAGCTCAAGTTTCTGACATATCATATCCAGCTTATGGGTTTGCGCCTGTTCCAGGGTGTCAGCATTCGCCCAGTATCCGCATGAATAACTCATGGTAGAGTCAAGCATGGCTTCGAAGACATCATTGCCTATATCGTAATGCTGTTCACCGACCTGGAATGCCCGATGACTGGATTGCAGGTTAAACAGGCGATGGCGAAGAACTTCGCCAAGAAGAAGTACGCGGGCCCAACCACCTATTTTTTTGTCAATGTCAAAACTGATCAGGCGGGTAAACAACTCATCCAGTGACCAGGTATCCCAAAGGCCATCAATATAGGCCTCACCAAATCCGAGTGAGCCCCTGGTAAGGATTTTCCGATACACCGCCTCATCATATACCTGTATGTCCCAGGGAGAATCGCCGTTAAATCTTACCCCTGCTGTTTCGATGAGTTCGCTCAATACAGCCGGTGGCTGAGGACGCTGTCTGTCAATCTGGCCACCTGCAAGACTTATATTCCGTGTCTTCAGCATAGTTGTGTCCCGTAAAGTTATCGTGCCTGATAATGTTGAGGCGATTAAGAATAACTATATTTCCTAAAATCATATAAAAACTCACTCATGATTTGAATATATAACACTTTAATTTATCCAGACGTTATGTATGGTTATATATCGTAAATACACGCTTTTCATCCTGTTATTCAAGTTCTTATCGGCAAGTGCCGTAATCCTAACCACAATAAATATATATTTATTTGTAAATCTAAATGATAATGATTATTGTTTTGGTGTGCGCTTTAACGCTATACGATTTGAGGTTAGTAATGAATAAGCTATTTTTGTCAGCTGTTGCTACGACTGGGCTACTGAGTTCTGCATTGTTTTCCGTCGTTGCACAGGCGAATGAACGTGCAACTTATGAAGGGGGGTAGTCCTGGACATACAGGATACCGATGATGACCGAGTCAACGATGACCAGTTTGCATCATTTGATTTTGTCGCCAACATGCCACACGGCAGTGGCAGTTGGACACTCTATATCGAAGCGAATACCGACCTTCGAGACGATCAGGTAAGTTCAATTATTGGTGAGGCAAATGCCGGTGCCGGTAGTGCAGTGGATATCGATGGCAACGGCCGTATTCAGATTTCGGAATTTTTCTATACCCTGCCCGCCTTTGATGGTGAATTGAGTGTCGGCAGGCTCGATGCAACCGGTGCACTCGATGGCAGTAATGTAGCCAGTTCATAGGTAGCAGCTTTGTCAACAACCCGACTATTGGCTTCCCTGACTACTCACTGGCTTTATTTACACAAACGAATCTGAAAAGACAGGTAGCGGTTTTAGTATTGTTGGTCTTAGTCCACACGGACTTGGTGATAATGAACACGCCTCCTACGAAGAACTATTTGATGTGGGTGATGATGAAAAAGGAATCTTCCTTGCCGGTGAATACCAATGGCAAATGACAGATAGTACGTGGCGCGCTGGTATCTGGACTAACACAGCTGATAACGATCATCTTGACGGTAGCAGTAGCACAAGTAACAACTACGGGGCCTACCTGTCGACTGACTTCAGTATCGGTGACAACAATCTGAATATTCGTGCTGGCATCGCCAACGATGAAGTATCAGAAGCTGAAGGATTTATCTCTGCCAGTATTGAAAAAATTGGCTGGGTGATGCGATGGGCTTTGGCCTTGCAAAAACATTTGCCTCCGATGAATTAACCGGGGCAGACGATACCACTCATGCAGAAATCTACAGTCGCTATGATATTACGGATAGCTTCCAGCTCACCCCGTCAATACAGTGGATTAGCAACAGTGGTTTTGACGGCAGTAACACAAGCTATGATGACGATATCATCATAGCAGGTATCCATGCTGCATACGCGTTTTAATCCTGCATACATGAAGGAACCCTGCACAGGCCGGGATCCTTTAATTTACTGTTAATTTCAAACTTACTATGTACAGTTTAGGCTGGTTATAGTCCGGCTGAATTATTGTTTCGAGAGTTTATTATGAAAAAGTTATTTGCCCTGGTGGCATTGTTATTCACGTTCTCAGGATATGTCTTTGCCGATGAAGAATCTGAAGCCGATCCTGCCGAGATCGCAATTGGTGAACGCCTGTTCCTCGAAACACGTTTTGCACAGTCATGGTATGCACACCCAGGCAAGGCAGATCCTGCGCTTAATGAAACCCGCACTACTGGCAAGCCGCTCAATGGTGCCTTCACTGGCGAGACAATGAACTGTCGTGCCTGTCACATGGTCGATGAGCACCAAGATAAAGCTGGCATGCGAACTTATGCTGACTATGCCCGGCTGACGCCTATTCCATCCCGTAAAGATGGCAAACGTCTGACTGGTCGTAACAGTATGTCACTCGTGAATATCAGTAAGGATGACATCGACAATATCCTGTTCCACTTTGATGGTGAATTCAACAGCCTCGAAGACCTTGTTGTTGGTACCTTTACCGGCAGAAATTTTGGTTGGCAAGCCGATGAAAAAAACGTCGCCATCAAGCACGTCGCAAACATTGTCCGCAATGACAATGGCAAGGGTGATCTGGCACAGGAATTCGGCGGTAGTTACCGAATAATACTTCGTGGTACAGACACGGGTATCCCTTCTGAATTGCGTCTGCCTTCTGAATACAGGGTTGATGTGGATACAGCCAGCGACATGGAGATCGTTAATGCAGTTGCAAAACTCGTTGCGGCCTATACAGGCGATCTTGGCTTTGCAGTTGATGACAACGGTCATTATTCAGGCAGCCCGTATGATGCTTTCCTGAAAACAAATAAACTTCCACAAGCACCAGCCAAAGGTGAGTCTGCCATCGCCTATGGTCAACGCCTGCTTGATAAGGTCGAGATGATGAAGGCGGTCACCTTCGTTGACGGCAACAAGCATGATTTCGAAACGCACAAACAGGCATTCCACTTCAAGGCCAAAGAGCTTCGTGGCATGAAGCTGTTTTTCCGCACTGGCAGCACGTCGCAAAGTGGTGGTAATTGTGCCAGCTGTCACCATGCACCACATTTTACAGATTTTCGTTTTCACAACACGGGCATCAGCCAGAACATGTATGATGTCGTCCATGGACAGGGAAATTTCCAGAAACTGGACATCCCGGACCTGGCAAAGCGTAACCAGTCGCCAGGGCGTTACCTGCCGGCCACGGCTACTCATCCCGATGCAACCGCACCGTTCCGCTCACATGTCAGCAAGGACAAAACCGGTTACACCGATCTTGGTTTGTGGAATATTTTTGCCAACCCAGCCATGCCTGGCCCGCAGAAAAAAATCCGTGCAGTGTTGTGTAATGCATCTACAACATGCAAGGATGACGAATTGTTAGCGCGCAGCATTGCCACATTCAAGACACCTACGATTCGCGACACGGGACATTCAGCCCCGTACATGCACAACGGTGAACTTAATACACTGCAGGATGTACTGACTCGCTATGTCCAAAACAGTGTGCTCGCCCGTCAGGGTAAATTGCGTAATGGTGACAAGGAACTCGCAGGCATTCATCTTACTGCAACTGATATCGATGACCTGGTTGCCTTCCTGGATGCGTTGAATGAGGACTATGACTAGATCGTTATGACTGACAAGCGTGGCGTCTATCGCACGTGGGCAAAAAACTTGCGTGTTGGAACAGGCAGTTTCAATTCGTGACACACCTGGATAAGGATGACCCTGAACAGGCTGAGCCATACCCCCTTCTGTTCGAACTTGCGTGAATCACTGAGTACTGTTTGTTCGAGCAGTATGGGGTGGGTGACTTCGGCCAGCCTCTCTCCAAACAGCAAGTCTTCAAGTGTATTAACTTCCGGAAAACTACCGAGCTTTTCGAACAGGCTCTTGCGTATAAACATCGCCTGATCGCCATACAAAACACTGGTGCGCTGACAACGATAGTTATGTAACCATGACACGAGCTTCAATCCCCATGTCTTGCCGGAAAATTCGTGTCTGAAGCCACCTGCCTGTACATCCCTGCCCTGTCCGCTAATTTTTGTCAGTGCATCATCAGGCAACAACGCATCTGCATGTAAGAACAAGAGCCAATCTCCTTGTGCCACTAAAGCCCCCGCATTCATCTGGCTTGCCCGCCCTGTTGCAGCAGAGATGACCCGCACGCCCTCGTAATGGCGCGCAATATCAATCGTCGCATCTGAGCTGCCACCATCAACCACAATAATCTCAAGCTCACCATCTTGCGCATACAGATTACCCAGCGTGGCAGGCAACCCCTTTTCTTCATTTAATGCGGGGATAATAACCGAGATCACTGTGCATGCCCGGTGAGACTGTTCAAAGACCAATCGTAGTGGTCATCGGTGAAAAATTTGATGTCTTCAAGTTGTTTGGCCAATTCAGGCGCCGCGTGTATCTGCAAGTGCCTGATGACCTCAGCTTCTGTTTGCCCGAAGTCGACCTGGAACCAGCTATAGATACTCGAGACATAAAGCTCTTGCCCCTCGACTCGCACACCACGTGGATGATTCACATAATCACGTGCAGCCGAATCCAGTTGCATATTGATGTCGTTTGCAGAATACGCTCGTTGTTGCAGATTTGGACAACCCAGCGATGCACAATTCACAGCATAATGAACACGGGCGTCTTTCCAGATGGGGCGCAGGATACGGTGTTCAATATCATTGAGGGAAACTTCACGCCCTTCGATAGTCAGCAATGTCTTGCCCCAGGGGCCATCCGCAAACAGTCCTGGTGAGATATCAATATCCCGGATCGACTCAACAGGGTAATGTCTTAGCACCACATCTACCGTCAGCGCATTGTAAAGATTAATCCAGTAAGCAAGCTGTTCATCACGGTTGTGATCACTAACAGGCACTGCCTGCATGGCTGACAGGTATATCTGCAGTGCATGCCTGTCTGCCTGGCTCACACTTTCATAACCGATGCGGTTAATCCCGTCTTCACCTCGCTGTACATTGTTTGCAAGGAAACGGTCCCATCGCCCATGGTCAATACGTTGCGCTGAGTCTGCCCTGTGCGCCTGCCATACATCCCATAGGTCGGCACTTGGTGCAAATAACTGCTCCAGGGCACCTGCCGACACGATGGCCGCGTGTACCAGCAATGCAACGGCGACAAGATAATGGGAAATCAATCGAAATAACGGACGTATGAATGACATGACAGAAGTTTTTTTGTTATTGATTAAATGACCTTAAGCCCCAGACAGATAGTTATACCTCGATATCAATACCAAGCAGGGCCTGTGAGCGCTCCTGCTCAGCCTGAGTTTGAATATCGAAGTAGACCTGCAATGCCTGGCCGATCCGCCCAGATTCAGTCGGAATTTGAGTAAAGCTAAATCGCCTGTTCTGCTGGTTATTGACCGAGCGCGCTTGCTCGGCCACGGTTCCCGGTGTGACCTGGACGGGGACATTCTGCTGACGGTTGCGTTCGTCATCCAGTACGACAGGCGTGATCTGTTGCGTCTGCACCTCATTCGTGAGACGGGGTAAAAAACCGGGTGAGGGTGAAACCTGCATCCGCGCGTCCTGTGCCGATAAATAGGGCTGAAAAGTATAGCAGTAAACTATGGTTTACCAATGTACCTGAAAGAAAAAAAGACACCCCAATCTGCTTGCCCGGACATGGGTACAATATGTTTGTGCCAAAGGCGACTATAAACAATATTAACTACCCATACATTTTGTTTAAATACAATACATTAAGCGTGAAATTTAATATAAACTCCTGAATATATTAATGTGAGAAGCTGGTGTACCTTTGTGAAGTAAACACCTAAAATGCCGCCTGCAAAGATTAAACCCGGATAATTTTTATGATTAATTTTGATACGCGACCTGGCCCCATCAGCGCAATCTGCGTAATCTGGTCACTGTTTACAGTTTATGGCCTGTACAACTTCGCCAATGCTCCGGTCGGGAACATGCCGGAATGGTTCATGTTCTATTATGTCGGTCTCTCAGCCAGCTACCTGGTCGGTATTGTCGGGATGTGGCAAATGCGTAAATGGGGGCTGATTTTGTTCGGTGCAGTTGTTATCGTCGAACAAGGCATGCTCATAGGAAGTGTTGGCTTCAACCCTGGCAGTCTGTTGCTGCCGCTGTTGGTCATTATGATTGGTGGCTCACATTTCCAGGAAATGAAGTAAAGACAATTACCCTGGTGGCCAGATCATCGGGCGCCCGGCCATGACATGCATATGAATATGAAACACGGTCTGCCCGCCAGCTGCGTTACAATTCATAACCGTGCGATATCCTGACTCAGCCACACCTTCAGCCTCAGCAACCTTTGCCGCTGCCAGTGTCATTTGACCCACCAGCTTAGCATCACTCTGCTCAAGGTCATTTAACGTAGAGATATGCCGTTTGGGAATCACCAGCACATGCATAGGTGCCTGCGGGCTGATATCGCGGAATACAAGTACATTATCATCTTCATAGACGGTATCCGGCTGAATTTCCCCGGCAACCATTTTGCAAAAAAGACAGTCAGTCATGCCCTATTCCTCGTTGTTCTTTTCAAGATAATGTTTGATGTCAATTAACCAGCGATCCAGGTTTACTTTCAGCATCTCAGCAAGTTGCTGTTCACGCTGTTCCCGTATACGCATTGCTGTCTGGGCCTCAGACCACAGCAACATGCGATACGCATAACGTCGCACCTTCTCCATCACCGTATGTGGTAAGGCATTATCAAGCATATCATCGGTTGCTTCAAAAGACTCGGCCTGCCTGATCCAGGTCCCCGCATCATCTGCAACCGTCTCAACACGAATCGTGAGTGGAGTTTCAGAGTCTGTCTGCGATTCTATTAGCTTGCCTTCCTCGAAGGCTGTCACGCGGCCATGGTAGTCAAGTATTGTATTACCAAAGTTGAGGCGATAGTGACATATGCTACCCAACTGAAGTCGCTCATGGTTCTCGATCTCGACACTGATCGGCTCGACCATCGCATTCAGTGCGGTTTTGGCCGAAGGATCAGCAAGCAGATCAAATACCACGTTCAACGGTTGCTGTATGTGGACTGTACTGGAAACCGTTACCATCCGGCCTGCTCCTTGTGCTAAGTAATCTTAGTGCGATTTTATCCATTTTATCAGGTGACGCACACGTCATGTTTCGTTAAAATGCGCGCCATATGCCCAGCCGGGCCTCTTTTCAGATGAAGTAACAGTTTTAGCATGGATACCAGTTCCCGTACACGCATTGGCATTATTTCAGATACCCACGGCCACCTTGATGAGCGTGTTGCCGAAATCATTGCTGACTGTGATATCGCCGTGCACGCCGGAGATATCATGGGCCAATGTGTACTCGAGCAGATGCAGCCACGCAGTGGCCAGGTTGTCGCCGTACGCGGTAACAATGATAGCGAATTCATCTGGCCAGCCCATGAGCATGAGGCACTGAAAGATATTGACCATGTTGCCAGTGTGCAATTACCGGGTGGCAAACTCGTTGTTGTGCACGGTCACCAGCACGGCGGCAACCATCCCCAGCATGATGAAATGCGTGAACACTTTTCTGATGCCCGAGCCATCGTCTATGGCCACAGCCATGTCATGGTCTGTGATACAGACTGCCACCCCTGGGTCATTAATCCGGGCGCTGCAGGCCGTATCCGTACCCGTGGCGGACCATCCTGTCTCGTGCTCGAAGCCAGTGCAGAAAACTGGGATGTTGAATCCATTCGCTTCCCCGATCTCGAAGACTGATCGCATACGAAATCACTGCAGTCCTGCTTGCGTCATACAGTCATCATGAGACAATGACCCTGTTCACCATTACGCACGTGCAAGAAAATCATGAGTCAGCCCCCTGCTATTCGAATGCTGCAAATCAGCGACTGCCATATCGTCAGTGATCCCGATGCTGAATTTTATGGCCGCAACCCGACCAGCACGCTCGCGCAGGTTGTACGTCACATAGAAAATAATGAACCGAATATCGATGTGATATTGACAACCGGCGACATCAGTCATGATGCCAGCCCTGAAAGTTATGCCCTGCTCGCCGAACAATTCGGTCTACTCAATACACCGGTCTATTCACTCCCGGGTAACCATGATAGTCACCGGCTATTTCATGACATGCTGAACAATGACCTGCTTTCCACTGCCGGGCATTTTCAGATCCAGAACTGGCTCGTCGTCATGCTCGATAGCGTCATTGTCGGTGGTGAGGGCGGTCGTGTTTCCGAGCATGAACTACAGCGTCTCGAAGATCTGCTAACAAAGTACCCGGATAAATATACCTTACTCGCCGTACACCATCCTCCCGTAGCGGTGACGTGCAAGTGGATCGACACGATGCAAATCAAAAACAGTGATGCACTCTTTAACACGCTGGATAATCATCCACAGGTACGTGGTATTGTTTGCGGCCATATCCACCAGGATTTCCAGGTGCGGGTCAATAATATCGAGATATTTAGCTGCCCCTCGACCTGTCACCAGTTTATGCCGGCAAGTGATGAATATACCATTGACCCCATCACACCGGGTTACCGTTGGCTGAGGTTATCAGACTCCGGCAGGATAACGTCCGGTGTCACTCGTGTTGGCCGGGATGATTAGGTTGTGAAACCTTTTTACACACAACAGGCTTTGCATTTTGAATGCACAGGTTGTGGCAAGTGTTGTACAGGTGATGAAGATCATTACATTGCACTGAGCAGTAAAGAAGCCAAACGAATCCAGGAGTACCTTGGTGTCGGCGAACGCTGGTTCAAGCGACATTATATTACACACCTGACACGCAACACGCTGACCTTACGCCTGCATAATGGACAATGTGCCATGCTTGATAAAAATGGCAAGTGTCGAATTTACCCGCTTCGCCCGACACAGTGCAAAACCTATC
>Ga0316207_10003618_pt1 | contig 14165 bp, 12 predicted proteins | sample 6weekpyrite_MG_FD_204943 | JGI IMG/M metagenome (GOLD analysis project Ga0316207, IMG submission 204943) | Microbial mat bacterial communities from mineral coupon in-situ incubated in ocean water Damariscotta River, Maine, United States -... | ecosystem: Environmental > Aquatic > Marine >... | reverse complement strand
TTTTGAATCGTTCCTTCGCTACTAAAATTTAGATCCGCCCTTTCATCCTCATCCAACATTAGACGATATCGAGATACTGAAAAAGGCCTGACAAAATCTTCATCAATAATATCAAGATCTTTGAGTTTAACCGTTGGTCGGTTAGATTCCAATAACTGGTAAGGAATCTTTGCGTTACTAGTATCGGTAATTTTTTTATCGGTCAGTGCCTGTGCAAAATCATGAAAAATATTTTCCATATCCGAATAATTAGCCAGTGTTTCTTCCTGTTTCTTTTTATCACCATCCGTAGGCATCGATTTTAGCATTGTAATAATACCATCGTCACCGATACGATTCTGTAGGTACTGAAAAAATATAAAATTCATGTAACTCCGATCCATCAACGGTTTCGCTAGCTCCAAATACTGTAATGCAGGGAGCCAATCTCTCCATTCAAGATTATTGTCGGGATAAACTACATTACTCAAATACTCAGCATATCCTTCTTCCCGCCACTTCCTATGCTTATATTTTATTTGTTGTGCTGTAAACATTTCAGTCTGTATACAATGACCGATTTCATGGGCAATAACTTGCTTGAAGTCTAAATCCGATAATGTTCGCATATTGGTATGAAGTGCAATACCACAGGGCCTAGCAACATCTGGCGCGGCAAAAGCCAGGTTATTACTTGAAAATGAAGCGGAAAAGTAAATACTTAATGCTGGGGGTTTTATCCCTAATGTTTTAAAATACGTATCGTAGATTGGAATAGCCTTTTCCATGGCCTCAAACGCATTATCATAATGACTTTGCGCCCAACCCGTGCTGGGATAAGTACTTGCAGGGTAATAAATCACAAACGGTTTACTAAATTGGTCTTTAAGCTTTTGCGAACTTTTATATTCCAGACAATTTCCTATTGTGCCAGGTGGAATATTAAAGCCAAGGAAATAATTATTACAGTCTGTGACTGGGTTTGGGGCTGTATTTCGTGCACTCAAATTGCCATTGTTTGCGTTTGAATTGCTAATACCGGCCATCGCCTGCAATTGCTCATCTGAAAAAACCAGCAAATCGAGCAAGCGTTTTATTTCGGATTTGACATCATCATCGCTACCTTCTTCCAGGTACTCAAGTGCCATCGCCACAATACCAGTAGCTTCTGAGTTTATTGTGGTGGATTTTCGCAATACACTTGCTGCATCCGTCTCACTTGCTGTTAACTTCAGAGATTCAACAAGCCCTTCTTCGAGAATCCATTCTCCTGTATCAATTTTGTCCAGCAGATTATCGACATAACTTATTTCGGCAACATCAAAAACTTTCTGGATGTCAGGCTGGGTCTCCGGTTCATCCTCATCACCCTCTGTTCCACCGCCACAGCTTGAAATACCCAAAACTAGAATAATTAGGAAAATTAAAAACGAATTTGAGGAATTTTTAATCTTGTTCATCTTTATCCCTTTAGGTCTAATTTATAGGGGGATATAGATAAATTTTCCTCCTCTTTTTATTAAGAGTCAATAAATCTGATAATGTTATGAATGATAAGCATATTGAATAGCAATGATATATTGAATTTTTTTTATTATCTAAACTTATTCAAATGACTAAGGATAAATATTAAAAAGGCTTTTGGAACCGTAATAATTTAGCTTTACTGTATTCTTCTCGGCTTTGAAAGGCTTCATCCAATTTTTTAGTATTCGTCATTAAGGTCTTATATTCGTCTGAGCCTTCCTTCAAAATGCCATCTTGATTAAAACTTCTTAAAAAGGTCAAGTACTGCCCTACTTTACGATATTCTTCAAAATATAGGTTCAGCATCCCCAATAAAAATCCAGCTCGAATACTCGGTTCATTATCGAGATACGGAAATATTTCTTCTAGTCGGATAGTTGTTTCTTTCAATAGTTTTTGAGCTTCCTCTGGTTGATTATTGGTCATCAATAACTCTGCCTTAAACATTTGATAAAAAACTGATTTGCGTGCTGTATTGTAATCCCTTCGCCTAATATCCTTTGCTTCTTCCGCTTTGAATATTGCATCGTTTGTCATAATAGCCAAATCATAAGCTACTAGCGCTTGTTTCACATTACGGCTTTCATCAAAAAAACCTTTTAATTGTGATTCCACCAATTTTTTTCTTTCTGAAGTGTTTTGCATCCATTGCTCGACAATTGCTTCTTTATCAAATGGTGCTTTCAATAAGCTTTTTTTTCCGGATTCCTTTTCAAAATCGCTTTCGTAACTTGATGCAAAATAACAGTTGGGACAAACCGCAATTCGAATCAAGTTATAATCACAAAAATCTCTCCCAGGTATGGCTTCTACATAACTTGGAACTTCAAATATATTCGCTTTAGTTAACATAGATCGACTTTGTAAAACCAAAAATGGAATTCGTTTTTGAGAACACATACGACAACTAACCGAAACTACACGTAGAGAATTTTTATGGACAGGTATACTGGTATCTTTTTTAACTTCCTTAGTATTTTTACGTACATGAATGAGCTGCACTAAACCCTGGCTTGCTTTAACCATATCGTTAAACTTAATTTTAGCGTAATAAGCCTTTGGATCTGATTTTTTATGTGTAAATGACTCTATAGTCGATTTAATTGGTTTGAACGCAGAAACCTGACCATTTCCATTATTTTCATATAATTTTAGAATCGCAACCTGGAACGGTCGTACATTGAAGGTTACTCGAGCAACGCAAGAAGTCATAGACAAATCACTCAGTGTGACTTTTTCCATATTAGTGCCGACTTTTAATTCTGCAATAAATTGTTCGTCTTTCGTTTCTTCGGTCATCCCATGCCTTATTAAAAAATAAATCCAAATTATAAAATAGTAAGCTAATAAATAAACTGCCATTTTATAATTTTATCACCTACATATGCCAGGAGAATTATTCTAATAGCCTACTGTGATTAGTTATCCTTAGAAATGGCGGCTAAGGCTTTACTTAATTCTGTAATGCTAAGGTGGTTCAAATTTAACGCTAACGCTTTCTTAATACGAACTTCTATAGTATCCATAACCGAATTAAACGCTTTTGCTATTTCTTCCTCACTACCTTGCAATTTTGATGGATCAGGTAAACCCCAATGGACTTTTACGCAATTACCAAACCAGACAGGACATTGTTCGTTAGCGGCATTATCACATACCGTTATTACTACATCAGGTTCAATACTTTCAAATTCGTCCCAGGATTGACTCTTTAAACCATCAGTGGAAATACCTCTTGCTAGGAGGTATTTAATAGAGAGTGGGTGCACTTCACCAACGGGCTGGCTACCTGCACTACATGCCATGACTTTACCATTAGCGAGATGATTCGTGATAGCCTCACTTAATATGCTGCGACAGCGGTTATGAGTACAAATAAAAAGAAATTTCATGCTATATCCTTACATCAATATATCAAATCACGATAGAAACATAACTAACAAGTGAAGTAACTGTATCTGCAAACCTGTCACGAGTATGATCCATACGCTACATTTTTAATTAATAATTAAATCATCAGATTAAACCAACCAGGCGCTTATACATACTCAGTTGGTTATTTACGATCCAACCACAACCAAACCTAGATACAATATGCCTCATCTTTATCCACAAAAACATACGCTAAAATGGTGCAAACTTCATCATCAGCTTTTATCTAAATAGCAGTATTGATTTATTTGAGGAAGAACACTTAGAAGAAGCCTATAATATTTACCTTATCCCATTGAATTAATTACATATTACCAAATATTAACTTTTGATTTCGCTAAAGTAAACCTCCTTTAAATCCGATACCTTTTGGCATATTCAGGGAGCAACAAGCTAAGTGTCAAAATCAGAATCTAACGATTGTGTTCTAATATTGGATCAAGATGAAAACAGTCAAGCGCTGTTTGATTCTTTTTTCACACGCGTCGGTTTTGATCCAACCTATGCAGCAAATGATGACAACGCCATCTCTGAAATACAGCAGAAACAGTTTTCCTTAATAATCGTTGATATTTTTTCGGAAGGGATGAGTCAATTCGATACATTAAAAAAAATAAAACAAACTATAGGTGAAAAGAACATACCTATCGTAGTTATCACACAGGAAAATAAAAAGGAAGTTGTCTCAGAATGCATTTCACTCGGCGCCAAAGATTTTTTAGCCAAACCAATCAATAAAAGTGTTTTCGTTTCACGAATTAGCAAACTGATTACACTTAAAACACAAAAAGCCAACACAAATAATAAGAAAGAAAATAATACAAATGAAACTGAGGATGAAAAACCAAAAGAAAACAATCTTGTTGAAGATTTAATATATAAATTGAAAAATGATAAACTTGATTTTTCAACCATGCCTCAACTTGGTTATAAAATCATAGAGCTATTAAAAGATGACAATACACCACTAAAAAAAGTTAACGAACTCATTGAAAAAGATCCTGGCATATTTTCCAGAATTCTCAAATCAGCCAATTCTGCCGTATATGCCGCTGGAAAACCGGTTTACTCACCAAAAGATGCCATTATGCGAATTGGGATTAAACGAACAATTAATTATGTCTTACTCATAAGTAGTGCTAGGCTTTTTACCCATCCAGATCCGACCTATTCAACACTGCTGAAAAGTGTATTAGAACATTCAATTTGTACTGCCATTTGTGCCAGAGAAATTTCAACTGAAGTTAATTATCCAAATCCAGATAATCTGTTTGCCTTCGGATTATTACACGACATTGGCAAGGTTTTATTATTACGAATTCTTAATCAGCTATCCAAGCAAAGAGATCTGAGCGATCCTGAAGTATTGAGTAATGTTATGACACAATTACACACAAAATTTGGTGCATCTTTAATGAAAAAGTGGAATTTCCCAGCTGATTTTCATGAAGCTGTTTTATGCCACCATGAGAAACCCAATATTTCTAAGCATGCTAAACCCACAGTGATAACTGCCTTAGCAAATACAATTGCTAAGGAAATCGATAACGAGACAATTAAAGAAAACACAAAAGTAATATTAATGCTCCCACATAATCGACTCATCGGCTATCGACCTAAGAATTTTGACGACTTAGTCAAAAAAGTCACAAAAGAAAAACAAACACTCGCTGCGCTATTAGAGTAATAATCTAATAAAATATCGCTAACCAAATAGTTTCAATATTTGGATCCGTCCATTTTACTTTATGTTTTCTACGCGCTGGTATATTGATATAATCACCAGCTTTTAAAGTAATTGTTGATTCATCAATAAATAACAATATTGCTTCACCCTTTAAAACAATAACCCATTCATTTTCTTCCTGGTCATACCAACCTTGCTCTGGTGATGTATGCCCTTTTGATATAATACGTTCAATTCTAACAGACGCACTATCCAGTATTGTCTCCAATACCTCTGTCTCAAGATTATCAGGAATTAAATCAAAAATATTACTCATGGTCATCCTCTAATAACAGAATAATTGGTTGGCACGAGACCCTATATATTTATGCTGCTGGCTCATCTACTTTATAATTAGAGCCCAGGAGGCGCAGGACCAAAAGGTGGATTATTCCATGTAATAGGCGATGAGGTAAATAACGATTGTGTTGCGGCGGCAGAACCACTCGTTATGTTTTCATATTGTTGGAAAGAATAAATACCCCGAGCTGCCCCCATACCTCCGCCCATTCCCATGCCGGCTATTCCACATCCGGGGCAAACCTGACCAATCCATATAACCTGTACCTCGTTACCTGTATTCCAGGCTACAGTGCCACCTGGCGGTGAAGTATTATTACCACCCATGCCCATGGGATTTCCAGTCTCTCCGCCCGGTGGCTGTGGAAATGGTCCGGGTTGAGGATTTGGCAAAATGCCGTCTGGTGGTGCACCAGCTCCATTTGCAGGATTAACAAGCGTACCTCCGCCCATACCCATACCACCCATGCCGCCATTATTTGGCGGGGGTAAATTAGCACTTCCAGCTGAAATGTAATTCCCTTTAGCTCTTCTTAATACAAACAAGTGATCATCACGTCCACCCCCATTACCTGTGGAAATAACAGCAGAGTTGCTTGTTAACGCTTCAATACCATAATATCGCCCAGATACCTGTCCACTACTATCAGATCTTTGTTCCAACACAAAGCGGTAATCATTTGTGACGTTTTGCAGAGACGTATCAACAACATGAAAATCAATGCCAAACGACGGTTGACTCGGATCCACTGCCCATCCGGAATCAACATAATAGGAATAATCAAAACTGATTGAATTCACACCCATCTGACTGATACTCATTTGAGTGGATACACCGCTATTGCGTGTGTTCATATTATTATTGGTTATATCATCCACATTATTGGGATTAAGTGGTGGAACAATACCGGGCGTTATTGTGGGATCAGTAGGATCAACCATGGGAATGGGTAATCTATCAAGATTGCTAGCATTAACAAATGCCTCATTTTGCCACTGAGTATTTCCTGTACTATCTTCGACAATTACCTGGATATAAGAATCGCCTGATGAGTTTTGAGTAATGATTCGCTGCAGCATATTATCACTCGTTACATTATCTACACATGTATATCCTACGGGACAGCCAGTATTAATATTTCCACCCTGGCTGCTCCAAGCCCCAAATGGAACAGGTGGAGCTGCAGAGACAGGATTAATAATTAGTATGGCAAATAAATAAATGAACTTCTTACTAAAAAGTAGAAATGAATGATTGTTATATTTAATCCCATGTTTGTCCATCAACATGGTGCATACCTTAAATAATGCTTTGTGCATAAACGAACTAATTACCTAATGTAATCCCAATACCTTTACTTAACGTTGCTCTAATAAAATTAACTGATGTGATATTTTATTTACGAATACCACTTAGAATTGAAAACATTTGTGTCGCAGCGTTTAAAAACGAATCATATATATTGCTCGATTCAAAAATCATAAACAGAATTATTTCATTGGCCTAACTTTCAATATCAACATTCCTGACAAAATCAATGCACAATTTATTTCCGATCAAACATATAAGATATATTTTAATTGTATCATTAATAGAAGCATTATTTAATGCTAGTTTGTTCAAATAAAGTAAAATTAAAAGAAAGATTTGAATGCAAGGAACTATTAATATTTATTCAACATTAATAACAAAATTAAAATATTCATTGAACCAACATAGATGCGACAGCATTGATGGGGTAAATACAGGTCTACTTAAATTTTCGCCAAAACATTTATTCACACTTTTTCAATAAATGTTTCTGATTTCAAAATGATATGTCAGTCTGCCTAAATATGTATAAGATTCAATTTAAATTTTTTAAAAAAATCAAACCTTGGCAATGTTTCGGTTTGTATCATGCTCTCTATTTTAGCCACCCTCTTTATGCGCGATACGGCGTACACGCTTAATGATTAGGAATACCATAGCAACAACAAATGGAATTGCAATGCCAGTAGCAAGTTCGGGATCAAATTTTACACCTGCTGCCTTGATAGATTTTAATCCATAGGCAACTAGACCCAACAAATAATAACTAAGCACTACGATTGATAATCCTTCGACAGTCTCCTGTAAACGCAGCTGTAGATGAGCACGCTTATCCATAGAATGCAGGAGATCACGACTTTGTTTTTCCATGGTAATTTCCACTCGGGTACGTAACAAAGATGAAGCACGCTCTACGCGAGTTGAAATAGTTTCCAATTTATTATTAACCAGAACACAAGTTGCCATGGCAGGTGAAAGTCGCTGATCCATAAATTCATGAAACATTTGTAAGCCTTGAATTCGTTTCTCACGTAATTCAGATATTCGAAGCATAACAATGTCATAATACATCGATGAAGCATTGAAACGTTGACTTGTCTTTGCTGAGATACGTTCTATCTCTGCTGCTAAACGAGTCAATTCTTTCAACAAGTGCTGTTCATCTTCCAAGCACTCAAGATTAATACTCTTTTCAGTCAAAGCAGCTAATCGTTCATCAAAATGCGCTAATTGAGGAATATAACCACGCATCAACGGCACCGTTAACATGGCTAACATACGATAAGTTTCAATTTCTAATAGACGTTTCACAAGACGTCCAGCCTGTCTACGACGTAACTCCACATTGTGGATAAGAATACGACCAAAACCATCTGGGTGAATCTGGTTATCAGTCCAAACAATAGCTCTGCCTGCTGCTACCTCAGAACCAATCACGGTATTAGATGAAAATAATATGGATAATTCTTTTAAACTCGGTTTTGCACTTTTTCCATCGTCAAGCGCAATATGAGTCGCTGCAATGATTTCACCCGGGAGTGTTTCCAACCATTCTTTGGGAACATAACTAATTGCCGCTTCCGTAAAAGGTGCATCAAACGGCGCACAATAAAAAAACGTATAAGTGGAATATTCAGTATGGCGTTCCCAGTTAATTCGGAATACACCAAGTATGGCACTAAAGTGATTGGTATGTAGTGTGGGTGGCGCGACATCATATCGCTCGCACAACTGAGTGATGAGGCTACGCTCATGGTCAGCCTGATCATTATCACACAAAAGAACGATGTGTGATACTTTAGTAGGTGCCTCCAGCAAATCAATAGCACCCGTATGCAGTTCATTATGTAACTTTAGTCTTTGCTCATGCTCATCTAAACCCAATAATTTATTTTTCAGTCGCCCGTTTAACCCAGTTAATGACTGTGACGAATTTCTCTCACGGCTCATAAATTTTCTGTTTCCTTCATTTGAAATATCACTACCACATCATCTTAGTATCACTAATTTTTATGACACTTGGAATGTCATCCAATAGAATAACTTTGATATGTTACTCTATTCATTTCCCACTATATCTTTCATTTTTCCTATTTAGGAATCACATCACCAACAGAGCCCGTGAATTTGTTATTATTTTTATCAAAATTCTAATTGAAAAATTTATACCTATATTTTATTGCGTCTTTCTTGTACAGCACTTGCAAATTGTTCAAATAAAGGAATTGTATCGCTCAAACTTAAACAGGCATCCGTTATACTTTGACCATAGCAGAGTTGATTTTGGTCTCTCAATTTCTGATTGCCTTCCACCAGATGACTTTCAATCATAACTCCATTTATGTGCGTTTCACCTTGAGCAATTTGTGCCGCAACATCTTTTCCCACTTCTATTTGTTTTTTATATTGCTTCTGACTATTCGCATGACTCAAATCTATCATTATTCGTGGCACTAAACCGTCGTCTTCCAGTATTCTGACGGCCTCAGAAACATGCTTTTTATCATAATTAGGAGTTTTACCACCGCGTAATATGACGTGTGTATCAAGATTTCCCTTTGTATGGTAAATGCTAGTTTGCCCTTCACTATTGGGAGAAAGAAATATATGAGGCTCTGCAGAAGCAAAAATGGCGTCGCAGGCAACCGTTAAGTTACCATCGGTGCCATTCTTAAATCCGACGGGACATGATAAACCTGAGGCTAATTCTCTATGCACCTGACTTTCTGTAGTACGTGCACCGATGGCGCCCCAACTAATAAGATCTGAATAATATTGCCCCGTAACAATATCTAAGAATTCGGTACCTGCGGGCATTCCAATATTATTAAGCTTAACCAATAAATCACGTGCGAGCCTAATCCCTTTATTAATATCAAAACTATTATCAAGATTGGGATCATTTATTAAACCCTTCCAACCCATACGTGTACGTGGTTTTTCAAAATATACACGCATAATGATGAGTAAGTCATCTTGGAATTTCTTTCTAGACGCTAATAATTTTTCAGCATATTCAAGCGCGGCCTTTTCATCATGAATAGAACATGGACCAACAACAACGATAAGTCTATCGTCAGCTAAAGTTAAAATATCATGGATTTCTTGTCGAGTTTTCTCTACCAATAAGGCCGTCGAATCACTTAATCGAATTTCAGAACAAACTTTTTCAGGTGGATCCACCGGTTTAATATCAGTTATACGTATATTGGTTGTGTTATGCGTCATTTTCTTAAAAATCTCTACAAACTTTGGTTTTACATTATAACGCGTTCTTTTGGTTAGAAAGTGCCTAATCATTTAACTGTATAGAATTTAGACTATTTCTTTTAATAAGTTTACGATTGGGCCTAAAGCTTAATATTTGCTCACTCATCAATAAACACGCATTTGGTGAAATTATCCAACCAACGCAATAAACTGCCGCATTTTATACTTGCCATATACCCCTATGGGGTATATCTTATTAGTATGAGCACTCAAACATACCCCACTACCCAAGCATTAGACTTACCCATTGAAGGCATGACTTGCGCAGCATGCGCCACACGTTTGGAAAAAGTATTAAATCGTGTCTCAGGCGCAACAGCCACAGTAAATTTTGCCTCCGAAACAGCTCATGTCGAGTACGATCCATTAACTAGCGATGGCAATGAATTTGTGGAAAAAATTATAAAAGCAGGATTTGATGTACCCCTACAACAAACCACACTAGCAATTGCTGGTATGACCTGTGCCGCGTGCGCAAGCCGGATTGAAAAAGTATTAAACCAACTACCCAATGTCAATGCTCATGTTAATTTTGCTACAGAAGAAGCAACAATACATTATTCTCCCCTGGTATCAGCCAACGATTTAATTGCTACAGTAAAGAAAGCGGGTTTTAGCGCAAATATTCGCGAAGAATCAGCACGAGCTGCAGCAGAACAACGGAAAGAGCAAGCATTTAAACACGAATATAAGATATTTATAATTTCCACACTCCTTACTATCCCATTTATGCTACAAATGATAGGAATGTTTTTTGGAGCACATGACTTTCTATTACCTTGGGTACAAATGGCTTTGGCGACCCCCATTCAATTTTGGATTGGTAAGCGATTCTATATAGGCGCCTGGAATGCTTTGCGTGGTGGTGGTGCAAATATGGATGTGTTAGTTGCTCTAGGTACATCCATGGCTTATTTATTTAGCGCTGTCGTTACGATATTTGGGCTAGAACAACACGTTTATTTTGAAGCAAGTGCGGCAATTATTACGCTCATTTTAATGGGAAAGCTATTAGAGGCTAGAGCAAAACGAAAAACCTCTGCGGCTATTGAAGCATTGATTAAACTCCAACCCAAAACAGCTCGTGTATTGCGAAATGGAGATATTGTTGAAGTCAATGTGAATGAGATTGTACTGAATGACATATTTATTGTTCGAGCCGGAGAAAATGTACCAGTCGATGGTAAAGTGATTGACGGTCAATCTAACCTGGATGAATCATTATTGACGGGCGAAAGTATGCCGGTCACTAAAAATAAAGAAGATGTTGTGTTCGCTGGCACTCAGAATCAACAGGGCCAATTACAATGTTCAGCAACAGGCATTGGTAGCCAAACACAACTAGCAGCCATTATTCGTCTGGTTGAACAAGCCCAAGGCTCAAAAGCGCCGATACAACGTTTGGCAGATCGAATAGCTGCTATATTTGTTCCAGTCGTTGTTGCCATCAGTGTTATCACTTTGTTTGCTAACTGGGGTATCAATGAGAATTTTACTGATGCTCTAATTAATGCCGTCGCGGTTTTAGTAATCGCCTGCCCTTGTGCCTTAGGCTTGGCCACCCCTACTGCCATTATGGTCGGTACCGGACGAGGTGCACAGATCGGCATTTTAGTGAAAAATGCACAAGCACTTGAGCAAGCGGAACAGATTAAAACACTCATAGTCGACAAAACCGGAACACTTACCGAAGGTAAACCCGAAGTAACCGATATATTACCAAATCAATCATATGACAATCAAAAAATTATTAAAATTGCAGCAACACTGGAACAAGGTTCTGATCACCCACTTGCCTTAGCCATACTCAATTATGCAGAAAAAAGTGATATACCGTTTGAAAGAGTTGAGGAATTTCAGGCTATCGCAGGTGAAGGTGTTTTAGGTTGTGTTAATGGGCAAAATTATTGGCTGGGTTCGCCACTAATAGCTACTCAAAAAAATATAATAATTGATCAGCAAGCATTGGATAACTTACAAGCACAAGGCAAAACCGTGGTCGTGCTAACTAAAGAACAAGAGTGTTTAGCATTGATTGCAATTGCTGACAAATTACGCGAGACATCCCGTACTGCTGTTCAGCGCCTACAAGCCTTAGGCATAGAATTAGTGATGATGACAGGCGACAATGAAAAAACGGCGGAAGCAATTGCCCATGAGGTAGGCATCTCTCAATTCCAGGCGAATGTAAAACCACAAGATAAAGCGGAAGCTGTCGAGAAATTCCGCGCTGCTAACAAACAGGTTGCCATGGTCGGTGATGGAATTAATGATGCACCAGCATTAGCCTCAGCCGATGTTAGCTTTTCAATAGCTGCAGGATCTGATGTGGCAATTGAAGCTGCGGACATAACTTTGATGCGAAATGATCTTAACGGCGTTGCTGATGCAATCAGCTTATCTCGCGCAACATTAAAAAAGATTCGTCAAAACTTATTTTTCGCATTTGTTTATAACAGTTTAGGAATTCCATTGGCAGCAATTGGTATGTTAAATCCTATCATTGCCGGTGCTGCTATGGCGATGTCATCAGTTTCTGTTGTGACAAATTCGTTATTATTAAAAAATTGGTCGACAAAAGAATAAGGAGCCCATTATGGAAACTGTTACGCTAAAAATTGAAGGTATGAGTTGTGGTGGTTGTGTCAGCAGCGTGACTAACGTACTAGAACCCATCGACGGAATCAATAAAGTCAATGTTACTCTGGAACCAGGTGAAGCGAATTTGGAATATGATCCGACAAAAACAAATATAGAAGCGTTCCGTGAAGCTATAGAAGGTGCTGGATTTGATGTCATCAGTTAAGAAAAAACACGAAATTCCTAAAAAGTATACGGTTCAACCGCACAAAAAAAAGCTGCTGAGTCGCTTAAAGCGTGTTGAAGGACAGGTACGTGGGGTGGCTAATATGATAGAAGAAGATCGCTATTGCATAGATATTCTGACGCAAATTACTGCTATGCGATCTGCGCTAGATGCTGTCGCACTTGGTTTACTCGAAGACCATACCAAGCATTGCGTGAGCAATGCAATTCGTAACGGTGATGAAAGTGCGATTGATGAGTTGATGATGGTAATTAAACGAATGAAGAAGTGAACTTGTGCATTACCAGAAAGTAAAGCCGAAACAATTCGTAAGCTTCAAATAAATAATACTTCAGTAGGTTTAGTTAACCACAATATTTGGGATAAGTATTACCCACACAGATCATATTTCTCATAGCAATTTAGTAAGGCTTTATTCCTGTTTGCATTCTTTACAGTATATTGGTTGCAAAGGTGTTTTCAGAGTCTAAGAGTAGGTTATTGTAATTAATATTCTAGTCGTCTTTTATTTCTAATATTTAATCTATTACTATTGCAAAGGCACCCATTTCACGTCTAATATTTATAGTAACAACACTCAATCGTTTATGAGGAAAGTACAATGTCAACTAAACTCATGGTATTACCTAGCTCTAATTTTGATAAAGTCCGACTCATCAGCATCCCTGAAGATTATGAATACCATGAAGCCTTTAGAAAAGTGACAGGCTTAATTGCCAAAGCTGAAGAAGAGAACCCTGATTTTACTTGGCAGGATATCGCCTTTGAATTGGAAGACTATGGTTTTTTTCAAGAAGACTTTCAATTGGGCCCAGTTTTAGATTAAATATATCGGTGACCGCATCAATGGGATCCACCTATCTTCATAGCTAAATTAACTCAATCTCTTTAAGGCTTTTTCACCAACAACACCGTAATGTTCTAATTTCATATTTATTAGCCGTAAATACAAGCTAATCTAAGACTAATTTTAGATTTTGGTTAAATTTTTGCTAGTATTACTTGTTGCCAATAGTTATCGGATAGATCAAAGATTATTGACTAAATACAGTAACATATTGGTTTTCTTATGGCGCATTCTTCTGAAAATAACTGTTCGTTAAATCGGTAGTTTTAATGAAAAAACCTAAGTATATTGCACTTTCAAAGTCGACCATCCAAGCAGAACAAGCATTGCTTTTTCCCATATATAATCGGAAAGGAAGATTAGTCGCCGAGAAAGATGAAATACTCACTAAAGCTCAACTTAAAAAAATACTTGAGTTAGCTGAGATTTTCACCCCAATGGAAGC
>Ga0316207_10003617_pt1 | contig 14168 bp, 14 predicted proteins | sample 6weekpyrite_MG_FD_204943 | JGI IMG/M metagenome (GOLD analysis project Ga0316207, IMG submission 204943) | Microbial mat bacterial communities from mineral coupon in-situ incubated in ocean water Damariscotta River, Maine, United States -... | ecosystem: Environmental > Aquatic > Marine >... | reverse complement strand
CAGCATGAGCATCTTTGCTTCGCTTAGCCCAGCGACGCGATAATTGCATTGATTCACGCGCCTGCTCAAAAGTGGCCGGATGCGGCGTACACTCATCAAAAATCATGACGATATCGGAGCCTAAATCACGTTGCACCTGCATTGATACTTCGGGGCTCAGAAAGATCTTGTCACCGTTAACCGGCGACCTAAAATGCACACCCTCTTCAGTAATCTTGCGCATTTTTGCCAGACTAAATACCTGAAAACCACCCGAATCCGTCAGAATCGGTTTGTTCCAGTTCATAAAGTCATGCAAATCACCGTGCGCTTTTATCACTTCGGTGCCGGGGCGCAACATCAGGTGGAAGGTATTACCCAGAATTATCTCAGCACCCAGCGCTTCAACTTCTTCCGGCTTAACGGCTTTTACCGTGCCATAGGTGCCTACAGGCATAAAAGCCGGCGTTTCAATCGTGCCGCGTGGAAAACGCAGTCTGGCCCTTCTAGCCTGACCTGAATTTTTTAATAAATCGAATTTTAACAATGACATAGATGACTATCTTAAAGTAATTTATATAATGTAATTTCTAGCTCAAAACCAGTTTAAGGATGGATAAACATGGCATCACCGTAACTGAAAAAACGGTATTTTTCAGTTACCGCATGGCGGTATGCCGACATCATAGTGTCGTAACCTGCCAAAGCACAAACCAGCATTAGCAACGTTGATTCCGGTAAATGAAAGTTCGTGACTAAACTATCAATCACCTTAAATTCGTATCCCGGGAAGATGAAAATATCGGTATCACCTGAAAATGCTTTTAATTCTCCGTCTCTGGCCGCTGACTCAAGACTTCTTACTGAGGTTGTGCCGACCGCAATGACCCGACCACCACGCGCTTTACAAGCTTTAATTTGATCAACCGTTTGCTGACTCACTTCAACATACTCACTGTGCATATGGTGGTCCTGGATATTATCAACCCGAACCGGCTGAAACGTACCTGCACCCACATGCAAAGTCACCTCTGTGGTTTCAACACCTTTATCCTTAATAGCGGCGAGCAGCTCATCATCAAAGTGAAGCCCAGCTGTTGGCGCTGCGACTGCACCTGGCACACTGCCATATATGGTTTGATAACGCTCAAAGTCGCTCTCCTCATCACTTCTTTCTATATACGGGGGTAATGGGATATGACCAAACCGATCAAGTGCCGCTAGCAATGGTTGATTAAATTCAAGCTCAAATAAACTACCATCACGATCATTAACATGCGCGGTGAATTGATCATTGATGAGCAGTAAAGCCCCTTTCTTTGGTGACTTACTTGCCTTTACATGTGCCAACGCGGTGTTTTCATTAAGCACTCTTTCAATCAGAATCTCAATTTTGCCACCGCTGGATTTTGTGCCATATAAACGCGCAGGAATTACCTGTGTATTATTAAATACCAGTAGGTCATCGGCTGATATCAAATCGATAATATTTTTAAAGGAACTGTCAGTTAGCTGGTTATTTTTGACCACCAATAAACGACTATCGCTTCGGCTAGACAATGGAAACTGAGCAATAAGCTCTTCAGGCAGATTGTATTCAAAATCGGAGGTATTCATAGCGCGGCGATATTACCACAATATTATGGCAATAAGGCCGCTATTGTTGCTGTAAGAGAGAGAAAAATCCTCCCTAAATGCTGTTATGGGAAGACAGGTAACGAAGCTTCCACACCATGATCAGCGGCTTCAGGATGAAGATTCTTGATCATCGCTTCGATTTCTCTGACTCTGGATTTTTTAACATCCACGATTAATAGCAGATTACCTGAGTTAAGTGCCGGTACAAAGGGCCTGAGCTGGGTATTCGGGACATCTACGCCAATCATACCGGCAATCCAGGCACCGATACCACCACCCGCAAGACAGATAGCTAAAATAGCAAAGCCACCCACTTCCAGACCCGCTGATTGAAAGCTATACGCCAATATACCGGCAAATAAGCCGGTTCCTCCACCAATGGTTATCCCTCTCTCGAGCGCAGGAACAACATCACTTTTTTGCAGCAGGTTTGCCTGGGGCAGATCTCTAGGGACATCGTCATCCTTAGACATGACATGCATATGACGCTCCTCTATTCGCGCCAGCAATAGCTCATTAACAATCGTACGACAGCTTTGGACAGTAGGTATGACAAAATATAATCTTTGCATGGGCCTTCTCCTTTTATCGTTATTGATGTAAATATTGCATTCATTGAGAGTCAATATTGACATCAGTTATCCAGACAATCTGGAAGCGTTAAACGATGCGTAGCAGCACAAACCAATTATTACTTTTGTTATTCAGATACTTGATTAAGTTCTACAAGTATAGATGAATGACGAGCATTTGATAGCACTTCCAGACATATGGACGACAACTTTAATAAATAAGAAAATAACTAATTACTTATTTGAAATCAACAATCTATTTGCTGAAAATAACCTTATTTCTGAACTATATTTTATAAAGCCTATCGATTACTATTAGAAGCATAATTATTATTTTAAAAAGCTAAAACTTAGGGTATCTACATGAAAGTAAAGAATCTCCTGTCAAAAACCATCATATTCATACTTTTCGCTCTGCCAGGCGTAAGCACATCCGCGACCGAGGGAGATGGTCTGTTATGGGCTGGCTGCGGTATCACTAAAAAGGCATTTATGAGTGAACTGGCTAAAGCTTATACAGCCAGTACCGGTGTAGAAGTTATTCTTAAAGGCGGTGGTGCAACTAAAGGTATTCGTAATGCCGCAAAAGGCGCTATTGATATCGGTGGCGCATGCCGTGCAACCTTACCTGGCGAAGCAAAAGAACGTAATGCTTACCAGATTCCAGTGGCCTGGGATGCACTTGTGGTGGTCGTAAATAAAGAAAACCCGGTCAACAGCATCACCTTTGAAGAGTTACAGAAAATCTATATCGGCAAGATCACAAACTGGAAGGATCTCGGTGGTGATAATGCACCTATTGAACTTTATGAACGTAAAGGTAAACACTCAGGTGTTGGTCGTACATTGCGTGAACTGGTCTTTGCCAATTTTGAGCAAAATTTTAAAGCCAAATTTAGCGTTAAGTCATCTGGCCCGTTAGAAAAAGGTATCCTTAAAAACAAATACGGCATCGGTACCACAGGTATCAGTAGCGCTAAACGTCGTGATTTAAAGATCTTAAAACTGGATGACAAAGAACCATCCTATGAAAATATCAAAAATGGTGAATACCTGCTCTACCGACCTCTTTATCTGGTCACCACAGGGCCAAGAAAAAGCTCAGAAAAGGTTAAAAAGTTTATCAGCTTCGCTTTAAGTCGCGAAGGCAAAGCCATTATCAGAAAAGCCGGTACCGTGCCCTACGCAGACGCAATGTCACTTGTTATGAAACAGTTACAACAATATAAACGAGCACGTGATTCTGGTATTTTTTCTAATAACTAAAAAGCACTTCTGATTCCACACCCCAGTCACTATTAGGATGGTATTTTTACTAATATCATCCTTTCTTTTTCCCATCGATCATCTATATTAAATACATACAATAAAACAAGATCAAAGGGCTATTAAAGAAATGTCAGATTCAAAAACCGTATTAATCGTCGATGATAGTAAAGTATCTCGAATGATGATCAAAGCCGTCATTAAAGACCTCCAGCCTGAATGGACAATGCTTGAAGCAGGAAATGCCGACGAAGCATTGGAAATAAATGCGGTTAACCAAATTAATTACTACTCAATTGATTTGAATATGCCTGGTAAAGATGGCCTCGAACTTATTGGCCTGCTCAAAGAAAATAACCCTGATGCAATATATGCTTTACTCACTGCCAATATTCAGGAACATATTCGTGAAACCGCTGATAACCTGGGAGCATATTGCATTAATAAGCCCATTACAGAAGCAAGTATAAGCAAAATGCTGGAGTACTTTAATGGGTAACCCCCCTGTCCTTAGTGAACTTGAAGCCGACCTGTTAAATGAAGCATTTAATCTTGGTGTTGGCAATGCTGCAGCCTCTTTAAGTCAGATGGTAAAACAGGAGATAAAGCTTTCCGTTCCCGAACTAAACTTTTTTAGTATCGAAGAATTAAGTGAAACTCTGGGTCACAACCAGTTGCTTTCCTGTGTATCACAAACAATCACAGGTGCATTCAGTGCTCAGTCCATGGTTATATTTCCAGATAAAGATAGTCTGGAAATTGTAGGCAAACTACTCGGCGAAAACATATCAGAAGAAAGCCTCGCTGAACTACAAGATGAGGCAATGAGTGAAATAGGAAATATCGTACTAAACGCCTGCATAGGGTCATTGTCAGAATCCTTTTCCAGCGCATTTAATGTAGACCTGCCTGAATATGTACGCAGCACTCCGGCAGATCTCATTGAAAAAAAGAAACTCGATGGCGAAAGTCTGATTTTATTTATAAGAATCGAACTCACACTCAGTGAAAGCAAAATCACAGGCTACCTTGCATTTTTAATGGGTGTTGAATCTTTATCTAAGCTACACAATATTCTCAAAGAAACTCTAAACAAACTATTATAAATGCCTGATTTCAACCCATCAGTATTTCAAACGATTTGTTCAAACCTTGACACGGGTATACTGGCATTAAACAAACACCATAAAATTATTTTTTTCAATAAGTGGGTAGCAGACAGACTCAGTCTTGATACTGAAAATATATTAAATAAAAATATCTTTGATATTTTTCCTGAAATAAAAAACACTCGTCTGAACAGTTCAATTAATGACGCAATAAAAATGGGATTACCCGCAATTGTTTCCAATATATTCAATCGTTCCCCTTTCCCACTGTTCAAAGATAGAAATAGCCCTGACAAAATTTTTCAAAACATTAATATTATACCCATCAAACAGGACAGTGAGCCCTATGCCATCATTCAGATAAATGATGTTTCTGCATCCATTCAGCGGGAGAAAGCACTTGAAGAACAAGCCAGAAAAAGAAAAAAAATAGAAACCGAATTAAGAACAACTTTAGAAAAATTAAAACATGCATCGGCAATAAAGAGCGACTTTCTGGCTTCAATGAGCCATGAAATAAGAACACCTATGAATGGCATTGTTGGTTTAAGCCAGCTGTTAAAAAAAACGCACTTAAACTCGGCACAGGAAAAATACCTTAATACCATTGATAGCTCTGTTAACTTATTATTAACTGTCATCAACGATATTTTAGACTTTTCAAAACTGGAGTCAGGAAAGCTTTTACTACATAAAACTGATTTTAGTTTCAATAATATTATTTCACAGATACTGGATATATTAGACACCGAGATTAGGCAAAAAAGACTGAACGTTAGCGTAGAAATAGACAGTGAACTAAACTCCCTGTATAGAGGTGATGAAGACCGCTTTAAACAAATTCTAATCAACCTGATCTCTAATGCTATTAAGTTTACAGCCAATGGTAATATAGCCATTAAAGTTAAGCTCCTTAATCAGCAAGCAAACCACTCAAATATCAAAGTAACTATTTCTGATAACGGTATTGGAATAGAAGAATCTAACATTCCTTCTCTGTTTGAAAAATTTACACAGGCCGACTCATCTACAACACGTCAATACGGTGGAACCGGACTTGGCCTTGCTATCTGTAAAAACCTCATTGAATTGATGGAGGGGAAAATTGGTGTTGACAGCACGCCTGGTAAAGGCTCTGATTTCTGGTTTGAAGTTGAGCTCGAAAAAGCTGCCAATACATCGACCGAACTCCCCGATCACTCCCAGAACACTAAAATATCTGAGCAGGTTTTTTCCGGCAGCATTCTTCTGGTAGATGATGTAGTGGTTAACCGACTGGTAGCAAAATCAATGCTTGAGGAACTTGGTTTTAATGTTATTACGGCAGAAAATGGCCAGGAGGCCGTAGATATTGTCTGTACTCAGTCTTTCAAACTTATACTCATGGACTGTCAAATGCCCGTTATGGATGGTTTTGATGCAACCAGAAAAATACGTGAGATGGAAGATCAAACCCATATTCCTATCATCGCCCTGACAGCGTTAGCAATGAAGGGCGATGATAAAAAATGCTATGACGCCGGGATGAATGGTTATATTACCAAGCCATACAAAACTGAGGACCTGATTGCAGGCATTCAGGAATGGCTTTAACCATAATTTATTCCTGTCCCGCCTAAGCCACAATAACCCGATGGATTCTTAGCTAGATATTGCTGATGATAATCTTCAGCATAATAAAATTCAGTTGCCGGCACTATCTCAGTGGTAATCGGTGAAAGCCCATTAGCCAATAACCTGTCTTCGTACTCTCTTTTTGTTTCTTCTGCTAACTTCTGCTGCTCATTATCGAAGCAATATATACCTGAACGATATTGCGTACCCCGGTCATTACCCTGCCGCATTCCCTGAGTCGGATTATGAGCCTGCCAAAAAATAATTAATAAATCCCGTAGTGAAATTTTGCCAGGGTCATAAACGATTAATACCGCTTCGTTATGACCTGTCTGGCCTGTACAAACTTCCTGATAATTCGGATTAACCGTATGCCCTGCGGTATAACCAACAGCTGTTGTATAAACACCCGCTAAGGACCAGAACTGTTTCTCAGCCCCCCAAAAGCAGCCCATACCAAATAGGATTTTTTCATGATTGTCAGCAAATGGTGGCGTCATTGTTGAATGATTTACATAATGAATAAGTTCTGAAGCCGGCATGTCATTACTCAATTGTCGTTGTAATAGAAAAAACTTTGAGACTATATCGTACTGTAAGTTCAGATAATTGATAAATTTTCATAAATCATTAATTCAAAACCACCAACACTTCTACCGTTCGTCGGATTATTATTAAAACATAATATGCTTAATAAGTAATCAGTATAAAAAATAAGCCAATATAATCAATGAGATAGACACCACCCAAAAAGGTATATAGGGTATACCCTTAAATCCTGATCATAATTTAATCATATTCTAATAAAATCGTATTTAATATGACCATAAGATTCATATATAATGCGCCGCAAATTAATTAATATATTTTATGAGGAAATAAATATGCGTGATTCGGATACAGACGCTTGCTGCAAATATGCTTATGCAATTGCTTTAACAGGATTTAAAGGCGGCGGGATTATGAATGAAAATGGTGAAATCATTCCTGTAACCGAAAATATGGTGGTTAACGCTGTTAATCAGGTACATTCTGCATGGGATGCAACACGTGAATTAAAGCAGGCCATTTTAAGCAAAGTAAAATAGAAACGGTTATTTCCTGAAAAGGCCTGGCTAATCAATGATTAGCCAGGCCTTTTTTGTTGCTCTGAAAAACATTCTGGAAAAATCTCATTATTAACAAACTCATGCTCATCGATGATTAGTAAGTCAGGTTTTAGTCGTTCAATCTCCGCAATAAAAATACCTGAAACTTTATGCTCTAATAATAAAGAATCTTCATACAGTTTACTTGATTTATAACCACAACTTGGAGACCCTTTTTTAGTAATAACAATCGAAAGACCCTGATTCTCTTCGAGAAACTTTCTGGCGTAGTCTTTAAGCTGACCGGTATAATCAATACGATTATCTTTTATTTGACGTGCAAAAATGACCCCATTAACTTTATCCAGCCGCATAGGGAGACGGGGCACAGACAAACCAATAGCAAGCTCCGGACAATATGGAATGATTTCATATTGCTTTCTATTCAGCTCAAATAATTTTTCACAACACTTAGCCGTACCGTCATATCTGACCTTATCTCCAAGCAAACAGCGACTAACAGCAATCGTTGTTTTCATAGTTAACTATTTCCTTATTCAAGTTCACTACTTCTTTCCGGCTTCTCATTAAAGAATAGCCAGTTCTATAAATAGCCGATGGATATAAAGACTCTGTCATGCAATTAATTATCAGTCTTAATTTTCCAGCTCTGAAAGTCAGGATATTTTTTATACGATTTAGTGCGTATATATTCCAGCACACGGCCTAAGCGATTGACCCAGACTACAGAATCTATACGAATAATTTCTTTGCCTGCTTCATCAAAAAAAATAATGGTTGGTGAATAATTTAAATCTAATTCTTTTGCCCATTGCTTGACTGTCAGCTTTTTACCTGACGGTGTAATAACCGGACCGGAACTATTGAACTCAAGCTGAATAACATCCATGTCCTGAAGAGAACTCCTCACCCGCTCATCTTGAAGCGGCATTGCATGTAAAATATCACAGGCATGACAATATTTTTTTTCAAAAAAAACAGCCAGAGGCCTTTCAGAAGAAAAGTATTTACGGTTTAAGTTATAAGGCGGCTTATCAAAATAAGACTCAACATTTAAATGTTCATTTCCATTGGTATCCAGAGATTCTTCTGCCTGAGCCAGATATTCAGAATAAGAAATATTCTGATAATGACTATCCGCAACATACTCTAAGGCTGCCATAAAGCGATAGGGATTCTGATACCCCGTCAGACGCAGTACTTTCTTCTCATCAAGGTTATAAAACAACAGCGATGGCGTGAAATTTGTTTTCATTTTTAATGAATATTGTTTTTCATCGAAAACAAAACCATCAAAATCGGTAACACTTTTAATACCTTTTGTATCAATGGCTACCACATCAAAGTGTTTCTGAGTATAAAACCTTATATCATCCCTGCCCCAGTTTTTTTCAATCAGCGCTTTGCAATAAGGACAGTCTTTACGGCCAAAATATAATATAAGCCCTTTTTTCTTTGCTTCAGCCGCTTCTGTAATGTCATCTTTTAAGTCTAAAAAGCTTAACTTAAACCATGCAGGTAGCCTGACTTCCTGCGTTAATGTTTCATCAGAAAAAATAATATTCTCTGAATAAGCGTTAAAAGGCAGATAACTAAGAATAACCAGCAGTAAATAATGTATTCTCATCAAGGGGCAGTTAATCATTGTTATAGGTAATGTTTAAGTCTAACGTTTTTCAACACAGTACAATTTGTCAGAGGTCAAAATTAATTCAAATACTCTGACAAACAGACCACATTGCAGATTATGATATAATACCGTTTTAATCTGATAATGTGGCAATAATGACAAAAATCGCTCAAAACTCTGTTGTTTCTCTCAATTATACACTGACAAATGATGCCGGAGATATACTCGATAAGTCTGAAAATGGTCAGTTTGTGTATCTACATGGCTCTAATAACATTATCCCGGGTCTGGAAAACGCACTGGCCGACAAATCATTAAATGATGAATTTAAAGTCACTATCGAACCAGCAGATGCTTATGGTGAAAAGGATGATTCCAAGCGACAGACTGTTGGTCGTGACATGTTTGAAGCAGATAGTCCGATTGAAGTCGGTGTTCAGTTCCACGCTCAGAGCCCTGAAGGCGAGATGCTGGTTATTACTGTTGTCGATATTAATGGCGATGAAATTACCATTGATGGCAATCACCCGTTAGCCGGTGAGCGCTTACACTTTGAGGTAAAAGTTAGCGCTGTTCGTGACGCCACTGAAGAAGAAATATCACACGGCCATGTACATGGACCAGGTGGCCACCAACACTAACTAATCACTATCATAGGGCATTACGATTTACTCTGATGCCCGCTCTATTTTAGCTGGCAGATATAGTGGATATAACGCCCCATCATATTGAATGGCGGCTGATGCGCATAGATAGACTCCAATGCCAGTATATCTTCAAGCGAGCGATTTTCCTTTAAGTCCTTATTCAAATAGTCGTATAAAACCCGAATACCCGTTTTTTTCTGTACATCAAACCCTGAGTTAAACAACCAACGCTCCACATCGTCAGGATTAAGAGGATTTGTCGGTGTTAACCCCCCCGGATGCCCTTTGAAATCCTGTTTCATGACTTTTCTAAAGTTACCTTTGAGCAGGTTATAGAAAATAATTGAATTAACGTTATAAAACATTAATGACAAATAGCCGCCCTTCTTCAGATACTTTTTTAATACCGGAATAATGGCTTCAGGGTCATCCAGCCACTCCAGTACAGCATGGAAAATTATTAAATCGTATTTCTGATTGAAGTCGTCTCCCAGTTCCTGCAGAGACGAATGCAAGTACTGCACATTATCAGCAACTGATGGCAACGCCTCACATGCCTGTGTTAATAAATCAGATGAGATATCGCAAAGTGTAAATTGATGCTGAGACTGATACAAAGCAGCAGAAACCTGCCCCATACCACAACCCGCATCCAGTATATTAAGTGCTTTGCCCTGCTTCAGAATCGGGATATTATTATCAATATCATCAAGCACCAGATGTAAGCGTATTTTGCCTTTAGGCGTATTATAAATATTCTTTTTAAAACGCTGACTGTGTTTATCGAAATTAGTATCTTGAGACATATAACACCTGTGTATAGTATCGTCTATTATAAAGGTATTAGGTATTAATCGCATTACTAAGCCAATGGCAACAGACTGACATCAAGCAGGAAATAAATGCATAGCATGAAACCATTAAGCAGAAGACAGCTCGAAAGCGGCCCACGAAACTACAGCAGCGAATTTACCACAACTGCCGAGCTGGACAGCCTTCATGATGTACTGGGGCAGGAACGGGCACTAAAAGCACTTGATTTTGCCATCGGCGTAAAACATCAGGGTTACAACCTGTATGTGATGGGCCCACCCGGCCTAAGTAAACACGCCATTATTAAAGATGTACTGAATAAAATTGCCTGCGACCGGTCAACGCCTTCAGACTGGTGTTATACACACAATTTTGAAACGGATCACCGGCCACAAATTTTAGAATTACCGGCCGGGCGTGGCAGGAAGTTTCATAAGAACATGAACACCCTGATTACCGAACTTGGAAAGTCTATCCCGGCAGCATTTGAGACCAATGAGTACCGTGAAAGAATTCAACTAATTGAACGAGAAGCATCGACAAAACAGTCCGATCTGGTTAAAAAATATAAAAAACTGGCTCGTGAAGACTCTATCTTATTAGAAGAAACACCCAGTGGTTTTACACTCAGTCCAATTGTCGATGATAAATCCCTGTCTCTGGAGGAATTTAATTTATTATCCCCTGACCTGCAGGAATCATTTAATGAAAAAACAGGAAAACTACAGGAGCAATTAGAGTTTATTATTCCACAGTTAAACCAGATCAGTCGCGATTCAAATGAAAAAATAAAATCAATGAATCGTGATGTCGCACTGTATGCAACCGGTCACTTAATCAAAGATTTAATTGGTCGCTATGGCGATATAAACAGCGTTGTTAAATACCTTGAAAATGTGCAAAAAGATGTACTCGATCACCTTCAGGACTTTGCAAAACTTGAAGATGAACTCAGTGCCGGTGAAACAGCGGGCGTCAAAGATAACTCTCTTGAACGCTATAAAATAAATTTACTTGTTGATAACTCAGAGCTCGAAGGTGCACCCGTTATCTATCTTGATAACCCTACCTATCACAATCTGGTTGGAAGAATAGAATATGACAGTTTTATGGGTTCTATCAGCACTGACTTTACCCTGATAAAACCCGGTGCTATTCATCAGGCCAATGGTGGCTATCTGATCATTGATGCAGAAAAGCTACTGCTACAGCCATTCGCATGGGAAGCTTTAAAACGCACTCTTTATTCCCGTATGCTACGTATAGAATCAATGGAGCAAATGCTGAGCACAGACACTGCTAAAAGTCTTGAGCCGGCACCCATTCCAATTGACATTAAAATTGTCATAATTGGCGACCGACAACTTTATTATGAACTACACCAACTTGATCCTGACTTTTCCGAGCTCTTTAAAGTTGAGGCAGACTTTGATGAAGAGATCAGTCACAATGCAGAAAATAATTTTTTATATGCAAGACTTCTGGCAACACGCTGTAGAAAACTAAACCTTAAAGAAATTGAAAAAGAAGCTGTCAATAATATCCTTCAATACAGTTCACGCCTTGCCGGAGACAGCGAGAAGCTATCAACCAAACTCCGGTCAATTACTGAATTACTTATCGAAGCTGATTACTGGGCAAAAAAGTCATCACATGAATTCATTACAAATGATGATGTCACCGATGCAATAAAAGCTCAGACATTACGCATTTCTCGAATTCAAAATTTGATTCAGGAAGATATAAACCGCGGGACCATTTTAATCAATACGAATGGCAAGCAAACCGGTCAGGTGAATGGCCTTTCTGTATTTGATATTGGTAAATATGGTTTCGGCCAGCCCTCTTGCATCACTGCAACTGTCAGACTAGGCAACGGGCAAATCATTAACATTGAGCGTGAAGTTGACCTTAGTGGATCAATTCATGATAAAGGCGTATTAATTCTTTCAGCCTTATTAGCAAATCGTTACGGAAAAAACTTACCGCTATCTTTTTCAGCCAGTCTTGCATTTGAACAATCCTATGGCCGAATAGATGGTGACAGTGCATCAGTCGCAGAATACTGCGCTCTAATTTCAGCGCTGATAGACATACCAATAAATCAGGGATTTGCTGTTACAGGTTCTCTTAATCAACAAGGCAAGGTACAGGCCATTGGTGGTGTTAATGAAAAAATCGAAGGTTTTTTTGAAATATGCAAAATACGCAACTTAACAGGTGATCAGGGCTGTATTATTCCTGCCATTAATCAGAAAAATTTATTACTGAATAACGAAGTATTGAATGCAGTCGAAGAAGGTAAATTTCATATTTATACTATTAACCATGTTGATGAGGCACTGGAAATTCTAACCGGACTAAAAACGGGCTGCCAACTTGAAAGTGGCGAATTTGAAAATAACACAATCAACGACATGGTAAATAAGCAGTTAATCAAAATGGCAGACTGTTCAAGACAATTTCTACAGCCAGTCAGTACACAATCCGAATCGAACAATTAACTGGTTAGCAGATCGTGTATATCAATTATGTTAAATAATAGAGAACACAGTTAATAAAGTTAGCATCATTAATATCATCTTGAGCGATCGAAAACACTAAAAAAATGCGACATAAAAACTACAAATTATTATTCATTTGATTGAACATTCAACTGCTTGGTAACTGCACCTATCAATTCTTCCGAAGTATAGGGCTTCTGTAGTATCCGGTTAGTTAACTCGATATGTTCAGGTTTTTTTGATATTGATCTGATATAACCACTGGCTAAAACTATTTTAACTTCAGGAAAATTCTCTCTTATCATCGTAGCCAGCTCATATCCATCTATATCCGGCATAATAACATCTGATAAAACCAGATCAACTGAATTGCTTTCAAGATATTGCAAAGCATCCTTAGCGCTATTGACCGCTGAAACATTATACCCATTATCCTTGAGAATATGTGCAGCCATATCCGCCAAAGCAAACTCATCATCAACCACAAGAATCGTCTGCCCATGCCCTGCCGCTCTGACTACTACTGCATCAGTACCCGCCTCGTCTTCTGCTTCAGATTTATAGCGTTTGAAATACAGGCTAAAAGTACTGCCCCTGCCCGGCTCAGAATCAATTTCTATATGCCCTCCAGAACGCTTAACAAAACCGAACACCTGACTAAGACCCAGGCCCGAACCTTTTTCACCTTTGGTGGTAAAAAAGGGATCAAACAACTGATCTTGTACAGCTTCATCCATGCCGCAGCCAGTATCTGAAATACTTACCTTGACATAATCACCTGTATGCAGATTTCTGACACTTGCCTCATAAAATGGTAAAGTCACATTTTCACTGGTAACGACCAGCTCACCACCATCGGGCATTGCATGCATTGCATTGATACACATATTAAGAATAGAATCCTGAAAATCACCACTATCAATCCATACGCTCCATAACAGCGGATCAAGATTATATTTAACGTCAATCCTTGCCGTTAAAGTTTTCTGTAGCATATTATAATCAGCAGTAAGCAAATTATTAATATTGACCACACTTGCACTTGGACTCTGCGTTTTTGTAAATGCTAATAGTTTCTTTGTAAGGTTTGCTCCGCGTTTACCTGCTTTCATGATTTCATCAGAAAACACCCTCAATTTTTCATCTTGTATGGATATCGATAATAATTCAGCATAACCAATAACAACACCCAGTAAATTATTATAGTCGTGAGCAATACCCCCGGTCAGTTTACCCAGTGCATCCAGCCTCTGAGATTGTCTTAGCTGTGTTTCCTGATTACGCATC
>Ga0316207_10003616_pt1 | contig 14169 bp, 7 predicted proteins | sample 6weekpyrite_MG_FD_204943 | JGI IMG/M metagenome (GOLD analysis project Ga0316207, IMG submission 204943) | Microbial mat bacterial communities from mineral coupon in-situ incubated in ocean water Damariscotta River, Maine, United States -... | ecosystem: Environmental > Aquatic > Marine >... | reverse complement strand
TTGTCTGCTGCTGCAGTGAGGCGGGTTTTCTAATGCAATACTGAGGCTTTTTAATGTTTTTTTAAGTGCTTTATGTGTTTTGGCTTCTGTTATGGAGTCGGCATATAGTCTTACAGCATCTGAGAGCAGCTCAAAAGAGTTTTTATCCATTTTTTTATAAGGATGTTCAAGAACAATATTATTGATAAGTCGTTCAATGTTTTCCAAATGGTTTCCTTTTTTGGAAACTGACAAATCTTTAAGAAGGTCATCTGATTTTATGCTTGGTGAGCCTGATGACGTAGAGACGACATTGATATTACGATGGAGTTGGTCTTTGTGATGCATTCCCTCAATAATACGCATAGATCTCTCTAGAGCAGAATTTCTTTTTTTGAGTTCATCATTGCTCTTTTTTAGGGCCTTACTCTGCAGGGACAGTTCCGTATTGAGGTCTGCTATCTGGCAATAGTGTTTTTCAATGAGCTTTTCATTAGAGATGGCCTTTGAAATTTTATAGAGCGTGTTGATCAAGTCTTCGTGTTTGACCGGTTTGATCAAAAAGCTGTTAACCCCTTCGTGAAGAAGTTCCATCAAATAATCAGATTCATTGTGTGCGGATACGACGACAATGGGCTGAAAGGAGTTGTCTTCATGAATCGCATGGATCATTTCAATACCATTCATTTTTGGCATGTTAATGTCTGTAATAATAAGGTCATAGGGTTTTTTATCATCATCGAGACGCTTTTTGTGCTTTTGTAAACCTTCTTGACCATTATTGGCTGTATCTACTTCATTAAAGAGTTCATCAAACAGAGCTGTCATCTGGAAACGAAGCTGTTCGTCATCTTCAACAAAAAGGATATTTAGATCTTTGGTGTAATGATAAAGTTCTTCAATTATACTCATAGGTTTTCCTTGTTATTATTAAAAGTCAAAAATGTCACCAAGCTCCTCGACTTCCTTTGACTCTGGAGCTAAGAGAGCATTGAGCATATTGGCATTGGTGGTGATGGAGTCGTTTAAGAAATCTACACTGGGTGCCCCGTCATAAAATATTTTCGTCTTCCAAAAGATAAGATCATTCATAAAGGCATTGACAAAGTCAAATAATTCTCCTGAACTCTCCTTGAAATACTCCTGGTTCTGTAGTATCGCATCGGAAAGTTCATGCAGGGCATTTGAAAGAACATAAGTGTCATTTGAAATACTAAGTATGGATGCCATCTCATTAAAACAGTGACACAGTTCTTGTGTGTCTGAACTCTCAAGCGAACTGTTTTCCATTAGAAGTATAAGTGAACGAAGTCGTAAGAGATACTCTTCAAAGTCTTCAAGTTCATCTTGATCCAAGATGTCGAAGGTCTGTAAGTTTTCATCTTCCTTGCTGATAAAGGTAAGCGCCTCTTTTTTCTCCTGGGGTTCAAGCTCTTGAGAAGAAGAGATCTCTTCCAGAGCTGATTTTTCCAGGATAAAGCTTAATATGTTTTCTTTGCATAAGTAAATCCCTTCTTTATAATAGCTTTCGATCAGCTTATCAACCCGCTCGCATCCCATCAATTGAATATTGTCCAGTGAAAAGTAGAAATTTTCAATATCTTCTTCGATAAAGATATGAAACTGAAAGTTATTTTGTAACTGAAGTGTACCCAGTCGATAAATGAAACGGACAAAATCGCTTAATTTATCGATATGACGTTGAAAGTCAAAACGTATAAGTATCGCTTCCCAAAATTCTGAAAGGTCAGACTCGCAGGTAATGGAAAAGTTCATATGATAATGATAGACCTTGGATGTGAACAGGTTGAGCGACTTTGGCGTGTTACCGATGTGATGACGTGTCTGTATCAGTTGAAGATATTTATGCAGACGACTTTTAAACAAAGGGGCATTGACGGGCTTGATCATATAGTCTTCTGCACCGCTACGCAACATCTCTTTTTGCTTATCTTCATCACCAAAGGCAGAGATAACAATGATCATCACCTTCGGATACTTCGCTTTTATAATCTTTGTTGCCTCGTTACCATTCATAACGGGCATCATCAGGTCCATAAAAATGATGTCCATTGGTGTCGTGGAACAGAGCTCAACAGCTTCTTTTCCATCTTTAGCAGTAAAGACACCGATCTCTTGCGTATAGTCTTTGCTGTATTGCTTGATAAACAGAGCAATAAGCTCTAGATTGACTTCATTATCTTCAACGACTAAAATGTTTTTTTGCATTTGAACCTACGATGACATTGAATTTGTTCACTTTTGTTGATTTATAGTAGCATATTAAATATGAAAAAATCACAAAAATAGTTAAATAATCGAAAATTAATAATATACTCTATGAATTTATAGTAATCAAAGTAAATATAGGATTATATACTAATAGTAAAAACTTTTTGTAAATTTTTAAGTAGATATGCTTTTAAAGGAAAAATTCAAAAATGCGCAGCATAAATCATACCTACAAGACAACCCTGCAACTGCTATCTTGGCTGGATGAGAAGGCCAAGATAGCTGAGACTAAACAGGTTTTAGTGCAAATTTTTGACGGGGCATTAGATCAATCTCTAGTTATTGAAATCACCCATATTATTAAAAGACATCTCCCTCATGCCATTATCATCGGTGCATCAAGCTGCGGGGAGATCGCAAATGGTGAAGTCCGTGATCACAGTACCTTAATTAGCCTTTGTGAATTTGACAACACAAAACTTGAAGTGTTTAGCAGTACGCAAAGTGATGCTGAAAAAACAGGAAGAGAGATGGCTTCTTCTCTTGTCGGTGATGAGACCAAGTGTGTTGTATTGTTTGTTGACGGCCTAGATTATGATGTTGAAGCCTTGTTAGAAAGTTTTAATAAGCATGGAGGCCACAGTGTTGTACTGGCAGGTGGAATATCCAGTGATAATTACTCTTTTAAGGGTTCTTATATCCTTCATGACACGCAGGTCTTTTCTAAAGGCGTTGTTGCTGTTGCGCTTAACAATGCTGACCTTCAATGTTTTAGTGATTATAATTTTGGATGGAAAAGTGTCGGAAAAAGTATGACGGTTACGCGTTCTGATGAAGATTATGTATATGAGATTGATCATAAATCAGCACTTTTAGTCTATGCTGAATATCTAGGGGAAGATGTCTTGACCGACCTGCCTGAGTCATTGATGGAGTTTCCTCTACTCTTTGATAATGATGGTTATCAGCTTGCCCGATCCGTAGTAAGCACGAGTGATGACGGTGCTATCCAGTTTTCCGGACAGATTCATGAGGGAACACGTGTTCGTTTTGGTATTGAAGATGAAAGCAGTGTCTTTAACACAATGGCTGATATTTACGTGAAGGCTTCAATGCAGCCGCTTGAATCTATTTTTGTTTTTTCGTGCGCATCACGAAAGGCTGTTTACGAGGACCACCATGAAGATGAGTATAAAGCGCTTTCAGATATGGCACCGCAGGCCGGTTTTGTCAGTTATGGTGAATTTGCAAACGTTAATGGGAAAAACCTTTTTTTTAATATGACCAGCGTCGTCTTGGGTCTGTCTGAAACAAAAGAGATTAGCAATAAGATAAAAACAAACTTTTTTCAACCTCGACATCGTCGTAAATCCGACAAGGCTATTTCGCATCTGATTGAAGCAACCACAGAGGAGTTGAACGAACAACTTCAAGAGAACCATTCACTAATCACCTTGCTTGCTCAATACAAAGATGCTCTTGACAAGTCAACACTGGTCTCAAAAACGAATACTGAAGGCATCATTACCTACAGCAACGATAGGTTCTGTGAACTTAGCGGCTACAGCAAGTCGGAATTGATAGGACAGCCTCACAGTATAGTACGCCATCCTGATACCCCTGAATCTACTTTTGAAGAGATGTGGAATCATCTTAAGAATAAACAGATCTGGACGGGGATGCTTCAAAATAAAAACAAGAACGGCTCCAGCTATTATGTCCATGCTTCGATCTTTCCTATCTTGGATGAACATGGAAATGTTATAGAATATATGGCGCTTCGTGATGATTTGACCTCTATGGTCTTGTACGAGAAAGGTCTTGAAGAACAGCAAGAGCGTCTACATCAGATATTGAATAATCAAGATAGCATAGTCGCGCTTAATACGGTTGACGGTCTGGTGACATTCTTAAATAAGAAGTTTTTTGATTATTTCGATTTTAAAGATTTGGATGATTTCCTAAGCCAACATGAATGTATATGTGAACTTTTTGTTGATAAAGATGGAAAACTTGTGGGCTGTGATATAGATTGTCATTTGAGTGAGTTTGACACCAATGGTGAAGAAGTGGTTCAGCAGGAACATCTTCTAGGAAAAGATGCTCAGGTGCATACTTTTCGTATCGGTACCAAAGCTATTGTCTTAGATAATAAAGAGATGTTTTTATCTACATTAACGGATATCACAGAGCTTGAAAATGCAAGACTGCGTGCCGAAGAGGCTAAAAATGCAAAAGCAGACTTCTTAGCGAATATGAGCCATGAGATACGGACACCGATGAATGGCATTATAGGGTTTGCCGGTTTACTTAGTGAGAGTGAATTAGATGAAGAACAGCGTCAATATCTGGATGTGCTCCAAACCTCTGCAGATATGCTGTTGAATGTAGTTAACGGAATATTGGACTTTTCTAAACTTGAACACGGAAAACTGGAACTTGACCTCGTCAGCGTTAACCTTTTTAGAGAGTTGGAGTTTTTATACGTACATTACCTTCCTCAAGCGCAAGAAAAATCCATCATGTTTCATCTGAATGTCGACTTCGAGATTTTTGAATGTCTGTATGCCGACGGTCTTCATCTCAAGCAGGTGCTCTCCAATCTCATTAATAATGCGCTGAAGTTTACGCAAGAGGGAGAAAGCATAATCATTAATGCACAGCTCGTGCGTGATAAACCTTCTTCACAGCAGATAGAGTTTTCTGTGGAAGACACCGGCATAGGGATATCAGCCTTACGTCAAGAGAAAATCTTTGAAGCTTTTACCCAAGAAGACAGTTCAACAACACGTGAGTTTGGGGGTACGGGACTTGGTCTGAGTATCAGTTCTTCATTAGTCGGACTTATGGGGGGTAAAATAAACCTTGTAAGCAAGAAAAAAAGAGGAAGCAGGTTCTCCTTTATATTGAAGCTTAAAAAATGTAAGTCGAAACCACAGAAATTGAGTACGCTTTTAGGTCGTGAAAGAATTCAACTGCTTGAAAATACGAAAAATAGTGATGCAGTCAGTGCTTATCTTGATGCCTTTGGCATTAAGTCAAACCTATTGTCCATTGAAAAGCTCAAAAATAAGCAAAATGATATTATGATCGTCTTTGATGAAGAAGAAGCGCTCGCATTGCATCATGAATTACGAGAAGAACAGCCTCTTCTCATCTGTATTGATGCTAACTCTACAATTATGTCAGGGTATTCAAATTTACAGATGGTTAACTGTTATCATCACTGTTCGACACGGCTGTATAATATTCTTTATCAGTTTGCGAGTGCACCACAGAAACAGAGAGATGAAAAAATACTTTTTGACGGAAGTAATTTACGTGTTCTTGTCGCTGAAGATAACGAAGTTAACCAGATGCTTATTGAAGAGTTGTTGAAAAAATACGATGTATCACTACAGCTGGTAGAAAATGGTAAAGAAGCTTGTCAGGCGGCTAAAAAAGAGCCTTTTGATTTGATATTAATGGATATCAATATGCCTGTTATGAATGGAGTGGAAGCGACAGAAAAGATCATAAACAAGGTTGAAAAGAATCAGGGTACACCAATTGTAGCCTTGACCTCAAATGTTTTGGATGAAGATGTGAAGAAGTTCAAAAGTGCAGGTATGTACGGTCATCTGGCAAAACCTGTTTCAAGCAGTGACATTCAAGATCTCTTTCTTGAACTTTTTGGAAGAGAACAGCATGATGTAACCATGATATCACACAAAGAGATAGAGACGAGTCTTAATAATGCTACTGTGTTACTTGAACTGTCTACAGAAATCATGAATGGACTTTTTCTGAAATTTTTAATTACGACAGAGTCTATACTTGAGCAGATGAGCAAGGCTGAAGCAGCTGAGTCTTATGATAACCTCTTGGAACAAGCCCATAAGCTAAAGGGTGCCAGCAGTTCTTTGTGTCTGGATAAGATGACAGAGATATTAGTGAAAATAGAGGATTCGGCACGCAAGCGTAAAAAGATGGACTATAGTGGAGCGATGAAACAACTGTATGTATTTTATGAGAACATGAGAGATTATTATAAACAGAGCGTAGAAGATGCCTAAGGCCAAGGTAGTTGATAGTATTGATCACAACCTGCATGTTGTTGCAGTGGATGATGAACCCTTTAATTTAGAACTGCTTAAGGCAATATCTTCCAAAGTTTATCCTAATATGTTAACCTTTTCAGACCCCAAACTCGCCTTGGAATATCTCTCCCAAAACCCAGTTGACATACTGCTGGTTGATTACATGATGCCTCATATAAACGGTATTGAACTTATGAAACGCGCACATGCAATTGATTCGGAGATACTTACTATTATGATCACGGCAGCAGGTGATGATGATAAGGTTAAGCTTGATGCGCTTCATCATGGAGCAATAGACTTTTTTAAAAAGCCGGTGAACGTTGCCGAGTACCGTGCCCGCATGAAAAATGTCTCAAAACTAAAACTTTCACAACTTGTATTAGATGACTTTAACACTAAGCTTGAAGAAGAGGTCGATAGAGCGACAAAAACACTGATCCAACGTGAGAAAGAGGCATTAAGGGTTCTCTCTAATGCGGCCGAGTACAAGGATCCCGAAACGGCCAGTCATGTCTCTCGTGTTGCACATTACTCAAAACTGCTGGCATTGAAACATGGCCTTGACGAAGATGAACAAGAAGTTGTCTTTCATGCTTCTCCTCTTCACGATATTGGAAAAGTCGGAATCAGTGATGCCATCTTGCTTAAGCCGGGTAAACTGGAAGGGATTGAGATGGCAGCGATGAAAGAACACACTGACATTGGTTTGAAAATTCTTGAGTCCAGTGAGAACCCTTTCTTAAAAGCAGGGGCAATAATCGCTTATACGCATCATGAAAAATATGATGGGAGCGGTTATCCAAATGGTTTAAGCGGTGAAGATATACACATATACGGTAGAATCACCGCAATAGCCGATGTTTTTGATGCCTTGACATCAAGACGACCCTATAAAGACCCATGGCCTTTTAATGATGCAGTTCAGTACCTTAAAGAACAGAGCGGAAAACATTTTGATCCTTCGTTATGCGAACTCTTTTTAACGCATCTTGAAGAAGTGAGCTCGATTTATGAAAGATTTAAAAGTGAAGATACCTTATAGCAGGGGCAGCTCGATACAGAAGCAGGCACCCTTATCAGTATTATAGGCATAAATCTTTCCATCATGATGCTGTTCAATAATAGTTTTGGACATATAAAGCCCTAGACCTGTACCATTCTTATCATTCTTAGTCGAGAAGTAGGGATCAAATATCTTCTCAATCGCACTTTCTTCGATTCCTCCTGCATTATCACTAACCTCGATCTTGACATACCCGTCCATGCTAAAAGTATGAATATCTATACATGGTCTGGAGATATTTTTTTCCAAAAAATTGTCTTCAGAGTTTTTAAAGAGATTAAGCATGACCTGCATGATCTCATTTTTGTGCATTTGCAAAGAGAGGTCCGTATCATAGTTCTTATTCACATCGATAGCATTCTTTGTAAAAGACATCTCGGTAAGTTTAAGTGCATACTCAATAGGATCAGTTATATGGTGGTACTGCTTGATCTTGTCTGGTTTGTAGAGTGTTCGAAAGTCATTGATCGTATTAGATAGACTCTGTGTAAAAGCTTCTATATCATCGGCTTGACGATTTAAATAGTCACGATTGGTCTCATTGATAGCATCATCTTGACTCAGTGCAAGTTTGACTTTTATGCTGCTTGCTATGGCTGAAATTGAACTTAGAGGTTGTCGCCATTGATGAGCAATCATGCTAAGAAGCTCTCCCATATGGGCCATTCTTGACTGCTTGATCATCTGCGCCGATTGCTCTTTTACTCTCAAGTCAAGTTCCCTTGCCAGTTCTTTATATTTTGTTTTGGAATTTTCAAGACTGCTCTCCAACTTTTTTTGCTCGGAAATATCTCGTCCTGAGACGTGGATAATAGGCTTTGTATTAATATTGATCCGCGTTAATAATATGTCCATCCAAAACTCTTCACCATTTTTACGCGAATGCAGCCATTCAAAACGATGATGTCCATTAAGCAGACAGACCTGCATCATCTCTTCTGCTTTTTCATAAGAGAGGCGTCCGTCCGGCTGAAATTTTGGCGACAAGGCACTGGGATGTGTATTCAAGTATTCTTGTTTGTTAGCGAGTCCCATAATGTTAACTGTTGCTTGATTACAGGCTATGGATTTTCCATCTTCAAGCAAGGAAATGGCATCAGAAGAGTGCTCAAATATTGTCTCAAAGGCTTCTATCTGCTCTTCAAGTTTTGTTTCCATATCCTTTAAAGCAGTAAGGTCTTGAGTTGTACCGATTATACGTATGGGTGTACCCGAATTATTATAAAGAGCGTGTCCGATTCCATGAATGATCTTTTCGGTGTTATCAGGAAGAATGATTCGATGATAGATGTCATAATTTTCTCTCTCCTTTAAGGCTTGCGCAATTTCTGAAGCAACCATCTTCTTATCATCGGGATGGATCATGTTGAAAAAAGAGTTATAGCTGTTATCGAATTCCTTAGGTGAAACACCGAAAATCCTATAGACTTCATCGGAACAGGAAAGTTTGTCATTAAGCATATCCCAGTCCCAATGACCGACTTTGGCAATGCGCTGCGCATCATTAAGATGATTATTAGATTGTTGCAGCTTCTCTTCGAGATCGAGCTCTTTAGTCAAATCTCTTGATATCCCTACCATACCGATGAGATCACCTTGATCGTCGATTAGAGGAGACTTTTGTGTAACAAGATAGAGGCGGTTTCCATTGGCGTGGGTAATCCATTGGTTATTAGAGTAGGGTGTAAAACTTTGGAAGATATCTACATCGATAGACCTAAACAGTTCAGCCTGTTCTTTTGAAAAAAGTTCATAATCTGTTTTACCGATAATATAATCCATAGGAAGACCAAGGAAATTTGAAAAGGCTTGATTACATCCAATATAACGATAGTCCGTATCTTTGTAAAAAAGAAGATCAGAAATTGAGTTTGCAACATTTAAGAGCAGTTTGTTCTGTTCGCTAAGTGCTTTTTGCAAGGAGAGGTTTTTGTCTTTTAACACCTGTGTGCTAGAAGCCTCTTGTAGAAGCAGGTTTAAAGATGAGATTTGGGTAGAACTTTCTTCCAGTTTATTACGTAGAATCGTGTTCTCAGTCTTTAACTTTTCTAGTTCTGTAATGTCCATGTATGCCTCGTTACATTCATTAGTTATATGATAGCTGAAAAAAATTACAAATATTTTAAGCTTAGAGATATTGGATGAAAAGTCTATTCTCATGGGCGCTAAGGATGATACTTATCGACAACTTGGGTTTAGTTTGATATAATCACTTTAAAATTAAACTTAATATAAATGAAGTATGTAAAACAAAGGAGAAAAGATGGAATGCGAGTTTCCTACAGTTAACAGCAGTAGTGATGAAATTAGAGATATTTTTAACAATACGAAAACTATAGCTGTATTAGGTCTTTCTCCTGACCCTTCAAAAGCCAGCCATAGAGTAGCCAAGTACCTTAAAGAACAAGGTTTTACTATTGTTCCGGTATATCCGAAAGAAGAAGAGATCCTTGGCGAGAAAGTGTATCGTTCTCTTGAAGAGATCCCTTTTGAAGTGGATATGGTTGATATCTTTCGCAAGCCCAAGGCTTTGCTTGACGTTGCAGACGTGGCAATAACCCGTGGTGATGTGAAGTTTTTTTGGGCACAAAAGGGCATTGTCAATAATGAAGCCGCTGAACGTGTAAAAAAAGCAGGATTAGTTGTTGTACAGAACAAATGTACAATGGTTGAACACTCTGTATTGTAAGGATAATATTGTTAGATTTAAACCTTGTTAAACAAGCACAAAAACGTATAGACGGTGTCGTCGTTAAGACACCTTTCGCCTATGCCCCCTTGTTAAGTGAACTTTCTCATGCAGAAATCTTCGTTAAAAAAGAGAATCTGCAGATCACCGGCGCCTTTAAGCTTCGCGGTGCTTTCAATAAGATCGCCTCATTGAGTAAGGAAGAAAGATCAAAAGGTGTGATTGCGGCGAGTGCCGGAAATCATGCTCAAGGGGTTGCTTTTTCCGCTAAACACTTTGATGCACATGCGCTTATTGTTATGCCTGAGTCAACACCTATTACAAAGATCAACGGAGTTAGCTCGTATGGAGCAGAGGTCGTACTCGCTGGTACAAATTATGATGAAGCTTATGCCTATGCTATTGAATATGCAAAAAAGAATGACTTAGTCTTTATTCACCCTTTTGAGGATGATGAGGTTATTGCCGGTCAGGGTACTCTTGCCTTAGAAATGTTGGATGAACATAAGGAATTAGATATACTCATTGTTCCAATGGGTGGCGGAGGATTGATCTCAGGTATCGCAACAGCAGCTAAGGCAATTAATCCTAATATTGAGATTATTGGAGTAAGTGCTTCCGGTGCACCGGCACTTAAAAACTCTTTTGAGCAAAAAATAGCGACGCATACCAGTTCTGTACGTACCATAGCTGATGGCATTGCTGTACGAGATACTTCGGAAATTACCTTAGACTATATGCTTTCATCGGTTGACTCGGTTGTGTCTGTAGATGATGAAGAGATTGCTAATGCTATTTTATTTCTTCTTGAAAAACAGAAGCTTGTCGTCGAAGGTGCGGGTGCAGTCGGTGTCGCAGCACTCATGCATCATAAAATTGATAAAATCCAAGGAAAAAAAGTCGGCCTTGTTCTGAGTGGTGGAAATATTGATGTGACGATGCTCTCTGTAATTATCGAAAAAGGTCTACTGAAGTCACATCGCAAGATGAAATTAACGGTTACTCTTGTGGATAAACCTGGTTCATTAATGAAGTTGACTGAGCTATTACAAGAGTTATATGCGAACATTGTACATATCGCTTATGATAGAACATCAACGACCTTGGATTACGGGGATGCCCATGTTACTATTCACCTTGAGACTAAGGGCGAAAAGCATCAAAACGAGATACGTTCTGTTCTACTTGAACACGGCTATTTAAGTTCTGAGATGAAATAGGTCAGATGAAGCCGGATAAATCCATTGAAATAAAATCAGCGATCATCACACTAAAGCCACTTCTTAACGGCTACCTTGCCATTATGGACAGAAGTGGAAGTTTACGACAGCTTGATGTTCAGACCTATAAAACTATTGGTGGGTTTAAGACTAATATTGAGCAAGAACGTTCTTGGGGAAACCATATGTCGGTATCGGCCTCAGGAAAATATGCAGCTAGTGTTATCCCCCATAGCAATAGAGCGGCTGTGTATGATGTACAGACAAAAAAACTGTTATATACCACAGATCAGCACAAGGGTGATCTCGAGTCAGTTTGCGTAGATGATAACAATCATTATTTTGTGACAGGGGGTACAGACGGAAGGACCTGTGTCTGGAATCTTGAAACAGGTCGCCTGTCTTACTCTTTTCCTTCTCACGCCGACTATATTACGGCTTTGGACATCAACAGTATATGGATTGTTTCAGCCTCTTATGACAAGAGTATATCTGTACTGAACCTTACGACGATGAAAATGCCTATTCGTTTACATGGACATAGCAGTGTAGTGGTTCAGATGAAACTTCTGAAAAATATGCGAATGATTTCAGCCGATAAGAGTGGAAACATCATTCTTTGGAACCTGAAAACATCAAAGGTCATACAGCGTTTTACCAAAATGAACGATGATATTACCTGCTTTGTTGTCAGTACAGATGAGAGGTTTTTATTTGTTGGTACAAAGCTTGGCAATGTCAGTGTTTATGAGATGGAAAAAGGAGAGCTCTTAAAAAGGGTTTATCTTAAAGAACAAAGCAAGGTGACAGCACTTTCTCTTATTGATACAAAAGGGCAGTTGGCGGTAGGAACCAATAGCGGACGTTTGAGTTTTTACGCTTTAATACCTGAGGAAGCACTTCTGCTGGAAAAATTAAAAAACAAAGAATATGCAGAACTCTATGAGATGGCAGAGGAGAATCCTCTTTTGTACTACTCTGCTGTCTATCTTAAGTTAGAAGAGTTGTGGAATGCTGCTCTGATAAAAGCGACCAAGATGCTAGAACTGGGGCAACGCTCCAATGCGGAAGTCATTCTGGACGCTTTTTTTAAGGTGAAATCAAAACGTTCACTTATTCAAGGTCTTTATAAAGACTATACGGAATTTGACAAATTCAAGTATTTTGTCAAAAATAAGAAATACTCTCTCGCCTATCCCTTTGCCAACCGTTATGAACATTTTAAAAAGAGTGATGCCTATAAGCTTATGGAAAATGAGTGGCATGTCCAATTTAATAAAGCAAAAGTATATTTGATGGATAAAGAGGGGGATGAGAAGGTTAGAAAACTTTTGAATAACTTTAAAGGTATTTCTGAAAAATCTATCTTGATCCAAGAGCTTTTTTTACAGCGAACGGCATATATGCTGTTTAAAAAGAAGCTTGCGCAGAAAGATTATAGAGCATTGTTTGCTCTTTTGGAAAAATGTCCTTTTATTAAAGAGTTCGATGAATATGATAAGCTTTTAGAGTATGCAGACAATTACTATATCAAGGCGCAACATGCATTAGAAAAGAAAGATTATGCAACTGTTGTTACTTTGGCATCAAAGTTGTTGCATTTTCCTGACCTAAAAGATGACGCAAAAATCATGATCGACAATGCAAAGGTTTATGAAAAATTCAATGCGGCTTTTGACGATGAAGATATGTCTTTGATGTATGAGATGATAGGAGAATACCCGTTTTTAGTGGAATTGAAAGAGGCTAAGTCTTTGGAAAAAGATTGGAACTATCATCTGGTCTTGGCAGAAAAATTTGCTTCAAAGGCAGATGTCGTGAATGTTATTGCCAGCTTAGAAGACTTTTTTGAGATCAAAGCCAAGTTTATTCCTATTGCCGTTGTCATGCAGCAGGCTTATATCTCTCAGCTTAATAGAGCGTTACGTTCTAAAAAGTCAAGGATTGTCATCGATAATTCGATAAAAAATTACGTGGCATTTTTTGGAGTTGATGATCATATAGAAAACTATATAGAAAACTATATAGATGTTTTTAAATCAAATTTTAATTTTTCACCCCTTCAAAAAGGTGACATTCATCTCTTTAGACCATTCATGATTATTCCCGATATAGTAGGTTAAGAGATGATAGCAATAGACTTGGGTTCAAATTCTTTACGTATGATTGAGTTAGATTGTTCACAAAAACGATTTGTGAATGAATATGAAAAAATTGTTAAAACAGCTGAACGCTTACACAGCGAAGGAGTAATAGGTTTAGCTTCAGTGCAGAGGATTCTTGACGGATTTAAAGAAGCCTCAAAAGAGTTCGATTTTCACAATCAGCCTTGTGTCGCAGTAACAACCGAGGCGATGCGACGAGCGACAAATGCTGCAGAGGTCTTAGAAGAGATTCATCAAAAAACGGGTGTTGAGTTTGAGGTTATCGGTGCACACAAAGAAGCTGAGTTGACTCTTCTTGCTGTGGATAGAAGACTTGAAAACTTGGGCTTTCGAGGCTCTTTTTTATTAGTCGACATTGGTGGTGGTTCGACAGAGGTGATTTTTAAAAAAGGAAACCTTACTGAGTCCAAAAGTTTTCCTGTCGGCATTGTGACTATGGCATCGAAATATCCTTCCAGAGAGGAATTGGGTGAAAACTTGATGCGTGAACTCTTAGGCATACAAGCCTATGTACATGATTATTACAGGAGAGAAGGAAAGCCCGACTTCTTTGTTGCTACAGCAGGGACACCGACAACGATTTCTGCTTTTAAAGAAGGTATGTCATATGACAGTTACGATTCTGAGCGTATAAACGGGACGACACTCAACTATTTTGACTGTACTAAGGTTTTAGATGAACTTTTACAATTAAGTTTTGATGAGCGCGCGAACTACGTGGGAGTAGGACGAGAAGAAC
>Ga0316207_10003615_pt1 | contig 14176 bp, 12 predicted proteins | sample 6weekpyrite_MG_FD_204943 | JGI IMG/M metagenome (GOLD analysis project Ga0316207, IMG submission 204943) | Microbial mat bacterial communities from mineral coupon in-situ incubated in ocean water Damariscotta River, Maine, United States -... | ecosystem: Environmental > Aquatic > Marine >... | reverse complement strand
CCTATCGCGAGTTACATGAGCAAGTTAGTAAACTCGCTAACGTGCTAAAAGAACGTGGTGTTAAGAAAGGCGATCGCGTTTGCATTTACATGCCAATGATTCCTGAGGCGGGCTATGCCATGCTTGCTTGCGCTCGTATTGGTGCTGTGCACTCCGTTGTGTTTGGTGGTTTTTCTCCCGAGTCACTGAAAGGACGTATTCTTGATTCTGATTGCCACGTGGTTATCACGGCTGATGAAGGTGTACGCGGTAACAAAAAAATTCCACTTAAAACAAGTACCGATAAAGCCATTGAATCCTGCCCTAATGTGCATACTGTATTAACCGTTAAACGTACCGGTGGTGATATTAACTGGGTTGAAGGTCGAGATATCTGGTACCACGATGCAATGGCAGACGCATCTGCCGATTGCCCACCGGAACAAATGGATGCAGAAGACCCTTTGTTTATTCTTTACACTTCTGGTTCAACCGGTAAGCCAAAAGGCATACTACATAGCACTGGTGGTTACTTGCTCTACGCCGCCATTACAACCAAGTACACCTTTGATTTACAAGAAGGTGATATTTACTGGTGTACTGCCGATGTCGGCTGGATAACGGGTCATAGCTACTTGTTGTATGGGCCGCTGGCAAATGGTGCGACCACAGTATTCTTTGAAGGCATACCCAATTACCCGGATGCATCACGCTTCTGGCAAGTTGTCGATAAGCACAACATCACCGTGTTCTACACTGCGCCAACGGCAATCCGTGCCCTCATGCGTGAAGGTGATGGCCCGGTTACCTGTACTTCAAGAAAATCTCTACGACTACTCGGCACAGTGGGTGAACCTATTAATCCCGAGGCATGGGAGTGGTACCACAATGTCGTTGGTGAAACCCGTTGCCCCATTGTTGATACATGGTGGCAAACAGAAACCGGTGGTCATTTACTGACGCCGCTACCCGGTGCAACTGCCTTAAAACCCGGTTCAGCGACGCAACCATTTTTTGGTATACAGCCAGGCATTATTGATACGGCTGATAATACGCTTGTTGAGGAAACCGAGGCGAGTGGTGCGCTGGTGATGACCAATTCATGGCCAGGACAAATGCGTTCTATTTACGGCGATCACGATCGTTTCGTTGAAACCTATTTCAAAACCTATCCCGGTTTTTATTTTACCGGTGATGGTGCAAGACGTGATGCCGATGGCGACTATTGGATCACGGGTCGCATGGATGATGTGCTCAATATTTCAGGGCATCGCATGGGAACGGCTGAAGTTGAATCGGCATTGGTCCTTCATGATTCAATCGCTGAAGCAGCCGTGGTGGGTTACCCGCATGACATTAAGGGCCAGGGGATCTACGCCTACGTGACCCCGATCATTGGGGTTGAGCCTTCTGATGAATTACGCAATGAACTCGTCGAACTGGTTCGCCACGAAATTGGGCCAATTGCAAAACCTGACGTTATTCAATGGGCACCGGGACTACCTAAAACTCGCTCCGGGAAAATCATGCGACGCATTTTGAGAAAGATTGCTGAGAATGATCTGAATAGCCTGGGAGATACTTCAACCCTGGCAGATCCGGCTGTGGTTGATGACTTGATTGAGAATCGGGCTAATAAGTAAAAAGAGAATCAGATTCTCTTACTTTTCTGTGGCTAAGAGTTTCACCACTCACAGAACCCTTTGCGTTCTCCCTAGAACCTCTTCGAGGTTCATTAGGGATTCCCTAAACCAGCTCCGCAGGTTCTGGTCATTATGAGTTGCCCAGACTCACTGGGACAGTGAGTGGGGTATTCATAATGATGCCTGAACGGCATCTTTGATCGTCAACCTTCGTCCCGAAGGTTCAGGGCAAAAAAACACCAGCCCTTGGGCTGGTGTAAATATAATCATGTCAATTTGACGCTCTGGAAGTTAGGAGGACTATCCACAACATAGGTACAGTCTATCCTGCTAAGTCATTTTGTACCGCTAACGGCATCACAGAAAAAATGTGCACTATTCACACTTTTCCTGGCGATTATCTTAAGGGGTGAAATACCCTACCTCCAGCAAGGAGGTAGAACAGAATACAATTGGATTAAGCTGTCTTCTCGCGAACACGAATGATGACATCAACGCCATCCATCACGGTTGCTTCAGGCATGTCTGGTAATTGCTCAATTAATAACTCACCTGGACCAATGTCACTCAGCTCGCCGCTGTCCACATTATAGAAATGGTGATGCTCGCTAGTATTGGAGTCGTAAAAAACCTTGGAAGGATCAACAATCACTTCCCTAACCAAACCTTTTTTTGCAAACAAGCCAAGGGTGTTATAAATCGTTGCCTTTGATGCAACTGCTTCATTCTGATTAACGGCTTGTAAGACTTTATCAGCTGACATATGTTGCTGCTTAACCAGCATCACTTCCGCTATCTTGACCCGCTGTGGCGTCGGGTAAATGCCTCGCGCTTCCAATCGCTTAACAATTGTTTCTTTACTCATTTCCATGTCCATATCCTCCGCGGATAAGTATATGACTAATTGACTAGGGAATACAAATACTTGCTGAGGTTAACCCGTGACTGAAAGTGGCCCGGACAAGGTCTGTTCTGGAGCATAAGCCGTACTCGCTAACTCAATCTCTTTACCAACTATCATACTGGCCAGTAATGCAGCCGATGCCGGCCCAAGGATGATCCCGTTCCTGTAGTGCCCAGTATTAAGGAATAAGCCCTCCACACCCGGACATGCACCGATAAAGGGCACGCCATCAGGAGAACCCGGCCGTAATCCAGCCCAGTGCTGCTCAATCTCGAAGTTTTCCAGGGCAGGAATCAGTCGACAGGCCTCTGCCTCAAGTTCGGTCCTTGCTGACGCCGTTACCTGCTTGTCAAAACCAGCGTGCTCCATGGTGCTTCCAATCAGGACCCGGCCATCTCTTCTTGGAATAACATAACGATCCCGGTTCAGAATAATGCGTTTTACCGTCCCCGGTTCGGTTTTATATAACAGCATTTGTCCACGCACCGGCTCAACTGGCAAATCCAGCCCAAGACCTTCAAGTAAACCCGCGCTCCAGGCCCCACCAGCCAGCACTACTTGACTCGAAACAAGTGTTTGAGCAGCGTCCGTGACCACCCCTTCAACCTTGCCGGCTCGCAAACTAATTTCATTGACAGTTGTACCGGTTAATACCTTAACGCCCAGACTTTCGATACTGCCTCGAAGCGCAGCAGCGAATCGGGGATTACGAACCTGGGCCACATCAGGCAGCCATATAGCACTACCAGCTATCAGTTCGGGAGATAATTCAGGTGCGATATCGGCTAATTCATCGCTCTGAACAAACTTGATTGTGGCCGAATATTGCTGGGCCCATTGCTGAGCTGCCGCTGATTCCTCACAATCAGGCATGAGCAAGCCACTTTGGGTCCGCTCAACGTCTATACCACTTTCTTCACCCAAGGCCTCAGCCAAATCGGGATAGATACGCTGACTGTATTGGGCCAGATCAGACACCGCATTGGCGTAGCGCCATGGATAGAGTGGAGAGAGAATGCCCCCGCCGGCCCAGGACGATTCCTGACCGGTTTCACCCCGCTCGAGCAGGGTCACCGACAGACCAGCCAGCGACAATTCGCGCGCCGTCAGCATACCAATGATGCCACCGCCTATAACCAGGCAATCAGGGTGTTGGGACATGAAAAAACTCACAAAAATCAGTCTATACTGGGGATTATACCGGAGACAGGCCGCAATGTCGGTTCTATGTAACCAAACTCTTATATGCTATTTAAATGACCATCTATCGGGCAAAATCTCCTGCTTGTCGGCCTGGCACAGACAATCCCATCAACAAATGCTAAATGTAGGTATATGAATGTGAAAAATACAATTCGAGCCAGCCAAATACGTGGCTTCACACTGATGGAGATGATGGTAACCCTGATTATTGCTGCTATCCTGACCTCGATCGCGGTACCCAGCTTTACCAACCTGATTCGTCGCAACCAGATTACGACTTATGCCAATGAATTCGCTACCAGTGTCAACCTCGCCCGAAGCGAAGCCATTAAACGAGGACGGTCTATTTCCATCACCTCGAATAATGGCACTGACTGGACACAGGGCTGGAATGTCAACATTGTCGCTACCGGGGAGTTACTTCGCACCGCCCCCGCGCTGACTGGCGATAACACCTTCACTAGCGGAGCCAATAATACCGTGACCTTTAACGGGCGTGGTTTTACCACCCTTGGTGCAGAAGAAAACTGGTCGCTTTGTAATGCGAATGTCGTAGCCGGCCGTCGAATTCGCATAGAAGTCACCGGACGTATCAGCATAACGGAAATAAACCCATGTCCATAATCACATCAAAACAACATGGCTTCACATTGATTGAAGTACTGATTGCGGTCATTGTACTGGCTATCGGCTTGTTAGGGCTTGCCAGCCTGCAATCGCAAAGCCTGCAATTCAACTTCAGTGCCTACCAACGTTCACAAGCAAATATACTGGCCTATGACATTATTGATCGTGTCCGCGCCAATCGCACCGCTTCAATGGCGGGCAGCTATAACCTTGCCCTTGGCGCTGGCCCGGTTAGTGCCACCGATTGCCAGAATGCAGGAGCCAATTGCACCGCGGGGGATATGGCCAATTTTGACCTGACGCAGTGGGTCTGTGGTCTGGGCAACTGGAATGACGATGCAACCTGCCAGGGCATGGGAATCGAAGGCCCATTGGCTGAAGGAGATGGTTCAGTGGTCATTACCCCGCTAGCCGGAGGACGTGGCCAGATAACCGTGACCATCAGTTGGGTAGATGATCGTACCCTGGATGCTGGCGATCCAAATCGCACCGTAACCTTCACTGTGAGTAGCGTACTATGAAAAGTTTTTTTTCATCCCCTGCGAAACAAACTGGTTTCACTCTAATCGAGCTGATGATTGCTATCGCCATTAGCGTGATTCTGCTCAACGGAATTTTACAAATCTTTCAAAGTAGCAAACAAAGCTACCGAGTTGCAGATGGGCTTGGGCGTATGCAAGAGAATGCTCGTTATGCACTCGATGTGCTCGCCCAGGATATTCGCCAGGCTGGATTCCTCCCCTGCCGTAAAACAAACAAAATTGCTAATGTGCTTAATGACACTACTGAAGGCTTCGATTTCTTTGGTGCGCCATTAGTCGGTTTTGAAGGCAACGCCAGTGTTTTCCCTGCTGAGTTCCAGGCTGAAGGCGCCATCCCCGGTACCCGCCTGACGGGCAGTGATGGCATTCGCCTTCTGCGTGGTGGCAGTGACGTCTACAGTGTCGACACGCACAACCCAACCTCGGCTCAATTCAAATTAAACCAGGCTCATACAATTGATCCTGGTGATATCATGCTGGTCTGTGATGCAGAAAATGCCTCGATCTTGCAGGTGTCCAATTCTAACCAGGCCAATGTCACCATTGTGCACAATACCGGTAGTGGTGCACCTGGTAATTGCACCAAGGGCCTGGGCTTCCCTGTTTCCTGTACTGCCAATGGTAACCCCCATACCTATGGCGAGGGCTCACAGCTGGTTAGCTTCGAGTCAATTATTTACTATATTGGTCCTAGCCTATCCAACACAACACCAGGACGTACTGCTCCTCTGACGAATTCGCTTTACCGTCGCCAACAAGAAAATAATGGTGGCAATATTCAGTTCGGCGCCCCGCAAGAATTGGTCGAAGGCATTGAGACCATGCAGCTCCTTTACGGTGTTGCACTGGATATTACTGATCCGAATGCCTCTTCGGCAGTACGTTACGTCGCTGCTAACGACGTACAACCAGCTGAATGGGCCAACGTTGTCAGCGTCCGGGTTGGCATCCTGTTCCATACGCCGGAAGAGATTGCACCTGATGTTGATAATGCGACCTACAACGTTGTGGGCACCACCATGACAGCTGCCAGTGCCGTTCCCTATGTTGCTGACCGTCGTCAGCGCTATGTCTTTTCAGAAACCATTAAAGTCCGGAACCGTGGTTCGGATGTGCTTTGAGGATTTAATATGTTAACAATGCAACGACAACGTGGCGCCGTACTTATTGTCAGCATGATCGTTTTACTATTGCTGACCATCCTCGGTGTCACCAGTATGCGCACCACTGCGCTTGAAGAACGCATGGCTGGTAATGCCCGTGATCGTCATGTTGCTTTTGAAGCTGCTGAAGCCGCGCTGGCCGATGCCGAAGACTTTGTTGCCACCATTGCTACAACGGGACCGTTTGATTTAAACGGGGCTGATGGCCTTTACAGCGACGATACCTCCTTAGCCAATATAGAAACTTATGTTTCCTGGGATGGAGTTGACCCAACCCGGGGGTTTATCAATGCCACGAACATTGGTACTGGTGAAGGTCTGGGTACACCACCCAAATATGTCGTGCAATTTATTACTTCATTTGGTACCGAGGTCGATCGCACCAATCTCGACAACTATGGACAAGGCACAGGTGGTGGTAAAACCGGCCTGTTTCGTATTACCGCACGTGGCACCGGCGGTTCAGATAATAGTGTTGTTTTCTTACAATCAGTTTACGGCGTAAGTGGCCTGTAAAACTTTAATTACCCGCTCACAGGGAGCACCATTATGAGTTTCCCCACATCAAAAACACCTTCTTTGTTCAACCGCATTGGCGTTGCCAGTGTTGCCTGCAGCTTTAGCATGTTCACCGGGCTTGCAACAGCTGGCCCGCTGGATATTGCGACTAATGCCCTGGAAATTGCCACCGGCGTAGAGCCAAACGTCATGGTGCTCAACGATGACTCGGGTAGTATGAACTGGAGTATCATGATCTCGGGAACAAACCAGGGTCGCTATTTTATCGATGGTCCTGGGGATACTGATTCTTACCTATATGTACAAGACGACCCCGAAAATAGTGCAAACAGTGTCTTAGCCTCACAGCAAGCTCTTGATCGCCAGGTCACCGATGCTGGAGCGGTCGACTGGACAGCACTTGGCTATCCTGTAGCACAATGGCAGGGCGTATGGCGTGTACGTAATCATAACTTCAACACGATCTATTACAATCCAGAGATCCAGTACAAACCCTGGGCCGGTGTCGACGACTCTGGTACCCCTTTTGGTAATGCTAATCCAGCAGCCGCCCGCACCGACCCCTACCAAACAGGAAGGACAACATTTAATCTAACCGTTAACAATGTGTTTAACTCAAGAATGCCACGAGGCGGAACTGATCATTTTGTTCCTGAAAATCTCTATCCTTCCCACTATTACACATGGACAGATACTGATGGCGATGGCGCTGTTGATTTTGACGATGCACATAGTCTAATAGAAATTCGCACCGCGGGTGCCTGTAGTGTCGGTGCCACATGTCCTGCTACCTTTGCCCGTACTGGTGTACGTGAGGATTGTGGTGGCGATGGCATGGCGACCTCAACTACTGTATGTACAGCAGCACAGGAACTACAAAACTTTGCCAATTTTTACAGCTACTACCGCCGCCGTGAATTAACCACCAAGGCGGCGATTACCACGGTACTGGATCAAGAGACATCGATCCGCGTCGGCATGGCCACGATTAATAACGTTTCAAACAACCGCATCCAGGTTGAATCCATGAACCTTGATGCCAGCAGTGGTAACAAACGTGATTTATTTGATGCTATTTACGAAACACAATCTTCAGGTGGTACACCACTACGTCAGAATCTTGAAAGAGTAGGCCAATATTTTGCCTGTGGTAGTGGCAATATCTTTGGCACCGCAGCCAGTACCCCAGGTAACAACAACTGCCCGGTCGAATCCAGTCCTGCCGGTGAATGTCAGCAAAACTATGCCATTCTCATGACCGATGGTTTCTATAATGGTAACAACCCTAACGTTAATAATGCCGATGGAGATGGGGCTGGTGGTACAGCACAGGGTCCGTTTGATGGTGCGTCGTTTGGCGATAACAGGACTAACACGCTCGCTGACGTAGCCATGCATTATTATGAGCGTGACCTTCACAGTACCCTGGCTGACGACGTGCCCACAACCACACGTGACCGTAACCGGTATAATGGCAACGTCGTTTCGTTCGAGACAATGCATCAACACATGGCGACCTATACCGTTGGCCTGGGTGTTGCCGGCACACTCGGTTCGAACCCAACCGATGTGAGTGTTGGGCCTCCCAATTTTGTTAACCCGGTTGCAACCGGTTGGCCTACTCCGGTCAATAATAACGCGACTACGATTGATGATCTGCGTCACGCTGCCTGGAATGGCCGTGGTGACTTCCTTAGTGCGGCTGACCCCAGTGCATTAACAGATTCTTTGTCAGATATCTTTAGTGAGATCCAGGCAGGCACGGGCGCTGCCTCATCGGTAGCGTTTAATACCCAAAACCTGGAAAGTGGCGCACTGGTTTTCCGTGCCTTCTTTGATACCAACCTGAATACCGGTAGCCTGATTGCCCAGGACGTCGACCTGCTCGGTAATATCTCGCCAACGATTCGCTGGGATGCAGCGACTGAGCTTGATGGACGTGCCGGCGTCGCTACCGATAATCGTGACATTATTACTTTTGATCCTGATACCAGCCTGGGTATCCCGTTCCGCTGGGCTTCATTGAATGCGACTCAGCAAAACGACCTGAACCTGCCTGCAGCAACCGGTGGTGATATTGCAACGGCACCGGACCCATTAGGAGAAAAACGCCTCAACTACTTGCGTGGTCAAACCGAAAACGAAGGCAGTAGCCTACTCCTTGGTGAATTCAGAACCCGTGAAACCGTTGCTGGTAAGCTGGGGGATATTGTTCACTCTGCCCCGGTCTTTGTTGGTGCACCACCGTTCCAGTTCCGCGACAATGTTCCCTATCCGGATACGGCAGGTGAGCTATACAGTGAATTCGCCTCAGCCAGTGGCTCGCGTGAAGAAATCGTTTATATCGGTGCTAACGATGGCATGCTGCACGGTTTCTCTGCCCTGGATGGCTCTGAGAAATTTGCCTACGTACCTAATATCCTGTTCCCTGAGTTATCCAAGCTGACTGATCCCGATTATGTTCACCAGTACTACGTGGATCTTTCCCCTGCGATCAACGATGTCTACATCCAACCTGCAACAGGTACCAATGCCGGAGATCAAAGCTGGAATACCGTGATCGTTGGTGGACTGGGTACAGGTGCACCGGGTTATTTTGCCCTTAATGTAACCGACCCGACTGACTTCACTAACGAATCCACCGCTGCCAGTAACGTGCTATGGGAATTCACCCAGGCAGATGATGTCGGTGCGACCGTGACTAATAACGACCTTAACTTGGGTGTACCTATCTCACGCCCACTCATGGCTCTCAGCAACATAGTTGATGGCAGTGGCATGAACCGCTGGGTCGTTATCTTTGGCAATGGTTACAATAGCGCCAGTGTTGACGGTGATGCCGAGCTCTACGTTGCCTTCCTTGATGGTGGCATTGACGGCACCTGGACACGTGGCGTTGATTTCTTCAAGCTCAGCACCGGTGTTGGTAAGGCAGAAAGTGCCGATACCACAACCCCGAATAGTCTCGGTGGCGTGCGTGGTATCGACATCGACCAAAACGGTACGGTTGATATCGTCTATGCCGGTGACTACCAGGGTAATGTGTACCGCTTTAACCTAACCGGTACCACTGTCGCAGATACTATCGCTACGGGAAATAATCCTGTACAGAAATTATTTACTGCAACCTATGATAGTGCAGCAGGCCCAGTCCAACCTATCACTAACCGTCCCGTAGTAATTAAGCATCCGACCGAAGATGGCTTTATCGTGATTCTTGGTACCGGGAGTTACTTTACTAATTCGGATATCACGACACCGGGTAGCCAAACCCTGCAGTCTATCTACGGGCTCTGGGATGACTTTACCGCCGGCGACGACTCTATCAATGAAGTCGACTATGCTCGTCTCCAGGAACAGACCCTCGCTAATGCCAGTACTGTTGAAGGTTTCACCACCCGGACCCTGACTAACATCATATTCAACTGGGGACATACCGGCGGCTCACGAAAAGAAGGCTGGGTCATCAACCTTGATGTCGTCGATGGTGGTGGTGTCGAGTTTCCCGGCGAGCGAGCGGTACGTAATTTCCTCGTTCGTGGTGGTATTGGCTTTGTTAACTCGGTGATTCCTCGCAGCACCCTTGCCTGTACTACTGGCCCGGGTGGTTTCGAATATGCCTTTAACCCGGAAACCGGTGGTTCAGGTATTGTACCTGTATTCGATCTTAATAATGATGGCAACTTTGATTCCGATGATAATGTCGATGGTGTTGATAGCGCAGACAATATCGTGTCAGGAACACGTTTTGATAAATCAACGCCAACGGATTCATCCTTTATTGGTAACCGTAAAGTCACCCAGACCAGTGATCAGGGTATTCGCAGTGTTGGAACCAACACAGGTGCAGATTCAGCCAGTGGCCGTCATTCGTGGCGTGAAATCGAAGTTGACTTATAAGCCTTTGGCTTATATTAAATAGGAATAGTGTTATGAAAAATCTAAAACTCATTCAGGTTATATTAGCTTCTGCCTTAATATCAGGTGTTGCTATCGCTGCGCCAAATACAAACACGCCTCAAGAAATTGATCTTGATGATGTAGGCGTAGTAATTCCTAATGCGCCAAGCTACTACCCGGTAGAATTTCAAAGAACCGGGGTAGTACGTGGCCAAGAACCAGGTAGAGGATTAGTAATTAGTGGGCTCAACTATTTTTATGGTACAAATACCCCTGTTCACTCAATCAGCTCAAAATTTGCTTCCGTAGGCAATATCACTATTGGAACTAAGCTTGGTTTTAGTTTTGTGCTCGATGATCTGGGACGACATCTTTTAACCGAGATCTGGATCATTCCTGATACAGCTATATTTACTGAAGAGACTGATCAATAAAATTGAAATAGGTGTACGCATGAAATCAAAAAACTCTGGATTTACCCTCATCGAGGTAATGATTGCTGTTGCCGTCATTGCCATAATCGCTTCAATTGCTTTTCCTGCCTACCAGGACCAGGCGCAAAAAACCCGCCGCGCAGATGGTAAAGCCCTGCTTGGCAATGTTTCGCAACAACTTGAACGTTGTTATACCCGGTTTGGTAGCTATAACAATGCCGGCTGTTCAGTAACGAATGGGGATAGTATCGATTCAGACGATAATTTCTATAACGTGACCCTCGCCGGTGTCGCAGCGACGACTTATTCTTTAACTGCTATTCCCCAAGGTATACAGGCAGCCGATACGACTTGCGCTAACCTGACCCTGGATCAGGCCGGTCAACAAACGTATTCAGGTTCAGGAACGGTTTCAGAGTGTTGGTAGGTCTAACGTAGTGCTTTTGGCAGGGTAAAGGTAACCTGCTCAGGCTTTCCCTCATCCTCATTAATAACAACGGCTCCCAATTCACGGAGCCGTTTTATTACGTCTTGCACAAGCACCTCGGGTGCAGAAGCCCCGGCAGTCAAACCGACAACTTGCTTGCTCTCTAACCAATCTGGCTGAATATCTTCCGGACCATCAATTAACCAGGCCGGGATACCCTGCTGCTCTGCAATTTCACGCAGGCGATTTGAATTTGAACTATTCGGTGACCCTACCACGAGCACTGCCTCGCAACTTTTGACCAGGCGTTTAATAGCATCCTGGCGGTTCTGTGTTGCATAACAGATATCATCTTTCTTCGGGCCTATGATATTGGGGAATCGATCGCGCAAGGCATCTATAACAATACCAGTATCATCCATTGATAAGGTTGTTTGTGTCACAAAGGCCAGTTTATTTTCATCGCTAACTTTCAGGCGACCTACATCTTCGGCAGTTTCAACCAGGTGCATAATGCCTTGCTGCTTTTCAACCTGTCCCATGGTGCCTTCGACTTCGGGATGACCTGCATGCCCGATAAGAATACATTCGCAACCCGCTTTTACATGGCGTACAACTTCCAGGTGAACCTTTGTTACCAATGGACAAGTCGCATCAAAAACATTCAAGCCACGCCGATCTGCCTCAGCACGTACTGTTTTTGGTACTCCATGCGCACTGAATATGACAGTGGCATCATCAGGCACATCATCTAAATCTTCAACAAAGATGGCGCCTTTGTTGCGCAAATTATTAACGACAAAACGGTTATGCACCACTTCGTGCCTAACATAGATAGGAGCAGAATAAATTTCCAGGGCACGCTCGACAATATCGATGGCCCGGTCAACGCCGGCACAAAATCCTCGAGGGTTGGCTAACAATACTTGCATATCAGTGAATTTCTTCTTCAGCGCCTATCGCGATAACTTCAACATCAAAGGTTATTGAATGTCCTGCCAATGGATGATTAAAATCCACAACCACCAGGTTGTCATCTGGTATTTCCATAATTCGACCCGGTACCTCTTCGCCAGAAGGCGTGGTAAAGCCAATAATCAGATCCTTCTCCAATGGCATGTCTTCCGGAAACCTGTCGCGCGTCAGCATATGCACATTGGTTTCATCAGCAAAACCAAATGCCTCACGCGGATCGAGCTGAAGACATTGCCTGTCACCAACCTTCATATCAATTAAAACGGCTTCCAGCCCTTCGATGAGCGTGCCATCACCCAGCGTAAAACGTAATGGATCCATGTCTTTGGTTGACTCCACCACGGTACCGTCTTCCAGTGCCAGGGTGTAATTAATCAGGACACTTGATCCGGTCTGTACTGTTTCAGTCATTTGTCTTTCCTGCTGTTCATTTTTCAGATTCCTTTCCACTTGAACCAAATAAGCCATCAATAATCATCACCGCTGCACCGCCCACGATAGCCGCATCTGCAATATTAAACGCGGGCCAGTTACATTGTGTACCCGTAAAATAAAAACCGAGCAGGCAACTACTGTCAGCCAGGTAATAAAATTGTATAAAGTCGACAACGTAACCATATAAGGCTCGATCAATCGCATTACCTATCGCACCACCTAGAATTAGCACCAGTGCCACAGCCAACCATTTTTGATCCCGCGGTAGACTTTTTAGCCAGAAAAAAATCAGCACACTAACGACACTTGCCAGCCCAACAAAAAACCAGCGCTGCCAACCACCCGCCTCACTGAGAAAGCTAAATGCGGCTCCCGTGTTATGCGCCAAAAACCAATTAATGGATGACACCACATAAACCGGCACGTGATACTGTAACTCGGCACTGGCCCAGATCTTACTCGCTTGATCAAGAACAATCACGACGACGGCCAACCATAACCATTTCAACATTTCGATCTAATCCTTAGGTGAAACGACGAGGTTCGCCGTCACCATCGACGTTCTCGACACATCGCCCACATAACTCGGGATGAGCATCATGGCTGCCAACATCCTCACGATGATGCCAACAACGTACACACTTCTCGTGACTGGATGCAGACACCGATACCCATATCTCGTCATTACCCGGTAAGTCATAGTGTACCGCTTCAACCGGTGGCTCGCCTGCCAGGTAGGTCCTCGCATCAGAGGTAATAAAGACGAAACGCAATTCGTCCTCAAGTGCATTAAGCTTGTCGAGAATTTCACGTCCACAATACAAACCAACCTCGGCATCCAGGGCTGAACCAATCACACCAGCAGCACGTGCCTTTTCAAGTTCTTTATTCACGGCTTCACGCACCTGGATGATTTGATCCCAGAATTCCAGACCCATACCATCTCTCAAAGGCATTGCCGGTAGTTCATACCATGTCTCGAAGAAAACCGACTCGCTACGCTCGCCAGGCATATGCTGCCAAAGTTCTTCCGCGGTAAATGTCAGGATAGGTGCCAACCAACGCGTCAGTGCTTCAATAATATGATACGCCGCTGTTTGTGCTGAACGGCGGCCAACACTATTGGCTGGCATGGTGTACTGACGGTCCTTGGTGATATCTAAATAGAAACCACCCATATCAACTGAACAGAAATTATGTACCAGTTGGTAGATACGGTGGAACTCGTAACTCTCATAAGCCGCCAGGACCTGTTCCTGAATTTGTGCTGCGCGCATCACTGCCCACTGATCCAGTGCCAGCATATCGCGAGGGTTAACTAAATCCTCAGCAGGATCAAAGTCATTGATATTCGATAACAGGTAACGCGAGGTGTTACGCAAACGACGATAGGTATCCGCTGAGCGTTTCAGGATCTCATCCGAT
>Ga0316207_10003614_pt1 | contig 14178 bp, 14 predicted proteins | sample 6weekpyrite_MG_FD_204943 | JGI IMG/M metagenome (GOLD analysis project Ga0316207, IMG submission 204943) | Microbial mat bacterial communities from mineral coupon in-situ incubated in ocean water Damariscotta River, Maine, United States -... | ecosystem: Environmental > Aquatic > Marine >... | reverse complement strand
TTTAAATCGTCAGGTGCACGGCACCTGCTTCGTTGTGGCGAGCCTGCTCGTCTAAAAAAAGAGAGAATCAATCCGTGAAAAATTCGATAACTATGATTAGTGCCGTCGTGGCAAGCATGACACTCAACTCAACTTTGCACGCGAGCAACAGCATGAACCCCGCTATTAGCATGACCTTACAAGGACAGTATGCCGGCTATAAGCAAGACCCTGCCGCGTATGAGCTGCCCGGTTTTATGTTGGGTGGTGAAGCTGGCTTAAATGAAGAAGGCTTTGGCCTTGGGCATGGCGAGCTGGTGATGAGTTCCAATATTGACGACCGTTTTTATGGCAAACTTACCCTCGCAATTGCCGACCATGAAGGCACCACCGAAACCGAACTGGAAGAGGCCTTTATTGAAACGGTTGGTCTGGATTATGGGCTGACCATTAAAGCCGGACGCTTCTTTTCCGATATCGGTTACCTCAACAACCAGCATAATCACGCCTGGGACTTTATCGATGCGCCTCTAATTTACCGCGGGCTGTTTGGCAACCAGTTAATTGATGATGGCTTACAACTCCGCTGGCTGGCACCCACCGATCTCTATCTACAGCTAGGTGCTGAATTCGCGCGTGGCGAACGCTTTCCTTCCGGCGGCGCCAGCGATGATGGCAAAGGCACCACCATGCTTTTTGCCGAACTGGGTGGCGACGTGAGCGATAGCCATAGCTGGCAGATTGGATTTTCACACTGGAACAGTGATGTAACGGGTAGAGAAAGCGGCGGCCATGCCCATGGCGGTGGTGCAACGGAGACACCCAGTTTTAGTGGCGACAGTGAAATCAACGCGATCGATATGGTGTGGAAATGGGCACCCAAAGGCAACTACAGCCAGAAAAACCTAACGCTACAGTTTGAATACTTTCAACGTAAAGAAAATGGCGACATTGAACTCGTCGGTAGCAATCCACTAGAGACAAGCCGTTACGATGGTGATCAAAACGGCTGGTACACTCAGGCGGTCTATCAGTTCATGCCGCGTTGGCAGGTAGGGCTACGTTATGATCAACTGGATTCAGATAACAAGGGCTCAGACGCTGACGTTCTGGGCGAGGCTGGCCTGGATAACGAAGGCCATACCCCAAAACGCAGCAGCGTGATGCTGGAACATAATCATAGCGAGTTCAGTCTGGTACGCCTGCAATACAACCGTGACGAGTCCTATGAAAATAGCGACAACCAGTTCTATTTGCAGTATGTGATGAGCATTGGTGCACACGGCGCGCATCAGTTCTAGTCTTAAAACAAATGGAAGGGAACTGAGATGAGATATTGCAGATGAAGAGAGTGACAAATCTATTGGGTGTGGCTCTACTGTTAGTTGTACTACCGAGCCACGCAGCACTTCAGGTATTTGCCTGTGAACCGGAGTGGGCTTCGCTCACCAATGAACTCGCAGGTGACAAGGCCAGTCTCTTTAGTGCCACCACTGCACATCAGGATGTCCACCGGATTCAGGCGCGCCCGAGTTTAATCGCTCGGGTGCGCAAGGCGGATCTGCTGGTCTGTAGCGGTGCTGAACTTGAAGTGGGCTGGTTACCGCTGCTATTACGGCGTGCCGCTAACCCCAACGTTCAACCAGATAAACCGGGCTACTTTATGGCGGCAGAACAGGTTGAACGGCTAGACAAGCATGCCTCGGTTGATCGCTCGATGGGCGATGTCCACGCAGCCGGTAATCCGCATATCCATCTCGATCCCAACCATATTGCAACCGTTGCAGAGGCACTGACGAAACGACTGATCAGGCTCGACCCTGACAACAGCGCTTATTATCAACAACGGTCAGACAGTTTTTTATCGCGCTGGCAACAGGCGACCACACAGTGGCAACAACAAGCCGCGCAATTAAAGGGGATGCCAGTCGTCGTTCATCATAAAGACTGGCGTTACCTGCTCAACTGGCTAGAGATGACAGCCATCGCCTCACTCGAGCCAAAACCAGGCATGCCGCCCAACGCCAACCACCTCGCAAGAGTCTCTAAACAGATGCAACAATCGCCCGCCACGATGATTTTGCGCGCAGGCTATCAGGATGCGCGGCCATCACAATGGCTATCCGAAAGAACCAACATCCCGGCGATTGTGTTGCCCTATACTGTAGGAGGCAATGATAATGCAACAGACCTTTTCACACTCTATGACGACACTCTGCAACGCCTGCTAAGTGGCCTGCAATGACATTTGACGGACTCGACACCAGCATTCTTGGTCCCGCCTTTCTCGCGGGACTACTGGTGATCGCCACCCACGTACCACTCGGGCAACAGGTACTCGCCAGAGGCATCATCTTCCTTGACCTTGCGGTGGCACAGATTGCCGCACTGGGTGTCATCATCGCTTACAGCCTTGGCTTTCAGGGCAACAGCTGGCAACTGCAACTGATCGCCATCAGTGCCGCACTGCTTGGCGCATGGTTACTTTATCTGAGTGAAAAATACTGGCGCGATGTACAGGAGGCCGTCATCGGTTGCGTCTTTGTGCTCGCCGCTTGCGGTGGCATCATCGCCTTAAGCAGCAGTCCGCATGCGGGTGAACAGCTAAAGGATCTGCTAGCAGGTCAGATCCTCTGGGTCAGTTATCAACAATTAATACCGGTCGCACTGCTCTACGCCGTGGTGCTGGGTTTATGGTTTAGCCAATGGTTTAATCGAGCCCGACAAACATCACCCATCCTGTTTTATGGGCTGTTCGCCATCACCATCACCACCTCTGTGCAACTCGTCGGTATCTATCTTGTCTTTGCCAGCCTGATCATTCCGGCTCTCGCGGTACGCCATGCCAGCAACAACGGTTTACGCGCCGCTTACCTGTTAGGTGCCATCGGTTATGCCAGTGGCCTGATACTCTCTGCACTGCTCGACCTGCCGTCTGGGGCTACTATTGTCTGGACATTGGCACTCAGCGCCATACTCACCGCATACATCATTCGTCGATGTAACAAACCAGCATAAACCAACTATCAAGCCCTGTTATCAACCCCGGTTATCAAGCTAGCCGCTTCTTAATTCGGCTCAACGCTATCGGTGTTATTCCAAGGTAACGAGCGATATCAACCTGAGTAAGACGAGTCACTAATGCAGGATTCGATGAGACAAACGCCTGATAGGCCTCTTCTGCAGAGAGGCATAACAACTGGTATTCACGCAGCTCTTTTTTCACCCCAAGCCACTGAGTAAAATGGAAAACAGCCCGCGCCAATTCGAGGTCTTCAAAACAGACCGCCTCGAACAGATCATACGGAAAACGAATCACCTGCGTATCTTCCAGACACAGCGCTGAAAATGGACTAGGCACTTTCAGCAACTGAGAACTGCGTGAACCCAGCACGCCTTTATCGACAACAAATGATTTGATCCACTCTTTCCCTTCCAGCGTATTAAAGTAGAACTTCACTAAACCGCTACTCATGCAAAACACTTCAGTGCAGACCTCGCCCTGACTAAAAAGATGCTCACCTTTTTTTAAACTCAACTCGGCTCCATTCTGCTCAAAACCAGAGTGGTTAATCACTCTCTCAAGAAAGCGTTCAAAATCAAATTTATCCATCGTTGTTAACCTGGGTTAATGCGCAAGATTGATTAGCAGATTAATCTAAAAATACATTTTAGCAATAGCAAGGTTCACAATGTTCTCAAATCCCCAAACGATTTTATTAACCGGCGGCACGGCCGGTATCGGACTCGCTCTGTTTAAGCAGTTGCATAGTCAGGGGCATAACCTGATTGTCGTGGCGCGTAATCAGGAAAAGCTAGCATCACTACAATCTTCATACAGCAATGTCGCCACCTACCCATGCGACCTCTCATCACGCCTGGCAATAGAATCGCTTTGTGAAAAGATAACTCAGAATCATTCTGAGTTAAGCATCATCGTTAATAACGCAGGCATTCAATATACGCCAACATTTCTCGATGATGACTTCTCTTTCGACTCGATCGAACATGAAACAAAGGTTAATCTTTTAGCACCCGTATGGCTCTCATATTTATTGTTACCCGGCTTGATCGAATATCAAAAACCAGCGGCGATCATCAACATTTCATCCGGGCTCATCTTCGCACCCAAAACAAACTCTGCTATCTATTGTGCAACCAAAGCAGCTATCCATAGCTTTTCACAAAGCCTTCGTTATCAACTGGCAGAGACCAATATTCATGTAATAGAAGCGATCATGCCGCTGGTCGATACCGCCATGACCGCTGGGCGCGGCAGTGGAAAAATCTCACCTGAATCCGCCGCACAGCAGATCATTCACGGCATCAACCGCAATCGCGCAGAAATCTATGTTGGCAAAACAAAAACCTTACCGCTGCTGATGAGGATATCACCCAGCCTCGTTAAGCGAATTTTGAAACGCTTCTGAAGATAAAGCAAACAGGCCTATTAATGTTGATTGGCAGTATGTTAAGGAACCTCTAACCGTGAGCACACCATGAAAGACTTAATTAAAATCATGTTAACGCTGGCGCTGCTATTTGCCAGCACCTTTATCCTGATCAAGGCCACCGGCCTATTAACGGTAGAAGATATCAAACAAGGCCTTGAACAGGCACAACAGATACACCTGGGTTATCTCGCACTCGCAGTTATCGGGCTATTATTTGCAGATCTGTTTATTGCGATCCCTACGATGACCGTCGCTATCATGGCCGGATTCTTTCTAGGCTGGCCGTTGGGTGCCGCTGCGGCAATCACTGGTTTTTTGCTGGCAGGTGTCATTGGCTATGCGCTCAGTAGACGCTATGGCTGGCGCTTACTCAACCGTATCTACAAGGATCAGGGGAAACTCGACGAGATGCATCTGATATTTTCAGCATACGGGCCAGTCATGTTAATTATCTGTCGCGCGATGCCCATTTTACCTGAGGTAAGCTGCTGTATGGCCGGAGCGACACGGATGTCGCCTGGGAAATTTCTGACGATGTATGGACTCGGTACAATCCCTTACGCGTTAATCATCACCTATGTTGGCTCCATTAGCTCACTGGAAAATCCTAAACCAGCCATCCTGGCAGCGATTGGTATCTCTTTAACGCTGTGGATTGCCTGGTATCTGCTGGGACGTCATGTCAGCAGGCAGAAATAGTATTAAATGGCGCATGCAGGTTTTGCCTTCCTTGCATAAAACCAATAAAATCGGGTCTGCGAGGAGATAGACTGATTACATCAGGTACTCCTGGCTAACATTCACCTCCTCCAGGATTGACAAAACAGTGATCGCACAACCTTTTATCGGTGCTTCTTACCTCCTTCGCGGCTATTTTTTGCTCTTTAAACCCGGCATTCGTGGCTTTGTACTCGTACCAATGCTGATCAACCTGATTATATTCAGCCTGCTGATCTGGCTGGGTATCAGTCAAATCGATATCCTGCTTGAGTATGTCATGGGCAGCCTGCCGGAATGGCTGCAGTGGCTGGACTGGCTGCTATGGCCAATATTTCTAATCGCCTTCTTATTGGTTAGCTTTACCTTATGCTTACACCTGGCACTGCTGATTGCAGCCCCTTTTAATGGCATACTTTCGGAGGCTGTCGAGAAGCACCTTGACCCCAGCTCAACATTGCCAGAGAGCAACTGGAGTGAGGTCGCCAAGGGCGTCGGCCCTGCAATCATCAGTGAAGCTGGGAAGTTTGGCTATTTCATCTCCCGCGCCATCCCGCTTCTGGTGTTGTTCTTTATCCCTTTCATCAATCTCTTTGCCCCCGCCATCTGGTTTTTATTTGGCGCGTGGATGCTAGCGCTTGAATACAGCGACTACCCGCTCTCGAATCACGGCATCCTGTTCAAACAATCAAAAGCGATTGTCAAAGAGAAACGCTTTATCGCCTTCGGCTTTGGCAGCGCATCACTCTTTTGCACATTGATCCCTCTGGTTAACTTTTTCGTGATGCCCGCGGCTGTTGCCGGCGCAACGATTATGTATGTTGAACAATTAAAGGATTCCGTTCATCAACCCGTTATCACTCATTCAGACGATAATAAATAAACTCAGGGCCTCACACTTAGATGGATTTTTTCCAACAATTTATATTGGCCCTGATTCAGGGACTCACCGAGTTCCTGCCGATCTCAAGCTCTGCACATTTAATCCTCGTGCCAAAACTCTTTGGCTGGGTCGATCAGGGACTGGCCTTTGATGTCGCGGTTCATGTCGGCACCCTCTCCGCCGTCGTCGTCTATTTTAGAAAAGAACTCAAATTGATGACACGCGACTGGGTAAACTCACTGAGCACTCGTCAACAGACACCCGAAAGTCGCCTCGCATGGGGCGTACTAATCGGCACGATTCCAGTCGGTCTTTGCGGACTTTTATTTAAGGGCGTGATTGAGACATCACTGCGCTCTGAGTTAGTGATTGCCACCACCACCATCCTCTTTGGTCTACTACTATTGTGGGCGGATAAAACGGGCAAACGTGAACGCGACGAACATAGTCTTAGCTGGCGCGACATCATCATCGTCGGCTTCGCCCAGGCGATTGCGCTGATCCCCGGCACCTCACGCTCTGGCATCACCATCACCGCCTGCCTGATGCTCGGGCTTACCCGCTCCGCCGCCGCACGGTTTTCATTTTTACTATCGATCCCCGTGATTGTCTTATCGGGGCTATTCGTCTCGCTCGATCTCGTACAACAACAGACCGCTGTTGACTGGCAAGCGCTCATCACCGGTTCAATTATCTCCGGCCTTAGCGCTTACGCCTGTATTCACTTTTTCCTCAAGCTGCTGGATAAAATCGGCATGGTGCCCTTTGTTGTCTACCGCATGCTGCTGGGCGTAATACTGTTTTTTGTTTTTGTATAGCACTTAATCAGGTTTAACCGCTCAAGAAACTAAACAGAACACTTAAGTTTTGAAGCTCATCTGACTAAGCGTTTCTGTATTTTTTATAAGAGACACGTCTCACTTACGCGCCTCACCAAACGGCAGTATCAACCCCAATGCCACACCCGATAGCAAGGCATTGCCGGGTAAGCGAACAACACTAGCCAGTGCCTTTAATAAGATTCCAATAAACAAAAATACCAGGGCATACGCCGTGGTCGCCTCATTAAAGAGCAGCACCAGAAAAAGAAACCAGCAAACTAGCCCCACCACCAGGCCCAAAGCCTGTTTAATTGTATTACTCATCTCATCTCTCCTTATTAGGTTTGTTACTAATATTGATGCTTGAATCAAAACGCCTTCTCAAGCAATCAGGGTGTGCAAAATAACGTAAAGAGGAATCTTCGCAGCGAACTCTACTGCTCTGCATGTCCCCGTAAACCCACCAGTCAAATCGTCTGCCGAACCCCTTCTGGCTGCCATGCCGGTGCAATCACATTTGGCATGCTAGAACGCTTCAGTAAGCGCACGGGTGTTAACGTGAATTCACCATAACGCTCATTTACCTGATCCATCACACGGTTCACCTCGCGACCGTGCGTTTCAATACGCGGTGAAAACAGCTCTATCTGGTGATTGGCAATAGCAGGATTCAGCGCCGTTACCTGTACTTGATGCACCGCTTCACCATACCAATGCGTATTTAACATATTGCGACAGAGCTTCATGATTTCATGGCCATCATCAACAGCCAGTTCTGATTGATACTTGCCACCAATCCAGCCATTCTGACCTCTTAGACCGATAAAAAAACGCCCCGCCTGCATCCCATGACGGCGCAGACGTACCGCAACTTTTTCACTCATATGCAACAGGTAAGTCTCAATCACATCGATATCAGTAGTATTCGGCGGCATCACTTTACCGTGCCCCAGCGACTTCGGTGGCTGCGTATTGATGCTGACCTTGTCTGGATCTGATCCCTGACACATATGCCAGATACGTCGACCCAGATTGCCAAAACGACGTGCCAATACGCTAATCGGTATCTGCTTCATGTCGCCACATTTATACACCTGGTACTGCGCAAGAAAGTCGCCAATCCCTTTTGCGATGCCACATAGCTCCGTCACCGGCACATCCTTCAAGCGCAGCTCCGCGTCCCAAGGTGGTATCACGGTGAGGCCATTAGGCTTTTCCAGCTTGGCAGCAAACTTGGCGGTAGTCTTATCACCACTGACACCAATCGAACAGTAAATTCCCGAAACTTCGAATACCTTCTGTTGCACCATGCGCGCAATCCGCAATGGGGTGCCGTGTAATTTCTGACAACGCGTGACATCCAGAAAGGCCTCGTCGATCGAAAACACTTCAACATCAGGGGTAATGTCATGCAGTGCCCGCATAATAGTCTGCGAGACTTGCGCATAGCGTTTAGGGTCTGCCGGGCATTGAATCAAACCAGGACACAGACGGCGCGCCTCCTTCAATCGCATCCCGGTATGGATGCCATAAGCTCGCGCCTCATATGAACAGGTAATGATGCAGGTACCCTGCTCACCGTTAGTCACTGCCACCGGCTTACCGCGCCATTGCGGGCGATCTCGCTGCTCAATCGAAGCAAAGAATGCATTCATATCAACCAGAATAATCGCTTTAGGCCAGTAAACAGGACTGCGATCTATTTTGTCTTTTTTAGTGGTGATTTCCATGACTATCGTCCTGTCGATTAAGACTAAAGCTATTGCAATTAAGCATAACTACGCATCTGTCCAACCAGCACACCCTGTATACGTACACGGTGCGCAGCATAGGTAAAAGGCTCCATCGTGCTATTTTCTGGAATCAACTTTACGCGCCCATCATTCACATATTTCAGGCGCTTCAGCGTCGCTTCATTGTTATCAATTAGCGCCACCACAATCTCGCCACTATAGGCCTGCTGTGCGTGACGAATCACCACCATGTCACCATCAAGGATGCCGATATCGATCATCGAGTCGCCCACGACTTTGAGAATAAAACGATCTGGCCCCATGAAGAAATCAACCAGGTTCACTTTGTCATGCCCGGGAATCGCCTCAATCGGTAGCCCCGCTGCAATCGCCCCTAACAGCGGCAGGCTGCCACTCTCCTCATCATCATCAGCATCATTCACCAACTGCAGGCCACGCCAACCCGCGTGATTGCGTACCAGCTCGCCTTTATCAATCAAGCCTTGCACGTAGCGATGAAGCGTCCCTTTTGAGGCAACGCCCACCGCCTCACCAATCTCAACTAGCGTCGGTGAACGCCCTTGCTCTGAAATTTGAAATCTAATTGCATCCAGGATGCGTTGCTCAAGTTCGGTCAGCATAAACCCTCTCCCACCTTCATTAATCAACCTGAATTAAGCATAGAGAACTTTTAGAGAACTTTCAAGCGGTGATTTAAAAATATGCTTAGCTGCGATTAAACGTGCCTACAGCGCTCAATTTGAATCGTTTTAAACCCTCGCCAGCTCCCACGCATGAATTCCATGGTTAGCTGCCTCACTCCGGCGAGTGCCATTTAGCTGATCACTTTGTTGAGCAACACAATGGCAGATGATCAGAAATGCCATTGGATTTCCCCTCGCGGCTCGCGGTCGGCCAATCGCTATTGGCCACCTACTCCATCGACATTTGCAACAACATGCGCCAGACACTCGTCTGAAATTTGCTCTCTCCTATATTCACATCAGCACTTTCTTTTCCGACACGACTATCGTCACGACTGATCGTTAACCATGTTGAGAAATACCAGGTGATACTGCGTGTACCCCACACCTTGCTTATTCATTTCACCTCTTCTTATCACATAGATTTCGCTATAAGCCTGCTATCAAAACGTCAATTCTTTGTCCTTGTGCAGTGATTAATAACTGATTATTCTTGTCTCCATATTTTTGTGGGCGGATATTCGTACTCCAGAAACGGCCGCTACATCACTTCATCACCACATCACTTAAAATTAAAAGGACTTTTCGATGAAATCGATTTACACCATTGCTGCTGTCGTTATTGCTGCATCACTGGCGGGCTGTACTTACACTTCCCAAGGTATCATCGTCAGTAAAGACCGTTATGCCGAGGCATTGAAAGCCGATCACTTTGGTGACTCTGCCGATAAGATTGTCTACCTTGATCAAAACTGGGATCGCTGGGATAGCCTGTGGTTTTACAACACCACGCAGGGCTCCAACTTTTTGCCGTATGACATCTTTGTCAATCTGGAACAGAAAGATAGCCAGGTGTTATTTCGCGATAGTGAAAATATGAGTAAGTATCGCTATCTGACACAGCGTGACAGCTGGGATAACCCCGACGGTCTGCCGGTTGGCTTCGTTAAAGATAGTTATCTCGACAACGACTACGTCGGCTTTACCTGTGCCGCGTGCCACACCACACAGATCAACTACCAGGGTACCGGTATTCGTGTCGATGGCGGTCCATCACTGGCCGATATGGACGGCATGCTACTTGCCATTGAAGAAGCATTGATTGCCACGCTAAGTGATGATGAAAAATTCCAGCGCATGGCAACACGAATATCTAATGACCACGATAAAGTGCGCCTGATGCTCGCTGAAACCACCGATAAGCTCAAAGCCTATAATCACATTAATCGCCCCACCAACGGTGAACACATGGTCGATTATGGTTATGGCCGCCTTGACGCCTTTGGCCGTATCTATAACCGCGTACTGGGCCACCTGACACCAGGCAATGAAACCAGTAACTTTAATCCACCCAATGCACCTGTCAGCTACCCTTTTTTATGGGACACACCGCAGCATGACTTTGTGCAGTGGAATGGCGTGGCCAATAACAACGACGGTTCACTGGCAGGCTTTCTCGGCCCGCTTGGGCGCAACACCGGCGAAGTGCTGGGTGTGTTCGCTACTTTCAGCCTCGAAAAACAGAAACGCCATCTGGGCTACAAGGCATCGGCAGACAAACGAAACCTGCTACGACTTGAGCAACACCTGATTGATCTTGAATCACCGCTATGGCCGGAAGAGATCCTGCCAAAGATTGACCGCACACTGGCTCAAAAAGGGGAGGAAGTCTTTAAGGCCTATCGCTGTCAGCAATGTCATAGCGATGATGACGAATTCATTCGCAATAACCCCAAACGACAGGTCACCTCTCAGTTTGCCAGTGTCGATATGATCGGTACCGATAAACAGATGGCAAGCAATGCCATCTCCTATACCGGGAAAAGCGGTCTGTTTGAAGGTGAGCCTGTTGCACTGGACCCAAGAGAGACCTTTGCTGAAGAGACACCCGTTGTCGTTGCACTCACCAAGTCAGCGCAGGGAGTGATCATTGCTCGCGACCCTGATAAGTCATGGTTACAAGGACGAGCAGAATGGCTCTACGATGTTATCGTTGCACTGTTTAACAACCCAAGAAAAGATGGTTCGACCCGTTACGTCGATTTTGAAGAGAACGCCGCCTTTCCTGAGAGTTTGAATGCCTACAAAGCACGCCCGCTTAATGGCATCTGGGCAACCGCTCCGTATATGCATAATGGCTCAGTGCCAAGCCTTTACGACATGTTATTGCCAAGCTGTAGTGATGCCGAAATCAGTGCAGGCAACGAGTGCCGCCCCAATCGCTTTACCCTGGCAAGTCGTGAACTCGACCCTAAAAAAGTCGGCTTTGAACAGCGTGATATCAACGAATATCCATCACTATTTGAGTTTGATACCTCGCTACCCGCCAATGACAATGCAGGGCATGAGTATGCAGTAGGTAAGACACCGATCATTAAGCTTGATGAAAATGGCCGCGCCATCCGCAATGCCGATGGTTCATTCGCAGTCGAAACCCTGCCTCCAATCAATAACGAGCAACGTTGGGCATTGGTGGAGTACCTGAAAACACTATAAATAACGGCTAAACTCACACAACAAAAAAGGCCCTGTGAAATCACAGGGCCTTTTTTATTAAGGGAATTCGTAACGTGAACGTTACGGCTTCCACTTAAGCAGGTAATGCTCAGGTACCGCACCACCATTTTTATCAATAGAGCCCTCTGCCTGAATCTCAGGACGTAGTAACACCTGCTTTACCATCTCGGGTATCATCACACGACCAATCTCTTTACCCATGCACTCGTGCGATCCAAAACCAAAGTGGAAGCTATTGCCATAAGGACGCGCTGGATTGAAGGTCTCTGGATCATCAAAGGCCTCGGGGTCAAACATCGCCGACAACATCAACGGCATAATGGTGTCACCTTTAGCGATAGTTGTTTCACGCTCTGTTCCCTTTGCGATGGTGTAATCTTCAGAGGCGGTACGGAACATATACTTAAAGGCGGGATTAAAGCGTAGTGCCTCCCATACAATCGGATCAAAGGCCTCATCGTTCCCCTCTTTCGCTGCCGCCAGTGCAAGCGCAAATATCTCGGGGCGCGCCAGTATCCCTTCAACCGCCTGACTCACCGCCATTGAGGTCGTTTCAACCGCCCCAACCAACAGGCCGCCCGCATTAATTCCCTGACGAAGAATATTAAACTTCGCCTCTTTAGGGGTATCTGCCTGCAAGATGCGATAGACCACATCATCTTTCGATTTTCCTAATTTATTCATCACCCATTTACGCGTAATCAGAAGTCCAATATAGAGCCCAAGCCAGCGATTCGAACTCTCTCGTTTCTTAATAATCGCGGCAGCGTTCGGCTCGTCATGGAAAAATTGATTATGAAACGCATCGTACTGATTCCAGTAAGACCACTTGATGAGGTATTTGGGATCGATGCCATCCAGCCCAAAATGCTCCTGCACCATCGCCGTCGGTACCGTGCGTGCGTAGTTTGGTACCAGATCAATACTACCGTTAGCCCTATCAAGCGTCTCTTTAGCGCGGGTCGCAATCAACGCACGAATACGCGGCAGGTCTTCACGCTTCAGCAGCGATAGCATGATCGACTTTTCATTGTTATGCATCGGGGTGTCATCTTCCGTCATCAGATAATCACCCATCTTCGGTTTATAAAGCGCTACCGTAAAAGTACGCGGAATACTGACAGTTTCATTAAAATCATCAAAGCGGGCGATCAAGGTGCAAACAGGGGTTTTCAGGATCGGGCGCTTTTCTCGTAATTCCTTAAAAAATGGAATGGGATAGTTATTAATCCAACTACGCACCAGTGGCCACTGCTCCGCAGTAGGTGTGTTATCGAAACGCTCAAGAAAACTACCCCCTTGAGAAACAGCGTTGCCGGTGCCGCTTTGAGCTTCTCCTGCTGATGTTCCTTGCGTCGTGCTCACAGCCTTCTCCTTAAGTTTAAGTAATTAAATAATAGCGATTTAAAAAATACGCTCTATGCTAAACAGAAGGCATATTACAGCCCGTATACAGAAGAGGAATTATCATAAATCTGCCTGAATTTGTCTATGCCAATAGTCCCCTGAACTTATCCACCAATCACACCTGAGTGAAGTTCGTCATCACCTGCCAGCTCCAGTATAGTGACTAATAAACCAGCAACTCAGCTGGCAAAGGGGCGAATATGAGTAGACTACAGGAATTGATGAGCGAAATACGAGCACTCGAAGCACGCGTCGCAGCTGAGATTAATCACGAAGCTGAGGCACTGGGCTATACCATCAAACGAGGGCGTGCACATTTTGAAGACGAGGTGGTCAAGAAACATCGCGCCTTAGCGATAAGCATCTCACGCTACCTGCGCGAATCTTCACTACGTTTCATCATTACCGCCCCGCTTATCTATAGCCTGCTGCCGCCATTACTACTGCTCGATATTTTCATCGAAACCTATCATCGCATCTGCTTTCCAGTTTATGGCATCCCTTATGTTAAGCGGCGAGACTACATCATCATGGACCGCCATCGATTGCAATACCTCAATGGAATCGAGAAAATTCACTGCATCTACTGCAGTTATGCCACCGGCTTTATCGCCTATGCACAGGAGATTGCCGCCCGTACTGAACAGTATTGGTGCCCCATTAAACATGCAGAACATCCAATATCCCACCACTCTCGCTATCATAACTTCACGCCATATGGTGATGCAGACAACTACCAGAAACGACTCAAGGCACTGCGTGACGCATTCAAGGAGAAATAAAAAAACATTAAAAAATAGCTAAACTATTTTATTAACTTGCCGCTAGTGCCCTTGAGAGTGATTCCGAATAAGAAAGACACTGCATCAGGAAGAGTTTCTGATAAGTAATACCCCTCAAACATAACCAGGGAGAGGCTTATGGCACCCAGCAAATATACCAGTGCGAAATGCGGTCAGTGCA
>Ga0316207_10003613_pt1 | contig 14181 bp, 9 predicted proteins | sample 6weekpyrite_MG_FD_204943 | JGI IMG/M metagenome (GOLD analysis project Ga0316207, IMG submission 204943) | Microbial mat bacterial communities from mineral coupon in-situ incubated in ocean water Damariscotta River, Maine, United States -... | ecosystem: Environmental > Aquatic > Marine >... | reverse complement strand
CTTTCAACCAAAACAGGCTTTTCAGGTGTTGTAGCTGCTTTTTCAATAGAGCCTGTCGTATGCGCAAAATGTCCTGTCAGTTTCGCGCCAGCCTCCACAGATAGGCTCTCATGGAATACATTGCCTTCAACATGAGCGCTTTTCTCAAGACGAACAGATCTAGCACGAATTTCGCCTTGTACAGCACCGCGAATGGTTACGCTGTCGGCAGTGATAGTACCCTTTACTGAGCCAGTTTCGCCCATAACTAAGCCACCGCAAGCGAGATCGCCAGAAATCGCACCATCAAGCTGTAGTTCGCCGACAGTTTTAATGTTGCCTTCAATTTGTACATCTGAGCCGATGATCGAAGGAGTTGGTGCCACGCCTGTGCGCGGGGCCACTCCGGTATTATTCGCTGGTTTCTTCATTTCGTCCCTGGATTTGGAGAACATCATTTGCTGCCTTCATAAAGGGGGCCGGATCTCTGACTTTATCATTAAACCAGATTTCATAGTGTAAATGGGTGCCTGTCACGCGCCCTGTTTTACCCATATCTCCGACTCGCATCCCTACTGTTACTTCATCGCCTTTTTTTACTCTTAGTTTGCGCATATGGCCGTAACGGGTTTTGAAGCCATTACCATGCTCAATCTCTACCATTCGGCCATAAGGGCCAAACCAGCCCGCATGTACTACCTTGCCAGACGCTGTGGCATAAATTGCAGTACCAGGCCAGCCCGCTAAATCTAAACCAGGGTGATTAGCCCATGTTTTTTTCAAAGGATCGCGGCGGCGGCCAAATTTGCTGGAAACATAGTATTTCTCAGCCGGTTTGCCGACAGGAAAACTATCTAAAATCATTGTGACCATCTCAAGGCGTTGGGTGGCGGAAACAAGTTCGGAGAATTTTTCATTGTCTGTGGCCGTGAAAATCAGTTCAAAGCCTTGATCTGGGATATACGGCCCACCCATAGCGGAGGTGTCCCCATCAAAATGAGATAACAAATCATCCGTGGAAAGTTTCGTTGGGGCCAAAGTAGTTTGAATATGTGCATATTTGGTGTTTGTATCATTTAGTAAATGATCAACTAGTTTTTGTTGCCGCAAACTGGTGTTTTCCAGTCTGGCAAGTAGATGTTTACGCCTGTCGATATTGCTAAACACTTCAGCTTGGGCGGCTTTTGATCCTATAAATTCGTTAAAAAACGAGGTGTCGTTGCTTGTCTTGCTGCTTGTTGCTTGTGGTGCGTTTGATGTATTAGGCTGATTGCTTTCAGGCTCAGCCGAGGCATCCACTGTTTTTGCGTCTTCCGCACTGAGCATTTGTTCAAGAAAAGCTTGTCGTTCTTCCAGAAGAATTGCCCGACGCTCAACCTCTTTCTCAAGGGAGCCAAAATCACTGGAAAGGCTTTGGTACTGAGCAGACATACTATTAATTGTCTGGTTTTTTTCTTCCAGAACAGTATCTCGTGTCAGATAGGCATAGGAGGTGACGGCACCCCAAATCAGCGAGATAGCAAGTGTTGATGCCATACCTATTTGTGTGTTGGTACCAATTGTTAAGAATCGCACGCGGCCTTCACTACGCAGGAATAACTGTCTCTCGGGAAAGTATTTTCCCCGGAAGAATATCAATTTTTCCTTTAATGTCAGTTCTTTACTCAAATATTTGTCACGCTTAGGCGTGTCCTCAACCGTCCCGAGTGTCGTTTTTTATCCTTACCTATTATAGGTAATATTTTTAAAATTTGGTGCATTCCACCCATTTTAGCCCAAAAGGTCAAGGGATTATGTGTTTTCCAACATTGCGCTCAAGGGCTCATAAAAAGAGACAGGCATGCCAGCTTGGTTACGTGCAGGCTTGTTGAATGGAGGTTTAATGTTGCCTTTAAAGTAGGATTTTACCAAATCTTGGAACCACTCATCGGCATCAAGCTCTCCTTGTTTGGCAAGAAACTTAAACCAGCGTGTACCTGCAGCTACATGCGCGATTTCTTCCTCTAAGATAAGGGACAATACTTCTGCGGATGCTGTATCACCAGCGCTCTTAAACTGTTCGATCATACGAGGTGTAACATCTAGACCCCGTGCTTCTAGCACCATAGGTACAATAGCAAGCCGTGCAGGAAGACTGCCGGCTGTGTCTTGTGCTGATTGCCAGAGACCATCGTGTGCGGGGAGGTCGCCATAAATGCACTCCAGTGTCTTTAGTCGGCCAGCTAAAAGTGTGAAGTGACGGGCTTCATCATCTCCAACATTTATCCAGTCATCAGTAAATTGGCGAGGCATAACTCCGCCGAAGCGGGCTACCATATCATATGCCAAATCGATTGCATTTAGCTCAATATGCGCCACAGCATGAAGGAGAGCTCGGCGATTACCATCAGTGCCTCCGCGTCCTCGTTTTGGCATCTGTGATGGATCAAGTAACTCTGGCCTTGCAGGGCGTGCGGGCCGTTTCGGTGGCTGTGCTTTAAATTCAAAGGAAAGTTTATCTGCGCGCCATGCAGCTGCCACACGCCGAGCCTGTTCCGCTTTGTCTCGTGGTTTTTCAGTTTTCAAGACCGTTACTGCGGCCTCACCGATTGTTTCAGGCATTTCAGTCATGAGCTTAAAGTGCTTTCACCGCGTCTAGAACTTTTTCAGCGTGGCCTTTCACACGTACTTTCCTCCAAATATTTTGAATGATGCCATCTGCATCGATCAAAAATGTAGATCGTTCGATCCCCATATATTTGCGACCATACATGTTTTTTTCCACCCAGACACCGTAGGATTCCATCATTTGCCCATCTTCGTCAGAAATTAGGTCTACACTTAGTTCATGCTTGGCAATGAATTTATCATGCTTAGCCGGGGTGTCTTTTGATGCCCCCAGAATAACGGCGTTGGCATTCTGGAAGTCTTGGGCCATCGCCGTAAAGTCTTTTGCCTCAGTCGTGCAGCCGGGTGTGTCATCTTTAGGATAAAAATAGAGCACAACATTTTTGCCGCGGTAGTCTGCAAGAGAAATAGTACAGTCGCCATTACCGGGTAGTGAAAATTCAGGCGCTTTAGTGCCAACTTCGAGGGTCATTGCAATCTTCCTAGGCTTTATCTTTTCTAACCTGTTCAGCAGGGAACGAGATCAGCTTTTGGTAGAGCTTGTATATAGCGCATTGTGTTTGCTCAAGTCTATTTTCAAGCACACCCATACTGGTTGAATTGGTAGCTTTTATCAGTATCTGTTGCAGTCCTATCGGGATTGATTTGGTGTTTTGGGGTGAGCTACCTATACTAAGTCTTAGTAAAGATTGTGTTTTTTGCATTAATTGGTGTGCTTGTTCTAATGTCGTGGCGTCATCTTCACTGAGCAGATTAAACTTTTGAAGTTTAGTGATGGATTTAGAAAGTTCAGCATCGAAAACCTCAGGGTGCGAATGGCCTTCTTTTAGCATGAGATATTGGCAAATAAATTCAATATCTACTAATCCCCCCTGACAATGCTTGATTGACCATTTATTTTTGCTGCCAAATTGATTGAAAAGTTTGCCGCGCATATCATCGACAGCAATAAGAAGTTCTGCTGGATCACGAGCCTGAACCAGTACATTTTCAACTGATTGTTGAAGAGGGGGGATGATTCTATCTGGCGCGATGATTATACGGGCGCGTGTTAGAGCCATATGTTCCCATGTCCATGCAGATTGGGCGTAGTAATCCTGAAAGGTTTTTAATGTAACAACTAAAGGGCCTTGGCTGCCCGAAGGGCGTAGCCTTGTATCTACTTCAAACAATCTGCCTTCAGATGTAAGGGCAGTAATAGCGGTAATGATATTTTGACCAAGCCGGGAGAAATACTGGCTAGGCATTAAAGGCTTTACACCGTCTGATACTTTATTGAGGTCATCGGCATGATAGAGAAAAACGATATCAAGATCGGATGTATGTGTTAGCTCTCGACCCCCATATTTTCCCATTGCAAGGATAGCGATGCCACCACCCGGGAATATACCATGACGCCGGGAAAATTCATTGCTGACATGAGGAACCAGTGCCTTGAGAGCAACATCAGCCACGCGAGTTAAGGCTGCGCCAGATTCTTCTACATCAGATAGAGATTCTAAGAGGTGAACACCTGCGCGAAACTTTTGTTCAGCAACAAATTTACGCACAAAATCCAGAATGTCTTGAAAGTCGTGTGCATAGCTTAATCGAACTTCAAGTTCAGCTGTTAGTGAGCTTTCATCTTCAATTGGGGCATAAAAAGATGGTTCTAGAACCATATCCCAAAGCTCCGGTTTTTTTGCCAGTGTGTCGGCCAAGGCTGGAGCCAGACCCATAACTCTGGCCAAGAGAGCAAATAGAGAAGGATTGCTATGTAAGAGTGAAAATAATTGAACGCCCGTTGGAAGTTTGGATAGAAATTCATCGAACCTAATGAGTGCAGCCTCAGGACAGTCGGTTTGTGCAAACGCCTGTAATAATACAGGTAGGCATTGCTCTAAGAGAGCTTTTGCTCGTTCTGTGCGCAGTGCTAAATGTCGGCCTCTGCGCCATCCTTCAATTACAGAAAATGCAGTAGTTGAATCAGAAAAGCTTAGTTTTTTAAGTGTATTAGGTAGGTCTTTTTCACTGTACCCTATTTGGTCATCTTGGGAATAGTCAGGAAGCAAGGTGTCATAAATTTGACTGACATTGTCAGAATGAATTGTAAGCGAATTTACCATCTCATCTGCTGTTTGGTGGCCCATGAAAAGGGCGAGGCGCAGCATATGCTCTGGTGTGAGGGGTAGCTCATGGGTTTGTGCATCGTCTACCATTTGAATGCGGTGTTCAAGGGTGCGAAGATATTTATAAGCGGCTTCAAGGTCGCGTCGATTTTCATGAACCAGTATATTTAATGTTTCAAGCTGCTTTAAAGCTTCAAGTGTGCCTCGAACACGCAGTGTAGGGTGCCTGCCTGCGTGCAGTAGCTGGTTTACTTGAGCAAAAAACTCTATTTCACGAATGCCGCCATGGCCTAACTTAACATTGTAGCCAGGTCCAATTTTTCGATCTTGTTGGTAATGGCGATTAATTTGGTTTTTGATGGCTGCGATGTCTTTCAGTGCTGCAAAGTCCATATTACGACGCCAAATCCAGCTTGATAGGTTTTGGAGGTATTGTTTGCCAGCACCTATATCACCTGCGACAACTCTTGCTTTTATCATTGCAGAGCGTTCCCAGTTTACAGCCATTGAATGGTAATAACTTTCGGCTGCGTCAACAGCTATAGCCACAGGGGTTGCACCTGGATCAGGCCGTAGACGCAAGTCTGTTCGAAATACATAGCCGTGCATGGTACGCTGTTCGATTAACTGCATCAGTTCCTGAGTGATTTTTATCCAGCACTGGGCCAAAGTCTTTTTGCCCAAATATGCTGTAGCACTTGGGTCGTAGAGTGCAATTAAGTCAATATCTGAGGAGTAATTCAGTTCGTATGCACCCAGTTTCCCCATGCCAAGGATGAAAAAACCAGTGTTTTGGGCTAATTGGGGTGAAGCTGCTTCAGGGGCACCATTTGGCCATGGCAAATCGCCACGGCTCATGGTTTCGTGTAATAGCCTACCAAGGCCAACAGCAAGTACGATATCGGCGAAATCACTGAGAGCTTTTGTTACATCATTCAATGCCCAAATTTCAGATACATCTGCATAGGCGGTTATCAAACTCAGGCGTGCTTTTGAGAGGCGTAAAAAGGCTGAAAGCTCTTGCCTGGATTCCTTTTCAGGCCTTGGGGCCATTAAATCAGTAATTAGGGTTCGGAAAGAGTTTGAAGGGTCTGTGTTTAGATAACGTACAGTATCATGAGGTAGTCGTTCTGCTATAGCTGCTAAAAAGGGGCTATTCCCAAATAATGAGTTGCAAATAGTTCTGTCTGGGAGCGTAGTTTCAAGATCATTTGCGACAGATTTTAAAATTGCCCAAATTTGGTCAGCTTTCTCGTTATCATATGCAATGGGATATGGACTGACTGTATCGGACATGCTCTATACCCTCTAGAGTAAAACTTTGGGACAGATTATTAGTGATCATACCTTGGGACAGTAAATCAAGAGACCAAATATTTTCAAAGGTATTTGAGTGAGCCTATTACAAGTTTTGAAACGTTTGCCTCATGGGTTGGCGCGTATAGGTATTTGGTTGAGTACAGCGATAGTGTTGTTGCTGTGTATAATATTCGCACGTTTATTTTTTGCTCCAATAAATCTTGATTTTGCTCGTGATACTATTGTCACTCAAGCAGGCGCTTTTTTACCTGGGTGGCAAGTTAGCTATCAATCGGCAGAGATAGGTTGGGATTGGTCAGCTGTAAGGCCTTGGGTAGTACTGGAAGATATCCAGTTAATTGACCGTAGGAATCGTCTCAATGCTTCTATTCCTGAGGCGCAGATCGGTTTCTCTCTAGGTAGCTTATTGTCCAGTGCGAGCCTCTCAACTATTGATGTGAAGAATGCCCATGTGAATGTCACTGACTTAGGCGGCTTTAGTGATGATACAGATAACAGCATGTTTGATGAATTGTTTACTGGTGGCATGCCTACACCTGCAGTTTTTAAACCCATAACTGAGGCATTTAGTCGGTTTACATCGAGGCTTTTAATAAATGCACCTGCGGTAGAGGCTATCAATTTCACCAACTTTTCAGTTGATATTGCAAGGGGAGAAGCGTTTTCACTTTTTTCTGTTTCAGCACCGTCATTTCGATTTGAGCGTTTTCAGCAAAGGTTGCAATTGGCAGCGCATCTGGATGCTAGTTTGGCAAATGTACCAACTCGAGTTCGTCTTGGTGGCATTGCTGACCCACTGGCTGGAACATTGGGGTTAACTTTAGGCTTTAGTGATTTGTCTCCAACTTCGCTTGTCCCTCAAATAAATTTGCCTGACTTTTTTAGCGTATTGCATGTCCCGGTTGGATTGGACCTGCAATTACAAATGACTTCTAGCGCAGGTCTTCGATCCGCGGCTTTTGAAGTATCAATTGGGGAAGGAGTTCTTCTTGATTCAATTCAATTCCCAGATGGATCACCGGTTGATTACGGCGTGGTTTCAGCAGCCTACGATGTTGAGAAAGATTTAATTACTTTTGACGAGATAGAGTTGTCTTTAGGGGGGAATGTTGTTCAAGGGGAAGGGTTGGTCTTCTGGCAAGAGGGCTTTGCTACCCCAGGGGTTCGCTTAAGTTTATCGTTACAACAAACTACGATTGATTCAGTGAAACAGTTTTGGCCAATTAAGCTGCACCCAGATGGCTCTCCTCGGGGTGCCCGCGCTTGGGTTGATCAGAATATGATAGATGGGGTGGCCAAAAACATACGTTTCGATGTGAATATTGAAGCAGATGGTAGCTCGCCATACAAAAATGGCAGTTTCTTTGAGCTACTATTTGACTTTGAAGACATCAATACAAGGTATATGCGGTCTATGACGCCGCTTCTAGGGGCGGATGGGCGCGCTGTTTTAACGCTAAGCGAATTTGATGTTTTTCTTGAAGATGGGGCGATTGCAGGCATACCTGTTGTTGGGTCAAAAATACATATGCATTCGATTGATCAACCTGGGCAGGGCGTTGGAGAGTTCAACCTTGCCCTTTCTGGAGATGTAAATGATATTTTGGATTTGGTCTCTGTTCCCCCTGTATCGGTTCAGGACCGCATTAAAATTGATTTAGCTCGTTTGGGAGGGCAAGCAGCGATTAACGCGCTAATAACTGTTCCCCTGATAAAGGGCGCACCAAAAGAGTCCGTAGTTTATGACATAACAGCCGATATTTCAGGAGGCCGTTTGGATGATTTGCTTCAAGGGGAAGGGCTTCGGGATGCTGCTGTTCAGCTAACTTTAAATAATGATGACTTAACGGCTTCGGGGCATGGGAAAATTAATGGTGTGCCTATGGACCTATATTGGCGGGAAAACTTTGCTGCCGGGCGAGAGGATACTGAGGCAGATACAAGCTTGTTAGTGATGAGTGGCTTTGCAGATGAAGATAATCTGTTGGCCCTTGGCTTGGATGTTAGTGATTATTTGAATGGGCAAGTTCTTGCTGAGGCAACCTTTCTAGGCCGAAACTTGAAATTTAGAGTGGGGTATTTTTCTGCGGATGCTTCGAATGCGCATCTTATGGTACCCCAAATGGGATGGGTGAAAGATGTAGCGAGCCCGGCAAATATTAATGGTATGGCTCATTTCAGTGATAGTGGCACAAAAATTACACCGCTTACGATTAAGGGGGAAGAATTAGATCTGGAAGCTCACATCAACTTCAATGCGCAGACCCGTTCTGAATTTGATGCACAGTTCACCGTTGAAGCTTTGGGGCGTAGTAAAATGTTAGCGACTGTTGTTGGGAAGCCGGAAGGCGTGAATGCAATTATCGCTGCTGAGCGTTTTGATTTGGCCCCCTTGCTATTACAAGGCGAAAAAAGTGGGGCAGATGATAGCTCGGTAAATGATACACCCTTTTCCTTGGTTCTAGATACTAAAGAACTGTTGTTATTGAACAATACAGTATTGACTGATGTAAACCTTGATCTTTCCTATAGGGATGCTGAGCCTGCCAAAATGACATTGTCTGGCAACACATCCTTTGGGGCGACTAATTTGGTAATTGAAGATAGTTCAGATGAGTTACGGCCTCTTTCTGTGCAATCTGCTGATGCAGGGGCCTTGCTGCGGGGCCTAGGGCTATTCGCTCATATGGAAGGCGGCTTATTAAATATAACTGGTGAGACAACGGGCTGGGGTGAAAATCTCCAACTTCTTGGAACATTGGAAGTGCGAGATACTAATTTAGTCGCGAAAAGCAAGCTGGGCACTGGGGTCACTGAGGGGGTGATCAGTGGTTTAGATGATTATTTGGACGGTGGCTCTATTGAATTAGATGTGGTGGATATGCCGTTCAGCTATAAGGAAGGGTTGTTGGACCTTTCCAAAATGAAAGCTAATGGGCCCTCGCTTGGCATGACGATGGAAGGGCAGATTGAAACCCGTGAAGGCAAGATCAATGTCAACGGTGTTGTTGTGCCAGCTTACGGGCTTAACTCTTTACTTGGCAAGATACCACTTGTGGGCGGCTTATTTTCGGGTGGAGATGGCAAAGGACTGTTCGGCGTGGCTTATCGAGTTAAAGGGCTAACTGAGGAACCTGATGTAAATGTTAATCCATTGTCAGGCTTGGCTCCGGGGTTTTTACGCCTGCTGTTTGAAGGGCGCAAAGGTAAAGTCTCAGACGTTGAAGATGCAGTTAAGCCATCAGGTGATTCAAAAGCTCCCACAGAAGTTGAACCTACAAAACCATCTAAGCCTGAACCTCCTTTGCCTCAAGAGGGAGCTCCAGGCAAAGCAAAGCCAGAACAAACTGCGATCTTTTATTAATGGCCATTTCGGGGAACAATGGCGACCACGCGTGCTGGTCCACCAGATCCTCCTTCAATTTTGGTAGGCAAGGCAATAAGTAGCGAACCTGTTGCAGGTAAAGATGCTAAATTAGTTAGATTTTCAAGGGCAGGGATGTTTGCTTCGCTAATAATTCTGTGAACCAGAAAGTCTGAAGATTTACCATAATCAATTGAGGCAGTATCAACCCCGATTAATCCAACTTTTCTTTGATGTACAAGAAATTTTATAGCCTCGACCCCAAAACTGGGGAAGCTAAGTTTGCTAGCATCTCCTGGGGTGTCATCGCCCAAGTAAGCTTTGGTGTTTGGCCAGTGATCACTCCAGTCAGTGCGTAGTAAAAAGCTGATTCCTTCAGCAATCTTGCCATGCTTTTTTTCGAAAGTCTGTATGTCGGCAAGTGTTAATCTGTAATTTCTATCTTGTTTTGCTTTCTCTGAAACATCGAGGATAACAGCAGGTGCGATTAATTTTTTAAGGGGTATTTGTTCTGAGGTTTTCTTATCTTTGAAAAAATGAATTGGAGCATCCAGATGTGTACCGCCGTGCTCAGGCATGGCAAAGCTGTAAGCAGAATAAAAATAGCCTCCTACAGTATCGCCGTAAGCTAATTGTTTATGCTCAAACTTAATGGGCGATGTGGGCCAGAAAATCGTTTTTTCATTATAAGGGTGCGTTAGGTCAACGATGTTACTTTTAGCGAAATCAATGGTTTGAGCTTGTACCGTAGTAGATAGAATAATAGCTAATGATATTGCGAATAGCCGAAACATAAGAAAGCCTCCCTGTATTAGGCGTTTATCTAACGCTAACTCAGGAAGGCTCATTCTTTAAAGAAGTTTAGTTTCGTTTATTCAGGTAAAATCAGGGCGTGACGCTTTTTGCCGGCAGATAACTTGATGTGGCCCTCTGTAACATCAGCTAGAGAAACCGCCACGTCTTCACCGTCAATTTTGGTATCATTCAGCTTGGCCCCACCTTGTTTGATCAAGCGTCTCACTTCGCCTTTTGAAGCGCCAAGCCCAGCTTGAAGGAAAAGGTCAATCACATTGATCCCTGCATCAAGCTCACTGGATGCAATTTTGACAGAAGGGAGGTCTGCGCCCGCGCCCTTTTTCTCGAATGTCTCTTTTGCTGTTGCTTCAGCAGCTTTAGCAGCGTCTAGGCCACGGCATAAAGCAGTAGTTTCATTTGCGAGAATGATTTTGGCTTCATTAATCTCAGCGCCGTCTAATTTTTCGAGGCGTTTGATTTCATCAAGTGGCAATTCAGTGAATAGGCGCAGGAATTTGCCAACATCGGCGTCCTGAGTATTACGCCAAAACTGCCAATAGTCATAGGCGGGCAAATGGTCTTCATTAAGCCAAACAGCGCCTGCCGCACTTTTGCCCATCTTTTTACCGTCGGCGGTGGTGATGAGGGGGGTCGTTAGGCCGTAAAGCTGCTGGCTATTGATGCGCCGTGCTAATTCCATGCCGTTAACAATATTGCCCCATTGATCAGAACCGCCCATTTGTAAAAGGCAATCATAGCGTTTCCCTAGCTCCATGAAGTCATAGGCCTGCAGGATCATATAGTTAAATTCAAGGAATGTTAGAGGCTGTTCACGTTCTAAACGGAGCTTCACACTGTCAAATGTCATCATGCGATTGATAGTGAAATGTGGTCCAACTTCCCGAAGGAAGGAAATATACCCTAGATCATCGAGCCAATCAGAATTGTTGACCATAATAGCATCGGTTTCATCATCTCCAAATGTTAACAGTTGGTCAAAAATGGTGCGTATGCCTACCATATTGTCAGAGATGATATCATTGGTCATCAACTGTCGCGATTCGTCGCGGCCAGATGGATCACCAATTTTGCTGGTTCCGCCGCCCATCAAAACAATCGGGCGGTGCCCACATTTCTGTAACCACCGCAGCATCATGATTTGAACAAGGCTACCAACATGTAAGGAACGAGCAGTGCAATCAAAGCCAATATAAGCGGAAATCGGGCCTTTAGCCATTTGGGCGTCTAGCGCCTCAAGGTCTGTTGCCTGATGGATAAAGTCTCGTTCAGTGAGAATCTGAAGAAAGTCCGATTTCAAGTTCGTCATGTTTTTGTCCAACACGGCACTTTTTGGTGCCTACCTTACAAATTAACTGTTTCAAGAGCCGGGTGATGTACCATAGGGTAGGGCAAACGCAAAGCCCCTGCCGCATAGTTCGGTGCTTGAAGTTAGTTTTTTTGTTGAGCAAAGGATTTTTATGTCAATCTTAGGCGAACCCAGTGACGTAAAGTGCGTAATTGGTTTGATGAGTGGTACATCGATGGACGGCGTCGATGCGGCGATGATCTATACAGACGGTGTCCGAGTGGAGCGCCTAGGGCCTTCGCTCACAGTTTCTTATCCGTCCGATGTACGAGAACGGATTAGGGAAGGCCTAAATTTAGCCAGTAGTTGTGTGCAAAATGGGGCAATCCCCCCTGAAATTAAAGCATTGGAAACCGAACTGACGGATTGGCATGCTCATGCGATTGAAGAACTGTTGGCTGTAACCGGGCAGAAAGCAAGCAGTGTTGATTTGGTGGGCTTTCACGGCCAAACATTAACCCACCGGCCTGATAGGGGCTGGACATGGCAAATTGGTGATGGTGGGCGCTTAGCTGGGCACACGGGTATCAACGTAGTGAATGATTTCCGTTCTGCGGATGTGGCTGCTGGCGGAGAAGGTGCGCCGTTGGTGCCCTTATATCATGCAGCGTTATTACAGCGCGATAGACGGCATGATACAGTAGCAATTTTGAATATAGGCGGCGTAGCAAATGTAACCTGGGTTTCTTTTGCTGGAGATGTAAGCGATCCTGAGATTGTGGCATTTGACACCGGACCTGGCAATGCAATGCTCGATGATTGGGCCCAAATTCATACAGGTCAACCATGCGATATGGACGGTCAGTTGGCAGCGCGTGGGATAAGCCATGAGGAAGTAGTGTTAGGCTTGATGGCCTCGCCTTATTTTGATGAACAACCTCCTAAAACATTGGACCGGGCCGATTTTAATATTCAATCTGTACGGGGGTTATCAGCCGAGGATGGGGCAGCGACATTAACTGATTTTGTGATTGAATCAGTTGTTTCTGCACAGAGCCATTTTCCAAAACCACCTGAGGCTTGGTATGTGTGCGGTGGTGGCCGATTGAATCCAACTATGATGCGCCGGCTAAGGCGACGTTTGCCTGTGTTAGTTGATCCTGTCGAGGTGTTAGGCTGGCGTGGTGATGCCCTTGAGGCAGAAGCATTTGCCTTTTTAGCAATGCGTTCTGTACGTGGACTGCCAATCAGCCTGCCAGGAACGACCGGTTCCAGAGCACCTATGACGGGCGGTGTATTACATAAGCCAATGAGAACACGTTTTCGCGGATAGAGAGGGTCTCTATCCGCAGCCTAATCTTATTTTATTTTAGTTATCTGATGACAACCGCATGTTCAGGTAACCGTTGACGGATGCCATTAAGGATTCCAGCTCGGTTTCAAAGAAATGATTTGCACCTTTAATGATGTCATGATTGATCGTGATTGCCTTTTGTGTCTTCAGCTTCTCAACAAGCTTCTGCACTGCAATTGGTGTCACTAAATCATCATTGTTGGCTTGAATAATAATGCCGGAAGAAGGGCAAGGCGCCAAGAATGAGAAATCATATAAGTTTGCAGGTGGGGCGACTGAGATGAAGCCCTTGATTTCAGGACGGCGCATCAATAACTGCATACCAATCCAGGCTCCAAAAGAAAAACCTGCAACCCATGACCCTGTGGAATTAGGGTTCATTGATTGAAGCCAATCTAGCGCTGATGCAGCATCAGAGAGCTCGCCAATACCATTGTCAAACTCACCTTGGCTACGGCCTACACCACGGAAGTTAATCCTTAGTGTTGCAAATCCGCGCATTGCGAAGGCATGGAACAGATAATAGGTTACTTTATTATCCATCGTTCCCCCATATTGTGGGTGAGGATGGAGAATGAGAGCAACCGGCGCAGTATCTGATTTGCCCGGCTGGTATCGTCCTTCTAGGCGTCCTGCCGGACCATTGAAAATAATTTCAGGCATATGGAAAATCTTTTTGCGCTTATAGGTTAATGTCAGACTACGGACATATTGGGTATATTTTGAACCGATATATCGAACTTTATACCCGAATCGCAAGTAATCTCGATAAATGTCTGTAAATTAGAATTGATCCGGCCTTTAAATGCCCCTATGTGAGCCTTTATGAAAAACACGATTTACATGGATTATAATGCCACTTGTCCGATTCGGGCTTCTGTTATTGAAACAGTTGTAAGCACAATGGCGGAGGTTGGAAATCCGTCATCTGTACATGTAGCAGGCAGAAAAGCGCGCTCTACAGTCGAAGAGGCTCGGGCAAAGGTTGCGGCACTTGTTGGTGCACGGCCACGTGATGTCATGTTTTGTTCAGGAGGAACAGAAGCAAGTAATGCCGTAATTTTCGGTTCTGGGGCAAAGAGTTTAATTGTTTCTGCGATCGAACATGATTGTGTATTAGCTGCAGCTAAAGAGGCAGATATTCCTGTTTTTACGCTACCTGTAAACGAATCGGGTATGGTCTCTTTGGCAGCTCTACGGAAATTGTTAGCTGGGGCACCTGCCCCTGCACTGGTTTCTGTGATGTTTGCCAATAATGAGATGGGGGCGATTCAGCCCGTTGCAGAGATTAGTACGATGGCCAAAGAGTTTGATGCCTTCGTGCATAGTGATGCTGTCCAGGCGGCAG
>Ga0316207_10003612_pt1 | contig 14181 bp, 12 predicted proteins | sample 6weekpyrite_MG_FD_204943 | JGI IMG/M metagenome (GOLD analysis project Ga0316207, IMG submission 204943) | Microbial mat bacterial communities from mineral coupon in-situ incubated in ocean water Damariscotta River, Maine, United States -... | ecosystem: Environmental > Aquatic > Marine >... | reverse complement strand
GCCGAGGAAGATGATCAGGACACGGTAGATTCTGTTGTTGCTGATATCGAAGGTTTTGAAAAACAGGTTGCCGAGCTCGAATTTCGCCGCATGTTCTCAGGTGAAATGGATCAAAATGGCGCGTTCCTGGATATTCAGTCGGGCTCCGGTGGTACTGAGGCACAGGATTGGGCGGAAATGATTTTGCGCATGTACCTGCGCTGGGGAGAGGCGCACGGCTTTAAAACCGAGCTAATGGAAGCCTCGGCAGGTGATGTTGCCGGTATCAAGAGTGCCACCATTCGTTTTCAAGGCGAATACGCTTATGGCTGGCTACGTACCGAAACCGGTGTACACCGACTGGTGAGAAAATCGCCGTTTGATTCGGGTAATCGTCGCCACACATCATTTGCCGCGGTGTTTGTTTCCCCGGAAGTTGATGATAATGTGGATATAGACATTAATCCGGCCGATTTACGTATTGATGTCTATCGAGCCAGTGGTGCTGGCGGTCAGCACGTTAACCGAACTGAATCGGCGGTGCGGATTACCCATAATCCAACCGGCGTGGTTGTACAATGCCAGAATGATCGCTCGCAGCATAAAAACAAAGCTACCGCGATGAAGCAGTTAAAAGCCAAGCTTTATGAGCTGGAAATGCAAAAACGCATGGGCGAGCAACAGGCATTGGAAGAAACTAAGTCTGACATTGGCTGGGGTAGTCAGATTCGTTCCTACGTGCTCGACCAGTCGCGGATCAAAGATTTAAGAACGAATGTTGAAACCGGTAACACCCAGGCGGTGCTCGATGGTGGCCTCGACATGTTTATCGAAGCCAGCCTGAAAAGCGGGCTATAAAACTTAATTAAGTAAGAAACTAAATGACTGAAGAAAATACAACTGAAACAATTGATGCCGTTGATGAAAACAAACTGATTCAGCAGCGCCGAGAAAAGCTTAGCCAGATACGCGAAGAGGGTATTGCCTTTCCGAACGATTTTCGTCGAGACGTGATGGCCGAAGAGCTGCACCTGCAGTACGGTGGCAAAGAAAAAGAAGAACTCGAAACGATGAATCAGCGCGTTTCAGTTGCCGGTCGTTTGATGGCAAAACGTATTATGGGTAAAGCCAGTTTTGCGCAGTGCCAGGATATGTCGGGCCGTATCCAGTTATTTGTACAGCGTGACGCTCTGCCAGAAGGTTTTTATAACGAACAGTTTAAAAAATGGGATATCGGTGATGTGATTGGTGCCGAAGGTGTGCTGTTTAAAACCAAAACCGGTGAGCTGTCTGTTAAAGTTGATGAGATCAAGCTACTGACTAAATCTCTGCGTCCGCTACCAGAAAAATTTCATGGCCTGACTGATCAGGAAACAAAATATCGTCAGCGCTATGTTGACCTGATCATGAACCAGGAAACACGCGACACTTTCAAGCTGCGTTCTAAAATTATTACCTATATTCGTAACTTTTTTGATGCACAAGATTACATGGAAGTTGAAACACCGATGATGCATGTGATTCCTGGTGGTGCCACGGCGAGACCATTCAACACACATCACAATGCGCTCGATATGCCACTTTTTTTACGCATCGCACCAGAGCTGTATTTAAAGCGCCTGGTTGTTGGTGGATTCGAGCGGGTTTATGAAATCAATCGTAACTTCCGTAATGAAGGTCTATCAACAAGACATAATCCAGAATTTACCATGGTTGAATTTTACCAGGCTTATGCTGACTACAAAGACCTAATGGATATTACCGAAGCGCTATTACATGGATTAGCAAAAGACGTAATCGGTAAATCAGAAATTGAATACCAGGGCGATGTTTATGATTTTGGTAAACAGTTCGAGCGCATGACTGTGGTTGAGTCTATTTTGCATTTTAATTCGGATATCAAACTTGAACAGCTAAGTGAGCTTGATTCTGCACGTGCTGTTGCGGAAAATTTACAAATTCCGCTTAAGGACAGTTACGGTCTCGGTAAAGTTCAAATCGAAATATTTGAAAAGACAGTTGAACATCGTTTGATGCAACCAACGTTTATTACTGAATATCCAACTGAAGTATCACCACTGGCAAGACGAAATGATCGCAATCATTTCGTTACTGATCGATTTGAGTTTTTTGTTGGTGGTCGTGAAATTGCCAATGGCTTTTCCGAGTTAAACGATGCTGAAGACCAGGCTGCTCGCTTTAAAGATCAGGTAGCAGAAAAAGATGCCGGAGATGATGAAGCGATGCATTTTGATGAAGATTATATTCGCGCTTTAGAACACGGCTTACCACCAACAGCGGGTGAAGGTATTGGTATCGATCGACTGGTGATGCTACTGACAGATGCTTCATCAATCCGTGATGTCATTCTCTTTCCGCATATGCGTCCCGAGGTTTAATCATGTTTGAACACAAGAGGGATTATTTAGCTGTGTTCGGTGGTTTTATTTCAGAAGTCGATAATAATAAAAGGGGCTGAGAATGAAAGAAGAAAAACAACTTCAGGAACAGTCGGCTCAATACATGCCGCAAGCTTGTCCTCCGTATTATGAAGATGAGATTAGTCTTGTTGATCTCTGGTTAGTTTTAATTAAGCGAAAAAAACTGATCGTAAAAGTGTTTGCAGGTTTTGTATTGCTCGCGTTAGCGTTAGCTTATGTCAAAAAAGATAAATTTGAATTTACCACAACAATAGAAGTTGGTCAGATCGTTTCAGTTAAAGATGATCAGGAAAGTTATGTTTTGGTTGAATCGATTGAATCTGTAAAGGCCAAGCTAGAGAATTCCTATTTGCCATCGGCACAAGCAAGCTATTTTGCCGAAGATGAAAAGGCTAAACGCTTTAAAATTGATATTAGCGCGCCTAAAAATGCCCAAATGATCATCGTTAAAAGTAAAGGTACAGAGCGAGAGGCAAAAAATCATCAGCGTGTACACGATATGGCCGTGAATCCCTTGCTCACTGATTTAAACCGTAAGGTTGATTCAAGCAAAAGCCGCCTGGAATCTGGGCTTGCAAGAGCTAAACAGGAACTCCAGAGACTGCAAAGCCCAGTGCAGTTGAGAATACTCAAAAGTAAACATGATTCAATTATTGAAAAAGAACTCGACTCCATTGAGAGATTGGGGTCAGATGTTTTCTGGTTGCCCAAAATAAAGCAACTGGAATCTAATATATCCCAGGCAAAATTAAATCTGCAGGATAGTGTTAATCAGGGCAATGCGTTGCGTTCACAGCGTACGCGACTTGATGAACTGGAAGAATTATTACACAAACAACTGGAAGGTTTAAATAAACAGATTGCAGAGGCAAGAAAGATAAGGACAAAGGCCATTTCAGGTGTTGCCGATGAATCACGAGCCATGACACTGTTATTGCTTGATAGTGAAATGCAACGATTAATTACGCGTCAGTCAAACCTGGAAGAAAGAGTTTTTATTCAGCATAAAAGTGATGTTATAGAGCTTGAAAATAAAATCAGTGTCAATAAAGATCAACAAAAAGACCTGAGAATTAGTGTACTGGAAGCAGAAGCAGAGCTGGTTAAAACCAAGGCTGATAGAGCGAGCCAGATAAAATTACAGAAGCCTAATTTGGCCGTGTTGAAGGATCAGAAAGATTTAGCTCTGCAGAAGCATCAGCGCACGATAGATGCACAGATTGAAACTATTCGTACATTAGAGTCTTCGATTAAAAGTATTACTGAATCACATATTATCGTGCCGTTCCTGCAGTCACTGGAGCCTAAGGGGCTGACCTCAAAACTATTATTTGTGATTGTGGTTTTTCTTGGTTTTATTTTTGCGATTATTTCAGCTTTTGTTGCTGAGTTTTTACAAAAGGCTAGGGAAAAAATGAGTGAAGAAGGGGTGGTGTAACCCCTTCTTGCTGATTTGAATTCAGAAGAGTGGGATTGATTAAACCATCAATGCAGACTTGGTTTCTTCGATCATGGCCTGGTTTTCTTCGATATCAATTGCGTTAACTTCTGTATCCATACCGAGCTTTTCAAAGGCCTGGATCGAAGACCAGTCATCAGCACCGGCACGGCCATCAGCAAAGCCTCCCTGTAACAGAGCGACCTGCACAATATCTGTCATATCGGCGTTGCCATCGTGTTTGCGATCAAACGCAAAGCACTGGGTCACAGCATCAATAAATTCTGGTGCAAACTTCCATGATTCGAGAATCAGTTTTCCGACTCTGCCTTCGATAGATTGAATGACTTCAGTCAGCGCTGCGTCATCATTAAATAAATCGTCATCATCTTCGGCAATGACCAGAATCGGTAAGGCGCCAATATTGTGAATTAATCCAGCAAGTAAAGCCTGCTCAGTTGGAACAGAGGTCATCGATGCCAGCATGCGGCTAATCGCGGCGACTTCGACGCTAGCGCTCCAGGCTTCACGAAAATGTTTGTCGAGTACATCGGAAGTTGCCTGATACATCTGTTTCATCGCCAGGCGCACAACCAGGTCTTTTACGATTTTAATACCGAGACGGGTAACGGCCATTTGAATGTCTTCAATTGCGTTATTGCCACGATAAAGCGGGCTGTTGGCGACCTGTATTAATCGAGTTGTTAGTGATGCATCCTGAGAGAGAATGTCGGCGATGCTATGGGCAGAACTGTCTTCTGCCTCTGCAGCATCGCGTACTTTTAATGCTACTTCAGGAAGTGTAGGTAGAATAATTTTATCGCTGGCGATGGCTTCTTTTAACTTTTCAAAGACTTCTTCCGCTTTTGCGCTCATTAATTGTGCCCCAATTTCTGTCTAAATGTTTGTTTAGAGTATAGACGGCAAAATCAAAATTGCAGCGAATAGAATTCTAGCTTTTCTCAGCTTCGACTGGAAATTCGTATGGAATTTCTAGTACCTGTATCGCCGCGCCTTGCGCATCAGTGAGTTTCAGGTCTGTCTTTTCGGATTGGTTGATCTGTATAACGGCCAGTGCTTCGGTTCCCTGATCTGATGAAGGAGCCGAAATAACGATGCTGCCGGTTCCCTGACCGGAAGTTGTGTCAGGGCTGAACAAGGCTGTTCCCGGCTCAACAGGATCAGAAGTGTCAATGTGGATACGATACATTCGACGTTTAAGTTTGCCCAGGTAATGCATGCGGGCAACAATTTCCTGACCGGTGTAACAGCCTTTTTTAAAGCTCACGCCATTGATCAATTCGAGGTTAACCATTTGTGGTACAAAAGCTTCAACCGTTTGCTGATAGATGTTGGGCATACCTGCCCGAATTTCCAGCAGATTCCAGACGTCTTTACCTACTGGCGCAGCATTTACATCGAGCTTTTTCCAGGTGTCTATGATTTGATCAATCAAGCCTGATATCTGGAAGCGAGGATGCTCACCGGCTAATTTAATAATGCTGATGTCTTTATGCTGGGCAACATCATCGACATTTTCAGGAATGGATGAAAAATGTTTTTCAAGTTCTGCATCTGCGGCAGGGCCACTAAAACCAATACTGACTTCATCGGCTGAACAGTTTGTAAAATCGACATCACTGCGCATCACAAACATACGCAGGCGCTTAAATGTTTCTTCGTAGAGTTCTTCTGGCGTGCATAGGAAAAAGTCATCGTCGCGCTTAAAGACTCTGAAACTGGCAAGCAAGCGACCCTTCTGGTTGCAGTAGCCGCTTAACTGGCTGCGAGTCTCACTGACTTCGTCAATATTGTTGGTCAGCTGGCCCTGTAAAAAACCACTGGCATCTGCACCGCTGGCCTTAATCAGGTCGATATGACTGAGGTCGGCGATAACCAGTCCATTATCACTGGCGCGTCTTTCACGTTCCGGGTTGCCAAAATGCACGAGTTCGTCGTTGTCGAATTCTGCTCCCATGCTGTTTAAAAAATCATGCCAACGGGTTTTCATTTTTACTCCATACTACAGGCTGAAACTACAGGCTGATAATGATAGTCAAACACAGACGGATAGTCATTACATTGTTTATGTGGGTTCTTGCTTAATACTTCAAGACAGCTTGTATTAAAGAGCGGTATTGTCTATAACTGTTAAGTATCTATCCATATGATTGTGTTGGAAAAAATGATTAATACTCACAGGGAGTTGGCAGCAAATGGCATCTAGTGGTCGCCCGATCTATTTGAACCTGTTTAAGATAAAATTACCCGTCACAGGTATTATCTCCATCTTTCATCGTGTCACCGGTGTTCTGCTGTTTCTTTTTATTCCCATCAGCCTTTATTATCTGCAGTTATCATTGCAGGGTGAACGACAGTTTGAGCAAATCACTTATCTCATGGTTGAACCATTGAGTCGTTTTATTATTCTGCTATTTATCTGGTCATTTATACATCATCTGTTTACTGGAATACGGTTTTTACTGATCGATATTGATTTGTTCCTGGAAAAAAAGTCGGCTCGATCATCGGCATGGGTCGTGGTAGTAATCGAGCTGATCACGATGGCAATTATTATTAAGGGGCTGTTCCTATGACAATGGTAGCGCTTGAAGGTTTAAGGCCATGGTTGTTGCAGCGTCTGACCGCGCTATACATGGTGGGCTACACGTTATATTCCGTAATCTACTGGACAGTTGTTAATACACTCAGTTATTCAAACTGGCAGCGCTGGTTAGCCGACGAAATTAATATGGTGCTGCTCGGGTTATTCTATCTTTCGTTGTTGATACATGCCTGGGTAGGTATTCGAGATGTCTTGTTAGATTATATAAAGCCATTGCTGTTGCGATTAATATTATTATTTTTAGTCGCGGGATCATTAATGGGAGCGGCTATCTGGATGATGAAAATCTTACTTTCGGTGAATACATAAATGACCGCGTCGACCTCTAAGAATAATATCACCTATCGTCGTTTCGATACTTTAATCATCGGCGCTGGTGGTGGTGGATTACGCGCTGCTTTGCAGTTATCCGAAGCTGAGGCTAGTGTTGCTGTGGTTTCAAAAGTCTTTCCAACACGTTCGCATACTGTTGCAGCACAAGGCGGGGTAAATGCAGCGCTGGCCAATGTCTCTGAAGACAACTGGCACTGGCACATGTTTGATACGGTTAAGGGTAGCGATTATCTTGGCGATCAGGATGCGATTGAGTACATGTGTCGCGCGGCATCAAAAGTTGTTTATGAGTTAGAGCACTTTGGTGTGCCATTCTCACGACTGGACAATGGCTCAATCTACCAGCGACCTTTTGGCGGGCAAAGTAAAAACTTTGGTGGTGCGCAGGCGACAAGAACCTGTGCGGCAGCCGATAGAACCGGACATGCGATTTTACATAGCCTGTATCAACAAAATATCCGCGCTAAAACACATTTTTTTGACGAGTACTTCGCCGTTGATTTATTAAAAGATGAAGAAGGCAATATTCTAGGGGCTTTAGTTTTTAATATTCATAACAGCGAGATTGTTGTTATTGAAGCTAAAACAACTTTACTGGCGACAGGTGGTGCAGGACAGTTATATCGCACCACAACCAATGCACTCATCAATACTGGTGATGGCATGGCAATGTCATTAAGAGCCGGTGTGCCGTTACAGGATATGGAATTCTTCCAGTTTCACCCGACCGGTATTGCTGGCCGAGGTATGTTAATAACCGAGGGTGCGCGCGGCGAGGGTGGTTACCTGGTGAATGGTTTGGGTGAGCGTTTTATGGAGCGTTATGCACCTAATGCAAAAGATCTCGCCAGTCGTGATGTGGTGAGTCGGGCAATCGCGACGGAAATAAGAGATGGTCGTGGCTGTGGTCCGGATAAAGATTATATTTTATTAAAACTCGATCATCTCGAAGAGAGTGTGATCCAGAAGCGTCTGCCGGGTATTCGCCAGACTTGTGTCACATTTTTAGGGCTGGATCCGGTGGAAAAAGAAATCCCGATTTATCCCACGGCGCATTACACCATGGGAGGTATCCCAACTGATCGTCATGGCCAGGTGGTAACGCCGGTTAAGGATACGCCTGAAGAGCCGGTGATAGGTCTTTATGCTGCAGGTGAATGTGCCTGTGTCTCGGTACATGGGGCAAACCGTCTGGGTGGTAATTCGCTGCTGGATATTCTGGTATTTGGTCGTTCAGCGGCTAATCATATAATCGAGCAGTTAAAAGAAACCCGTTTTCATCGGCGTTTACATCAACCCAGTGTTGATCAGGCGCTGGAAAGATTATTCCGCTGGAATAAAAAAGGTGATGGTGAATCGGTGGAAGAATTACGCACAGAACTGAAAAAAGTTATGGATGAAAACTGCGGGGTATTCCGTACCCAGGAAGTGCTTGATGAAGGCGTTGAAAAAGTATCTGCATTAGCCGAACGGATGAAAGATGCTGTCATTGATGATCATTCCGATATCTTTAATACCGCGCGCGTTGAAGCGTTAGAGCTTGAAAATATTATGGATGTAGCATTGGCTACTGTTCATTCAGCTGCCGCGAGAAAAGAAAGTCGTGGCGCGCATTCACGAATCGATTATCCAGACCGAGATGACATTCACTGGATGAAACACACGCTTTATTTTAGTGAAGACAGGTCAATTGATTATAAACCGGTGCGTACCAAGCCGATGTCAGTTGAAAGCTTCCCGCCGAAGCCCAGAGTTTATTAAAAAAGGGTGTACGGAGTTATGTTCAGTGTAATTCAGAGGATAGAAAACTATGCGATTTAAAATCTATCGATTCAATCCTGAAACTGATAAAAAACCGTATGTTCAGCAATACGAAATCGAAAAGATTGAGCCGGGTATGATGTTGCTGGATGCGCTAAAAATTATAAAAGAGCAGGATCCGACGCTGGGTTTTCGTCGTTCCTGTGGTGAAGGTGTCTGTGGTTCCGATGGGATGAACATCAACGGTGTGAATGGTCTGGCCTGCATAACTGCGTTGGCGGATTTATCAGACCCGGTAGATATTAACCCGCTGCCGGGGCTGCCAGTGATACGTGATTTAATTATCGACATGGATCAGTTCTACAAGCAGTACCGTGCCGTAAAACCGTATTTAACCATTAATGATCCGTTACCCGAGGTAGAGCTTAAACAAAGTCCTGCAGACCGTGACCAGCTCGATGGTCTTTATGAGTGTGTACTTTGTGCCTGTTGCTCAACGTCGTGCCCGTCATTTTGGTGGAACCCGGATAAATTCCTTGGCCCTGCGGCATTATTGCAGGCAGGCCGGTTTTTACAGGATAGTCGTGACCAGGCGATGGAAGAGCGGCTCAATGATCTTGATGGACCGTTTAAACTGTTTCGCTGCCATACGATTATGAATTGTGTACAGGTTTGCCCTAAAGGCCTGAATCCAACCAGAGCCATTGGTGAAATTAAAAAAATGATGGTGAAGAAAACATTATGAGTGCGGATCTGGCTGCAAAACATAGCTTAACCGCGGGTGAGTTACGTTGGCGTTGCAGAAGAGGTATGCTAGAGCTGGATTTAATCTTGCGATCATTTGTTGATAAAGATATGGAGCAACTCACTGAAACTGAGCTTGAGGTTTTTGATCGATTACTGGATTATCCGGACCAATTACTGCTTGAGTTGTTTTTAAAACAAACCCTGTCCTCTGATAAGGAAATCAGTCAGCTTGTCGAAAGAATACGCCAGTCCGCTCGTAGCTAATTTAAAACTTTCTAAGCAACAGTTGTACTTTTACTTGCTCACACATTTGCTGGCATTGACAGCTATTGATTATGCGCAGTTAGACTTATTAATTACTGTTGTTTGTCTTAGTTTAATTGCGCTGTCGTTTATTTTTTCTATAAAACAAATGCAGCGTTACATGCAATTTACCTGGTTGGATAATAATCAGTGGATATTGCGTAACAAAAGTAATGAGCTGCAAGATGCACAGCTGACACCAATGTCATTTTTTATTAATCATCTGGTTGTGCTTGTGCTGCGTCTTGATGATGGTAGGAAGGTCAGTTTGATTATTACCAAAGATACTGTGAATCAAGAGGTATTTCGTCGGCTTAAGGTAAAGCTGACAATGATTAAACCATCGTATTTTAGTCCAGCAGAAGAAAGCGAGTTTTAACTGGCGTGATATAATTATATTCATGCTCTCTGACTATGTAATACCACCTCAACTTCAAGCCTGTAGTGATGTGCATCGGGAAACCTTTGCGGCATTGATGGACTTGTATGAACATAATTTTATGCGTCTGAAGAAACTGCTGCCTGATCTGGGTTATGTGGAGCAGAGCGGTATATCATCTGTTGCGGGTTGTCTGGATCTACATGTCTCAGTGCTGGAGCAAAGTAAATTCACTTCACTGATTACGCTTAGCTATTGTTTCAATCGTGAGACCGGTAAGGTGATGGAGCCCAATTTAGTCATCCGTGTTTACCATGATGTGGCGATGGCGGAGGTTTTAAGTGGTGAGCTGCACCATGGTCAGCTCAAGCTTAAAAATTTGCCAGAAACAGCAATATCTGAGCGCTGGCAGTTGAACCGCTTTTTATATAAATGGTTGGGTTTTTGTCTACATATTGGCCATACTTTTGATAGCAAATCATCCTCATCTGGTCTTAATCAGCAGATTAATCAAATCCTATCTTCAAAAATATCATCTTATTGATCTAAGTCATTGATTATAAAGGGCTACATGATAGCTGTTTTATGCATATAAATAGTGCAGGAAAGGCCTGATTTATGATAGAATCGGGGCACTTTTTTTCAACAAAACCATAATTAAAACAAACAGGCTGTAACTTATTTAAAGATGTAGTTTCGGCGGCGTTTTTCGTCACCGGCAAATTGATATAGAGCGGGCATTTTTATCGGCCTTGATTGAAAGTAGTTATCAATCATAACAGCTGATCGGTGTCTTTACTCATTCACTCAAGATCATCACATAAGACACTTGTTTTAACATGAAGTTGTAGAGCATATGGCTGAATTCGCCAAAGAAATAGTTCCTGTAAATCTAGAAGATGAAATGCGCCAGTCCTACCTGGACTACGCGATGAGTGTGATCGTCGGTCGGGCGCTTCCTGATGTTCGAGATGGTCTGAAGCCTGTACACCGGCGCGTGTTATACGCGATGAATGTCCTTGGTAACGACTGGAACAAGCCTTATAAGAAATCAGCCCGTGTCGTCGGTGATGTCATCGGTAAATATCACCCGCATGGTGATACCGCGGTCTATGACACTATCGTTCGTATGGCGCAGCCCTTCTCAATGCGCTACATGCTGGTTGATGGTCAGGGTAACTTTGGTTCGGTTGATGGTGATGCACCTGCCGCGATGCGATACACCGAAGTACGGATGGCCAAAATTGCACATGAAATGCTCTCGGATCTTGAAAAAGAAACCGTTGACTTCATCGAAAACTATGACGGCTCTGAATCAGAACCCAATGTATTCCCCAGTCGTTTACCTGGGCTGTTAATTAACGGTTCATCGGGTATAGCGGTGGGTATGGCAACCAATATACCGCCACATAATATCAATGAAGTCGTGAGTGCCTGTGTTGCCTTAGTTGATAACCCAGACCTCACTATTGATGAGTTAATGCAGTATATCCCGGCACCAGACCTGCCAACCTCGGGCATTATCAATGGTGTTAAGGGTATTCGTGATGCCTATCACACTGGTCGTGGTCGCATGGTTATGCGCGCCCGCTGCACGATTGAAGAAAACGAAAAGAATGGTAAACAGACCATTATCGTTCACGAAATTCCTTACCAGGTGAACAAGGCACGTTTAATCGAGAAAATTGCCGAGCTGGTAAAAGACAAGAAAATCGAAGGCATTACAGAACTGCGTGATGAGTCAGATAAAGACGGTATGCGTATCGTTATTGAATTACGCCGTGGTGAAGTCGGTGAGGTGATCCTCAATAACCTGTATTCACAAACCCAGCTGCAATGTGTGTTCGGTATTAATATGGTGGCGCTGGTTGATGGTCAGCCAAAACTGCTTAACCTGAAAGAAATTCTTGATGCATTTATCCGTCATCGCCGCGAAGTAGTCACCCGTCGCACGATTTTTGAATTGCGCAAAGCGCGAGACCGCGCCCACGTTTTAGAAGGCCTGGCCATTGCACTGGCAAATATCGATGAAGTGATCGAGCTGATTCGTAAAGCCGCCAATCCGGCCGAAGCAAAACAACAGCTGGTTGCACGCACCTGGGTACCTGGTCAACTTACGGATATGCTCAGCGCTGCCGGTGCCGATGCAACTCGTCCTGAAAATTTAAGTACTGAGCTCGGCTTGCTTGCTGATGGTTATCACCTGTCAGAAGTTCAGGCGCAGGCAATTCTGGATTTACGTTTGCACCGCTTAACCGGTTTAGAGCAGGATAAGATCATCGATGAGTTTAAAACGATTCTTGATCTGGTGCAGGAGCTGCTTGAAATTTTGTCTAACCCTGAGCGTTTATTAGAGGTTATTCGCGATGAACTGGCTGAAGTGGTTGAAAAGTTCGGTGATGAGCGTCGCAGTGAAATTATTCAGAACCGTCTGGACCTGTCACTGGAAGATTTAATTACCGAAGAAGATGTGGTTGTGACTATGTCACACGAAGGCTATGTTAAAGCTCAGCCATTGACTGAATATTCAATTCAACGTCGTGGTGGTAAAGGTAAAGCCGCAACGAAAATGAAAGATGAAGACTTCATCGATAAATTATTTGTTGCTAATACGCACGACACACTTCTTTGTTTCTCTAGTCGCGGTAAAGCCTACTGGATTAAAGTTTACGAACTGCCAATTGCCAGCCGTGGTTCGCGCGGTAAGCCGATTGTAAACCTGTTACCTTTGGAAGAAGGTGAGCGCATTAACGCAGTATTACCAGTGCGCGAATACGATGAAGATCACTTTATCTTTATGGCAACCAGTAGTGGTACGGTGAAGAAAACGGCACTGACTAGTTTCTCTCGTCCACGCGCCGGCGGTATTATCGCGGTTGACTTAAGAGATGAAGATACCCTGGTGGATGTGTCGATTACTGATGGTGCTAACCACATCATGCTATTTGTCGATTCAGGCAAATCCATTCGTTTCTCAGAAACTGATGTGCGCGCAATGGGTCGAACGGCTGCTGGTGTTCGTGGCATTAAAGTACCGGACGGTAATAAAGTTATCAGTATGATTGTGGTTCAGGAAGAGGGACATATCCTCACCGCGACTGAATACGGTTATGGTAAACGTACCGCGATGGATCAGTATTCATTGCAGGGCCGTGGTGGCCAGGGTGTGATATCAATCCAGACCAGTGAGCGAAATGGTGCGGTTGTCGGTGCTGTTCAGGTTACCGATGATGATGAAATTATGATGATTTCCGATGGTGGCACGCTAGTTCGAACGGCAGCCGAAGGTATATCTATTACCGGACGAAACACACAAGGCGTTCGCCTGATTCGCTTGTCTGAAGGTGAAAAACTGGTAGAGCTTGAGCGAATAGAGAATCTTCCGATTGATGAAGATCAGATAGCTGAAGAAGCTACTGAAGGTAATAGTGATCCATCAGAGCCTGCCGATGATGCGGCTGCTGATCCGGATTCCTCTGACGAATAAGTATAAAACTTTAAACATTCTAGATGGAGTAAATTAAGTGAGTCGCGCATATAATTTTAGTGCAGGCCCGGCGATGTTGCCGGAAGCCGTTTTACAGCAAGCCAAAGAAGAAATGCTGGATTTTGCCGGTACCGGCTCTTCAGTCATGGAGTTGAGTCATCGTTCAAAAGAGTTTGTTGCTGTTGCCGAACAGGCTGAGGCGGATTTGCGCGAAGTCATGGCTATTCCATCAAACTATAAAGTACTGTTTGTGCAAGGTGGTGCATCGAGTCAGTTCAGTGGCGTGCCTATTAACCTGTTAAATGGCGCTAAAAAAGCCGACTACTTTATGACCGGGCAATGGTCTAAAAAAGCGATTGCTGAAGCAAAACGTTTTTGTGATGTAAACCTGGTCACCGATAATTCAGAAAGTGGTTTTACCACCATTGCAGATACATCAGAGTGGAGTTTCAGTGATGATGCGGCTTACGTGCATTACACGCCAAATGAAACCATTGTTGGTGTTGAATTCGATACGATTCCTGAAACAGATAAACCCTTAGTGGCTGATTTTTCTTCTAGCATTTTATCTAAAGAAATTGATGTCAGTGAATACGGTGTTATCTATGCCGGTGCGCAGAAAAATATTGGTCCGGCTGGTTTAACCATTGTGATTGTTCGTGACGACCTGGTGGGTAATGCAATGAG
>Ga0316207_10003611_pt1 | contig 14183 bp, 14 predicted proteins | sample 6weekpyrite_MG_FD_204943 | JGI IMG/M metagenome (GOLD analysis project Ga0316207, IMG submission 204943) | Microbial mat bacterial communities from mineral coupon in-situ incubated in ocean water Damariscotta River, Maine, United States -... | ecosystem: Environmental > Aquatic > Marine >... | reverse complement strand
TTCAAGTGACATTTGTGCATATCGAGGTTTTGGCATGCTTAACTTCCTGTTTTTTTATCTTTGTTGTCGGAAAAATTACGCTTGCAGGGTGTACTTGTCAAATGTTATGTTGGGTGTCCGGGTTATTTTTGGGTGTCCGGGTTATTTGCGGGTTATTTGCGGGTTATTTTTGTTGGGGCAATAGAAACATAAGAAATGGCTGGTTATTTTAGTCGCTATGGGGTTGTTGGGTTGAGAGCAAAAGTGTTTTGATAATAATTTTCAAGAGAGGATATTCTCATGTATAAAAAAATGTTTATATTTTTGCTTTTATTTGCATCTCAAGCAGTTCACAGCGAGGAGTCAATTAATAAAGCGCAGAATGTAGAAAATACTTCAGGCGAGGATACTCGTCAATTTGTATCAATGCCTGATCAAGCACGTGAACTTATGCGTAAAGATATGCTGGATCACCTGTCTGCCTTGAACGAAATAATCGGTTATCTGGTATCAAATGATCTAGATGTCGCTGCAGATGTTGCAGAAACTAGAATGGGGCGTAGCTCAATGGGGAAACATCGTGGCACGGGTATGGGCCCAGGCAGGTTTATGCCGCTTGAAATGCGAAATTTAGGGTGGGGCATGCATGATGCAGCAACAGAGTTTTCAAAAATCGCCAAACAAGGGGATTTAAAAAGTGCGTATAGTGCATTGCAGAAAGTAACCAGCTCATGTGTAGCATGTCATTATAGTTATCGAACACGATGAAGTGTGGAATAGTGTAACGTTACTAAAGCACCTGACATTTGTGTCTAGTTGCCGCTACATGGCACAACTTGAGCAGGGCTTTAACAAACATATAAAATATTATTTACTTATTACTTTTATGATCATTCTTTACACTACTGTTCGGAATAATAAAAGTACGTAACATAAGATCAGATAAACTAAAACAATAGAATAAACTTTGTCATCCCAGCGAGCATCTGGCTTAGATCTAGTGACTTTACTGAACAATAGCCTCTGGATTATTGGGCTCATCGCTGAGTATTACTCTCGTGCCGTGCATAGAGTGTTTAAAGTTGATCCAGTCAAATTTATTCCTGACAGTAGTGTGACATTTTCTGATTGAATTATATATAGTGCTGCAAGTAAATGTGATATATCAATTAAAATTTTCTTTCTCCAAGCAACCGCAGAAACTAGAAACCCTGATCTATTTTCCGCTATTTTTGATATGGATTTTTTATTTTAGCCACTTTACGGCATTGCTGTACAATCAAATAAACATTGACAGCCTTGATAAACGGGATAAAAAAACAGGTCTGTTTCATAAGTTACATTTTAACCAGTTTTCAGACGGTAGGCTTTCCTGTAACCTAATTAAACAATAAGGTATCATAATTATATGGACAACATAGTTTACGTAAAGTTTAATGAATTAAATTCTGATCAATTTATTCCACTGTTAAATAAGCAGAAGATTAGAGAGCATTTAATAGAACATGAGTTGTTTGATGAGAGTACGGTTAAACAATGGCTAGAGAGTAAAATTAAGGTCGATTCCACTTTGGGCTGTAAAATACGAGCTATCGTAATAGGTAAGCAGCTTGCAGGTTGGTGTGGAATACAGCTTGAAAACGAAAAGTATGAAATTGCACTAGTCATTGATGAAAGATATTGGGGGCATGGTAGAAAAATATTTCGAGAACTAATGGGCTGGGCAAAAGAACTTGGTCATAAATCAGTTTACATACATTTTCTTCATACGCGACCTGAATATAAATTTTTACGAAAAATATCTAAAGATGTATATGAAAGTGAGCTATTAGGCAGTAAATTTACAACTTATGAGCTGTCAGTAGAATTATCACAGAATGTAAGTGTTTGAATCCGGTCTTAGCAATATAGGTATCTATATAGTCGCCAATCGATTTAAATCACATAGCAAAGAAGGGTGCTGGGCAAGTGGAAACTATTTCTATATAGTACATAATATTGAGAAATTAATGAATTGCGGTACAATGGCTGCAGAGATCGAAATTGAGATGTAGAAAGCATGTACGCTTGCTCGGTTTTTCTACAGCCTGTTAAGTTTACACATCGCGGAGAGTGTCTATGGAAATCTGGAATATGTCAACCACATTAATAGAAAATGCTATGATATTTATTTCATCCCAGTTTGGAATATCAGAAGCACTATCGATAATAGCGTTTACGTTAATCTCTCGAATTGCGCTTCTGCCTATTTCATTTAAGGCTGCATATAATATGTACAAAAACAATTTAGCCATGAAAGAATTGAAACCAGAGATAGAGCGATTAAAAGAGAGATATAAAGAAAACCCTGGAGAGCTTACAAAAAAAATGATGTCTTTATATAAGGAAAAAGGCATAAAGTTTATGGACAGAACTTCGGCCCTGAATTTAGGGTCTCAAGGGGTGTTAGGGTTTGGGGTTTTTCAGACATTGAAGGCAATGGTGTTAGACTCAAAATTTATGTGGATTGCCAATATTGCCAAACCAGATATGGCCTTAGCTTTTCTTGTAGGGGTGCTTACTTTTTTAAGCATGGCGATGATGCCAAGTGTTGCTGAACAAAGTGCGTGGATAATTTTTTCTATTTCTGCAGTCGTCTCGATGTTCGTGCTTGCCAGCTTCCCTTCGGCTATTGGAATTTATTGGGCAACCTCAAACTTAGTCACAATAGGGCAATCATTTTTACTTCGGTATATCATTTCAATAGAAAGTAGTAGTACGAATAAAGCTTAACAAATAACTCTAACTCGAAACACATAGTGTTGTTCCTTTGTCACTATGTGTTTTTGATGTCTCTGCGCAAAGTGTTAGGTTTAAAAAATACATGGTTTGGGTTCTGTAGATGTTTCCTAAGTGGTTCCTGGAAAATTTAAAGAACTAAAACAAAAATTGGATAAAATAGAAACTGTTTAAGCATTACTTTAATGAATGTAAATAGCTCGATAAAGATCAATTCCGCAAATAAGCTTAAAAACACGTACCGGACTGGTCACTTAAAAATTAAATGCATGACTAATCCAGATGTAACCAATTCACGAAAAGGAATTTAGTGGTCGTTGTCACTTATACCTGCAAACAAATATCGAGTCAGTTATACAGACTGGATAAAATGCGGGGTTGGCAGGAAAAAGGCTAAGCTCATCCACAGCCACCGAATGGCGATGATAATTCTGTGCCTGGAATATTCGCTACGAATAAAGGGGCTAATCAATTAAGTCTATGATGCAGGTAAGATAAGTAAGTCGGGTGGAAGTTATTAATTTACGGTACTATGGCTGCATAGAGTCATACATGCAGCGAAACTGAGGCTATATATAAGGAAATCGGAAATTAACTCAAAAAAAATTATACAAATCAAAAACTATTCTACTTTAACGGATTTAATTAAATGAAATTAAAAGAAACTATACGTGACGGAGTCTGTGTACCCATGCTCTGTTTTTCTACAGCATCGTTAAATTTCATAAATTATTACTGATGAAGGATAAAGAGATTTCAGATTATTATGATGCCACCTTTGATCGCGATGTGCGTTCAGACCTCCAGCAAGCAATTAAACTGGTCTATGAACCCAAAATAGCGATTGACTGTGGTTGTGGTGCTGGAAGAGACATTGAATATTTGCTTGATCATGGCTTTGTTGTTCACGCCTTTGACATTGAAACTGACTCAATAGTACGCTGTAAAAAACGATTTGATGGTAAAGATAATGTGTTTTTATCACAGGATGGTTTTAACAGTTTCTCATATCCTCATTCTTCTCTTGTTCTTGCAGATGCTAGTTTGTTTTTCTGTCCAGAAGGTGAATTTAATGAGGTTTGGAGTAAAATAAATAAATCACTTTCACCTGGAGGTGTTTTTGTAGGATCATTTCTAGGTCCTGGTGATACTATGGCTAATCCAGGCTATCGAAAAGAGCTTTTTTGGCCAGATGTTCTAGTTTTTAATGAAGTTGAATTACGATCTAAGTTTAATAAGTTTGAAATAATTAACTGGACCGAACATAATTTAGATGGAACAACTGAACAGGGTAGATTGCATCACTGGCATATATTTTCCATAATTGCAAAAAAAATATAACATGATGTTCCAGCTGACATATTTTAGCTTTTTTAGCATATGTTGCTGAGCTTTAACTGAAAACATTACTTTTTTTACTATATTATGAATAATTACTCTTTAGAAACAATAGATTAAAAATACGAAGAATTAGAAAAGTATTTAAACGATGAACTTATTTGCTATGGAGTTGCTGAAGTTGGTGGAAATAGTCCTGATACAATTATTACTGCATAAAAGATAGGCGAAAAAAATTTTATAGATAGTATGAAAAGATATGCTATGTTTAATTTATTTTATATACCATAGTTATTTGTAGAAGAAAAGCATAGAAGTATTGGTCTAGGTAGAAAGTTATTATCTGAAATGGAGAATGTAGCAATAAAACATGGTTGTAACACCATTCGTTTAGATACGCTAAATAAAAAATCGCACTTTTTTACTTAAAATATGGATTTGAAAAAATAATGGAAATTAGAGATTATATGGAAGGTTTTGATCTCCTGTTTTTTCATAAGCACATTAATCAAGGTGTTTAATTGTGTAAATCATTAATATGCCAAAGTAGCTAAAAATACCTTTCAATCTGACTGGTAACAACACCCTCTCATGTGGCTTCCGCTTCGTTCCATATTCCCACATGATTAAGTCATGTTACTTGCTTTTGGAATCGGTGTTAGGCTTCTCGTTCGAGGATTGAGGAAAATATGACAGGCAGCACTAAAGAATACATTGAATACGTTTTAGAATTACTAAAACCAATTAATGCTATAACATCTGGTAAGTTCTTTGGTGGGCAGGGAGTATCGTGTGATTCTGTCCAATTTGCGATGATTATGGGGAATGCTTTATTTTTTGTTGTTGATGATAGTACCAGGGGTAAATACATTGAAATGGGAACTGAATGTTTCTGGTACACAAAGAAAACTGGAAAAGTTAATGTTAAGAAATATCATGAAGTGCCTGGTGAGTTATTTGATGATCCATCTGCATTATTAGAGTGGGCTCGTGAATCTATTGAAATTGCCAACAAACTAAATATAAAAAAGAAGAAGTAAGTTTTGTTATATTGTATACGCAGAGGAGCTTCCGGTGACTAACAAATGCCGTGACTCGTTCGCTATCGTTTACCTGGATGCATGTCCAGTGTCCATGCATATATTATGCTTTAAGGGGGAATTAAGTGATAGAAATAGTAACTACTGAAAATCTAGAAGAAGTCCTTCCTCTTATTAAAGAGTATCAAGTGTTTTACGGAGTTGAAAATATAGATGAAATAAAAAACAAACTATATTTTTTACAATTTACCAAAAATCATGAAAACGGTATTCTTCATTTATACAGATTAAATAAAGATGTAATTGGCTTCACAACAATTTATAAGGGATATTCAAGCACTAGAGCAGAGGTTGTCGCAATTTTAAATGACCTGTATGTTCAACCAGCATTTAGAAATAAAGGTTATGCTACTGAATTAGTTAAGAATGCATTTTATACTGCAAAGAAAATGGGTTTATCACGACTTCAATGGTTAACTGCAGAAGACAATGTTAAAGCTCAACAGTTTTATGACAGCTTCGGCGCACACAAAAGTTCGTGGTTATTTTATGCTAAAGAAATGTAACAGGGGAATCGCTAATTATAATTTGACGGTTAAACAAATTATGTCTCAGACCCACTCTGAACAATAAGTGGGATCAGGTCATAATAGCACTTACTTTTGGCGTTTGGAGAAGGTAATGAATCTTGGTATTGTTAATGAATTTATTACTCGCAAAAGGCTTTTTAGTAATTTATAAATTCTCAAGCAGGCAACTTAAATTAATGGTGAACTATTGTGTTTAATGAGGAAATTAAATCCATATCCATATCCAGATGGACCCATTGGCGCAATTTAAAAGGAAGCCTATACTGGTATTTTAATTGTTGATGGAAACGCTGCTTATTAAGTTGAGTTATTGACTAATCCGAATGAAAATATCAAGGTTATCTTGAAAGATGGTGTTATCTATAATAACTCGTTGTTTGATTTTAAGTGATGGGTACTAGGTCTAATGAGCGTATGGCATTGCCAGCAGACCGATACATGTTTTGTTGGTCGTTGATGCGGAGTGTTATACATAAACAGAGATAAGAAAAGTGGAAATACTGGCATTCATTTTAGTATCTGTTGTAATAATTATTATTCCAGGTCCAAACGTACTGGTCGTTTTATCTACCAGCATTGCTCACGGTAAAGTTCGCGGGTTACAGGCTGTAGCTGGTACAAGTACTGCAATGCTTATTCAGCTGGCTATAGCAGCAAAGGGTACAAGCTGGCTTGTTTCTACTATGGCAAGCGGCCTTGTCTGGGTTAAATGGTTAGGCATAGTTTATCTTTTTTATTTGGGCTTAAGTCATCTGCTGGCTATTCGTAATACTCTTAATACGCAAATATCAGCAGTTAGCACTTTTCAGCGTGGTTTTTGGGTGTCGCTCACAAATCCCAAGACTATTTTGTTTTTCAGTGCATTTCTTCCGCAATTTACTTCAACTGCTATTTCTTATCAATTACAAATAGTAATGCTCTCGCTTATTTTCTGGCTCTTAGCTGTGGTACTAGATTCAGGATATGCCCTGCTTGCTCATAAATTATCATCAACATTAAGAATAAAAGGGCTGGCAAATTATCAACACGGTGTAAGTGGTGTACTATATTTAGGTGCAGGTACCATTCTGGCAACAACGAAACATGGGTAAGGTTATGCATAACAAGTTTCGCATTGGGTGTGCATTAAAGTGATATCGGAGGTCTTATGGCTACTAGAGAGGATATTTTGATCGATAACCTAAAGGAAACTTTTAGGGCTATTGAGAGAGTTTTGCTTCTTGGGCTAGCAGCTGGCCTTGTATTGTTGGTTATAGCTATAACAAATCGTGAACTCACTGGCGAAGAAAAACTGATGATTATTGAGGCTAAAGCACCAGCCGTTCTTGCGGCTTTTGTTGCACTTGGTTCTTATTTTACTACGGGAGTAATGGCGGTGCTCTATTTTACATCAAGAATAAAAATTGTAAAAAAAGTTACTCAAGACTATCCGGAGTTTGTGGATGTAATTCTGCTGTACCCTTCTGTTGCTTCGAAGGTGGGTGTGCCTCAAGTTATTGCATTCGCACTAGTTGGTTCGATTGGGATGCTTGCAATGTACTTGTTCTACATCCCGGTGCATGAATCATATAAGGTGTTTTTAACGTCCCTGGTCATCGAATCGCCTTATATAATACTCACAGGAATGGCATTCTATGCAGCGGTTGTAAAACAGGTGAATGTACATGGTAAGAAAATGGAACTGGATGTTGATCATGATGCCCAATAAGACGCTTCACCGTTAGCTTTAAAACAAAGAAAACAGATGCGAGCACATTATTTACAGCATGTACCTTTTGAAGGTCTCGGTAGTATCGAGACCTGGCTTCAAAATGCCGGCAGTGAGATATCAGGTACTCAGTTCTTCGATTTTAAGGAGTTGCCAGAAATTGAAGATATTGATCTGCTCATTGTCATGGGTGGGCCGGTGAGTGTCAACGATGTAATAGAATATCCCTGGTTAGTAATAGAAAAAAAGTTCATAAAAAGTGTAGTTAAGGCAGGAAAACCGGTTCTAGGAATTTGTTTGAGTGCACAGCTCACTGCCAATTCAATGGGCGGTAAAGTTTTCCCAATTCGGTAAAAAAAATCGGGTGGTTTCCAGTTAAAGCAGTAAAGCCAAAGTGCAATTCAGTTTTCCAGCTTCCCGAGGAAATTGGTGTTTTTCATTGGCATGGTGAAACATTTACCTTGCCAGAGGGGGCGGTTCAAATCGCAGAAAGCAAAGGTTGTAGAAATCAGGCATTTCAAATTGGCGGTAATGTTATTGGGTTACAATTTCATCTGGAAACAACTTCAATATCTGTACAGAAAATCGTCGAGAATTGCAGAGATGAACTCGTAGAAGGCCACTACATCCAATCTGAGGTAGAAATTTTGTCTGCTACGCAAGAGCGGTATACATCAATAAACAGGTTAATGGGGAATATCCTTGAGTACTTGCATGTAAACAATGGTTGACGATCGCACGAGTCCAGATAGAAAAAAGAACCGCTACTCATCACTCTGCTAATGAACTAGGTAAAAAAGCATTTTTGCACAAAACGCAAATTCCACGTTTTTAAAACAAGCCATTTACCGACGAGTTTAGGCTAATAAAGAATGAGCATCATTGAGACAATTACACTATTCGGAATTATGATTGCACTTGCGGCAATACCAAGTGCGAGTGTTGCATTAGTTATTGTTCGTTCAGCCACATTGGGCATAGCTAATGGCGTTGCGGTCATTACTGGTATTATACTAGGTGATCTGGTTTTTATCTTGCTTGCTATTTTTGGTTTAACGATGGTGGCTGAAACATTGGGTAGTTTATTTTTTCTAGTTAAGTATCTAGGAGCCACATATCTCCTTTGGCTGGGCTATACGTTATTAACATCAAAAAACATAGTCAAAATTGAAATAGATAAAGCAATGAACAAGAAAAATTTAGCCATAAGTTTCCTTGCGGGTTTTATACTGACGCTGAGTGATATTAAAGCAATTATTTTTTATGCAAGTTTATTCCCAGTATTTATTAACCTATCTGCACTCCAGATGTCAGATATTCTGGTTATAATATCTGTTATGGTTTTCAGCCTTGGTAGCGTAAAAATTCTCTATGCATTTTCAGCAAATAAAGTAGTTTCTTTTGCAATAAGTAATAAGCTTGATAATGTGACTAGAAAAATAGCAGGTGGTTTTGTGTTAGGTGCTGGGGGCTATTTAATTATCAAAGCTTAATTAATGCATATGCCTGGAAAATTTACCAGGTTGTGCTAAACAAAAACCTGGCTATTCGAGGAGTCAGATTAAAATGAAAAATATAATACTGTATACACTTATGTTATTTATTTTTGGTTGCTCTGATCATAATAACACATTACAAAGCACTATATTTTTAAAACGTATGCCTGGTTTCGAGTCCCATAAACAACGCATTGTACATGACGAAATAAAAGCACGGCTATTTGACGTACTAAGTAAACGTGGTTTCGATTGCAATACAAATACCTGTGAAAGTAATGTAGGAATTGGTGATAAAATTTACATAATTATTAATAATTCAAGTAACCCAGATGAAGCAACCATATCTATCAAGGGCAATAATTACGCATCATTTTCAACCTCGCCAAGCAAAAGCTTTATTAAAAAGCTCAAATACTGGAGGGAAGTAATTAGCATACTAAGTGATACAATGCTTGAATATGAAGTAAAATATGGTAAAAACTTTGTGTGACTAGTAAGTGTAAAGCCAGGCGAATAATTATAAATTGCATTTATTATTAGTGTGCATTGGTAGGTCGGGTTATATTTTTCGTCAATATTAGAAGCAGCTGTGAATCTGACCCCGCTTGGTGCTTCCGCGTGGGAGCCGCCTTTATCGTGGAAGTCGTCCTCGGATTGTTGCAATGCATTAATATGCTACCAGGGCGTGTCTAGTGGCATATTTCAAATCGCTTCACTGTTGAAGTCTAAGTGGTAAAAAGGGCTGGGTTGTAAAACACCTGAAGAAGTATGTGAAGTCATGAGTATGTCACTTAATATATGGGTGGCACTCTTGTGATTACAGTCTACGTCTCAATTGAGTTTTCCCGGTGAGTTCCACCAGGAGAAGCTTATGCTCGTGTAATAATGTTGAATTGCATAAGTTTCCCGGGATGTATATGCCTCGGAAAAGTTAATTAATATTAACGTAACCTGTAATGCTGCCAATGGAACGTAGTGAGCCGGATACACTTCTATAATTAAAGTATTCAATATCAATAGGAATCGCATTTCCAGAAGTAGAGGGGCTAAAGATAAACTCATAACGTTCGGCCGCTGTCATGAAAATCGATGAGCCTGCAGATAAAGTGATGCTCTGTGGTAAATTTCTACCATCTTCCGCAACAATAGTTATGTCACCCAGGTCGCGGTGAAATGTCACGCGCTGTGGTACATAGCCTGCCATAATATAACGTAATAAAACGGTATCACCGCGATTGGCATTAATTGCAACATCGGGTGTTGCTGCACCTGCATCTGCATCAAGTTCTGACTGCCCCATTCCGCTGATGCAGAATAAGTCCGGGTTGAAATTGTTAAATCCTGCGTCACCACCGCATAAGGCCGCATCCCATGGCATGCAATGCCAGGAGGTATCTATATCATCAACTGCCCAGATGGCTTCTACATCATAGGATGTGCCATCAGATGCGGAGCCAGGCCCACTCGATGGGTCAATAATTAAAGCACCATACATACCCATTTCAGCATGAAGAACGGTGTTAACATGGCAGTGATAAAAATAAGTGCCCGCATGGGATGCTCGCCATTGGTAAGTGTAATTACCGAGCACATCAAATGAATAATGCCCAACACCATCATTATGGTCATCTGGCTCAATGCCATGGTGGTGTATTGTATGCGGGGCCATCATCATCACGTTAAGGTGGGTGTGTACAATCTGGCCCTGTGTTACGCGGATTGCAGGGGATGGAAACGATCCACCCATTCCACCCATTCCACCACCGCCATCATTGAAACCCCATATAACTACATTGGTGCCATCGATTGTTGCATTCCCGCCCATAAAAGTTGCGCGGAAAAACTCAACATCAGGGGTGACCATATTGGGTGTTGCAGGGGCCTGAACATTAAGCCCGCAATTACCCGTAACGCCTGCGTTTCCACAGCCACCGCCCATTCCACCACCACCCATACCATGTCCCATATTAATATCCTCAGTTAATTTGTGTAAGTTGTAAATTTAAAGCGTTGGTTCAGTTGCAGGCGAATGGCCTATTACCATTGCGGCATGTAACCCATGGGGATAACTGCCGCCCGCCATTGTCTGTGACATTTCTGAATGGCAGTGCATTGGATAATGCTGCGCACCATTCGCTGGAGGCCAGGCATCCGGTGGAGGCTTAAAGGGGAAAATTACATCGCGAGCATCCAGCGGCATCATTGAGACGATGTCTTTTTCTTTACGTTGTCCGCTAAAATTACTTCTATTGATGCTGGTGATTTCAATATGGTTGCCATGGAAGTGGGGGGAGTGAATCATTCCACCGGTGTTTATTAACCTGATAAGCGCAGCTTCTCCATAGTCGCCTTCTATCTCAGTATCAGGATTGTGAGTGTCCGGGTAGCTCACACCATTTAAAGTGAAATAACGCGGGTTGAAACTATTGGGGTTAATATTGTTAACTGCATTGTGGCCATTAGAACGGAGAGTGTCGCCCCAGGCAGGATCAACTGAATGAAGTGCCCATTTATATTGACGCACAAAGGTGGGGCCATTATTAAAAGACTGGTTGTTGCTATTAGGCATAACGACCAGGGCGCCATTTAATCCCATCACTCTATTTACACCATTGTTCTGGTCGTCATGATAAATGTAGGTTCCCGGAGCAGGTGCACTAAATGAAAAACTTTGTGAGTTGTTAGCTGTAATAGACTGGTTTATTGGAGTACCGGTTACGACAAAAGACGTATCAGTAGACAGGTTGTTATTGATATTGACATTAACAGTATCTCCTTCCTGGCAAAGTATGGTCGGGCCGTGAAACTGAGGAGAGTTATTAGAGCTAAAACTAAGCATATAAGCGGAGCCATTATCTGGCATAGTGATATCACCAGCGACCGTATTTAAACTGATATTAACGGTGGCCGCGAAAGACCTGGGTGTCCATGTTAAGAGTGCTGCGGTACCAGAGACAAGACCTGCCACACCCCCAACGCCTATTTTAAGAAACTTTCTTCTCTCCATTGGATATTCCCTCAAGTGTTTTGATAAAGTGAAATATAAAAATCATATTATGTGATTAGATTGAGAGTGCAATAGTGAAATATAATGACTTATAATTAGCGCTAAAGTTATAAATATCGATATTAAGTAAATTTAAAGTGTTTAGTGTTTAATAATTATTTATATCAATGTGTTATGTAATTAATAAATATGTTTCATTAAGTAATTGTAATGACTCATAGCTAGTTTTAAGTGATATTTAAAGGCTATATATTGAATATATAAATTACGCAGTGTTTTAAATAAAATTTTTAATAAGGGTGGTTGCGTAGTGAATAATGGTCATTAGATATAGCAGTAGATGTTGTTATGCTCATGAGGAGACGCCAAATTTGTAAAATAATGACGAAACTTCTTAAAACTAACTTAATTGATGTATATGCAAAATAATATCACGCCTGATAAACAACGATTAACGAGCGGCAAGTTATATAAGATATTTCTAAGGTTTGTGAAATATCTTAGTAAAGAAAAAATAAAAGTGGGTTTGAATATAATTGTAATGTCAGCAATGATTGCTACGGGTGCAAGTATTATATGGGTGGTAGGGAACGGGGTAAATTCACTGAGCAACGGTGAGTCAGGGGAGACAGGAGTTTATCTATTTTCATTTTGTTTGTTAGTTATGCTTTTGCAGCTACTACGTTATTTAAATCATTATTTTCATGAAGCTCTTCAGCAGCAAATGATTTATCAGATAAGGCATGCGGTATATCATCAACTGCTTCGCCTGTCCGTTCCGTATATAAATAAAACCCCAACAGGGGATTTACTGGCGAGACTTGGGCAGGATATATATTTTATATCTCAATTAATTGTGCTTTCACCTGCCCAGTTATATGTGTTTTTATTAAGTGGTTTAATCTATTTATCGATTCTATTTTATATTGATTCTTTTCTGACGCTTTGCACCTTATTAATGGTTCCTTGTATCCTCTTTCATCAGCACTGGTTTTTAGGTAGAGCCAGGCTTACTGCACGAGAATTTTTAAGTTGTCAGGGTAATATGAGTAGTTTTGAAGAAGATACCTTGAATAATATTCAGGGAGTAGTTTCATTGAGCGCAGAACCCCAGATGTTGCGACAGTTTGATAGTAATTTTATGAAATTCAAAAAAAGTGCAATGAATAATTTAATGCTTAACAATGCGTTTGTTGTAACGTTTGAACTGATTATAGCACTGGCTGCTGTGGCGCTGGTGGCAGTAGGGGTATACAGGGTTAATACAGGATATCTAAATATGGGTGAATTAGTGAAGTTTTTGTTGTATTTAGGTTATTTGGCGGTGCCGATTCGAGGGATTGTGGCATTACCAGTAGAATCACAAATTCGTGCCTCTGCTGCGGAGAGAATAATGGCAATACTAGATGAGTGGCCATCCGTTAAAGATCAGGCAAAAAAAATCACGGCGGTGCCCACTAATGGACAGATTGAATTAAGGCATATTAGTTTTGGTTATAGTAAAAGTAAAAAAGTACTTAAAGATATAAGTATAAAAATTGGCAGTGGAGAATTTGTTGCTATTGTTGGCCCTAGTGGCGCTGGAAAATCAACACTTGCAAAACTTTTGCTAAGATTTTATGAGCCTGATGCAGGGTCAATTTTAATTGATGATATTGATATCAGGAATATTTCATTGCAGACTCTACGCTCAAGTTTTGCGGTGGTTTGGCAATCACCTTTCCTTATTGATGGAAGTATTCTGGATAATCTTCGTTTAAGTAATCCTGATGCTAGTGATATAGAAATAATGCAGGCAATTAAGGACGCAAATGCTAAAGATTTTATAGATAAATTGGAGCAGGGTTTAAATACAAGATCTGGGAGCCAATCTGCGAGTAGCTTATCCGTTGGACAAAAACAACGATTAGCATTAGCGCAGGCGTTATTACGGCATGCACCTGTGCTCATACTGGATGAAGCAACCTCGGCACTGGACAGTCTTGCAGAAGTTGAGATTCAAAAAACACTAAACCGTTTACATCATCGAAGCACGCTATTAGTTATCGCCCATCGCTATTCAACCATCGCTAACGCGGACCGAGTCATTTACCTCAATGATGACGGTAGTGTAGTGGTTGGTACGCCTCGTGAGCTCGCAAACGAGTGTGAGCCATTTCGGCAGGTGTTATCACATCAGCAGAAGACCGTTCTTTGATTTTATTCTGTCTGAAATCGTAGTTATATAAAAACCATTTAAAATAC